>VYKX01000224.1_pt1 | contig 15369 bp, 14 predicted proteins | sample 5114471 | NCBI WGS metagenome assembly VYKX01 (sample SAMN12291785, study PRJNA351875) | freshwater metagenome | isolation source: freshwater lake | place: USA: Michigan, Gull Lake | collected 2013-08-08
GCCTCGACCTCGCCCGCGACCTCGGCGCCACCGACACGATCCTCGCCGGCGACGATCCGGCCGGCCCGGCGGTGATGGCCCTCGTGCCCGGCGGCGTCGACCGGTCGCTCGACACCACCGGCGCCCTGCCGGTCATGCGGCAGGCGATCGACGTGCTGGCGTCGCGCGGGGTCTGCGGCTTCGTCACGGGACCCTGGGACGGGCGGGAGCTGTCGGTGAACGTGCGCCCCCTGCTCGGCGGCCGTTCGATCCGCGGGATCGCCCAGGGCGACAGCAACCCGGACGTCTTCATCCCCCTGCTGGTCGATCTGTTCATGGCGGGGCGGTTCCCGTTCGACCGGCTGATCACCGCCTATCCCTTCGACCGGATCGCCGAGGCGATGGCCGACAGCGCCGACGGCCGCGTGGTCAAGGCGATCCTCACCTTCCCCTGACGCCTGCCCCCGGATCGGGTCAGCCGGCGACCCGGGGAAGCCAGAGGGTGAAGGTCGACCCCTCGCCCGGCACGCTGTCGGCGACGACCCGGCCGCCACCGGCCGTCAAGACCTCCTCGACGAACGCGAGCCCCAGGCCGAGACCGTCCACCGCCTCGACGGTCGGTCCCCGGACGAAGGGGCGGAACAGCAGGGGCAGGACGTCGGGCGCGATGCCGGCGCCGCGGTCGCGGACGACGATGGCGGCGCCGTCCCCCTCGGCGCGCAGGGCCACGTCGACGGGCTGGCCCAGCCCGTACTTCAGCGCGTTGCTCAACAGGTTGGACACCGCACGGACGAGCAGGGCCTCGTCGCCGACGGTGGCGAGCGGCGTCGGCGGCAGATCGACGCGGATCGGGATGGACCGGGCGGCGGCCTCGGACCGGTGAAGCTCCACCGCCGACCGGACGACGCGGGCGAGGTCGACCGCCGCCCGTTCGCCCTCGTCGGGCCGCGCCGGTGCCACCTCGGTCATCATGTCGGACAGTTGCCGATCGAGCAGTTCCGCCAGACGCGTGATCGTCGTCTCGATCGTGTCCATGTCCTGCGCCACCGACGCGCGGGCGGGATCGCGGCGGACCCTGTCGACGAGGAGGAGGACGCCCTGCATCGGATTGCGCAGATCGTGGGCGATCTGGCGCATCAGGCGCAGGCGGTAGGCGAGCGCCTCCTGCAGATCGAGCACGTTCGCCTCGGACCGGGCGAGATCGACCCCCCTCCGCGTCGCGACATGGTCCGACTTCCACACGAGCCGCGCCATGAGCAACAGGGCGCTCGGGAGGATGAGCACGATCACGACGATGAACTCGTCGAGTTCCCAGTCCTCGTACTCACGCGTCAAATAATAGAGGCGCTCGATGAAGTCGATCTGGGCGAAAACGAAGTACAGGACGGCATAGAGGGCGAGGACGAGAATGATTTCCCAGCGATCGAGACGGGTACCGCCGCCCACGGCCGATCTTTTCGCGGTGGTCTCGCCCGGCATCACGTCACTCCCGATGAGAAAACGTTTTCCTTCGGGACTCGGGTACGAAACCGGAACCGATGCCGGCCGGCGACCATCCGTCCGATGCGTCGATCACACGCGCGGTGACGATGGTTTCGCGGACGATCGTCGTCAATTCTTCTTCTTGCATAGGACAAGTGTTGAAAATGTGCCCGCGAAGGATCGGCCGCGGGCGGGAGAACGGACGACAGGAGATCGCCACAGATCGCGTCGCGGGACCGTGGCGAAAATCTCTTCCCGCTTCATGGTGAACTTCAGCTCGCCCGGTCGCGGCCGCCGCGTCGGCACCGTGGCTAGAGGCCGTCGTCCTCGGCCATCTTCAGGCCGATGTAGCGGTCGAGCGTCGCGTGGTCTGCCAGCAGGTCGGCCGAGCGGCCCCGGTGGGCGATCACGCCGCGCTCGATCACGATGGCCTCGTCGGTCAGGCCCAGCGCCACGTCGGCGTGCTGCTCGATCAGGACGATCGCCATCCCCTCCTCGACCGCCATCCGGCGGATGCCGGCGGCCAGCTCCTCGACGATGATGGGGGCGAGGCCCTCCAGCGGCTCGTCCAGCAGCAGGATGTCGGGATTGGTCATCAGCGTGCGGGCGATGGAGAGCATCTGCTGCTCCCCGCCCGACAGGTGGTTGCCCTTGTTGCCCCGCCGTTCGCGCAGGCGAGGGAAGGTGCGCCAGATGGCCTCGACGTCCCAGCGGCCCCCTGCACGACCGGCGCGCGCGGCGACCGTCAGGTTCTCCTCCACCGTGAGGGAGGGGAACACCTCGCGCTCCTGCGGGACCCAGCCGAGGCCGAGGCGGGCCCGCTTGTGGGGGGCGAGGCGGGTCACGTCCTGCCCGCGCCAGTGGATCGACCCGCGCCCCACCTTGGTGAAGCCCATGATGGTCAGGAGCAGCGTGGACTTGCCCACCCCGTTGCGCCCCAGGACCGCCAGCGCCCCGTGGGCCGGCACGTCGAAGGAGACGCCGTCGAGCACGACCGCGTCGCCGTAGCCCGCGCGCAGGTCGCGGACGGACAACAGCGTCTCAGCCATGGGCGTGCCCCCCACCGACGGAGCCCGTCGCGGGCAGATGGCCCCGGTTGCCCAGATAGACCTCCCGCACGCGGGGATCGGCCCCGATCTCCTGCGGCGTCCCCTCGGTCAGCACGCCGCCCGCGACCAGCACGATGATGCGGCTGGCGAAGCGGAAGACGAGGTTCATGTCGTGCTCGATGAACAGCACGGTCACGTCCGCGGGCAGGGCGTCGATGGCGGAGAACAACTCCGCGCTCTCGTCCTTGGGCACGCCGGCCGCCGGTTCGTCCAGCAGCAGCACGCGCGGCTTGGTCGCCAGCGCCAGCGCGATCTCCAGCAGGCGCTGCTGCCCGTAGGCCAGTTCGCGGGTGAGGCGCAGGCAGTCGTGGCCGAGGCGCAGCGCGGCCAGGATCTGGAACGCCTCGTCCACCGCGTCCCGGTGGGCGCCGACCGTGCGCCACGCGTGCCCCGCGACGCCGCGCCGCTCGCATACCGCCAGCGTCACCGCCTCCAGCGGGGTCAGGTTGAGGAAGAGGGTGTTGATCTGGAAGGTGCGGACGAGGCCGCGCTTGACCCGCGCCGCCGGCGGGGCGGCGGTGATGTCCTCTCCGCCCAGGAGGATGCGTCCGCCGTCCGGCTTGAGCAGCCCGGTCATCAGGTTGATCAGCGTCGTCTTGCCAGCGCCGTTCGGGCCGATCAGCGCGAACCGGCCGCCCTGCGGCACGTCGATCGAGACCTGCCGGGTGACGGCGAGCGAGCCGAAGCTCTTGTTCAGCCCGTCGGTGGAGAGCGCGATCGTCATGCGCCTCTCCCCCGCACGCGGTCCCACAGGCGGGAGACGCCGCCGAGGATGCCGTCGCGCATGAACAGCACGACGCCGATCAGCAGCATCCCGATCCAGAAGTACCAGTAGCGCGGGTTGACGTCGGAGAGCTGGTCGCGCGCGACGAGGAAGATGACGGCACCCAGGATCCCGCCGTAGAGCCGGCCGGTGCCGCCGAGGATGAGCATGATGACCACGTCGGCCGAGCGCTGGAAGCCCAGCGCCTCCAGCGACACGGTCTCGGTCGTCTGGGCCAGCACCGCGCCCGCGAGCCCCGCGAGGCCGGCGGAGAAGGTGAACACCTGCTGGAGGCGCCAGCGCATCGGCGAGCCGATGGCGAGCATGCGCGTCGGATTCTCGCGGATGCCCTGCAGCGCGAGGCCGAAGGGCGAATTGACGAGCCGCCGGCAGAAGACGAAGGCGATGAAGAGGACCGCGAGCGCGTAGCCGTAGGCGGTCGTTCCCCACAGGTCGAACTCGAACCGGCCCAGCACGGGATCGATGCGGATGCCCTGCAGCCCGTCCGACCCGCCGGTGATCGAGTGGAGCGCGTTGGCCGCCTCGCGCGCCATGAACACGATGCCGATCGTGATCATCAGGAGTGCGAGGTGCCGGGCGCGGACGACGAAGAAGCTGATGAGGAACCCGACCGCCGCGGCGGCGGTGGCGGAGATCAGGAGGCCGCTCAACGGCTCGCCCCACCCGTGCTTGCCCAGAAGGCCGGCGGTGTAGGCGCCGATGCCGAAGAAGACGGCGTGGCCCAGCGTGACGATCCCGGCATAGCCGAGGATCAGGTCGACCGAGATGGCGAACAGCGCCCAGACCGCGATCTGGCTGGCCAGCGACAGATAGTCGGGGAACAGCCAGAAGGGCAGCAGCGTTGCGAGCCAGAACAGGATCTCCGGCGCGCTCCAGCGGGCGCGGCGCGCGAGGAAGGCGTGCGGATCGGGAAGGGGGCGGACGGCGCCGGTCATCGCTCAACGCCTCCCGAACAGGCCCTGCGGGCGCAAGAACAGAAGCAGCACCATCAGCGCGTAGATGAGGAACGCCCCGAGTTCGGGGACATAGTACTTGCAGGCCATGTCGCCCACGCCGATCAGCACGGCCGCGGCGAAGGAACCGCCGATCGACCCCAGCCCGCCCATCGAGACGACGATCAGCACATAGACGAGGAAGTGGAGGCCGAAGGCCGGGTCGAGGCCCACCCATTCGACCGCGAGCCCGCCGCCCAGCCCCGCGAGGCCCGAGCCGACCGCGAAGGTGAGCGCGAAGGCCTTGTCCACGTCGATGCCGAGGCCGCGCGCCATGCGCTGGTTGTCCACCGCGGCGCGGATCTGCTGGCCCAGCCGCGTCTTCTCGAGGCCCACCACGAGGACGACCGCGATCACGACGGCGACGGCGATCAGGAAGGTCCGGTAGACGCCGATGCTCACCCCCTCGACGTTCCAGGCGCCGCGCAGGAAGGAGGGCACCTGCACCGGCTGCTGCACGGTCCCGAAGAGGTAGGCGGCCGCCGCGGTCGCCATGAAGACGAGGCCGATGGTGACCAGCACCTGGTCGAGTTCGCTGCGCCGGTAGAAGCGGCTGAACAGCAGCCGCTCGAACACGACCGAGACGGCGGCGGTGATCAGGAAGGCGGCCGGAAGCGTTGCGAGGAACGGCCAGCCCACACGCTCGGTCAGCACGACGACGACGTACCCGCCCAGCATGGCGAAGGAGCCGTGGGCGAGGTTGGTGAAGTTCATGAGGCCGAGCGTGACCGACAGCCCCACCGACATCAGGAAGAGGAGCATGCCGTACGCAAAGCCGTCGAACAGCACGCCTGCGAGGGTGGTGAGCATGCGGAGCGGTGTTTCCCGACCACGGATTGAGGGGGACCCTCACCCTTCCACGGCGTCGCCGCGGGTCCCTGCCTCTCCCGCGCCGCGGGAGAGGGACACGGTGAGGGTCTGCGTCCCCCGGTCAGCGCATCGCGGCCTTCACGGGGTCCTTCACCCGCTCGACCCTGTCGATCTCGACGTTCACCAGCTCGCCGTTCCGGCGCTCGACGCGGCGGATGTAGACGGTGTTGATGATGTCGCGCGTCTCCGGGTCGATCGAGACCGGGCCGCGCGGGCTCTCCCACGCCATGCCCTTGACCGCGTCGATCAGGACCTGCCCGTCGGTGCGGCCGCCGGCCTTCTTCACCGCCTCGTAGATCACGTGCATGCCGTCGTAGCCGCCGACCGAGAAGAGGTCGGGGTTTCGGTTGTAGGCCCGGCGATAGGCCGTGACGAAGTCGCGGTTCTTGGCGCTGTCGTGGGTGTAGTCGTAGTTGAAGGCGGTGATGATGCCGAGCCCGGCGTCACCCATGCTCTTCAGCGCCTCCTCGCTCGTCAGCTCGCCCTGGCCGACGATCTTCACGCCGGTGTTGGCGAGGCCGCGCTCCGCCAGCGCCTTGCCGAGGGCGGCCGGCTGCGCGCCGCCCGGGACCCAGACGTAGACGACGTCGGCGCCGCTGTCCTTGGCGCGCTGCACGAAGGCGGAGAAGTCCGGGTTCTCGACGGGGATGCGCACGGCACCCACGATCTCGCCGCCCGCCTCGCGGAACGCCTTCTGGAAGGCCTGCTCGCCGTCGTGGCCGGGGCCGTAGTCGCTGGCCATGGTGAAGGCGCGCTTGCCGCCGTTCCGCGCCACCCACTTGCCCAGCGTGTCGTTCAGCTGCGGCGTGGTCAGCGAGGTGCGGGTCATGAAGGGCGACTTCGTCGTGATGATCGACGTCGCGGCGTTCATGACGACCATGAACTTCTTCGCCTGCTCCGACACGTCGCCCGCGGCCATCGCGTTCGGCGTCAGGGCGAAGCCGGCCAGCACGTCCACGCGGTCGCGGACCACCAGCTCCTGCGCGAGGCGCTTGGCGACGTCGGGCGCGATGCCGCCCGTGTCCTTGCGCACGATCTCGATCTTGCGCCCGGCGACGGTGTCGCCGTTCTGCTGCATGTAGAGCTTGATGCCGTTGTCGAGCTGGGTCGACAGGTCGGCGAACTGGCCCGAAAAGGGCAGGATCACGCCGATCTTCAGCGTCTGCTGGGCCTCGGCCGCGCCCGCGGCGGCCAGGGTCGCGGCCATCGCCGCGCCGAACAGGGTGCGTCTCAACATGTTCGAAACTCCTCCCGGGTTTTCTTTGACGGACAGATACATGGGTCGCGGCCCACAATAAAGGGCATACACTCTTCAGCGTGGGAGCAAGGGAACCAGCAGGTGGGCGTCGTGCCCGCCGCCGGTGTGGATGGAATGGCGCCCGCGGTTGGCGCCGTTCTCGTGGCGGGCGTAGACGCTCGGCTTGGGATAGTCGTTGACGTCGCGCCCCTGCACCACGAGCCGAAGCCCCTCCCCCGCCGCGAAGCGCGTGCCGGACGGCCAGATCTCGATGTCGAGGGGGAGGATCTCCCCCGGCCGGACGGGGAGGTCGCGGGCGTGGCGCTGCACCGGCTGCCAGGGGGTGGAGCGGGCCTCGTCCAGCTCCCGCCGCGTGGCCCGCATCCATCCGAGCGCCACCGGGCCGTCCTCGAACTGGGCGTAGTAGGCGAAGGGGACGACGGCGCCGGCCGCGTCCAGCTTCTGGATCGCGACGAAGACGTCCATCTCGTCCCCCGCCTCGCACGACATCCAGAGCCGCAGCTTCATGTGGCCGACGAGGTCGGTGTCCGTGTCGAACGCCATGTCGAAGGTCGCCCGCGCCGGCCCGTCGATGCCGGGCTCCGCCGCATAGGCCGTGGTTCCCGGCCCGTCGGGCGGCGTCGGCGACAGGGTGCCGGTGCGGGCGTCGAGATGGAGGGGGACGTAGGTCGTCTCGACCGGCGGCCATGCGCTCGCGGTCCGGTGCCCGCCGACGAGGCAGCGCTCCCGCACCTCGAACCGCACCGCCGGCCAGGCGGCGACCGCGTTGTCGATCCCCTTCAGCACATGGTCGAAGAAGGCGATCTGCCGGCGCACGCTCTCCGGCTCGTAATAGTGCGCCCACTTCTTGCGGCCGTGGACCTCGAGCCATCTGCGCGCCGACCGGATGCCCTTGAACCCCTCCAGCGTGCCGCGGGTGTGCAGCCCCTGGTCGGTCCAGGAGGCGACGACGTAGGCCGGCACCGTGACGGTGGAGAAATCCGCCGCCTTCGACGCCCAGAAGGCGTCGTCGAACGGGTGCTCCTCCGTCTCCGCCCGCAGATCCTCGACCTCGGTGACCGCGTTCCCCCAGCGCGACGGCAGATAGGGCCAGAACGACGTCTCGGGGATGCCGCCGTGGCGCGCCACCTCGCGATAGGTGTCGGTCCAGCCCTCCCAAGGGTTGATGGCGCCGAGGTGCGGCGGGTTCGCCGCCGCCACCCGCCACTGGGAGGAGGTGAGGTAGGAGACGCCCGACAGCCCGACCTTTCCCGACGACCAGGGCTGGACGCCCGCCCATTCGATCACGTCGAACTCGTCCTGCACCTCCTCGGGGCTGAGGTAGGTGGCGCGGCCTTCCGAGTACCAGGTGCCGCGCGGATCGACGTTGACGATCGCATAGCCCGCCGGGACCCAGGCGAGCGCGTTCGGCGCCTCGAACGCGGTGTAGGCCGAGATGTGGGCGTCCGGCACGTCGGCCTTGGGAAACTGGACGCTGTAGCGCGTGTGCCCGTGCTTGCCGTAGGGACCCCAGGCGATGATGGGCGGAACGGGCCGCTCGTCCACGGGGCGACAGACGTCCGCGTAAAGGCGCACCCCGTCGCGCAGCGGGATCGCCACGTCGCGCTCCACGATCATCCCGGCCTCGACCGTCTTCCGGTATCGCGGCGGCGCCCCGCCCTTGTCCTCGGGCCTTCCGAGGGGCGGGCGGAACCTGTATGTGAAGCCGGACGATTGCATACCATTCCCTCAGCGCACGGAGCGACGACGATGACGACGCGAACCCTGGGCCGGACCGGCATCCGGGTGCCCCCGCTCTGCTTCGGCGGCAACGTGTTCGGCTGGACCGTGGACGCCGCGGCCTCCCACGCGCTGCTCGACCGCATGGTCGACGCGGGCCTCACCTTCATCGACACGGCCGACGTCTATTCCGCCTGGGTCCCGGGCAATACGGGCGGGGAGAGCGAGACGATCATCGGCGACTGGCTCGCCAGCCGGAAGCGGCGCGCCGACGTGGTGATCGCGACCAAGGTCGGCCACCAGATGGGGCCGGGGATGAAAGGGCTTTCGCCGGCCTATGTGCGCACGGCGGTCGAGGCCTCGCTGCGCCGGCTGAAGACCGACCACGTCGATCTCTACCAGTCCCACACCGACGACGCGGAGACGCCGATCGCCGACACGCTCGCCGTCTACGCCGAGCTGATCCGCGAGGGAAAGGTGCGGGCGATCGGCGCGTCCAACTTCGGCGCCGCGCGCCTGAGGGAGGCGCTGGACGTCGCGGCGCGCGAGGGGCTGCCGCGGTACGAGACGCTCCAGCCGCACTTCAACCTCTACAACCGCGCGGACTACGAGGGGCCGCTCGAGGACCTCTGCCGGGCCGAGGGGCTGGGCGTGATCACCTACTGGTCGCTCGCCCGCGGCTTCCTGACCGGCAAGTACCGCTCCGAGGCCGACCTGTCGAAGAGCCCGCGGGGCAAGGGCGTGGCGCCCTTCCTCGACGACCGCGGGTTCCGGGTGCTGGCGGCGCTGGACGCCGTCGCGGCCGAGACCGGGGCCACGCAGGGGCAGGTGGCCCTCGCCTGGCTGATGGCCCGTCCGGGGATCACCGCGCCGATCGCCAGCGCGACGACGCCGGCCCAGCTCGACGAACTGATCGGGGCGATGCGGCTGACGCTGGACGCGGCCACGATCGCGCGGCTGGACGCGGCGGGGGCGATGGGCTGAGGGGTGGGGTCGGGTTTCCGCCTCATGGTTCGACAGGCTCACCATGAGGCGCGCCAGGCCTGGTCGCCGACGGGTTCCTGCGCACACGCCCGGCCTTGCGCGATGCCGGGCAGCCTCGTTCTGAGCCCGTCGAAGGACGAGGCCCTCCCCAAGGCCCTCACCCCGCCCCCATCGCGTCGTAGCCGCCCATGATCCGCGCATGGCGGGCCTCCACCCACTGGCGCGTATCGGCGTGGGGAAAGATCCAGAAGCGGCGGTCGCGGATGGCGCGGACGACCTCGTTCCCGACCGCGTCGGGCGGAAGGCCGTCCTTGATCAGATCGCCCATGAAATGGTTCTCGGGACGTTCCACCGCCCCGCCGAGGCGGTCCGGGCGGGCGCGGCCGGAGAGGTGGATGCCCGTCTGCACCGCCGCGGGGCAGAGCACCGACACGCCGATCGACGTGTCGGCGAGCTCGTTCGCCAGCGCCTCCGACAGGGCGACGACCGCGTACTTGGTCATCGAATAGGGGCCGGTCAGGAACGACGGGTTCACCTGCAGCCCGCCGATGGACGCGGTGTTCACGATGTGGCCGCCCTGCCCGTGGGCGCGGATGTGCGGAAGGAAGGTCTGGATGCCGTTGATGACGCCGTAGACGTTGACGCCGATCACCCAGTCCCAGTCGGCCAGCGGCACATTCTCCACCGGCACGCCGTGCATGGCGACGCCGGCGTTGTTGCAGACGATGTCGATCCGGCCGAACGCCTCCAGCACCTCGGCCGCCGCCGCCTCGACCGCCGCGCGCTCGGAGACGTCGACCTGCACGGGAATGGCGGTGCCGTTCGCCCGCACGATCTCGGCCGCCACGGCCGCAGCGGGTTCGGTGCGGATGTCGGCGACGGCGACCTTCACGCCGGCCGCGGCGAGGCGGCGGGCCATGCCCGACCCGATGCCCGACCCGCCGCCGGTGACGAACGCCACCCGGCCTTCGAGGTCCTTCATGACGGGTGTCTCTCCCTTCGCGTTCTTCTTTTCGTTGGCCCTCACCCCTGTCCCTCTCCCGTACCACTGGAGAGGGACAGGGTGAGGGTGTTCTCCCCCTACTCCGCCGCCGCCCTCGCGGTCGACGCCCGCCCGGCGCGCAGCGGCGCGATCACCTCGTTGGCGTAGATCTCCATGTTCTTCTTCGTCAGCTCCGCCGGCAGCGTGCCGAACTGGAGCATCGAGAGCAGGTGGCCGAAGCCGATCTGCGACTGGTACGCCTCCAGCTTCTCGCGCACCGTCGCCGGGCCGCCGCAGATGAACATGCCCTTGTCGATCACGTCGTCGATCGACTGCCGCATGCCGATCGAGCCCTTGGCCTTCATGACGCCCATCATGGACTTCAAGGACAGGTAGCCGGGCGGCAGCAACATCTCCCGCGGCATGCGCAGGAACTTGTTCAGGAAGTTCTCGATGTGCTCCTTGGCCTCGCGCCGCGCGATCTCGTCGGTCTCGGCGACGTAGACGGGCACCGACCAGCCGAGCTGGTCCTCGGTCGCCTCGTAGCCGTGGCGCAGCGCCACCTCCTTGTACATCTGCATGTACTTCGCCAGCATCGCCGCCGGCGTGAAGGTCTGGAGATAGGTGTAGCGGCGGTCGGGATGGGCCGCCCACTCGATCGTCTCCGACGAACCCTGGGACGGGATCCAGATCGGCGGCCGCGGGCTCTGGAAGCATTTCGGCCAGAGGTTCACGTACTGGAAGTGATAGTGTTTGCCCTCGAAGCTCGTGGGTCCCGGCTGCGTCCAGGCCTGCACGATCAGGTCGTGGGCCTCGTGGAAGCGGTCGTGGCTCTCGGCCGGGTTGGCGCCGAACACGTGGTATTCGGCCCCGATGCCCCGCACGAAGCCGGCGATGAGCCGCCCGCCCGTGATGGTGTCGAGCATCGCGAACTCTTCGGCCACCGTCAGCGGGTTGTTCAGCAGCGGCAGCGCGCGGCCCAGCACGGCGATCTTGCAGGTCTTGGTGCGCCGCGCGAGCGCGCCGGCCATCACGCCCGGGACGGGCATCAGCCCGTAGGCGTTCTGGTGGTGCTCGTTCACGCAGATGCCGTCGAAGCCCAGCACGTCCGCGTACTCGAGTTCGTCGAGATAGCGGTTGTAGAGGGCGTGGCCCTTCCTGGGATCGTAGTAGTCGTTGGGCAGGGTCACCCAGGCCGAGTTGTGCTTCTGGTCGTAGTCGAGATCCAGATCCGCGTACGGCATCAGATGCATGAAGTAGAACTTCATGGCGCGACCTCCCGGATGAAGCTGTTGACGGCGCCGACGAACGCGGACGCCTTTTCGACGTGGGGCAGGTGCCCGCACTCGCCGAGCACGACGAGGCGCGAGCCGGGGACGAGGTCCCGCCACGCGGGACCGTAGGCGGCGGGCAGGAGTTCGTCCTCCGCCCCCCAGAGGATCAGGGTCGGGGTCTTCACCCGGTGCAGCCATTTGTGGAGGTGCGGATCGTACATCCGCGGGCTCCAGCCGAGCTTGGCCGTGGTGAGACGGTTGCGCAGGAGGACGAGCTGCCCCGCCTCGTCGGTCGGCAGGGTGGGGATGATGCGCTCGGCGATCGACTTGTCGAAGAAGAGGCGGCGAAGGGTCTCCTCGGGCGACCACATGAACATGTCGGGCTTCGTCACGCCCTTCACGTGGATGCCGGCCGGCGCCACCAGCGTGAGGCTCAGCAGGCGGTGGCAGTCGCGCACCGCGATCTCGGCCGCGATCCACCCGCCCAGCGACGTGCCCATCAGGTGCAGCCGGTCGAGCCCGAAATGGTCGATCGCGTCGAGGTAGAAGAACGAGAGGTCGGCGAGATTGTCGAGCCACTCGGGATCGTCGCTCCCGCCGAAGCCCGGGTGTTCGGGCACGATGACGTCGAACCGCTCGGCCAGCATGTCCATGAAGGGCAGCCAGACCGGCGCGCCGCTGGCGCCGTGAAGGAAGAGGAGCGGTTCGCCCGCCCCGCCGCGCATCACGCGCGTGCGGCAGCCGGCGATCGTTTCAACCGTTTCCTTGTATGCCATTCGGCGTTCGCTCCCGGAATGCTTCTTGTTTGGCGGTATGCTAACGCAGCCGACGCCGGGTTTGGTATGCCTTTTCCGAGGCAGCGGCCGTGTCGGTTCGGCCGAGATGGTGGAAGCGCCTCACCGACCCTCATGCACCGTCGGGCGGCAGCAGCAGGCACAGGAAATGGGCCGACATGGCGTGGCGCGCCCAGGTCGGGTTCCGCGCCCGCAGCGCGGCGATGATCTCCCGGTGCTGGGCCAGCGAGCGGACGGTGCGGGGATCGTCCGCCTCCCGGTAGATCGAGAGGTTGACGGCCGGAAGCTCCAGGTTCGTCTCGAAGATGCGCTGGATGCGCGGGCTGTCGGCGGCGGCCGCGATGATGGCGTGGAAACCGGCGTTCAGCTCCTCGAACAGCGGCAGGTACCGATCGTAGCCGAGTTCGGCGTAGGCCCGTTCCATCCGCTCCTGCAAACGGTCGAGGCGGTCGAGGTCCTCGGCGCCGATGCGGGTCGCGGCCCGTTCCGCCGCGTGCCCTTCGAGGAGCGCGCGCAGGCGCAGGATCTCCTGCGCGTCCTCGGGCGTGAAGCGGGCGACGAAGCCGCGCCGGTAGTGCTCCAGTACCACGAGGCCCTGGCTGCCGAGCCGGGCCAGCGCCTCGCGCACCGGCGTCCGGCTGACGCCGATCCGCTCGGCCAGCAACTTCTCCGACAGCTTGTCGCCCGACCGGAACGTGCCAGACAGGATGGCGCGCCGGATCCAGCGATAGGCGGTGTCGGCCGCCCCCGTCGCGGGCTCCGGCCCCTCCGCCGTCCTTGCTTCCGTCTCAACCCCGTCGACCATCGATCGCGACCCGCCGAACCTTCGAATCCCAATCCCAGACTTAGCGGGGACCGGCCCGCGACGGAAGGGAAACGGACGGCGATCAGGCGTGCCCGGCCCGCCCGTCCACCGCGAGGCCGATGGCGGCGTCGATTTCGCGCGCCGCGGCGTCGAGGAGCCCGACCGTCCGGGCGAGCGACGGCGGGTCGAGCGGCCCCGGGTGCGCGATGCTGAGGCTGCCCAGCACCTGCCGCCCGGCCCCGGGGACGGGGGCGGCGAAGACCGGGGCCGCGATCCCGACCACCCCGGGGTCGAGCTCGCCCGCCGCGACCGAGACCCCGGACCGGCGGATCGACGCCAGCCCCTCGCGGAACGCCGCCCAGTCCGAGGGAAGGCCGGCGGCGGCGATCGCGTCGGCGAAGCGCCGGTGGATGCGGCGGAGCTGGCGCGGCGGCAGATGGGCGAGGATCGCCTTCGACGCGGCGCCGCGGAACATCGGCATCGGCCGTCCGCGCTCGTAGCTGACCAGCGGCGCCCGGTCGCCCGGCCGCTCCTGGTGGATGCACATCACCGTGTCCTGGTAGAGCCGGCAGAGGATCAGCGTGGACCGCCCGTCGAGCTGGCGCGCGAGCCAACGGATCGAGGGCAGCGCCGCGCGCAGCACCGGGTCGCTGAGACGGATCGTCCGGTCGAACTCGATCACCGCCGGCCCCAGCACGTAGCCGCCCTGGCCGTCGACCGGATCGAGCAGCCCCACGCCGACGAGGCTGCGGACGTAGCGGTAGGCGGTGGACAGCGACACGCCGAGCGCGCCGGCGATGGCCTCGACCGACCAGACCGGACGGTCGGGCGTGAACAGGCGCAGCGCGAGCAGGAGCTTGTCGCCGCTCGACCCCGATCCCTCCTCGCGCGGGTCCGTCGCCGCCGCCGGTTCCACGGGCTCCGTCCGAATTGTCGTATGTCGACAATCCGGAGGATGCTCGATTGACCGTAACGCCGCAAGACGGTAACTTCGCCTCCAATGTCAACGATCGTGGCGCAGGCTGCGGCGGGGGAGGACGCGATGGACCAGCATCAGGCCCCACCGGTCGACGCGGCGACCCAGGCCCGCCGTCAGGCCTTCTACGACAAGATCGCGCCCCGCTCGCTGGCGCCTCTGTGGGAAGTGCTCCGCGGCCTCGTCCCGCCCGAGCCGAAGCCGAAGATGGCGGCGCACCTGTGGCGATGGGCCGACGTGCGCGCATGCATGGCGGAGGCCGGCGCCCTCCTGACGGCGGAGGAGGCCGAACGCCGCGTCCTCGTGCTCGAGAACCCGGCCTTTCCGGGCCAGTCGCGGGCGACGGGCACCCTCTACGCCGGGGTTCAGATGGTGCTGCCGGGCGAGGTGGCGCCCGCGCACCGGCACACCCAGTCGGCGCTGCGCTTCGTGCTGGAGGGGAACGGCGCCTTCACGAACGTGAACGGCGAGCGCACCCGGATGCGGCCGGGCGACTTCGTCACGACCCCGTCCTGGGCCTGGCACGACCACGTGAACGAGACCGACGGCCCGATGCTCTGGCTCGACGTTCTCGACGTGCCGATCGTCGCCTTCTTCGAGGGCGCCTTTTCCGAACATCTCAACGCCGACCGCCAGTCGGTCGCCCGGCCGGAGGGCGACGCGCTGGCGCGATGGGGGTCGGGTCTGCTGCCGATCGACGCGAAGAGCCCCTATGGCCTCACCTCGCCGATCTTCAACTATCCCTACGACCGGACGCGCGAGGCGCTGCTGGCGTTGGCGAAGGCGGGGGCGCCCGATCCCCATTGGGGCCACACGCTGCGCTACGCCAACCCGGTCGACGGCGGCTGGGCGATGCCGACCATGGGGCCGTGGATGACGCACCTTCCGGCGGGCTTCACGACGGCGCCCGTCCGCTCGACCGACGGGATCATCGCGGCGGCGATGGAGGGCACGGGCTCGTTCGAGGTGGGCGGGCAGCGCACCGCGTTCGGACCGAAGGACGTGTTCGTGCTGCCGAACTGGACGTGGCGGACGCTCACGGCCGACAGCGACTGCATGCTGTTCATGGTCTCCGACCGCGTGGTGCAGGAAAAGCTGGGGCTCTGGCGCGACGAGCGCCGGGCCAACTGAGAACGGGCCGCCTGAGAAGGGGACGAGGGACCATGAGGATCTGCCGGTTCGACGACGAGCGTCTCGGTGTGGTGCGGGGCGACGGGGTGCACGACGTGACGGCGGTGCTCGACCGCCTGCCGGCCGTCCGCCCGCCCTACCCCCGCCACGACCTGCTGATCGAGCGGCTGGCGGAGTTCCGCCCGCTGATGGAGGCCGCCGCCGACGCCGCGCCCGCCCGCCCGCTCGCG
>VYKX01000225.1_pt1 | contig 15349 bp, 15 predicted proteins | sample 5114471 | NCBI WGS metagenome assembly VYKX01 (sample SAMN12291785, study PRJNA351875) | freshwater metagenome | isolation source: freshwater lake | place: USA: Michigan, Gull Lake | collected 2013-08-08
AGCCCGCCCCCCGCCCCCACGCGGCCGTCCGCATCGGCCCCGCGCCGATCCTCGCGGCACTCCGCCCGCGCGAGGCGGCGGAGTAGGCGGTCACCTCAGGCTGTTCGCGAGAACGGCCCGCAGCCGCTCTCCTCGATCGTGCCATCGCGGGGGGGGGCGACCGGCCGCCCGACGCCGGTCAGCCGTCGGCGATGCCCGCGACCGCCAGGATGGTCGCCAGCGTCGCGGACATTCCCCGCACGCTCGCCTCGATCTCCACGTCGATCCATTCGTCGAGCGTGTGGGCGAGGCCGCCGTGCCCGCCCGAGCCGATGCGGATCGCCGGAATGCCGAGGCTGATCGGCACGTTGGCGTCGGTCGAGCCGGACGAGCCCGTCGCGTCGAAGCCGAAATGCACCAGCGCCGCTGTGGCCGCGCGGATCAGGTCGTTGCCCGGATCCTGGCGTCCCGCCTCCCGGTCGCCCACGAGGTCGAGGTCGGCGGTGACCGGCCCGGCGCCGGTGTCGTGCGCCGCGTTCTCCGCCGCCACGGCCTCGGCCACGATCGCCCGGAACCGCGCGTCGAGGCGGGCGAGTTCGCCCGCGTCCTCGGATCGCAGATCGACCTGGAGCGTCACCGTGTGGGGGATGGCGTTGATCGAGGTTCCGCCGGAGACGACGGTGGCCGCCAGCGTCGTCCGCGGGTCCCGCGGCACGGCCAACCGGCCGAGTTCGGTGACGGCCGACGCCATGGCGAGCATCGGGCTGACCCGCCCGAAGTCCATCCAGCTGTGCCCGCCGGGTCCGCGGAACGTCACCCGGTAGCGCCGCGACCCGACCCCGGCGACGGTGATGCCGTTCATCTCCGGGAAGTCGACGGTGAGGAAGGCCTTCACCCGATCCCTGTGGCGACCCTCGCGGAAGAAGTGGCGGACGCCGCGCAGATCGCCCAGCCCCTCCTCCCCGACGTCGCCGAGGATCAGGACGTCGGCCTCGGTGCGGATGCCGGCGGCGTCCATCGCACGCACCAGCGCGAGGTTGACCGCGAGGCTGCGGGTGTCGTCGCCCACGCCCGGCGCGAAGAGCTTGGTTCCCTCGCGCCGCACGGTCACGTCGGTGCCGGCCGGGAAGACGGTGTCGAGATGGGCGGCGACCACGACCAGCGGGCCGTTGCCCGTGCCGCGGCGCAGGCCCATCACGTTGCCGACCCCGTCCGTCTCCACCTCTTCGAGGCCATGGTCGGCCAGCATCGCCATGTAGGCGCGGGCGCGCGCCTCCTCGGCGAAGGGGGGTGCCGGGATCTCGGTCAGGCGGACGATGTCGTCGACCGTCCGCTCGTGCTCCGCCCGGAGCGCGGCGACCGCGGCGGCGAAGGCCGGGCTGCCGGCGATCCGGCCGACCGTCGCGCCCCAGGAATCGGGTCCGGCCATCACGCCCTCCGGTGGATCGGGTCGATCCAGGGCACCGTCTCGGGTGCTTCGACCGGATCGACGTCGGTGATGTTCACGACCACCGCCTCGTTGTCGGAGCGGACCAGCACGCATTCGAGCGGATTGTCGGGATCGGCGTTGATCTCCTGGTGCGGAACGTACGGGGGCACGTAGATGAAATCGCCCGGCCCGGCCTCGGCCACGTACTCCAGCCGCTCGCCCCAGCGCATGCGCGCCCGGCCGCGGATCACGTAGATCACGCTCTCCAGGGCACCGTGGTGGTGAACGCCGGTCTTCGCGTTCGGGTCGATCCGCACCGTCCCCGCCCAGATCTTCTGCGCGCCGACGCGGGCGTGGTCGATGGCGGCCTGGCGGAACATGCCCGGCGTCTGGGGCGTGTTGGCGTCGAGGCCGTCGCCCGGGATCACCCGCACGCCGTCGTGCTTCCACCGCGGCGCGTGCCCGTGCCCGTCGTCGTGCGCGTGGTCATGGTCGTGATCGGACATGGCGGCCCTCCGGATCGGGGGGATATCGTGCCCGACCCGCCGCCCCGCCTCAACCGGCCAGGAAGGCGCGGATCTCGGCCAGCGTCCCCGCCGGATCCTCCTCGGCGAGATAGTGGCCGTTGGGCAGCGGCCGGCCGGAGACGTCGGTCGCGACCCGGCGCCATTCGGCGAGCGGGTCGAAGCAGGCGTGCACCACGCCCTTCTCCCCCCACAGCACCCGGACGGGAAGCGCGATCGGCCGGTCGTGGTCGGCCCGGTCGTGGTCGAGGTCGATGGTGGCCGCCGCGCGGTAGTCCTCGCAGGTGGCGTGCACGGCGCCCGGAAGCGCGAAGCAGCGCTCGTACTCCGCCAGCGCCCGGGGGTCGAACCCGGCGAGGCCCATGGGCGCGCGCGACAGCATGGAGCGGACGTAGAAGGCGGGATCGGCGCCGATCATCCGCTCGGGGATCCCGTCGCCCTGGATCAGGAAGAACCAGTGCCAGTAGGCAGTGGCGAAGGCCCGCGTCGTGCCCTCGAACATCGCCAGCGTCGGGGCGATGTCGAGCGCCATGAAGCGACGGACGGTATCGCGGTGATCGCGGCAGAGCCGGTACCCGACCCGCGCGCCGCGATCGTGGGCGACGAGGTCGAAGCGGTCGAACCCCAGCGCGCGCATCAGGGCGACCATGTCGGCCGCCATCGCGCGCTTGGAATAGGTGGCGTGGGCGGCGTCGCCCGGTGGCTTGTCGCTGTCGCCGTATCCACGCAGGTCGGCGACGACCACGGTGAAGTCCCGCGCGAGGTCGGGCGCCACCCGGTGCCACATGGCGCGGGTCTGCGGATGGCCGTGGAGGAGGAGGAGCGGCGGGCCACTCCCGCCGACGAGGTGCGCGATGGCGGTGCCGCCGACGGTCGTGCGGCCGTCGCGGAAGCCGGGAAAGAGGTCGGCGAGGATCGTCATGGCCCAAGGGTGTCGCACGGACGCCGGCCGATCGGAAATGGGAAAGGGGCGCGCGGCGGACCGCACGCCCCTCCCCTCGTCCTTCCGGGAACGCGGGATCAGGCCGTGAGGCCCGCCCGCACCCGGTCGGGTGTCAGCGGCAGGCGGCGGAACCGCACGCCCGTCGCATCGAACACCGCGTTGGCGAGTGCGGCACCCGTCGGCCCCTGGCTCGCCTCGCCCGTGCCGAGGAACGGCTGGCCCGGACGGTCGATGAGGACGACATCGACCGGCGGCACCTCGGAGAAGGTGAGGATCGGGTAGGACGCCCAGTCCTCGGAGAGGACGCGGGTGTCGTCGAACTTCACCTCCTCCTTCAGCGTCCAGGAGAGGGACTGGATCAGCCCGCCCTCGATCTGGTTCACGACACCGTCGGGGTTGACCAGATGGCCGCTGTCGGCAGACGCCACCGCGCGCAGCACGCGGACGCGCCCGTTGCGCCGGTTCACCTCGACCTCGAGGCAGACGGCGCAGTAGCCGGCGTTGTTCTTGTACCGCGCGAAGCCGATGCCGCGGCCCCGGCCCTCGCGCTTCCTCCACTTGTCCCAGCCGAAGGCCTCGGCCGCCTTGACGATCGAATCGCGGGCCCGCTCGTCCTTCATGAACTTGAGGCGATAGGCGACGGGGTCGGCCCCGGCGGCGTGCGCCAGCTCGTCGATGAAGCTCTCGATCGCGAAGACGTTGCCGTAGGCGCCGAGGCCGCGGGTCGAGGAGACGCGCAGCGGCATCTCGGTGATGAAGTGGGTGAGCACCCGGTGCCCCGGAAACTCGTAGAGCGCGATGCCGTTGCGGTCGGCCGAATAGTTCGGCGGGCCGCCGTTCTGCGGGGTCGGCTGCTGGAACGGCTCGGCGAGGTAGCGCGCCGAGAGCAGGTTGCCCGGATTGCCGCCCGGCCGCGTGCCGTGCGGGGTCGAGTAGATCTGCATGTCCCAGTCGAGGACGTTGCCGTCCTTGTCGACGCCCGCCGTGGTCTTGACGACCATGGCCGAGCCGTAGGGCTCCCAGCGGTGCTCCTGCTCGCGGGTGTACTGGATGCGGACGGGCCTGCCGGGCACCTGCACCGCCAGAAGTGCGGCGTCGGCTGCCGCGTCGTCGGCCATGTTGTGGCCGTAGCAGCCGGAGCCCTGCACGTGCTGGCAGCGCACCTTCTCCCTCGGCAGCTTCAGCATCTTGGAGATGGCCTCGGCCGTCTCGAAGACCGACTGGCTGTGCGTCTGGATCGTGACGACCCCGTCCGCGCCCATGGTGGCGATGGCCGACGACGTGCCGATCGAGGCATGCATGTGATAGGGGCGGTAGTAGGTCGCCTCGATCGTCTTGACCGGCGCGTCCCCGCCCTGGCGCGGCGTGTTCTTCGTCTCGATCACGCGGGCGGGCTTGGTCGAGGTCAGCCACGCCGGCATCCCCTCGGTGCCCGGCAGGACCTTTTCCACGTCCCACGTCGCGGCGGTGAAGAGCGCCTGCCCGGCGGCGACCGCCTGCTCCTCGCGGTTCGCGAGGACGGCGAGGAAGCTGCCGTCGCGCACCACCTTGACCACGCCCGGCATCTTCTCGCCGACCGAGAGGTCGACCGCGGCGAGCTTCGCCCGGTAGGTGGGCGGACGGACGACGTAGCCGTGGAGCAGACCCGCGGGGTGCATCTCCTGCACGAAGATCGGCTCGCCCGTCATCTTGGCCGGGATGTCGAGACGCGGCACGGACTGGCCGGTGTAGCGGTAGGCCGAGGCCGGCTTTGGCTTCGCCTGGCCCGTCGCCTCACGCTCCAGCGCCTGGCCGACGACGAGGTCCCAGTAGGTGGTCTTCGCACCGCCGGGTCCGCTGATCGTGCCGTCGGCGACGGTCAGGGCGGAGACGGGCTGGTTCAGGCTCTTCGCCGCGAGGTCGAGCAGGATCGCGCGCACCTCGGCCGAGGCGTGCTGCACCGCCGGTGCGCAGTTGGGCATGGAGAACGAGCCCGCGGTCGTCCCCTCGTTCGGCGTCAGCGCGGTGTCGCCCGAGACGATCTTCAGGCGCGCCATGTCGATGTCGAGTTCGTCGGCGCAGATCTGGGCGACGGCGGTGAGGATGCCCTGGCCGAGTTCGACCTTGCCCACCAGCAGCGTGACCGTCTTGTCCGCATTGATGCGGATCCAGGCGTTCAGCATGCGGTTGGTCTGGAGGCTGCCGGGCAGCGGCGGCCGCGCCGGTGCTGCGGTCTGGGCGATGACCTCGCCGAGCGGGATCGCGAAGGCGAGCGAGAGGAAGCCGCCCGCCTGGAGCAGGCGGCGGCGGCCGAGGACGGGGCCCTTCATCGGAGCGCCCTTCTCTGCGGTGAGGGTCATGGCTCAGGCCTCCTTCGCGGCGCGCAGTACGGCACGGACGATGCGGTTGTGGGAGCCGCAACGGCAGAGATTGCCGTTCAGCGCGGTCCGCACGTCGTTCTCCGTTGGCTGCGGGTTGCGGTCGAGCAGCGCCTGGGCCTGCATGATCATGCCCGACGCGCAATAGCCGCACTGGGCGGCCTGCTCGTCGATGAAGGCCTGCTGCAGCCGGCTCGGCTTGCCGTTCTCACGCAGCCCCTCCAGCGTCGTCACCGAGCGGCCGGAGACGCCCGAGACCGGCGTCGCGCAGGCGCGGACGGGGTCGCCGTCCACCAGCACCGTGCAGGAGCCGCACTGGGACCGGCCGCAGCCGAACTTGGCCCCGGCGACGCCGAGGTCGTTGGTGAGCACGAAAAGGAGCGGTGCGTTGGCGGGCACGTCCACCTGCACCGGTTTCTCGTTCAGTTTGAAGGCGACCAAGGTTTTCCTCCCACCCTGTGATCGGCCGGATTCCCGGCGTTGCGGCAGGGGCTCAAGCCCGTACCGTCTGTGGGAGGATCGCGTAAGGCCGGCGGAAGCGCCAGACTATTTGTATGCAATACCACAATCGATCCCTGCGTGGCCGACCGCCACCACCACGCGACGATGGAAAACGCCGACCGAGGGACTATAGTCGGGCGATGTTCCGCAGCGGCCGTCCGACATGACCAACACCCCGTCGCGCCGCGTCGTCCTCGCCGCCGACGACGACAAGGACGCCCTCGACATCGTGAACGTGGCGGTCAAGGCGCTCGGCTACGTCTTCTTCGGCACCGCCACCGGTGAGGAGTGCGCGTCGCTGGCGACCCGGATCCACCCGAACGTCGTCCTTCTCGACGTGAACATGCCCGGCATCGACGGGTACGAGGTCTGCCGGCGGCTCCGGGGCATGCCGCATCTTCAGCGGGTGCCGATCGCGTTCATCACCGCGAACCGGACCACCGCGGACCTGATGCGGGCCAAGGAGGTCGGCGGGAACGACTTCATCTTGAAGCCGTTCGAGATCGCGCGCCTGCAGGAGCGGGTGCGCCACTGGGCGGCGCGGCGCGTGCCCTGATCGTGCGGGCTTCACGGAAGCGTCACTGATCGGTAACACTCTCGTCATCGGGCGTCACCATAACAGCGCGTTTTCCCGGGCAGGAGACCCTACAATGTCTATGCGCAAGGTCGTCCTTGGCGCGACGCTGGCCCTCGGCCTCGGCGTCGCGGGTGTCGCGTCCGCGCAGCAGCGGGTGCAGATCGAATTCTGGCACGGGCTCACGCCCCCGCCGGGCCAGTTGCTCGAGCAGATCGTCGCGGACTTCAACGCGTCGCAGACCGCCTATCAGGTCAACGCCGCCTTCAAGGGTTCGTATCCGGAGACGATGACGGCCGCGATCGCCGCGTTCCGCGCCGGCACCGCGCCGCACATCGTCCAGATGTTCGAGGTCGGCACGGGCACCATGATGGCGGCCGGCCGTGCGGTGAAGCCGTTGCACGAGCTGATCGCCGAGACGGGCGTGCAGATCGACATCAACGACTACGTGCCGGCGGTGCGCGGCTACTACGCGCTGCCCGACGGCCGGCAGATGTCGATGCCGTTCAACAGCTCGACGACGGTGATGTTCTACAACAAGGACGCCTTCCAGAAGGCCGGGCTCGACCCGGAGAAGGCGCCCGAGACCTGGCCGCAGCTCGTCGACGCGGCGCGCAAGCTGAAGGCCGCGGGCGTGGCCTGCCCCTTCACGACCGCGTGGCCCACCTGGGCGCAGGTCGAGAACTTCAGCGCGATCCACAACATCCCGCTGGCGACCCAGGGCAACGGCTTCGGCGGGCTGAACGCGGAACTCCGCATCAACCACCCGACCATGGTCCGGCATCTCAACACCCTGGTCGAGATGCAGAAGGAAGGGCTGTTCCGGTACGGCGGGCGCGACTCGGCGGCCGACGCGCTGTTCCCGTCGGGCGAATGCGCCATCATCCACGGATCGTCTGGCCTGCGCGGGCGCATCATGCGTGAGGCGCAGTTCCAGTGGGGCACGGCCATGCTGCCCTTCTATCCCGACGTCCAGGGCGCTCCGTTCAACTCGATCATCGGTGGCGCCAGCTTCTGGGCCATGAACAAGGGTCCGAACACCACCCGTTCGGCCGAGGAGAACAAGGGCATCGCGGAGTTCTTCCGCTTCATCGCCCAGCCCTCGGTCATCGCGAAGTGGCATATCGACACCGGCTTCCTGCCGGTGCGCGTCGCCGCCTTCGAGGCGGTGCGGACCTCGGGCTTCTATCAGCAGAACCCCGGCACCGACGTTCCGATCCGCCAGATGCTGCGCGGCCCCGGCACGACCACCGAGAACACCCGCGGCATCCGCCTCGGCGGGTTCCCGGAGATCCGGGTGATCATGCAGGAGGAGATGGAGCGCGCCTTCCAGGGCCAGCAGACGGCCCAGCAGGCGCTCGACAACGCGGTCACCCGCGGCAATGTCGTGCTCCGCAACTTCGAGCGCGCCAACCGCTCGTGAGGCATCGCGGGCGGACCTCGTGGTTCGACGGGTTCACCACGAGGTCCGCCCGCGACCGACAGGGACCCTGACCGCCCGCCCCGGGGACCTCGTCCTGAGCCCGTCGAAGGACGTGGCCCCCGGGATCGGCGCGCCCGCTTTCCCTCGTCACGGACGTCCATGCAGCGCCGCGTCATCTTCGACGACAAGCTCCTGCCCTACCTGCTCCTGTTCCCGCAGGTGGCGGTCACGCTCGTCTTCTTCATCTGGCCGGCGCTCCAGGCGGTGTGGCAGTCGACGCAGCTCCAGGACGTCTTCGGCCTGTCCACCCAGTTCGTCTGGTTCGAGAACTACACGGCCGTCCTGACCGACCCCGGCTATGTCGGATCGATCCGGGTGACGGCGATCTTCGCCGGCTCGGTCACCGGCCTTTCGATGGGCCTCGCCCTCCTCTTCGCCGCCATGGCGGACGCGAACATCCGAGGCCGCGAGGCCTATCAGGCGCTGCTGATCTGGCCCTATGCGCTGGCGCCCGCGGTGGCCGCGGTCCTGTGGCTGTTCATCTTCCATCCGCAGATCGGGATGATCGGCCGCACGCTGAACCAGGCGGGCGTGCCCTGGGACTACAAGCTGAACAACGGCCAGGCCCTGACGCTGGTCATCCTCGCCTCGGCGTGGAAGCAGGTCAGCTACAACTTCATCTTCTTCCTCGCCGCCCTCCAGTCGATCCCGAAGTCGGTGATCGAGGCGGCGGCGATCGACGGCGCCGGGCCGGTGCGCCGCTTCCTGACGATCCAGTTCCCCCTGATCGCGCCGACCAGCTTCTTCTTGCTGATCGTCAACGTCACCTACGCCTTCTTCGACACCTTCGGCGTGATCCACGCGCTGACCCAGGGCGGGCCGGGCACGGCGACCTCCACCCTCATCTACAACGTCTACAAGGCCGGCATCGTCGCGCAGGACCTCGGCGGGTCCGCCGCCCAGTCGGTGATCCTGATGGCCTTCGTGATCCTGCTGACGGCGGTGCAGTTCCGCTTCGTCGAGCGCCGGGTGCACTACGGATGATCGCGCGCCGCTCCTGGACCGACGTGATCCCCCACCTCGTCCTGATCCTGGGCGTGGCGGTCTTCGCCTTTCCCATCTACGTGGCGCTCGTCGGCTCCACCTGGGACGCGGGCACCATCGGCCGCGGCCGCCTCCCGCTCGTGCCGGGGTCCGACGGCTGGGCGAACTACGATCAGGCGCTCTTCGGCGACCGGGGCGGGCGGATCAGCTACGTCCCCGTCAGCCAGATGATGTGGAACAGCTTCGTGATGGCGATCGTCATCACGGTGGGGAAGATCGCGATCTCGCTGCTCTCGGCCTATGCGGTCGCCTTCTTCAGCTTCCCCGGCCGGATGGTCTTCTTCTGGATGATCTTCATCACGCTGATGCTGCCGGTCGAGGTCCGCATCGTGCCGACGTTCGAGGTGATCTCGGACCTCGGCATGGTGAACACCTTCGCCGGCCTCACCGTGCCGCTCATCGCCTCGGCCACGGCCACGCTGCTCTTCCGCCAGTTCTTCCTGACCATCCCGGACGAGCTGGTGGAGGCGGCGAAGATCGACGGCGCGGGGCCGATGCGCTTCTTCTTCGACGTGGTGCTGCCGCTGTCGCGCACGAACATCGCCGCCCTGTTCGTCATCCTCTTCATCTACGGGTGGAACCAGTACCTCTGGCCGCTGCTCGTCACCTCCACCCGCGAGATGGAGACCATCGTCATCGGCATCACCAAGATGCTGGGGACGTCGGACGCGCAGACCGACTGGAACCTGATCATGGCGACGACCATCCTGGCGCTCCTGCCGCCGGTCGCCGTCGTGATCGCGATGATGCGGACCTTCGTGAAGGGTCTCGTCGACAGCGACAAGTGACCGGGGAGCCCCATGGCCACCATCGACATCCGCTCCGTCCGCAAGTCCTATGGCCAGACGGAGGTCATCAAGGGCATCGACTGCGCGATCGCCGACGGCGAGTTCCTCGTCATGCTCGGCCCGTCGGGCTGCGGGAAGAGCACGCTGCTGCGCATGGTCGCGGGGCTGGAGCCGATCACCCGGGGCGAGATCGCCATCGGCGGGCGGGTGGTGAACGATCTGGAGCCGAAGGACCGGAACATCGCCATGGTGTTCCAGAACTACGCGCTCTACCCGCACATGAGCGTCTACGAGAACATGGCCTACGGGCTGAAGATCAAGGGCATGCCGAAGGCGGAGATCGACGCCGCGGTGAAGGAGGCGGCGCGCATCCTCGAACTCGGCCCCTTCCTCGACAGAAAGCCGCGCCAGCTCTCCGGCGGCCAGCGCCAGCGCGTCGCCATGGGCCGCGCGATCGTGCGCAAGCCGCAGGTGTTTCTGTTCGACGAGCCGCTGTCGAACCTCGACGCCAAGCTGCGGACCCAGATGCGGGTGGAGATCAAGCGGCTGCAGGCCCAGCTGGCGGTGACCAGCCTCTACGTCACCCACGATCAGGTGGAGGCGATGACGCTCGCCGACCGGATCATGGTGATGAACGCGGGCGTGGCCGAGCAGGTCGGCACGCCGCTGGAGGTCTACCGCCGCCCGGCGAGCATCTTCGTCGCCGGCTTCATCGGTGCGCCCGCGATGAACTTCGTGCCGGGGCGGATGGGTGCGGACGGGCGGTCGGTGGCGATCGACGGCGGCCTCTCCTTCGCGCTCCCGGAGGCCGCGGCCACGGCCGGACGGCCGGTGACGCTGGGCGTGCGGCCTGAGCACCTGCACCCGGCGAACGAGATCCCCGACGCCACGCCGATCGCGCTCCGGGTGGAACTGGTCGAGGCGCTGGGCGCCGACACGGTCGTGCACGGCCGGATCGACGGCTCGCCTGGCCCGATCCTCGCCCGTCTCCCGGGCACGGCCCGCGTCGCGATCGGCGACGTCCTGCCCCTCGCCCCGGCCCCGGGCGAACTGCACCTGTTCGATGCGGAGACGGGCCGACGCGTGGCGGCTTGAACTTCAACCTAAGATTGCCCGTCCGTTCGGCGGACGGGACCCAGCCTCGCCCGCCTCGCCCGGTGCCACCGCCCATGCAGGTCATCAGCAAGGGTTTCCTGGGCGCATGGGTCGTCAAGCCGCCGAAGGGCGACGACCGGGCGGGCTGACGACCGGTGCAGGGTCCTGCTACCCCGCCGCCAGCCCCGCCAGCGCCTCGCCGATGCAGGCGTTCGACTGGGCCAGCTGCATCGCCCGCCACTCGGGCGCCGCGGGGTTGAAGCGGTCGAAGAGTTCGCGGCGGAGGGCGAGGCCCTGGGGGCTCTCCGGATCGCCGTGGTGCATCAGCCAGTTCTCGGCACGGATGGTGGCGATGCTCGATTCGGCGCCGCAGCGCAGTTCCGTCAGGCAGATCGTCGTCCGCGCGTCCGGCAGTTCCTCCGGCAGGCTGTAGATCAGGTTGCCCGGCGTGTTCGACTGCGCGTCCTCCCCGTGCATCGCCTTGTCGTCGGCGATCGAGATGACGTTGTCGAACCAGCCCCGCGTGGGCCGCCCGGCGAAGCTGTCGTCGATGAACAGCTCGAAATAGCCCCAGTGGCCACCGCCCGAGTGATAGTCGATCAGCGCCACGTCCGAGGCCCCGCGCGCATGGTCGCGCAGGATGCGGCGGAAGGCCGTGTTCGACCATTCGGCCTTCGATCCGCCGTAGAAGGTGCCCTTGGGGTTGACGTACTGGCCGCCGTGGACCGCCTTGCCCATCCGCACCGCCCCCGCCCCGCCGTGATAGTCGACGATGGCCCGGTCGTGGGCCGCCACCGCCTCGGGCGTCCAGTCGGCCGGGTCGACGTGGGCCGCGAGATCGGCATAGGGCCGGTTCTCCGGATAGGGCCGGTCGTGGGGCACGAAGTTGCGGTTGAGATCGACGTTGCTCTCGTTCACCCGGCGCTTGTGGGCGAAGCCCCAGGGATTGATCCCGTGGACGATCATGACCGCGGTCCGCGGCCCGGCCTGCCGTGCGAAATGGTTCCGGGCGAGCCAGCCGGTGATGCAGCCGCCACCGCAATAGGCCTCGACCCCGTGGACGCCCGTCACGAGCACGAGAAGGCTGTCCGGCCGGTCCGGACCCAGCCAGCCGACGTCGGTGTGGAGGTCCTCGCCGGCCGGCCCCTTCAGCGGATGGGGCACGCTCTCGCGCAGGCGGCCGCCGGCGGCGGCCAGGGCTGCGCGGAACTTGTCGCGGGCCTCGACGTAGGTCTCGCTGAAATGGGTCGATGCGGACAAGGCTTCCCCCCATGAACACGTGCCATGGGGACACGATAGGTCAGCCCGATCGACCCTGCACCCGAAATGGATGAACTCTCATGAGACGGGAGGCGTCAGCGCCGCCGGAACGTCTGACGCGGCGCCATGGGCGCGGCGGACGTGTCCTTGTGACGGAAGTTGATCCGCGCCTTGGTCAGGTCGTAGGGGGTGAGCTCGACCGTCACCCGGTCGCCGGCGATCACGCGGATCCGGTTCCGCTTCATGCGGCCCGCGGCATAGGCGATGAGTTCGTGCCCGTTCTCCAGACGCACGCGGAAACGCGCGTCGGGCAGCACCTCGGTCACCACGCCTTCGGACTCGATCAGGTCTTCCTTGGCCATCTGTGCTCCTGCCCGTCGGGACGGCGCGGCCGGACACCCCGGGGGCGCCCGGCCACGTCCGTCAGAGGGCCTTCAGGTTGATCGCGGAACTCTTGCCCTTGCGGGGGTCGCGCTCGGTGTCGAAGGACAGCTTCTGACCGTCGCGGAGGTTGCCGATCCCCGACCGCTCGACCGAGGAGATGTGCACGAAGACGTCCGCCGTGCCGTCGTCTGGGGCGATGAAGCCATAGCCCTTGGTGCTGTTGAACCACTTCACGGTACCGGTCGCCATCGCGAACCTCCGTCCGGAACGTTGCCCACTGCAAGGAGCGCTGCGGGCATCGAATGACCAATGGGACGTGACCGCAGGCGCGAAGCGTGAAGGCCGTGGACCCCAGAGCTGATCCGACCCTTTCGAAAATGGGGATCGGACCGTCCGGACGCAAACGGAACTTGCACGCCTACGCCCTCAGACGTTGGCCCAGCCCCCGTCGATGACGAACGCCTGCCCGGTGACGTAGGACGCCGCCGGGCTGGCCAGATAGAGCGCCATCGCCGCGATCTCCTCCGCCGTTCCGAGCCGCCCCATGGGCTGGCGCGCGACGAAGGCGGCGCGTGCCGCCTCCATGTCGCCGGTCGCGCGCATCCGGTCGTGCAGCGACGGCGTCTCGACCGTTCCGGGGCAGATGGCGTTGCAGCGGATGTTCTTCGTGACGTAGTCCGCCGCGACCGACTTGGTCAGGCCGATCAGCGCCGCCTTGGTCGTGCCGTAGACGCAGCGGTTGGGCACCGCGATGACCGAGGAGGCGACCGAGGCGATGTTGATGATCGTGCCGCCGCCCGCCCGGATCATGCCCGGAAGGAAGGCGCGGATGGTGCGCCAGGCCCCCTTCACGTTGAGGTCGAAGGCGAAATCGAGGTCCGCGTCCGTCGCGTCCAGCACCGAGCCGCCGTGGACGACGCCGGCGCAGTTGAACAGGATCGCGGGCGCGGGCTGCGCGGCGGCGAAGCGGGCGACCGCCGCCGCGTCCGTCACGTCCAGCGCCTCGACCCGGACCCCGGCCGGCAGCCCCTCCAGTTTCTCCCGGTCGCGGTCGGTCGCCACGACCGTCGCCCCGGCCTCGGCGAAGGCGATCGCCGTCGCCCGTCCGATGCCCTGCCCCGCGGCGGTCACCACCGCCGACAACCCGTCCAGCACCCGTCCCGTCATCGTCCCGCTCCCCCGTTTCGCCGCGTCGGCCCGTCACATCGTCGCGCCGACGATCCAGGGCACGAACTCCGCGTCGCCATAGCCCAGCCGTTCCGACTTCGACCGCTCGCCCGAGGCGACGCGCAGGATCGTCTCGAAGATCTCCCGCCCCTTCGCCTCGATGGAGACGCCGTCCAGCACGTCGCCGCAGTTGATGTCCATGTCGTCGATCATCTTCTCGTAGATCGGCGTGTTGGTGGCGAGCTTGATCGACGGGGTCGGCTTGCAGCCGTAGGCGGAGCCGCGGCCGGTCGTGAAGCACAGCACGTTCGCACCGCCGGCCACCTGCCCGGTGGCCGAGACCGGGTCGTAGCCGGGCGTGTCCATGTAGACGAAGCCCTTCGCGGTCACCGGCTCGGCATAGTGGAAGACCCCGCGCAGCGTCGTCGTCCCGCCCTTGGCCGCGGCACCCAGCGACTTCTCGAGGATGGTGGTCAGCCCGCCCGCCTTGTTGCCCGGCGACGGGTTGTTGTTCATCTCCATCCGGTTGCGGGCGGTGTAGTCCTCCCACCAGCGGATCATGCCGACCAGCGTCTCGCCCACCGCGCGCGTCGCGGCGCGGCGGGTCAACAGGTGCTCGGCCCCGTAGATCTCCGGCGTCTCGGACAGGATCGCCGTGCCGCCGTGGCGCACGAGGATGTCGACCGCCGCCCCCAGCGCCGGGTTCGCCGTGATGCCGGAATAGCCGTCCGAGCCGCCGCACTGGAGCGCCAGCATCAGCTCCGACGCGGGCACCGTCTCCCGCCGGGCGGCGTTCGCGGCCGGCAGCATCTCGCGGATGGCGGCGACGCCGGCCTCCACCGTCTTCCTCGTGCCGCCCACCTCCTGGATCGTGAAGGTGCGGAAGCGGTCGCCCTCCTCGATCCCGTAGCGCTCCTTCCAGCGGGCGATCTGGAACCCCTCGCACCCCAGCCCGACCATGATGACGGCCGCCATGTTGGGGTTGGTGGCATAGCCCCACTGGGTGCGGGCGAGGATGTCGTACCCCTCCCCCTTCACGTCGAGCGCGCAGCCCCCGCCGTGGACCAGCGGGATCACGCCGTCGACGTTCGGGTAGTCGGACAGTATGCCCGACCGCTCGATCGCCTGGGCCATGAACCGCGCCGAGGTGGCCGAGCAGTTCACCGAGGTGAGGATGCCGATGTAGTTGCGGGTGCCGACCTTGCCGTTCGAGCGGCGATAGCCCTCGAAGGTCGCCCGCGCATCAGGCGGCAACAGATCCTCGGCGCCCGCCGCCTCGGCGAAGCGATAGTCGCGGGCGAAGTCGCGCAGGGCGACGTTGTGCTCGTGCACCCAGTCGCCGGGGGCGATCGGGCCGGCCGCGAAGCCGATGATCTGCCCGAACTTGAGGATCGGCTCGCCGTCGGCGATCGCGCGGACGGCCATCTTGTGGCCGCGCGGCACGCGGGACGTGGCGGTGGCCCCCTCCACCACGGTGCCGGGGACCACGGGATCGACCGCGACGACGATGTTGTCGCCGGTGTGGAGCCGCAGCGTGCGGGTCATGCGTCGTCGTCCCTCCCGGATCCGGGCCTTTGCGGCCGCTTTGGGCGAAGTATCGCGCCGCCCCGGCCCCCATGCCAGCGCAAAGCCGCCGCCCGTGACGCCTGTGTTTCGACGCGCCGGGCGGCATCACCGGCCGGGCCGGGCGGATCCGGCCGAACGATCGTGGAGGGCCGGTGCGCATTCTGGTCGTCAATCCCAACACCACCGCGTCCATGACCGCGTCGATCGCCGCCGCCGCCCGGCGCGCCGCGCGCCCGGGCACGACGGTCCTGGACG
>VYKX01000229.1_pt1 | contig 15186 bp, 15 predicted proteins | sample 5114471 | NCBI WGS metagenome assembly VYKX01 (sample SAMN12291785, study PRJNA351875) | freshwater metagenome | isolation source: freshwater lake | place: USA: Michigan, Gull Lake | collected 2013-08-08
CCTCCCGGCTCGAGGCGATGGCCGGGCCGCGCTTCCCCATCCACAGCGTGCTCGTGATCGAGGCCGTCTCAGTCGAACCAATCCTCGCTCCCAGCTATCGGCTGTACGCCTCAGAAACCACCGAGCCATCACAGGTGGAGTCGGCGATGCGCACCTACGGTGTCAGGCCTGCGGCCGGCGACGCCTAGGCCATCGTTCAAACACTAGGCCTTACCGGAGAACCCATGAAACTCATCGGCATGCTCGATTCACCCTACGTTCGGCGGGTCGCGATTTCTCTCCAGTTGCTTGGCCTGGAGTTCGAGCACCAGTCGCTGTCGGTCTTTCGCGGGTTTGCCGAGTTCCAGGGCATCAATCCGGTCGTCAAGGCGCCCACGTTGATTTGCCATGACGGCGAGGTGCTGATGGACTCGACGTTGATCATCGAATACGCCGAGGCCCTCGCCCGCCCGCGCACGCTCGTGCCCACCGACACGAAGGAGTTGCAGCACGAGCTTCGCCTGATCGGCCTGGCTCTGGCGGCCACCGACAAGAGCGTGCAACTCGTCTACGAGCGCGGCCTGCGTCCACCAGAGAAGCTGCATGAGCCCTGGGTGAGCCGAGTCACGGGTCAGTTGCTCGCGGCCTACGGTCAGCTGGAAACCGAGCTGGCCCGTTACCCCGGGCCGCCGTCCAGTTCAGGCATTCGCCAAGCGGGCATCACCACCGCCGTGGCGTGGCAGTTCACCCGGCAGATGGTGGCCGATGACGTTCCCGCTGCGCGATTCCCACGGATTGCGGCGTACTCGGCAGCAGCCGAGGCTCTGCCGGAGTTCATCGCTGCGCCTTACGGGGACGGCACCTACCCCGTGACGACTGGGCCGTCGAGCGATCCGGCTACGGCCTGACGTTGAGCATCGGCTCGGGCAATGGCGCGGGCTTGACCGGCTTGGGCACCGGCGCCGGAAGCGGATGCACCGGGTACGGCCAGATCGGCCAGTTCGGTCGGTTCGGGACGACGACGATCGTGGTCGGCTCGTTCGACGCCTGCCGCTCCTCGCGCGCCCGGCGTTCGTCGGCGGCTTGTTGCGTCTTGAGGCGCTGCGACTCGAGCGCCGCATCGCGTTCGGCCTGCTGGTCGAGCGAGCGCTGGATGCGCTCGGTCACGCGCTCGGATTCGGCCCGACTGGCGTCTCGCCGCGCATTGGCGGTGGCGGGATCCTCCGCCTCGACCGTCCATTGGCGCTCGGTCTTGTTGCCGGTGGCCGGCCGATCGGACAGGACGATGCTGCCGTCGGGTCGCCGCTGCTGGTAGATCGTGCGAGCCGGCAGCGCCGATGCCGCTGCCACAGGCGCCTGGGCGTTGCCAGGCGCAGCCGCTGCACTCGGCGCCGAGGCGGCCTCGCCGGGTGCTGCCGCGCGAGCGGGGAACGCCGCGCCTGAGAGTGAGAGTGCGGTCGCCGCGAGCATCGCCGCCCCCACCAGTGCCAATGCAGCACCCGCACCCGCACCCTCAGCCGTGTCGGCGATGCGTCGTCGTGAAATCGACAGAAGGTTCATGGCGAGCTCCCACTGAGTCGGTGCTGAACTCTGCCACCAGTTACGGCAAGACGCCCGGGCGGCAGACCCTTCACCGCAGCGCCACAAAAGATTCATATTCTCGGTCCGGGCGCTGCCCTTCCCGCCTTTCATCGACGCACGAACAAGGACTTCCCGTGACCCAATCTGATGACGAACTGATCCGCCGCATCCGCAACGATCTGCAGGATGGCTACGACGAGGAGCTCGAACTCGAACTCGAGGATCGCCCGCTCGATGGCATCACGGGCAGCACCGAACAGAGCGAGGAGGACCGGCGCGCAAGGCAGCAGTACTTCCGCGAACTGTTCAGGCTACAGGGCGAACTGGTGAAGCTGCAGCAGTGGGTGGTGGCGACGGGACACAAGGCGGTGATCCTGTTCGAGGGTCGCGACGCGGCAGGCAAGGGGGGCGTCATCAAGCGCATCACCCAGCGCCTGAACCCGCGCGTCGCCCGCGTCGTGGCCCTGCCCGCGCCCAACGACCGCGAGCGAACCCAGTGGTACTTCCAGCGCTACGTGTCGCACCTGCCCGCAGCCGGCGAGATCGTCCTGTTCGACCGCAGTTGGTACAACCGCGCCGGCGTCGAGCGGGTGATGGGCTTTTGCACCGAGGACCAGGTCGAGGAGTTCTTCCGCGACGTGCCCGAGTTCGAACGCATGCTGGTGCGATCGGGCATCCAGCTCATCAAGTACTGGTTCTCGATCTCCGACGACGAACAGCACCTGCGATTCCTCGGCCGCATCCACGACCCGCTGAAGCAATGGAAGCTGAGCCCGATGGACCTCGAGTCGCGTCGCCGCTGGGAGGACTACACGCGGGCCAAGGAGATCATGCTCGAGCGCACCCACATTTCCGAGGCACCATGGTGGGTGGTTCAGGCGGTCGACAAGAAGAAGGCGCGGCTCAATTGCATCAATCACCTTTTGGGGCAGATGCCGTATGTCGAGACCGAGACGCCCGAGATCGTGCTGCCCCCGCGCGTGCGCCACGAGGACTACGTGCGCCACCCGATCCCGCAGGAGATGATCGTTCCCGAGAAGTACTGAGCCGGCAGCGCCAACCACCTGTCGAGAGGGTGCCGCAGCGGCGGCCTCGTCGATAGGATCGGTCGATGATCCATTGGCTGCAGCATGCGGGCGATCCGCTGCCCGACACCCGACTCGCCCTGCCCCCGCAGTCCGAGGCGCCCGGACTGCTCGCGGCCGGCGGATCGCTGACGCCCAAACGACTGGCCGAGGCGTATTCGAAGGGCGTCTTCCCCTGGTACAGCGAGGGCCAGCCGGTGCTGTGGTGGTCGCCCAACCCGCGCATGGTGCTGTGGGTCGACGAGTTCAAGCTGTCTCGATCGCTGCGCAAGACCATCGGCAAGTTCGCTCGTGCGCCTAACTGCGAGGTACGCATCGACAGCGACTTCGACGCGGTGATCCGCGCCTGTGCGCAAACGCCCCGCGACGGCCAGGACGGCACCTGGATCGTCGGCGAGATGATCGACGCCTATCGCCGCTGGCATGCCCTCGGCGCGGTGCACAGCTTCGAGACCTGGGTCGACGACGAACTGGTCGGCGGGCTGTACGGCGTGAACCTCGGGAGGATGTTCTATGGCGAGTCGATGTTCGCCCACCGCACCGACGCATCGAAGATCGCGGTGGCCGCGCTCGTGTGTTTCTGTCGCGCGCACGGCATCGACCTCATCGACTGCCAACAGCGCACCGGCCACCTCGCCTCGCTCGGCGGCCGCGAGCTGCCGCGCGCCGAGTTCGAAGCGGCGCTGACCCCGCGTGTGCAGGCTGCGCCGATCGAAGCCTGGACCTATGATCAACGCTGGTGGGCCCAGCTGTCTCCGCCCGGCGCCGACACGGCACCGTACCAGAACGAAAGAACGTGACCCACCCGAAAGAGCTTCCGCTCGCGTCGTTGCAGTTCTATGCCACGGCGCCCTACCCCTGCAGTTACCTCGCAGGTCGGCTCGCTCGCTCGCAGGTCGCCACACCCAGTCATCTCATCCAGTCGGACATCTACTCCGGCCTGGTCGCCAATGGCTTCCGGCGCAGCGGCATGTTCACCTACCGGCCGTTCTGCGACGGCTGCCGCGCCTGCGTGCCGGTGCGCATCCCCGTGGCCGATTTCATGGCCACGCGCAGCCAGCGGCGGGCGTGGAAGGCGCACGGCGACCTGCAGGCTCGGGTGTTGCGCCTGGGCTTCGTGCAGGAGCACTACCAGCTCTATCTGCGCTACCAGGCCGGCCGCCACAGCGGCGGCGGCATGGACCACGACAGCATCGACCAATACACCCAGTTCCTGCTGCAAAGCCGCGTCAATTCGCGGCTGGTCGAGTTCCGTGCGCCGCCTGCGCCTGGCACTGTCGGCGGTCTCGGCGAGTTGAAGATGGTGTCGATCCTCGACATCCTCAACGACGGCCTGTCAGCGGTCTACACCTTCTACGACCCGGACGACCACGCGAGCTACGGCACCTACAACGTGATGTGGCAGATCGAGCAGACCAAGTTGCTGAACCTGCCTCACCTGTACCTTGGGTACTGGATCGGCGCGAGCCAGAAGATGTCCTACAAGGCGCAGTTCCGTCCGCACGAGCAGCTCGTCGGCGACGCGTGGGTCAGGCAACCGCTCGACGGCCGAGGCGCCTCGACCACACGCTGAGCGTCGGGCATCCGGCTAGACCACTCAGCCGGGCATCACGCTGCCGGTCGATCGGTCGGTCACTCGCCTCGGTCGTCTGCAAAGCTCACGCTCAGAGTTCCGAACACTCCAAAGTCGGCATCGACCTGATCGCCCGGCGCCACTTCGAGCGGTTGCAGGCAGGTGCCGGTGGTGACCACCTCGCCGGCGGCCAGCGCAATGCCCCGCGATCTCAAATCGTTGGCCAACCATGCGAGCGCCACACGCGGATCGCCGAGCACGTTGGCGCCGCGGCCGATGCGCTCCAGCACCCGCTGCCCGGCGCGCATCACGCCACCGTGCACTTCATGCGACGGCAGATCGATGTCGCGCCAGACTGCCTCGGTCGCCGCACCGAGCACGAACTGTCCGGCGCAGGCGTTGTCGGCGATCAGTTGCGCCTCTCCAGCGCGGGCGAAGTCGAGGTAGCGCGAATCGGGCACCTCGATGGCCGGGTGCAGTGCACCGACGGCATCGAGCACCTCATCGACGGCATAGGGCTGCTCGCGCGGCGGCAGCGTCGTCGCCATGCGGAAGGCGAACTCGGGTTCGGCCACACGCATGCGGTTGCCGCGCAGTGACAGCGTGGCCGGCGCGTCGACCACCTGACCCGACAACAGCCGCCCGGCCATCGGACCGGACACCGCGATGTGGCGCTGACCGGCTTCACTCGTCGCGGCGATCTTCCAGCCGGCCAGGCTGCGGCCCGACACATCGATCAGTGCCGCCTGAATCGCCAAGCCATCGCGAATGCTCAGCGGACGGCAGACATCGGGCAACGCATCCATGGCTAGGCCCAGCTGCCAGTGTTGCCACACGGTTCGCGCGGCCAGGGTCGTGGCGTCGTTCGAAAGCGCTCGGGACATGTGTCGTCGGTCGGTTGCCGCCATCTGCTGAAACGGCGGCGATGATGACATTCACCGAGAGGCGAGAAAGCGCATGCGTGGCACCATCGCGCCTCCCCGAATTTCTACAGGCGATTCATCCCATGGCCACCCTGCCCCCCCTGCGCTGCATCGGCATCAAGCAAGCCGTGCTGTCCGACGACTCGACCGCGGTGCTGCTCGAGCTCGCGATGGCCAACCAGCAGATCTTCCCGCTCGAGCTCGATGCCGGCGGTGTCGAGTTGCTCACTCGCGTGCTGATCTCCTCAGGCCAGGCCCTCGGCCTCGACTGGGCGAGCACTCTGCTGGCTCACCTGCCCAAGCCGACCGAAGCCGCGTGACGTTCGAGGACGCGCCGGATCCGGCCGAAGCAGGCTCGTCCGCGCGCGCGTTACCGGTCGGCCCCGCCCAGGCCGCGCGCGCGACCCTGGCCTGGGTCGACCGCGCGGTGATCGACCTGAACCTCTGCCCTTTCGCGCGCCGTGTGCGTTCGAAAGGCCTGCTGCGCTGCGTCGCGAGCGAGGCCACCGACGCCGAGACGCTGCTGAGCGAACTGTGCGACGAAATTCGGCACCTTCTTGCCGTCGATGCATCGGAATGCGACACCACCTTGCTGGTGCATCCCTGGGTACTGACGGATTTCGGCGATCACAACGACTTCCTCGACGCCGCCGAGGCGGCCATCGACGAGATCGCCGGGCCGGGCGTGCTGCAGCTTGCGAGCTTTCATCCCGACTACCAGTTCGAAGGCACCGAGGCCGACGACATCACCAACGCCACCAACCGGTCGCCGTACCCGACGCTGCACCTGCTGCGAGAGGCGAGCATCGATGCCGCCGTCGACGCCTTTCCCGACGCGGCCGACATCTACGAGGCGAACATGGCCACGCTTCGCACCCTGGGCGCGACGCGCTGGGGGGACCTGATCGGTTCCTGTTTGATCGAAAAGGGCTAGGTGCCCGCCCCATTCGTAGAAACCCGTACGCCTGGCATGTGAAATGCATTGCGCTCCCCAAGACTGACCGCGGTGTCGGTCCGCTCGGAGGGAATGCAGCATGCGATCTGTGCTCTGGATTCTTCTGGTCTCGGTTCTGGGCTTGTGCGCCCGGGCCGCGCACGCGGACGGCATCGTCGAGGTGCTCCACCGATCACAGCAGGCTCGCCTCGACAGCCTGCCTGCCGCGTCCGACACCACTGCCCGGGCGGCGGTGATCCGGCGCAGCTTCCAGCACCTCATCGACACCCTGGGCATCGAGCGCCCGGTCAGCCTGAGGATCATTTCGGGCATGACGGTGGCCGAAACGGTGCACGGCGACGTGGTCGTTGCCAACGAATTGCTCGCTGGTCTGCCCGAAGGCGAGCGCCTGTTCATCCTCGCCCACGAGATCGGCCACGTGGTCATGGGCCACTGGGGTCAGATGGGCCTGCTGTTCCAGCGCCATGTGCCTGGCAAGGTCACGCCGGAGGTCACGAACGCCATCGCCCTCGACCTCAGCCGCGATGCGTCGGCCCTCTCGCACCAGCATGAATACGACGCCGATGCGTTTGCACTGCGAACGCTGCGCCGCCTGGGTTACGCAGAAACCCACGCGGGCTCTGTCCTGGCGCGCTTCGATTCCGGCCGCGACACGGCCACCCACCCGGGTACCCGTCGCCGGATGGCCGCGCTGATGGCGATCGACCGGTCGAGGCCCGTCGAGACGGCGGGGCTCGGGGGCGAACGCTGACGCGCGGCCCTGTTCGTGCGCGCTGGCGGCATCAAGCCAATGTCTGCAAGTGACCTCACACGATCACACGTGCGCCGCGGCGGGCGCTGTAGTCCGGCGCCCACAGCGCCAAGCGCTGTGGGCTGATGTGCGGCGAGCAGCAAGCGGGACATCCTGAGGCGATCAGGGCGACGCCGTTGCCTTCCTCAGGAGACACGCATGCACACCACCCAACCCATGGCCTTCTTTCGTCCGGCAGCCCTTGCCGCTGCCGTTGTCGTGCTGCTCGCGGCCAGCGGTTGCGGCAGCATGAGCCAGCGTGACCAGAACACCGCCATCGGCGCTGGTGTCGGTGGCGTGGCCGGTGCCGTGCTGACCGGCGGCAGCACCGTCGGCACCGTCGGCGGTGCCGCCGTCGGCGGGATCATCGGCAACCAGGTTGATCCGAAGAAGAAGTAAGCCCGTGGCGATGCGCGGCAGGATAGAGGCGCCGCTGCGGGCGGTTTTCCGAGGGCTTAGCCCCCGCCAAGCGGCTTGAACAGTTCGTCGAAATCCTGCGCGGTGAGCGCAGAGGTTCCGGCCACGCCCGACAACAGGGCGTCGGCGAGGCCGGCCTTGCGCGACTGCAGCTCCAGCATCTTCTCTTCGACGGTGCCGCTCGCCACCAGCTTGTAGACGAACACCGGCTTGCCCTGGCCGATGCGGTAGGCGCGGTCGATCGCCTGCTGCTCGACAGCCGGGTTCCACCAGGGGTCGTACAGGATCACCGTGTCCGCCGCGGTGAGGTTCAAGCCGACGCCGCCCGCCTTGAGGCTGATGAGGAAGATCGGCACATCGCCGTTCTGGAACTCATCGACCACCTCGCCGCGGTTCGTCGTGTCGCCGGTGAGCTTCAGGTACCGCAGATCGAGCGCGTCGAGCTCTGGCTCGATGAGCGCCAGCATCTCGGTGAACTGCGAGAACACGAGGATGCGCCTGCCGTCCTCGACCAGCGTCGGCAGCAGCTCACGCAGCAGTTCGAGCTTGGCCGACGACGGCGACTTCGCGAGCTTCAGCAGCCGCGGGTCGCAACACACCTGGCGCAGGCGCAACAGCGCATCGAGCACCACGATCTGGCTGCGCGCCAAGCCCTGCCTGGCGATGGCTTCGCGCAGCTTGCCGTCCATGGTGGCGCGCACCGTTTCGTACAGGTCGCGCTGCGTTCCCTCGAGTTCGACACGCAAGAGCGTCTCGGTCTTCTCGGGCAGCTCCTGCGCCACCTGAACCTTGGTGCGTCTCAGGATGAACGGTCTCACGCGCCGTGACAGCAGTTCGGCCTGAGCACGGTCGCCCCGCTTCTCGATCGGCGTGCGATAGATCTCGCGGAACTTCGTCTCGCCACCCAGCAGGCCGGGCGTCACGAAGTCCATCAGGCTCCAGAGCTCGCCGAGGTGGTTCTCGAGCGGCGTGCCCGACAGTCCCAGCCGGTGACGCGCGCTCAGCCCCTTGAGCGCCACGGTCGCCTGGCTACGGCTGTTCTTGATGCGCTGCGCCTCGTCGAGCACGAGGTAGTTCCAGCGGTGCGTGGCCAGCACATCGATGTCGCGCACCGCGAGCGGATAGCTCGTGACGACCACGTGCGCATCGGCGATCTGAGCGAACTGAGCGCTGCGCAGCTTGCCATGCAGCACCAGCATGCGCAGCTGCGGCGTGAAGCGGCTCGCCTCGGCCGCCCAGTTCTCGAGCAAGCTGGTCGGCACGACCACGAGGCTCGGCCGGTCGAGTCGACCGGCGTCGAGTTCGCCCTGCAGCAGCGCCAGTGTCTGCAAGGTCTTGCCCAGACCCATGTCGTCGGCCAGCACGCCGCCGAAGCCAGCCCGGCGCAAGAAATCCATCCATGCCAGACCGTCGCGCTGATAAGGGCGCAGCTCGGCGTGCACGTTCGGCGACACCGCCACCGCGGGCAAGGGCTCGCCCTCGCGCAACGACCGCAACTGCTCGAACAGCTGACCCAGCGCAGGCGGCGCGCGCACCGCCATGGCGGTCGACAGGTGCTCGATCGCGCCAAGTTCGAAGCGCGAGACCCGCGGCTGCGCGGCGTTGAAGCCGCTGGCGCCGAACACGCCACGCAGCCAGGCGATCAGCGGTGCGATGCGCGCCACCGGCAGGCGAAGCAATCGCTCGCGGCGCAGTGCCGGCGGACCCGATCGACTGGTGCCCGACGCCACCGCTTCCGGCGAGCCCGCAGCGCTGGCCACCGCGACGGCCGGCCGTTCATCGGGCCAGGGCAGCAGCACCTCGCCGCCGGGCTGCTGCATCGACGACTCCAGCCGCAACCAGCCCGCCTGCACCAGACCGACGAGCAGCGGCACCAGATCGACAGGCTCGCCGCCCACCTGCACCTTGAGTCCGATGCGGAACCAGTCGGCACCGCCGCCGGGCATCTCGTCGATGCTCAGCTCGACCTCGTCGGCATCGTGCACCTCGAACGGGAAGTCTTCGTCGCGTTCGATCAACCAGCCTTCGGCCTGCAGGGCAGGCAACTGCTCGCTCAGCAGCATCGGCCACTGGTCCGCCGTCTTCGGCACCAGCACCAGCTTGCCGTCTTCCAGCGCCGGCGGAAGCGCAGCGGATTGAAGCAACCCCGCCTTCAGCGCGGTCAGGCGGTCGACGGCAAACGCGGCGACGCGGCTCCAGGGACGCAGATCGAAGCGTTCGATCAGGCGCTGCAGCGCACTGGCCTCGTCCTCGGCGCTGCGTCGAAAGCGAGTGAGCCGGGTCTGCTGGGGCTGCGCCGGATCGGGCTGCTCGATGAAGGCGATGTCGGAGGCGCCGGCCGGGAAGTGGAAATCGACGCTCGTGTCATCCGCCCTGTCGATCGACGACGCCAACGGGCCGACAGCATCGGCCGCTCCCACCGCCAGGTGGTAGCGCAGCACCAGTTGCAACGCGGGTCGGCGCAGAGGTTGACCGGCCGGTGGCGGGCGCTGGTGCCCTTCGAGGAAGGCCTCGGCGGGCAGGTTCGGGCAGGTGAGCAAGCGCAGCACGGGCTGCAGACGCAGGCTGCCCAGCTCGCGAAGCGCCTGGGCGTGCGTCTGCGGCAGCGGCAGCACCACCTGATGCTGGAGCGCGACCGCGCGCAGCCGGGTGACGAGGACAGGCAGCGACTCGGCGGGCACCGCCGGCATGCGCGTGAGCCAATCGATCAGCCCGTGCGACAGCCCGGTGGCCGACACATCGGCCGGCCGCACCGACGACCGACCCTCGTCGTCGCGAACGATGACGTGCGGCGCGGGCAGGAGCACCAGCGCGAGCACGCGCGGCGCATCGGTGGCGTGATCGGTGGCCAGCCAGCGCAGTGTCCACGAGCCCTCGCTGCCCTCAGCGCCTGCACTGCCCTCGACCCAGTCGGGGCGCACCGCCAGAGGTTCGTCGCTCCAGCGCAAGGGCGCGCCGGGCGGCGTGGCAGGCGCTGCGGCTTCGTCGTCGACAAACCAGCTCGAACCGTCTTCGACCAGCCGCTGAAGCATCTGCGGCGCGGCCGTGCCGTGCAATGCCAGATGGGTGCTCGCCTGCCCGAGCGTGAACGGCAGCAGTGCAGCGAGCAACGCCTCGTGGGCCTCACCCACATAGACCGGCTGACTGCGCAGCATGTCGGCCACGCTGGGCATGTGCGGGTGATGCCGGCTGACGGAACCATCGCTGCGCAAGGTCCCCAGGTGCATCTTCAGCATCAGGCGTGACTGGGCGCTGTACAGCACGAACATCAGGCGCCGCGTTGCCGCGGTGCGTTTCACGGTGCGGCCGCGCACGCCTGGCTGTGCATCGGCCCGTGCCATCTCGGCCGCGCTGCCGAGCCAGGCCTCGAGCGCAAAGGGCAGCGCCTCGGCACCGTTGGTGTGGGGCTCGGAAGACCGCGTGGCCTCGTCGGCCATGCGGACACCGGATCGCACGGTGTCGGCCAGCGATGGGGGGTCGAGCCGCGACACCGGCGCGCCGCCATCGGGCATGACCTCCTCCACCGACAGCCCGAGTCGCCGCGCCTTCGCCAGACCGGCTTCGTACGCCATCAGTGCCGCGCCGACGTGCTGGCAGTTGAACCCCACCGGACAGGTGCACAGGCCCCGCAGGTGCAGGCCGGTCATCGGGTCGGTGAAGAAGCTGATCGTCTGCTCGTAGACGGTGGCGCCATTGCCGCGCAGGCGGGTGTGCAGCGTCGATCCCTCGGGGTGCTGCGACAGCAGCGCTTCGGGCGGCTTCAACCCGATCGCACGCATCAACGTGGTGTGATCGAAGTGATCACTGAGGTCGAAATCGGCAGGCAGGGCAAAGACGGACATCAGGCAGACAGCTCTCGCGGGCAACCGGGCATTGTGGGTCACCGAGCGCTGCTTGAGGCGGCTGTGCGATCCTCGTTCTCATGAAACGTCTGCGACCCCCGCCCACCGTGCAGCGGACAGCGCCCCTCGCCATGGCGCCCCCGAACCACCGGCGGTGGCTGCTGCAGGCGCTGATCGCCTCGGGGTGGGCGCCGTGGGCCCACGCTGCCGATGCTTCACCGCTGCGCTCAGCCCCTGCGGGCGCGGCACCGGCGAACGCCGCCAGCGTCCCTGCCGACGACCGAGTGCGGCCGCGCGCACTGAGCTTCCCGGCAGACCACGGCGCGCATCCGGCATCGCGCATCGAGTGGTGGTACGCGACCGGGCGACTGCATCTCGTCGATTCGTCCACCTCTGGCAGCGCACCACCCGATACCTACGGCTTCCAGGTGACGTTCTTTCGCTCGCGCACCGCGGTGCCGGCGGATCACCCGAGCCGCTTCGCCGCGACCCAACTGCTCTTCGCCCACGCCGCGCTGACCGATCTGGCGGCCGGGCGCCTGCACCACGATCAGCGCATCGCGCGCACCGGCTTCGGCATTGCCAAGGCGCGCGTCGGCGATACCGATGTCAGCTTGCGTGACTGGCGCTTTGCGCGCTCGGACCTTCTGACCGCAGCGGGTGCATCGTCAATCGGCAGCCGCTACACCACGGCGGTGTCGAGCGACAGCGCCGACTTCGCGCTGGCGCTGCAGATGGACACCACGCAGCCGCTGCTGCTGCAAGGCGTCGGCGGCTACTCCCGCAAGGGGCCGAAGGAGGCGCAGGCGAGTCACTACTACAGCCATCCCCAGCTCGCGGTCAGCGGCACCCTGAAGCGCGCCGGCCGAGTGCAGACCGTGCGCGGCACCGCCTGGCTCGACCACGAATGGAGCGACTCGCTCCTCGACCCCGCGGCGGTGGGCTGGGACTGGATCGGCATGAACCTCGACGACGGCAGTGCCCTCACCGCCTTCCGCCTGCGCGACGCTGCCGGTGGCGCGGTATATGCCGGCGGCAGCTATCGAGCCAGCGACGCCGCGGTGCGCAACTTCGCTGCGTCCGAGGTGCAATGGACACCAGGCCGCCGCTGGACGAGTGCATCGACCAAGGCCAGCTACCCGGTCGACTGGACGGTCGACACGCCTGCCGGGCGATTCCAGGTGCGCGCTCTCGTCGACGGCCAGGAACTCGACAGCCGCGCCAGCACCGGCACCGTCTACTGGGAGGGCCTGTCGGAACTGCTCGACGCCCGCGGCCGGCGCGTCGGCCGGGGCTACCTCGAGATGACCGGCTACGCAAGCCCGATGGCGCTCTGACCCCCCCGCCAGGTTCGGACAGACGCGGTCGGTAGACTCGGTCGATGACCACCGCATCCCAAGCTTCCGCGCCACCGATCGCTTCTCGAACCACGGCCGCGGCGGTGCCCGCGCCCGGCAAGAACGTGCGCTCGCTCAGCGGACTGGCGCCCTTTCTTCGGCCGTACCGCGGCCGCATCCTCTGGGCGGGCTTGTTCCTGGTCATGGCCGCTGTGAGCACGCTGGTGTTCCCGGTGGCGCTGAAGTCGCTGATCGACCAGGGCATCGTCGAGGCCGACCCGGGCGAGCGGGTGATGGCGCTGCGCGAACACTTCTTCGCGCTGTTTGCGGTCGGTGCGGCGCTCGGGTTGTTCTCGGCGCTGCGCTTCTACATGGTCACCTGGATCGGCGAGCGCGTCACCGCCGATCTGCGCAACGCCGTCTATGCGCACGTGGTGAGGCAGAGCCCCGAGTTCTTCGAATCGACGCAAACCGGCGAGGTGCTGTCGCGCCTGACCACTGACACGACGCTGGTGCAGACGGTGGTCGGCTCGTCGCTGAGCATGGGCCTGCGCAATGCGGTGATGAGCATCGGTGCGATGACCATGCTCATCGTCACCAACCCGCTGGTGATGGCTCAGGTGATCGGAATCCTGGTGCTGGTGGTGCTGCCGTCGGTGTATTTCGGGCGACGCATCCGAAAGCTCAGCCGCGCCAGCCAGGATCGGGTGGCCGACTCGAGCGCCATCGCCGCCGAGGTGCTCAACGCCATCCCGGTGGTGCAGAGCTACACGCAAGAGCAGCGCGAGGCCGACCGCTTCGACGTGTCGACGGCCAACGCCTTCGCGACCGCGATCAGCCGCACCCGCCTGCGCTCGGTGCTGGTGGGTTTCATCATCACCGCGACCTTCGGCGCCCTGCTGTGGGGCCTGTACCAGGGCACGCAGGCGGTGGTGCGCGGCGACATCAGCGCAGGCCATCTCGGTCAGACGGTGGTGTACGTGATCATCCTGGTGAGCGGCGTGGCGGTGCTCGCCGAGGTCTACGGCGACCTGCTGCGCGCCGCCGGCGCGACCGAGCGGCTGATGGAGTTGCTCGCGACCGAGTCACCGATCCGCTCGCCGGCATCGCCGCGCGCTCTGCCGGCAGCCATCCGTGGCTCGTCGCTGTCGCTCGAGGCGGTCACCTTCCGCTATCCGTCTCGACCCAAGGACGCGGCGCTGAAGGACTTCAGCCTGCAGGTCGCTGCCGGCGAAACGGTCGCGCTGGTGGGCCCGAGCGGTGCGGGCAAGAGCACCGTGTTCCAGCTGCTGCTGCGCTTCTACGACGTGGCCGAAGGCACGGTGCGACTCGACGGCATCCCGGTGCGCGAACTCGCACTCGACGACCTGCGCGGCCGCGTGGGCATCGTGCCGCAGGACAGCGTCATCTTCTCGGCCAATGCGCTCGACAACATCCGCTATGGCCGCCCTGCCGCCAGTGATGCCGACGTCATTGCCGCGGCCAAGGCCGCCTTTGCGCACGACTTCATCACCGCCCTGCCCGAGGGCTACCAGACCTTCCTCGGCGAGCGCGGCTTGCGCCTGTCGGGCGGACAGCGCCAGCGCATCAGCATCGCGCGCGCGATGCTCAAGAACCCGCCGCTGCTGCTGCTCGACGAGGCCACCAGCGCGCTCGATGCCGAGAGCGAGCGCATGGTGCAGGCCGCACTCGAATCGGCAATGAAGGACCGCACCACGCTCGTCATTGCGCACCGGCTGTCGACGGTGCAGCGGGCCGACCGCATCATCGTGATGGACGGCGGCCGGATCGTCGAAAGCGGTAACCACGCCTCACTCAGCGCCGCCGGTGGCCTGTACGCGCGGCTGGCGAAGCTGCAGTTCGACACCTGATTGTTTCCAGCACCGTGGCATAGACTGTGCGCATGTTTCATGGGGATAAAACATGCTGAGATTTGATGAATCCGCCAAGCGCCCGACGAATCTGAGCCTCAATGCAGCGGTGCTCGACCTCGCCCGCGAGCTCGGCATGAACATCTCTCAGACGGTTGACGCCTTGCTCGCCGCAGAAGTCCGCCGGCGCTACTACGAGCGCTGGAATGCCGACAACGCCGATGCGATCGCGCACTACAACGAGCGCATCGAACGCGAAGGGCTGCCGCTGGCCCGCCACCGGACCTTCATGAAGGGTCGCTGATGGCGCGCTTCGACGTCTATGCCAATCCGGTCGTGGCCGAGCGCAAGCACACCCCGTTCTTCGTCGATGTGCAGAACGATCACATCGATGCGCTGGCCTCTCGGGTGGTCATCCCGCTGCGCCGGGAGGCCGCGTTCGGCCCTCGCGCCCGTCACCTCAATCCGCTGCTGACCGTCGGAGCCGACGCGGTCGTGCTCGATACCGCCGCGCTGAGCGCGGTCCCTGCGCGCGAACTGAAGCGACCGGTCGGCAGCGTTCGTGACGCGCGCATCGAGGTGCAGGAGGCGCTGGACCTCCTGTTCGGATCCTTCTGAACCAGCCCGCCCGAGCCGCGCCATGCCCCACCCTTACGAAGACCTGATGCGCCACGTGCGCGACCACGGCGTGGTCAAGGCCGACCGCACCGGCACCGGCACGAAGAGCGTGTTCGGCCACCAGATGCGATTCGACCTGTCGGCCGGCTTTCCGCTCGTCACCACGAAGAAGGTGCACCTGAAGTCGGTGATCCTCGAGTTGCTGTGGTTTCTGC
>VYKX01000231.1_pt1 | contig 15084 bp, 15 predicted proteins | sample 5114471 | NCBI WGS metagenome assembly VYKX01 (sample SAMN12291785, study PRJNA351875) | freshwater metagenome | isolation source: freshwater lake | place: USA: Michigan, Gull Lake | collected 2013-08-08
GGCGGGCGGCCTGGCGCGTGGCGACCATGGCCTGGTTCAGCTGGTGGGCGCGCAGGGACAGCCCGGCGCCGGTCCCGCCGAGGGACGGTTCCGCCCGCAGGGGCGGCGAAGCGAACGCCAACGCCACGGCCGCCGCGACGGCGGCCGAGAAGGATCGGGGCGGCATGTCGGTCTCTCCGCTCGGGTCCGCGACCGGTCTGGGGCCGCGGCCGGACGGTGCGCGACCGATTGGGGGATGGGGGTGACCATTCGGGGGTCAATCGGAGGCCGGACCGGCGGGCCGACGGGCGCCGCGGCGATTGCCAAGCGCGTCCGACGGTGCTTCACTCCGCCGCCCGCAACGACCGAGCCGAGGGAATGACGACACCCGCCGCCGAGGGTTTCACGATGCCCGGGGAATGGGGGCCGCACGCCCGATGCTGGATGGCGTGGCCCGTCCGAGAGGAGACGTTCGGCGGTCCGGAGGCGCTGGAGACGGCGCAGCGCGCCTATGCCGAGGTGGCGCAGGCCATCGCCCGGTTCGAGCCGGTCACCATGGTCTGCCGGCAGGCGGACGTGCCCGAGGCGTCGCTCGCCTGCGGGAAGGGCATCGAGGTCCTGCCGATGCCGATCTCGGACAGCTGGACGCGCGACACGGGGCCGAGCTTCCTCGTCGGGCCGGGCGGGCGGCTCGCCGGGGTCGACTGGATCTTCAACGCCTGGGGCGAGAAGTATCCCTCCCACAAGCACGACGCGAAGCTGGCCCGGCGCCTTCTGAAGCACGTCGGGGTCAAGCGGTACGACGCCCCGCTGGTCATGGAAGGCGGTGCCTTCCACGTCGACGGCGAGGGCACGCTGGTGACGACCGAACAGTGCCTCCTCCACCCCAACCGCAATCCGGGCATGACGCGCGGCGAGATCGAGGGGCTGCTGAAGGCGTTCCTCAACGTCGAGACGGTGATCTGGCTCGGCGAGGGCTATGAGGACGACGAGACCGACGGCCACGTCGACGAGATCTGCACCTTCATCCGCCCGGGTGCCGTGCTGATGCTGACCACCGACGACACCGCCGATCCGAACCACCGGATCTTCCAGGACAACGTCGAGCGCATGCGCAAGGCGCGCGACGCGCGGGGCCGGGAGATCGAGGTGGTGACCATCCACCAGCCGAACCGCCGCACGCGGCCGGACGGGCGGCGGATGACGCTGTCCTACACCAACCTCTATCTCGCAAACGGCGGCGTGCTGATGCCCGCCTTCGACGATACGTGGGACCGGACGGCGTTCCAGACCATCCGCCGCGTCTTCCCCGACCGGGAGGTCGTGCAGCTGCCGGCCGCGGACATCGTGGCGGGCGGCGGCGGCATCCACTGCATCACCCAGCAGCAGCCGGCGGCCTGACCGGCGGCTCGCACAATTTCCCGTAAAAGTTGCGGAACGGGTGGGATCTCCCTACGATCGCATGCATCGCGATCGTGCCCCAAGGGCGGTGCCGTCCCCATGACCCGCGGCCCGATGCCGTCAGCGCCATCCGTGTCCGTGGTGACCGTCTGTCTCGACGCAGCGGCGACGCTCGGTCGGACGCTCGCGTCGGTCGCCGCCCAGACATGGCCCGCGGTCGAGCACATCGTCATCGACGGCGGATCGACGGACGGGACGTTGGAGGTCCTCGCCCGGCACGGGCGACACGTCGCGGCGGTCGTGAGCGAGCCCGACCGCGGGATCTACGACGCGATGAACAAGGGCGTCGCGCGGGCGACGGGCGACGTGCTGTGCTTCCTGAACGCCGACGACGCCTATGTCGCGCCCGACGTCCTCGCCACGGTCGCGACGGCGATGGCCGACGAGCGGCTCGACGCGCTCTACGGCGACGTCGACGTCTTCCTGGCCGGCGCGCCTGACCGGACCGTGCGCCGCTACCGCTCGGACCGGTTCCGCCCGGACCGGCTCGGCAGCGGCTGGATGCCGGCACATCCCGCCCTCTTCATGCGCAGCCGCCTCTACCGCGATCTCGGCGGCTTCCGGGCCGACTACCGGATCGCCGGGGACTTCGAGTTCGTGGCCCGCGCCTTCCGCGCCGGGCCGCTGGCCCACCGGCACGTCCCGCGGGTGCTGGTGCGCATGCGCCACGGCGGCGTCAGCACCGCCGGGCTGCGGAACACGGTGGTGCTGAACCGCGAGGTGCTGCGCGCCTGCCGGGAGAACGGGATCCCCACGGGTCTCCTCCGGATCCTCTCACGCTATCCGGCGAAGCTGCTGGAATTCGTCCCGCCGTCCGGGCGACGGGACCTCAGCCAAGATAGTCGTGGAGCACCGTGCCATAGGGCAGGGTGAGGTCGGTGACGAGGTGCAGGCCGCCCGTCATGGTGCGGACCGGCAGGTCGGCCAGGGGCGCGTTCACGTTCGGGACGAGGTCGAGACGGCCGCTGCCGGCCCACGCGCCCTTCAGCACCACGTCGACGAAGTCCACCCCCACCAGCTGCGCCACGGCCGGCCGGCCGTCCACGCCGGGGATGACCTTGAGCGTCACCTGCGTGCGCCCGGTGATGGCCCGCGCGTCCACCGCGGCCGCCCGGTGCTTGTAGGACATGGTGCCCCGCGCGACGGGCGTGTGGGCATAGTCGAGCGTGCCGGTCAGCGTGTCGCTCATCACCGTCAGCACGGGCTTCCCGAATTTCATCGGATAGCCCCAGATCTCACGCCCGCCGGCCAGCGGCGGGGCGTTGTCCACGTACATCTGGGCGATGAAGTTGCAGGGGCGGCCCGCCAGCGTGCAGGGGATCACCTGCGCCGTCGCGGCATAGGCGCCGAAGCCCTCGCCGTGGGGCAGGTCGAGCCACTGCACCGAGACCGTGTCGCCGTCCGGCTCCAGCGGTTCGGGAAGCGCCGCGCGGATCGCATCGGGATCGGTGCGGTAGGAGAGGATCATGTACTGCCGGTCCTCGAACCGGTAGGGCCCGCGCGGATATGTGGGGCTCTGCAGCGGCATCGAGGCGAGGCGGCGGACGTCCTGGATCTTCATGGCGGCGCTCCCCTCAGACGTCCTGGTCGGCGAGGTAGTCGAAGAGCACCCGCCCGTGCGGCAGGGTCAGGTCGGACACGAAGTGCCGCCCGCCCAGCACCTTGCGGATCGGCAGGTCGGCGACCGGCGCGTTGACGTGGGGGACGAGGTGAAGGCGCGCCGGCGAGATCCAGCTCCCCTTCACCGTCACGTCCGTCAGCTCGAAGGCGACGAGCTGGCAGATCTTCGCGTTGCCGTCGACGTCGGGGATGATCTTGAGGACCACCTGCGTCTTGGTCATGGACTTGGCCGTCGCCTCGACGCCGCCGGGGGCCGTCTGGTGCTTGAAGGCCATGGTGCCCATGGCGACCAGCTCGCCCGCGTAGTGCAGCGTGCCGGTCAGCGTGTCCGACCGCACCTCCATCTTCGGGTGCGCGTACTTCTTCGGGAACCCCCAGATCTCCCGCCCGCCGGAGATCGGCGGCTCGTCGTCGAGGTACATCTGGGCGGTGAAGTTGACCGGCTTTCCCTGGTAGGTGCAGGGGATGACGACCCCGCTCTCCGTGTAGTTCCCGAAGCCGGAGCTGTCCGGCATCCGGATCCACTCGTAGAGGACGATCGCGTCTGGGTTGGGCTCCAGCGGTTCCGGCACCGCCTCGCGCAGGAGATCGGGGTCGGTGACGTAGTCGATGATCAGATATTCCCGGTTCACGAACCGGTAGGGGCCCATCGGATAGGAGGGGCTGGCCGCCGGCATCGACGGCAGCCTCAGAATGTCCTCTGTCTTCATGATCGACGCGCTCCGGGACCCGGTGTCAGAGGAAGAGGTTGCGCAGGTCGGTGGTCGACCGCTGGCCGATGGCGTCGAAGTTCGCGTCCAGCCAGCGGGACGCCGTTTCGCGTCCGACGTCGCGGAGTTCCTGCAGGAACGCCCAGTCGGCGTTCAGCTTGCTCATCACGCCGAGGCCGCTCATGAACTCCTCGTTGCGGATGGAGTGGATCAGCATCCGGCGGTGCCGGTCGGACTTCAGCTCCTCCCGGTCGATCAGGGAGGAGACGAAGGCGATCGCCCGCATCTCCCGCATCAACGAGCTGTTGAAGCTGATCTCGTTGATCCGGTTCATGATCTCGGGTGCGGTCTTGGGGATGTCGTCGCGCACCAGCGGGTTGATGTGGAGGATGACGACGTCGTTGACCTCCGAGCCATAGATCAGCGGGAAGATCGCCGGGTTGCCCATGTACCCGCCGTCCCAGTAGGGCTCGCCGTCGATGACGACCGTGTGGAAGATGAACGGCAGGCAGCCGGACGCCAGCACCGCGTCCGGCGAGATCTCGTGCGTCTCGAACACCTTCACCTTGCCGGTGCGGACGTTGGTCGCCGACAGGTAGAGCCGCAGCGCGCAGCCCGCGCGCAGCCGATCGAAGTCCACGCAGGCGGTCAGCACGTCCCGCAGCGGGTTCATGTTCATCGGGTTGAGCTGATAGGGCGACATCATCCGCGACAGGATGTCGAAGAAGAGGAAGCTCGGCGAATTGTTGAGCGACCAGTTCCGCGTGGCCTTGTCCAGCCAGCTCGCCTGCAACGGCCCCTTTGCGCCGGCGTCGGAGATCTGCTTCCAGAACTTCGCGAGTTCCGCGCGCGCCCCATCGCGACCGCCGATCGTCAGCCCATAGGCGAGCACGGTGGCGTTCATGGCCCCGGCGGAGGTCGCGCTGACCGCGTCGAATTCCACCCGGCCGTCCTCGAGGAGACGATCCAGCACCCCCCAGGCGAAGGCCCCGTGCGCGCCGCCGCCCTGCAGCGCGAGGTTCACGCGCTTGGTTGTGGCCTTCGGCGGCGTCGGCGCGACCGCCCCGGTGCCCTTCGTCGCACGGGTCCGAACCCGGTTCGCAGCCATCCGATTCCCCGACCTATCCGAATACATTAATCAGTATGGGTCGAATGGTCCGGAAATGCGCGTGGAATCCGACCGGGCGGACGCATCGATCCGATGCCGGGGCCGCGATCGCGCCGCCCCGGGTCGGAGGACAGGAGCTCGAATCCGCTCCGTCCGGCGTCAGCCTGCGGGCCGCTCCCACCACGCCCGCATCTTGCCCGGGTTCAGCAGGCCCTGCGGATCGTGGCGGCGCTTGAAGGCGAGCTGCAGCTCGTCGATCTGCTTCATGCCCCCGTCCTCCAGCACGAAGGTGTGGGGGTTGAAGCCCGGGTTCCCGGCCGCCTCCAGCTCGGCCATGATCGTGTTCAGCCGCGCCTCGGTGGTGTAGCGCACGAGCTGCAGGCCGAAGGCCGCGATCTGGCCGCCGATGCGCACGAACTCCACGTGCATCGGCACCTCGTCGCCGTAGCGGTCGATCGCCGCCTCGATCCGCGCCACGTGGTCGGGCGCGGGGAACAGCGTCTGGAGATAGGTGATCGTCTTGTCGACCTTGAGGGCCTGCAGCGTCGTGTGGTTCCAGCCGAACTCGTAGACCGGCGGAGCGTCGCCCGGTTCGCCGGGGCGGCGGACGTAGCAGAGGTTCCCGCCGTGTTCGCGCACGAGGTCGGCGAAGGGTCCCAGCAGGCCCTCGGCGATCATGGTCATCACCACGCTCGCCCCGTCGGGGATCACGTCCTTGAACGCCTTGAAGTACTGGGTCGGCACGGGACCGGCGATCATGGTGACCACGCGCTTCACGATCGCGTCGCTGGCGGTGAGCGCATGGCCGAAGCGCACGGCCGCCTTCGGGTCATCGAAGGCGACGACGCAGTCGGCCCAGCGCCAGGCCGGCGCCATGGCGACCTCGACTTCCGTGATCACCCCGTTGCAGCCGTAGGCGTGGATGACCGGCCACACCGCGTCGCCCGTCAGCGAGAGGACCTGCGGCTCCGCCTCCATCGTCACGACGCGGGCGGAGAGCACGTTGCCGCGGTCGCGCATCAGGCCGTAGTTCACCGCGCCGATGCCCGTCGACCCGCCGGCGATGAAGCCGCCGATGGTCGCCGTGCGGCGGGTGGAGGGAAAGAGGCGGAGTTCCCAGCCCTTGGGCAGGCACTCGTCCTCGAGATCGCAGAGCTTCTTGCCCGCCTGGACCCGGGCGATCCCGTTTTCCAGCGAGAGGAGCCGGTCGAGGCCGGTCAACTCCAGGATCACCCCGCCCTCGAGCGGCATCGCCTGGCCGTAGTTTCCGGTGCCCGCGCCGCGGACGGTGACGGGGACGCGCTCGCGCGCGCAGATGCGCAGCGCCTCCACCACCTCGGCCTCCGAGCGCGGGCAGACGACGAGGTCGCCGAACACCTTGTTCAGCTGGGCCTTGAGGACCGGGGAGTACCAGTAGAAGTCCCGGCTCTTCTGCTTCACGAGCGCCGGCTCGGTGATCGTCGGGATGTCGCCGAACAGGGCGGCGAAGGCGGTCCAGTCGCGGTCGGGTCGCGATGCGGCGGTCATGGGCGGCCCCTCAGGCGCAGCAGCCGGGGCCGGCGTCGGCCTCGGCTTCGTGGAACAGGCGGTCGAGTTCCCGGTGGTCCGGCAACGGGTCGGTCAGCGGACGCCCGGCCCGCAGCACGACCCGGTCGGACTGCGGCCGCGACAGGAGTTCGGAGAAGTGGCGCGAGCGGAAGAGGATCAGGTCCGCCGTCCGCCCCTCGCCGATGCGGCCGTGCCGGTCGGCCACGCCCATCACCGCGGCCGGCGTGCCGGCGACGACCGTCGGCCAGTCGGCGAAGGGCCGGTCGAGGTGCAGGATGCGCGTCGCCTCGCGGTAGACCTCGACGAGGTCGTGGTCGCCGTAGCCGTAGAAGGGATCGCGGCAGTTGTCGGAGGCGACCGAGACCGCCGTGCCGCGCGCCTTCATCTCGTGCAGCAGGGTCACGCCGCGCCAGCGCGGCGTGCGGCCGCCGGCGCGGTCCTGGAGGTACATGTTGCACATCGGCAGGCTCACGACCGACAGGCCCGCCTTCGCCACGAGGTCGAGGGTGCGCAGGATCGTGTCGTCGTCCTGGCGGGCGAGCGAGCAGCAGTGCCCGACGTTCACGCTTCCCTCGAACCGCCGGCGGATCTTGATCTCGGCGATGCGGCGCAGGCTGTCGGCGGCTGGATCGGCCGTCTCGTCCACGTGCAGGTCGAGGGCGAGACCGTGCGCCTCGGCCAGCGCGAAGAGGGTTTCGAGTGCCGTGTCGAGTTCGGGGTGCATGTAGGTGACGCAGCCCAGCACGCCCCTGTGCCGCTCCACCACCGCCGCCAGCCCCGGCCCGTCGCCGCCCGGAAGGAAGTGCATCGGCTGCGACATCGCCGATGCCTGGAGTTCGATCCGCCCGGCCCAGCGGGTCCTGAGTTCGGCGAACACGTCCCAGGTCCGCTCGGTCACCGGGCCGCCGCCGTCGAGATGGGTGCGGATGGCGGTGGTGCCGTGGACGAGCGAGCAGCGCAGCCCGAACTCGAACCGCGCCTCGATGTCGGCGGCGGTCCAGTTGGCGGTCCGGTCGGCGACATTGGCCTGGATGGCGCCCTGGAAGGTGCCGTCCGGGTTCTCGGCGCGCGGCCAGATGTGGCCCTTGTCGAGGTGGGTGTGCAGATCGACGAGGCCGGGCCAGACCTGCCCGCCCTCCATCGCGACGCCGGGGCCGCATTTCGGTGCCGTCCCGACCGGGGCGACGGCGCGGACCCGGCCGTCTTCGACCCGGATGTCGACGCGCACGAGGCCGTCCTTGTCGGGCGGGGCCGGCGGCGCGTCCGCCAGGAGGCTCCCGTGGACCCGCGCGTCCTTCAGCCAGTAGCGGTCGAGGCCGGTGAGGATGTCGGGGATCGTGCGCATCGCCATGGCGTCAGTTCTCCCTTCGGACGGCGCTCTCGTGCCATTTGCGCAGGAGCAGCCACTGGAGGCCGGACATCGCGAAGAAGATCGCGATGCCCATCACGGAAAGGAGGAGGAGGGCCGCGAACATGCGGGCGATGTTGAGGCGGTTCCCGCTCTCGACGATGCGCCACGCGAGCCCCGTGCCCGTGCCGCTGCCGGCGACGAACTCGGCCACGACCGCGCCGATCAGCGCGAGGCCGCCGGAGATCTTCATGCCGGCGAGGAGATAGGGCAGGGCGGCGGGGAGCTGGAGTTGCGTCAGCACCTGCCAGCGCGAGGCGCCGTAGATCTGGAAGAGGTTGAGCAGGTTGTGGTCGGCCGAGCGGAGCCCAAGGGTCGTGTTCGACAGGATCGGGAAGAAGGCGACAATCCAGGCGAGGATGAGCAGCGCCGTCGTGATGTTCTCCAGCCCGACCCAGATCAGGATGAGCGGCGCGATCGCCACGACCGGCGTCACCTGCAGGATTACGGCGTAGGGGAAGAGCGCCATCTCCACCGGCCGGCTCTGGGTGAACAGGATCGCGAGCGCGACCCCGCCCGTCAGCGCCAGGAAGAAGGCCATCATGGTGACCGACAGCGTCACCCAGGTGGAGGCTGCGAGCGAAGGCAGGTCCGCCAGCAGCGCCGCCCAGATCCGCGACGGCGCCGGGAGCACGAAGGGCCTGATCTGGTAGAAATGGACGAGGAACTCCCAGGCGCCGAGCACGGCGGCGCCCAGAAGCATCGGGACCAGCACCTGCATCAGCCGGTCGCGCCGGCGTCTGGCCTCGGCCGGGGTCATCGCTTCAGTCCTCGTGCTCGTGGCCGGCCATCGCGTCGCGCAGCGCCGCGGAGACCTGCCGGCAACAGTCGTTGTAGAGGGCGGACGTCCGGAACGCCTCGCCGCGCGGATAGGGCGCGTCGACCGCGATGTCGGCCACGATGCGTCCGGGCCGCGGCGCCATCACGATGATCCGGTCGGACAGATAGACGCTCTCGTAGACCGAATGGGTGACGAAGACGACCGTCCAGTCCTGCCCCGTCCAGAGCGACAGCAGGTCGTCGTTCAGCCGGTGGCGCGTGATCTCGTCGAGGGCGGCGAACGGTTCGTCCATCAGGAGGACGGCGGGCTGGGTGACGAGCGCGCGCGCGATCGACACCCGCATGCGCATGCCGCCCGACAGTTCGCGCGGATAGGCGTCGGCGAAGGCGGCGAGGCCCACGCGTTCCAGCGCGGCCATGATCCGCGGCGCCGCCTCCTTGCGCGGCACGCCCTTCAGCTTGAAGGGCAGGTAGACGTTCCCGAACACCGTGCGCCAGGGCATCAGCGTCGGGTCCTGGAACACGAAGCCGAGATCGCGCTCGGGGCGGCCGCGGTGGTCGTGGACCGCCTGCGGCCAGTCGATCCGCCCGGTGGTCAGGTCGCCGAGCCCGGCGACGAGGCGCAGGATCGTGGACTTGCCGCAGCCGGACGGGCCGAGGAGGGAGAGGAACTCGGGCCGGCGAATGGTCAGGTCGACGCCCGAGAGCGCGACCGTGCCGTTCAGGTAGGTCTTGGAGACGCCCTCGAGGGCGACGAGCGGCCGCTTGGCCGCAGGGCTGGTCACGGGCGGGCGGATCCGGTCGGGGGGCGCAGGGCGGCGGGTCGCCCCGGGTCCCGTGTCCGGACCCGGGCGACCCGCCAGTGACGAAGCCGGGACGACCCTTACTTCTTCATGTCCATCGCGTGCTTCTTGTTCACGAAGTCGAGCGTGAAGGCCTTCTTCCAGTCGAGGTCGGCCTTGTAGACGCCCTGGGCCACCATGATGTCGAAGAACTCCTTCCACCGGGCCTCGGCCATCGCCCCGATGCCCATCGTCGCCGCGTCGCCTCCGTCGGTGATCTGGTATTCCTTCAGCTTGGCGATGCCGTAGGCGATGGTGGCGTCGTCCATGTCCGGATTGTCGCGCTTGATCAGCGCGTTGGCCGGCGCGGGGTTGCCCCAGAGATAGCTGTACCAGCCCTCGATCGTGGCGTTCACGAAGTCCTGGACGGCCTTCGGATTGCGGTCGATCAGCGCCTGCTGGGCCATGATCATCGAGCTGTAGGAGGGATAGCCGCTGTCGGCGAGAAGGAAGACCTTCGCGTCGATGTTGCCTTCCTTCTTCACGAGGTTGGGCTCGGACGAGAGATAGCCCTGCTGGATCGCGTTCCGGTCGACCAGGAACGGCGCCATGTTGAAGGTGTAGGGACGGATCTGGTCGTCGGTGAACCCGTACTTCGCCTTGAGCCACACCCAGAAGGTGTTGCGCGAGGACGAGCCGATCATGATCGGCTTACCCTTCATGTCGGCGAGGCCGTTCACGTCGGTGCGCGGGTGCGTCATCAGGATCTGCGGATCCTTCTGGAAGATCGACGCCACCACGCGGACCGGCGCACCCGCCTGAACCATGTTCAGCCCGAAGAACGTGTTCGACCCCATGGCGATGTCGAGCGCGCCGGCCGCGAGGAGCTGCTGGTTGTCGACCGCGGGGCCGCCCGGCCGCAGGGTCACCTCGAGGCCGTAGCGCGCGTAGATGCCGGTCGCGATCGCCTGATAGAAGCCGCCGTGCTCGGCCTGCGCCTTCCAGTCGGTGGCGAAGTTGATCCGCGTCTGCGCGAGGGCGGGCGTCGCGAGGCCGGCGAGCGCCAGACCCGCCGCGCCGAAGGCGGCCGCGACAACGGTTCTGCGAAGCATGTGGGTCGTCTCCATGATTGCCGTCGGCGGCGCACGCCACCGTCCCTGTCCGCCCGCGTACGCAAGCCCCATACCAGCACCGGCATCGCGGGTCAGCCGATGAGTTGCATCGGATGTGCCCCATTTCTAGGCACCGCGCGAGCGTTTTTGGGGCCGGCGGGATCGGCGTGGCGCCCCTGCAGCGGTGGCGGCTGCCGGCGGTTGGCATCGCCGTCTCCGTTCCGCTAGGATCGGCCCCCGCGACCTTCGCCGCGCCCTGCCCGGAGCCGTCCTCCTTGCGCCTCCACCGACCGTACGGAGCCGTCGCGTGGCTCGTTCTCGTGACCGCGTTCCTGCTCCTCGGCGCCCCGGCATCGGCGCAGTCCGGCTGCGACCCGTTGCCCCGGACCTGCGCCGCGGTCGCCGCCGGGCACCCGCTCGTGGTCGTGGCCATCGGCTCGTCGTCCACGGCCGGAGCCGGGGCGACCGCCCCGGACCGCGCCTACCCGGCCCAGCTCCAGGCCGCGCTCGAGCGCAAGCTCGCGCCGCGCGTGCCCGTGCGGGTCGTCAACAAGGGCGTGAACGGGAACGACATCGACGCGATGGCGGCGCGCATCGACACCGACGTCCTGGCCCTCGCCCCCACGCTCGTCGTCTGGCAGGTGGGCAGCAACGACGTGATCCGCGGCATCCCCACGGACCGGTTCGCCGCCGTGCTGCGGGCGGGCGCCGAGCGCATCCGGTCGGCCGGAATCGACCTCGTCCTCATGGACCTGCAGTCCGCACCGGCGATCGACGCCAAGGCCGACACGCCGGCCTACCTCGACGCCATCGCCGCGGTGGCGGCGCAGACGGGGGCCGTTCTCCTGCCGCGCCACAGGCTGATGCGGTCGCTGGAGGGCAAGGGGCCGTCGCTCCTCGTCGACGACGGCCTCCACATGTCGGACGCGGGGTATCGGGCGCTCGCCGGGGCGGCGCTCGAACTCCTCCCGCTCGACCGCTAGGCCCCCTCCCTTGTCCGATAGCGGGCGCGATCTCCGTCTCGACTTCGCCTGCGGCCTTTCGCTGGTCTTCATCTACGTCAACCACGTCTGGAGCGCGCCCCTCTCCTGGCTGACGACCCGGAACTACGGTTTCTCCGACGCCACGGAGATCTTCGTGTTCATCTCCGGCTACGTCGCCACGCTCGCCTACCGGGGCGTGCTGGAGCGGCGCGGCGCGGTCGTCACCACGGCCCGCATCTACCGGCGGGTCTGGCGCCTCTACGTCGCCCACGTCTTCGTGTTCTTCCTCTACGTCGCGCAGATCAGCTACGTGTCGACCACGCTCAACACCTCGGTCTACGCCGAGGAGACGGGGGTGCTGCGGCTGTTCGACGAGCCCCACGTCATGCTCACCTCGGCGCTCGTGCTCGGCTACAGGCCGGCCAACCTCGACATCCTGCCGCTCTACATCGTCCTCCTGCTCTGCTTCCCGCTCGTCCTCGTCGGTCTCGTCCGGGCGCCGGGGCGGACGCTCGCCGTCTCCTTCGCCCTCTACGTCCTCGCCTCGGTCGTCGAGATCAACCTGCCGGGCGCGCCGGGCGCCGAGGGCAGCGGCTGGTACTTCAACCCGTTCTGCTGGCAGTTCCTGTTCGTCCTCGCCGGTTATTGCGCCATGCGGCGGACGGCGGGGCGGCGGATCGTGCCGGCGGGCCCGTGGCCGGTCGCGCTCGGCGTCGCGATGATCCTCTTCGCCTTCTACGTCACGCTCACCTGGCACGTGCCGTCCCTGTCGGACGCGGTGCCGCCGTGGCTCGCCCGGCTCATCTATCCGATCAGCAAGACCGACATGGATCCGCTGCGCCTCCTGCACTTCTGCGCGCTCGCTGTTGTGGTCGCCCGCGTGGTCCCGCCGACGGCGGGATGGCTGTCCACGGCCTTCGCGCGCGAGGTGCGTCGCTTGGGAGAGAAGGGCCTCGAAGTGTTCTGTCTTGGCGTGATCCTCTCGCTCATGGTTCATTTCGTCCTGACGGAGATCGAGGCCGGTCCCTTCCTCGCCAGCGCCATCACGCTGGCGGGCGTTTTGGGGCTCGCGGCGGTGGCGCGTCTGTCCGACTGGTACGAAAAGGTCGTCGACGGCGCGCCGCGGAAGACGGGGGCGGTGGCACGATGACGGGACGGTTCGGCGCGATCCTCATGCTCGTTGCGGCCCTCGCCGTGCAGGCTCCCGTGGCGTCGGCGACGGACGCCGCGCCCTGCCCCGACCCGGCGTCCGTCCTGCGCGAGCACGGCGGGCTCCCGAACGGAAAGCTGGCGGTCGCGGCGGGCGAGGCGCTGCGGATCGTGCTGGTGGGGACGCAGGGATCGGTGCGGGCCGGGCGCGGCGAGCAGGAACCGAGCTATGCCGAGCACATCGCCGAGGCCATCCGCATCGCCGCGCCGAAACTGTCCGTGGCCGTGACGGTCCATGCCGCGACCGGACGGACGACGCAGGAGATGGCCGGCGAGATGCCGGCGCTGATGACCAAGGTCCGGCCCCACCTCGTCGTCTGGCAGACGGGCACGGTGGACGCCATGCGCGGCGTGGATCTCGACGGCTTCTCCTCCGCCCTCGACCGCGGCATCGCGGCGGCGACCACGGGCAAGGCCGACCTCCTTCTGGTCAACCTCGCCTTCGTCGGTCCGCGGATGCCCCGGATGCCCAACGATTACGTGAAGTACATGCTCTGGAGCGCGCAGAGCGGGGGCGCCCCCCTCGTCGACCGCTATGCGCTGATGAAGGCCATGTCCGACGGCGGCACCGTCGATTTGAGGACCGCCACCGACGAGGCGCGCCGCGCGGTCACGCAGGCCGTGAACCGGTGTCTCGCGGCGGTCATCGGTCGCTTCGTCGCGGCCGAGGTCATCACCCCGCCCTGATCACCCCGCCCTGATCGCCCTGCCGCCCGGACCGGACCCCGCATGCTCGTCGCCCAGATCACCGACCTCCACGTCGCCGCGGAGGGCTCCGACAGGGCCGGCGCGAACGCCGACAACGCCGCGCGCCTCGCCCAGGCGGTCGCCCACGTCAACCGGCTGACGCCCCGGCCCGACGCCGTGATCGTCACCGGCGACCTCGCCGACGGGCCGCGGCCGGGGGAGTACGACGCCATCGCGCCGATCCTCGGCCAGCTCGCGATGCCGGTCTTCGCGGTGCCGGGCAACCACGACGACCGAGACGGCATGCGCGCGCTCTTTCCCGGGGCGACCTGGCTGCCGCAGGACGGGTTCCTGCACCATGTGGTCGACCTCGGTCCGCTCCGGATCCTCATGCTCGACACGCTGGTGCCCGGCCAGACGGCGGGCCGCCTCTGCGCCGACCGCCTCGCGTGGCTCGACGCGCGGCTGGGGGAGCATCCGGGTCCGGCGGTCGTGGCGATGCATCACCCGCCGTTCCACGTCGGCGTGCCCTTCATGGACCGGGTGGCGCTGGAGAACCCGGAGCCGCTGGCGGCAAGCATCCGGCGGCACGGGGCCGTGCTCGCCGTCGTCTGCGGCCATGTCCACCGGTCGGCCACCGTCGCCTTCGCCGGGACTGTCGGCATCGCCGTTCCGGCGATCGGCCACCAGCTGGCGCTCGAGATCGGGCGCGAGGAGTTCCCGCGCTGGACGCTGGAACCGCCGGTGGTGGCACTCCATCTCTGGACTCCGGGCGGGGGGCTGGTCAGCCATCTCAGCCCGGTCGGCCCCTGGGCGCCGCGCCCCTTCCGGCGAGGCACCTGAGCCGACCCCTTGTGAACCCCGTCCGCGTCGGCTCTATTGGCCCGCGACGGCGAGCGAGCCTATTCCGGGAGCAAGGTCCATGGTCGACTTCATCCGCGCGGACGACGAGGACGAGCGCGAGGACGAGCCGCAGAAGAAGGAGGACGACAAGAAGCCGGACGGCCCGCCGAACAACGTCCTCACCAACCTCTTCAAGTCGCGCACCGTCCTGATCTTCGGCGAGATCAACCAGAAGGTCAGCCAGGCGGTGGTGGCGCAGCTTCTCGCGCTGGCCGTCGAGAACGACGAGCCGATCCGCGTGGTCGTGAACTCGCCGGGCGGGCACGTCGAATCGGCCGATTCGATCCACGACGTCATCCGGTTCATCAAGCCGGAGGTGAAGATGCTGGGGACGGGGTGGGTCGCCTCCGCCGGCTGCCACATCTTCCTCGCAGCGAAGCCGGAGAACCGGTTCTGCCTGCCGAACACCAGGTTCCTGATCCACCAGCCGCTCGGCGGCGCCGGTGGCCGGGCGTCGGACATCGCCATCGAGGCGAAGGAGATCATCAAGATGCGGGAGCGCCTGAACCGCATCATCGCGCGCGAGACCGGGCAGACCTACGAGCGCGTGGCCAAGGACACCGACCGGAACTACTGGATGTGGGCGGACGAGGCCAAGGCCTACGGGATCGTCGGCCAGATCGTGGACCGCTGGGACGCGATCGCCTGATCGCGGCCGGGCACCCGACCCGACCGGGCCGGCCGCCGCGGGGGGCGCCATGATCCCGACCTACCGCACCGCGCTGATCGTCGGCGTCGGCCCCGGCCTCGGGGCGGCGCTGGCGCGGCGCTTCGCCAAGGCGGGGCTCCAGGTC
>VYKX01000232.1_pt1 | contig 15057 bp, 15 predicted proteins | sample 5114471 | NCBI WGS metagenome assembly VYKX01 (sample SAMN12291785, study PRJNA351875) | freshwater metagenome | isolation source: freshwater lake | place: USA: Michigan, Gull Lake | collected 2013-08-08
TCCGGCTGTTTGATGCGGGCTTCACCTTGGAAGATGTGCGCCGCGCGGAACTCAGCCTAACCATCACCGGGCGTGATGGGTTTGAATTGGCGGAAAGCGGCGCGGTGGGTGCGATTAGCCGCGACCCCGCTGATGTGGTTGCGCAAATGATTGGTGCGCATCATCAATATCCGGATGGCGCGGTGTTGTATCTGGGCACGCCATTCTCTCCCGCCAAGGATCGCGGTGCGCCCGGCATGGGCTTTACGCATCGGGAAGGGGATGTGGTGCGGATTTCTTCCCCGCGTCTTGGCGTGCTGGTGAATGAGGTGGATCGCACCGATGAATGCCCGCCCTGGCGCTATGGCATTGGTGCGTTGTTTGCTTCCCTCGCTGCGCGCGGGTTGCCGCGCGCATGAAGGAAGAAACCAAGCGGCTTGATCGCGGTGATGGCGTGCATCTGGCCTGGCGGCGCGTGGCCGGGCGCGGGCCTGGCGTGGTGTTCCTGGGTGGCTTCAATAGCGACATGACGGGGAGCAAGGCGGAATTCCTCGCGGGATGGTGCGCCGCGCGCGGGCAGGCGTTTTTGCGCTTTGATTATTCCGGCCATGGCATATCCGAAGGACGGTTTGAGGATGGCACGATTGGGCGCTGGGCAGAGGATGCAGCCTGCGTGATTGCGGCGCTGACGGAAGGCCCGCAAATCCTGATTGGGTCTTCCATGGGCGGCTGGATTGCGCTGCTGCTGGCCGCACGGCGCAAGGTTGCGGTGCGGGCGCTGATTGGCATAGCGCCGGCGCCTGATTTCACTGAGGATTTGATGTGGGCAGAATTTCCGCCTGCGGTGCGTGAGGCGATTTTGCGCGATGGTGTGTGGCATAGGCCGAGCGACTATGGCGCGCCTTATCCCATCACCCGCGCGCTGATTGAAGATGGCCGCAACCAGCTTTTGCTGCGTGCACCGATTGCGCTGGATTGCCCCTTGCGCATTTTACAAGGTCAGCAAGACCCGGATGTGCCCTGGCGCCATGCGCTGCGGATTGCGGAAGCGGTGACGGGTGGTGATGTGCGCGTGACGCTGATCAAGGATGGGGATCATCGGCTTTCGCGAGAGGCGGATTTGGCGGTGTTGGGGGAGACGCTGGCAGCGCTTCTCGGCTAGGATTTCCGGCAAGCCTGCGCGACTACTGGAATACCGCCATGGGCGACCTACTCGCACGTGGTTCGTCGGGAAAAAAGCCATGTTCTATGATGCAGTATAATAGTGAAAACTATTTTCACTTACTTTTGATGAATGATCTTCGTGGAAAGATCATCAACATTAAAACCAGCTTGCTTTGCGGCGTTTAGAAATAGCCTCTCAAGAGCATGCTCAAGCGCGCCATCCAATTGCCCCTTTTCTTGCCCATAGATCTCCGGTGCCGACAGGCCTTTCTGCCTCAACGGCAGGAGCGCTGCAGGTCTCACCCAGAACATTGTGCCCGCAAAGAAGTCGAGCTCAAAATCCTCCTGAGTGAGCCCAAGCTCCCGCGCCACCTGAAGCGTTCTTTTCTGATTGCCACTCCAGGCATCTTGTAGATCTAATCGCATATTTGGAATCCGAAAGCGTGCAGGCCCCGCGATACCGAGATATGCGTCACCTTGAAATTTTGATATAACTTCAAAGAGGCGACCATCGGCCGCAAAAAGATCAAGCAGACAGGCCCTTCGCCACAAATCGCCAAGGAGCGTGGCCCGGCCCCCGCGAAGCGATTTCTTGCCATGCAATTTGCAGACGATATCGAATTGATCGAGATCTCCAGCATCAAGTAATTCAAACAATGGCCTGATATCCCGACCGGCGTTTTCGGTCACCTTTATTCGGGCGAAGGGAAAAGCATCAATAATTCTTTGGGCAAGATGACTGTCTGCATGTGTCATCGTCACCAGCAGACCGAACGGAACATGCACCCGCTTCAGACACGCTTCAATATCGTCCCAAGCATCAACATAATGGAGGTGGACAATAAAACCGATACGCAGACTGACGTTCTTATCTACGATCGGTCGCGGCGGTGCCTTGGCAAAACCGAGCACTAATCCGGCATTATCAGAATCGCAAATCGACTCAGAGTCGAGATACAGTAGTCTCAGAATTTTCAATTCTTTTCGCATGGCTTTTCGATGCGCCGAATTTTTCATGTAAAGAAGTAATGTTATTTCCAGGGGAGGAAACTTAATGATCAAGGGCTTGCTAAGAAGCCCATTGATGGCTTTCCAGCGTGCCGTTAAAGCTGACAGGCGTCGGACCTTACTTCCAGCCGATCCTGTCACCGATAATGGACTTCGCCCCATCAGCATAATCTTCTGAACGCCATCCACTGGCAGCGGAAGATATGTTTTGCTGAAGTTGGTTGATGCTATCTCCAACACTAAACCATGCTCGGTACTGGGGAGTATCTCAAAGAATTTAGAGTAATTTCCGGGCATTTCAGAATTCAACTCCAAGCACTAGCATGATCCGCTCAGCACCGAATGCCACGTCAAACGCCGTGTTGTATTTCGTTGGCATAAAAAGCAACATTCTCTGCCTTGTTACCTTCTCGCCATCTTGCACCAATCCAAATTTGACGCCAAGCCCTGCCGATAATTTGGATACCGCGATTCAATCCTCAGCGCCGTCTCGGTGGCGGTATTTGCCGTCAGGCGATTTTTCGCCCAGAATCAAACCACCTGAGGCGAGATGCTTGCGCGGGCTTCCCCAAAGGGGATTGCCATCAGTGGAGGCATGGCCAAAAGCCGCGCCGCTTTTATGATCAGGCCACCTTGCTTCAAGCGCCCTTCCCACGCCCACCCGAAAACGCCACCAGCACAATCGCCACCGCCGAAGCAGCGGTGAACAGCCCAAACCCGTTCACATAGCCAATCATCGCCGCCTGACGTGCGATCTCGCTGCTTATCTTCGCCAATTCCGGCACGCTTTCCATGCCAAACCCACCCATGGACCCCGGCAATTGCAGCGTGCGATTATAAGGCGAGATCATTTCCGTCATGCGGCTGTAATTCGCCGCGCCCGAGCGAATAATCTCCGCCACACTCAGCGAAATGAACAGGCTTGATCCGATATTGCGCAGCAAATGGAACATCGCCATGGCTTCCGGCAGATGCTCCCGACTGAGCGTCTTGAAGGTCAACACCGTCAGCGGCACCCAGATGATACCAACCGAAATGCCTTGCAGCACGGCGTTCCACAGCAGCGCTTCTTCGCTGACATTCAAATCAAAACTCATCAGCCAAAGCCCGGTGGCCACCATGGCGGCGAAGCCTATCGCCATGCCAATCCGCGGGTCCCAGCGGCCAATCAGAAATGTCAGCGCGAAGCCGATGGTGCCGCCAATGCCGCGAAAGCCGACGATTTCCCCGATCACGCTATCCGGATAGCCGGCATATTGCTGCAACAGCGATGGCAGCAGCACAATCGGCGTGAAATTCACCATGCCATAGATGAACACCAGCAAAAGCCCGATGGCGTAATTCCTATCCAGCAAAAGGCGCAAATTCAAAAAGGGCTGCTTCGCCGTCAGGCTATGGGCGATGAAAACATAAAACGCCAAGGCAGCAATGAGGGTTTCGATAATGATCTCATTCGATTCATACCAATCCAAGCGCTGCCCGCGTGAGAGGATCAATTGCACGCAGGAAATCGCGACGGTCAGTGCCAGAAACCCGGTCCAATCCAGCGGCACGGGCTTGCTGGACTCATCTTCCGGCAGCGTCGCCCACAGCGCGAAGGTGGCCAGCACACCTGCCGGCACAATCATGTAAAAAGCCCAGCGCCAGCCATAAGCTTCAGCCAATTGCCCGCCGAATACCGGGCCGATCACCGGCCCCAGCACCACGGTCATGCCGAAGATGGAGCTTACCAACCCCGCCTGCTTGCGCGGAAAACTATCCAGCACAATCGCATTCGCCAAAGGAATGACGGGTGCGCCGATGCCGCCCTGCACAATGCGCCACAGCACCACGGTTTCGAGCGATTCCGCCTGCCCCACCAGATAGGTCGCGACAGTGAAGCCGGCCACGCAGAACAGCATCACGCGCCGCCGCCCGGAACGCGCCACCAACCAGCCTGTCATGGGCGTCACAATCGCCGTTGCCAGGATATTGAAGGTGGTGGTCCAGGCGATTTCATCCGCCGTCGCGGCCAGGCTGCCCTGCATTTGCGGCAGCAGCGTTGAAGCCACCAGCAGCGTGGTCGCGTAAAGCGTCGCCCCCATCACCACCGCTGCCAGGATCAGGCTGCGGCGCAGCAGCGACAATTCCAATATCGGGTTCGTTTCCGACATCAGAGCGGTTTTCGCCGATAAATGTCCCGCAAGCCTATGGCGGACATGGCATTTTCCTGCCAAGCTGAGGGTGATGAGGGAACGAATACTGCCAAGTCTTGGCGCCGGTGGCGAGCCTATCTTAAGCCCCTCCGATACGCCCAGGGGCTATTGACCATGCAGGGCCGGCTTTTGCGCCTTGTGCTGCTGGTGGGCGTGCCCACCCTTGCGCTGCTGGTGACGATTGGCTTTTGGCTGACCGGCGGGCGCTACATCACCACCGAAAACGCCTATGTCCGCGCTGATATCGTGCAGATTGCCCCCGAAGTTGCCGGCCGCATCACGGAAGTGCTGGTGCGCGACCATGCGCGCGTGGCCGCCGGCGCCGTGCTGCTACGCCTTGACCCCGCGCCCTTCCGCCTGGCGCTGGAAAAGGCCGAAGCTGAGTTGGATTCCGCCCGCACACTGGTTGAACTCTCCCGCGCGACCTATCAGGAAACCCAGGGCGAAATGGCGGAGCTTGATAAGCGCGTGGCCTTCCTGGCGCGTCAGGCGCGCCGGCAGGAAGAATTGGCCAGCCGCGGCATCGCCCCCACCGCGCGCATGGAAGAAACCCAGTATGACGCTCAGGTAGCGCAGGACAGGATAAATGTGCTGCGCCAGCGCCTGGTGCGCCTTTTGACCACGCTGAAGGGCGACCCGCATTTGCCGGTGGATGACCACCCCCAAGTGCGGGAGAAAATGGCCGAACGCGACCGCGCCGCGCTGGATTTGGCGCGCACGGAGATAAAGGCGCCGACCGGCGGCACGGTGGTGAATTTGCGCCTGCAAGTTGGCGAGCAATTGCGTGCGGCGACCCCGATTTTCGCCCTGGTTTCAGATAGCCGCCCCTGGGTGGATGCGAATTTGAAGGAAACCACGCTGACCCATGTGGCCGTGGGCCAGCGCGTGGATGTGGTGCTGGATATCTACCCGAATGTGACCTGGAAGGGCGTGGTGGAAAGCATCAGCCCGGCAACGGGGGCGGAGTTTGCGATTCTGCCGCCGCAAAATGCCTCAGGCAATTGGGTGAAGGTGGTGCAGCGCCTGCCGGTGCGCATCCGCCTTGAACCCCATGCGGGGGAACCGCCGCTGCGCGCCGGCGTGACCGCGACGGTTTCGATTGATACCGGGCGCGGGCGGAGTATTGCGGATGTGGTGACGGGGTTTTTTGATTTGTTCAGAGCCTCCTCACCGCGTGAGCACGCGGCGAAAAGCCCCTGAAGCATTTTCTTGGTCGCATTTTCCGAGCCGCCAAGCGATGCCACTTGGCTTGAAAAGGCTCAGGGGGAAGGCGGAGGCAGCGGGGGGTAGTTTATTCGCCGACGCAACAGACAAATGAAGCGCGCGGCGCGGAAAGCATCGCTCCCCCATGCCGCCGCGAAGCCATCGCCGAGGGCCTGCACTACGCCTGGTCAAGGGAGTTCCTTGGTAGGGCGCGGTCGCGCCACGGGTTCAAGCGCCGCGCCGGACACCCCACCAGCCAAGCAAGGCGCATGAGGCCCATCGGGCTGCGGAAATGGGTGCGTGGGTAGTAATCAATGGGAGTTGGAAAAAGACGAAATTTCTTGACTCTCGCAAACGAGAATCGGATGATCATCGAAACGGGGCGAGGCTAAAGCGCCGCAAAGGCGCCCCCTGAGATTGGTTCGATCCATCACGCGCCTGGGAGTAAAACATCATGTCCGCCACACTCCCGAGCCGCCTTGCCATCTTCGCTGGTGCTGCCATTTCGGCACTGCTTGTATCATCGGGTTCGGCTTCCGCGCAGCCAAGCCCTGAAGCGATTGTGGACGCCTTTGAAGCGGTGCTTGGGCCGGTGCGCACCCATCGCCCGAGCCATCCCAAGGGCGTTTGTTCAGCCGGACATTTCGTGGCGACCGCTGAAGGCACCAGGCTTTCCGTGGCGCCCGTCTTCAGCGGCCAGCGCAATGCGGCGCTGATCCGTTTCGGTGTTGCGGGCGCCAATCCAAATGCATCGGATACCGCGCGTGGCACGCGCAGCCTTTCCATCCGCTTCGAAGCGCCTTCTGGCGATTTGTTTGAAATGGCGAATATCTCAACGCCGGTTTTTGGTTCGCCCACGCCACAGGCGCTGGTGGATGGGCTGCTAGCGCGCGCGAATGATCCGGCGACAGGCAGACCCAATCCTGAACGTGCCGCGGCCTTTGCGGCCTTCGTTGCCGCCAATCCTTCGGTCGGCAATCAGGCCCGCTACCTTGCCGCCAATGCGCCGCCGGCGAGCTTCGCCACCACGCCCTATTGGGGGGTGAATACCTTCATGTTTCGCGGGCAGGATGGCCAGGTGCGCCCGGCGCGCTGGGTGTTTGAACCGCGCGCAGGGGTGGAACGGCTGACAGCGGAGCAGATGCAAAGCCTTGGCAATAACTTCCTTGCCGATGATCTGCGTCGGTGGATTGGCACCGCGCCTGTGGAATTCGACATGGTGCTGCAATTCCCCGGGCAGGGTGATGATTTACTGAATCCGACCATCGCCTGGCCAGATGATCGCCCGCGCGCTGTTGTTGGCCGCCTGACCGTCACCGAAGTTTCCGCCGGCCCCGACGGGCCATGTGATCCGATCAGCTTTATGATCCTTGATTAGGCACCGGGGATTGAAATGAGCGATGATCCAACCCTGCAGGCGCGCGCATCTTCCTATGCGGTTTCGCTTTCGCGCCGGACACAATAGGAAGCCAGATATCCAAACTGGCAGAAGTTTGATTGGCTGATCTCTAAACAAGGTCGGCCTTCAGCACTTCGCCCGCCAGATAGAGACTTCCCGCAATCAGCACACGTCCCGGCTTGGCGTTCGTGGCGATCTTGCTGAGCGCTTCCGCAACCGTGGGGCCTGGTTCTGCAAGACCGCCGCTGGCGCTGATGATATCCGCGACACTCATCGCCAGATGCTGGCCGGGTTCAGCCACCGCATGAATGGTGGTGGCGAAGGGCAGCAAGGGGCGGAGGAATGCCGCACTCGCCTTGCCCTGCTTCATGCCGATCACAAGATGCAAGGGCTGATCGCGCCATTGCGTGAAATGCTGGGCAAGTGCGTGCCCCGCCCCGGCATTATGCCCGCCATCAAGCCAAAGCGAAAAACCTGTTGGCAGCAGCGCACAAAGCCGGCCCGAAAGGCGCTGCAACCGCGCGGGCCAGGAGGCATTGGCAATGCCCTCAGCAATCGCCGCATCACTCAGCCAAGGCAAGCCAGCAGCGCGCAAGGCCGTAATGGCAATGCCGGCATTATCCGCCTGATGCGGGCCGATCAGCCCCGGCGGCGGCAGCGCCAGTACGCCAGCGGCATCGCGGTAGTGCAGACCCTCGGGCGAAGCTTCACAAAACCAATCCTGCCCGCGCCGCAGCAATGGCGCACCGCGTTCGGCAGCCGTGGCGCTGATCACTTCCAGCGCTGCCGCGGCTTGCGCACCCGTGACGCAAGGTACACCGCTGCGCATGATCCCAGCTTTCTCACCCGCGATTTTGCCGAGCGTATCGCCCAGGAAATCCATGTGATCCATGGAAATGGAGGTAATGGCGGATGCCGCCGGGCGCGGCACGACATTCGTCGCATCCAGCCGCCCACCCAGCCCCACTTCCAGCACCAGCAAATCAGCTGGCACACGGCTGAACAGCACAAAGGCCGCCGCCGTGGTCACTTCAAACACCGTGATCGGCGCGCCCGCATTCACCGCTTCCACTTCTTCCAAAGTCGCGGTCAGCACCTCATCCGTCACGTAGTCGCCCGCAAGCCGGATGCGTTCGTGAAAATGCACCAGATGGGGCGAGGTATAGACATGCACGCGCTGCCCCGCCGCTTCACCGATGGCGCGTAGAAAAGCGCAGGTGGAACCCTTGCCATTCGTCCCCGCCACATGAATGACCGGCGGCAGGCGCCGTTCCGGATGGCCGAGCTTTGCCAGCAAAGCCTCCATCCGGCCCAGGCTCAGATCAATAAGCTTGGGGTGGAGCGCATGGAGACGCTCCACAATCGCTTCAGCGCGTGACACGGGATTTATTCGGCGGGTGCGGTGGCGGCTTCGGCTTCTTCGTCACTGCGTTCAAGCAAGGGCTCTCGCAGTAGGGAAATGACGCGCGCCAAGGTTTCGCGCATTTCGCCACGCTTCACGACCATATCCAGAATGCCGTGTTCCAGCAGGTATTCGGCGCGCTGAAAACCTTCCGGCAGTTTTTCGCGCACGGTCTGTTCAATCACGCGCGCGCCGGCGAAGCCGATCAGGGCACCAGGTTCGGCGATTTGGATATCGCCCAGCATGGCGAAGCTGGCCGTGACACCGCCCGTGGTTGGGTCGCACAACACGGTAATGAAGGGCAGGCCGGCTTCCTTCACCATGCGCGTTGCAATCACCGTGCGCGGCATTTGCATCAGGCTGACCGCGCCTTCCTGCATGCGCGCCCCGCCCGAGGCGGTAAAGACGATCAACGGCGCATTTTGTAGCACGGCAAGCTTGGCCGCGGTGACAATCGCCTCACCCACGCCGGCGCCCATGGACCCACCCATGAAGGCGAATTCGAAGGCGGCGACAACCGCGCGGCGCCCATTGATGGTGCCATGCGCCACGGCCACCGCATCATCCATGCTTGTCTTGGTTTGGCTTTCGCGCAGCCTATCCGCATAGCGGCGCTGGTCACGAAAGCGCAGCGGATCAGCCGGTGCCTTGGGCAATTCAATGCGCGAAAAGCCAGGGTCCAAGGTGGCTTCCAGCCGCTGCACGGCACCCAGGCGCATATGGTGCCCGCAATGGGAGCAAACGCGCAAAGCCTTTTCCAGGTCTCGATGGAAGATCATCTGCTGGCAGGCAGGGCAATTATGCCAGAGGTTTTCCGGCGCTTCCCGCTTGAACAGGCCCTGGATCTTCGGCAGGGCCCAATCGCTGATCCAGTTCATGGCATATCCTTAAGCTTGGGCCGGAGCCCTTTGGGGGTGGGAAATAGCGCACTTGGCCCCCCGGGGGAAACCCGGCTTTATTCCCTTGGTTTTTCCGGGCTGTCTGGCTTGGGGGGCGCTACCGCCGCATCAAGTGCCCGCGCCTTGGCCTTGCGGCGGCGTAGATTCTCCCTGAGCGCCGCCGCCAGCCTTTCTTCGCGGGATGATGCGGGCTTGGGCGGGGTTTTGCCGTGCTTTTCCATGCGGGCATGAATTGGCAGCGCATTCTGCCTGCATCAAGGGGTTGCGGGACGCCCCAGGCTGGGGCTAGAGGATGCGCGTCCGCCAGGGCCTTGGCTGTTGTAGCTCAGTGGTAGAGCACTCCCTTGGTAAGGGAGAGGTCGAGAGTTCAATCCTCTCCAACAGCACCACGCATCACGCCGGGCGCCGCATTCCCCGCATCACCATCCAAACCTCCACCGCCATCATCGGCAGTGACAGACCTTGCCCCATGGTGGCACCTGCAAACAGAAACCCCAGATGCGCATCAGGGTGGCAAAAGAATGTGCCAATGAAGCTCGCCATTGCTGAAATAAGTTACGCAGCCAAGGAACGGCCCAGTTCGCGCCACGCCCGCCAGGTGATGGGCAAAGGCCACCCCTCATTACTTGGTGGACCAAGGGGCGTTCATAGAGCTATCCTGATAGCTATCTAGCTAGGTGGAGCCAGTCATGCAGGTGCCAATCTTCGAAGCCAAGAACAGGCTCAGCGCCCTTGTCTTGGAGGTTGAGCGCGGGAGTGAAGTGACAATCACACGGCGCGGCATCGCTGTTGCCAAGCTGGTCCCTATCGCGCCCGCCTTCGACCGTGAAAAGGCGCGGCGTGCCGCGGAAGGGCTGCTGCAGGCAAGCCGCGGCACGAAGCTTGGCGGCCTCAAGATCAAGGATTTGGTGAGCGAAGGCCGGTCATGAGCTTTGTGCTCGACAATTCAGTCGCCCTTGCCTGGTGCTTTGAGGATGAGCAGACACCAGCGGTCATGGCGCTACTCGATCGGGTGACCGAGACCGGCGCAATCGCCCCGCTGCTCTGGCCGCTGGAGGCCCTGAATGGCCTGTTGGTGGCAGAGCGTCGGCGCCGCCTGAACGCCGCCACGCGCGCAGCGCTGACGGCCTTCCTGCGCGAATTGCCGATCATGCTTGATCTGGACACGGCGGCACGCGCTTGGGGGGAGGCGGCGCAGCTTGCCGAGCGCTTCAGGCTTTCTGTCTATGACGCTACCTATCTGGAACTCGCGCTGCGCCGTCGGCTGCCGCTTGCTTCTTTGGATCAGGGCCTGCGTGAGGCTGCTGGCGCGATGGGGGTTGATGTTCTGGGGGTGGCGGCGTGATGGCTTTGTGCAACTAGGGCAGCGCCCTTATGGCGCCATGGGGTAAGCCGTGCTCAGTTTCAGAGAGGGTTGCCTTCCAGAGGCAAATGCATCACGTCGAACAGTATCGGGATCGCAATCCTTTCATGAGCTGGGAGCCCCATTGCCGTATTTCGGCGCCTACGATTCCGTACTCAATTGCCTTTTTCGGTGTATTGGGAAATCGCAACCAGCAACTTGTCGGCGTGGTTGTACAGATCATCAAGTGATGAGAGTTCAAGCCGCTCTTCAACCTTCGATGCATTGAAGATGCCGATACGAAGCCGTGTGCCAGTAAAATAGAGGCGGGCGATCGGGCGTCGGTTGTTGTCGTCAGCGAGGATCGCGCAATAGCTCTGAGCATCGCGCATTGTGATACGGGACGCAGGAATAGTCTGCCGTCCTATACTACGAATAATCCGGAACGCCTCTTTCTCATCATCTGTTGTATTGGGGTCGCCTGTGCCCGGTGACTGCACAGATTCATCGACGGCCGTGGCTTTGTCGGCGGGCGCTGTGGCAGGCGAAAGCGACTTGGGCGGCTGAATGGCGCCCAGTAAGCGCCTATTCACCTCTTCGCGGATCACTTCCTGAACGCAGGAACGAAGGATTTCGGAAAAACGCTCGCGGACCGCAGAAGTAATCTGCCCATCATACACCCGGCGGGTGAATAGGCGCACCAACTCTTCAGACGGTGCCGTGAATTCCTTTTTCAACGCCTCTGTCATCAGGGAACTGAATTTCAGATCGCTAGCAGTTGATAGGATATTGGCAAGATTGAAATTCGAAGCCTTGAACTTCTCCAACTGCACTACATCAACGTCTATATAGGTTAGGACATTGAAACGGAAAAACGGCTTAGCGTCCATGATGTTTGACCTGTCAAGATCGGTGAAAAAGTGCCAATCGATCCCATTGGTGACAACACCAATCCGTGCAGGTGTAACGGTGAAGTAGCGGTACAATTGTGAGGCATGCGCTTGGCTGATATCCACGTTCGCTGGCTTGCACTCAATAAGAATGGCGAGTTCGCCATTCACCCGAAGCGCATAATCGACCTTCTCGCCCTTCTTTGTGCCAACATCCGCCGTGAATTCGGGAATGACCACCTCCGGGTCGAACACATCGAAACCCAGGGTACGAAGGAAAGGCATGACGAGAGCGTTCTTTGCGGCCTCTTCGGTCGCCAGATCAGACGCCCGGCTTGCACGCGCGCGGATTCTGCCAAGTTCTTCGTTCATTGCCATGCCCAGTCCTTTTGGTTACACGATTGCAGCTAAATTGTTATCAACCCTGTCGAGACCTTATAGCAAGACCGCTGATTCTGACGCCACTGGTGTCTAACGAAAACTCAGAGATAAACTCAGAAACAAGGCGCTCCCTAACCCCGCCTTACCCCCCGCACCACCAACCAAGCCCCCACCGCAACCATCGGCAGCGACAGCAATTGCCCCATGATTGCCCCCGCAAACAGAAACCCCAAATGCGCATCAGGCTGCCGGAAGAATTCGCCAATGAAGCGCGCAACGCCATAGCCGGCCAGGAACACGCCCGAAAGCACACCAACACGCGCGCGCACTGAAGGGCGGTAAACCAGCACCATCAGCAGAATGAAAAGGCACAACCCCTCAAGCCCCGCCTGATATAGCTGCGACGGGTGGCGCGGATCAGGCCCCGCGCCTGGAAACACCATGGCCCAGGGCACGTCACTCACCCGGCCCCAAAGCTCGCCATTGATGAAATTCGCAAGCCGCCCCAGGAAAATCCCAATCGGCACCACGCAAACCACGCGATCGGAAAACGCCACCCAATCCAACCCCTGGCGCCGCGTGAAGAAATACAGCGCAACAATCACACCCAGCGCCCCACCATGGAAGGACATGCCGCCCTGCCATAGGTACAGAATCTCCCAAGGCGCTCTCAAGAAAATGTCAGGACGATAAAAAATCACATAGCCAAACCGCCCGCCCAGAATAATGCCAAGCGTCACCCAGGTGACGAAATCATCCACCTGTTCAGGTGTGGCGACCTTTGGCCCCAGCACCACCAACCGCCGCGCGAGCCGCCAGCCCAGTACAATCCCGGCGATATAGGCCAAAGCATACCAGCGAATGGCGAAGGGCCCGATTTGCACCAGCACGGGATCAATCATCGGAAAGGGCAGAGCGAAGAACATCAGGCGAAGGGATCCTCGGCGCGCAGCAACACATCACGCACATAGGAAGCAACACCGGCTTCCAGCGTGGTCGGGTTCTTGCGAAAGCCAGCCGCGCGCAGGCGTTCCATGCGCGCTTCGGTGAAATACTGGTAATTGCCCTTCAGATCATCCGGCATGGGCACAAAACGGATATCGGGCGCGCGGTCCAAGGCCGCGTAAATCGCCCGCGTCAGGTCCAGAAAACTGCGCGCCGTGCCGCTGCCCATATTGAACAGGCCCGAGGTGCCGGGATTGTCATGCAGCCAAAGCATCGCGGCCACGCAATCATCCACATGCACAAAATCGCGTATCTGTTCCCCATCCGCGACACCTTCGCGGTCTGAGGCGAAAAGGGTGGCCGCCTCACCCGCCATGATCTGGCGGAATTTATGCAGCACCACACTCGCCATGCGGCCCTTATGGTGTTCATTCGGGCCATAGACATTGAAGAAACGTAAGCCCGCCCATTGCGGCGGCCGCGCCTGCCCGCGCGTCAACTTCTGCGCCACGCGCCGATCGAAGGCGAGCTTGGACCAGCCATAAAGATTCAAAGGCCGCAACTTGGCAAGCGCCGCTTCGGATGCGTCATCATCAAACCCAAGCGCCCCATCGCCATAAGTCGCGGCGGAAGACGCATAGATGAAGGGCACACCGCGCTTGGCGCACCAATCCCATAAGCGTTGTGACAAGGTGATGTTCACCGCCGCCACCAGATCGCCATCGGACTCCGTGGTGGCGCTGATCGCCCCCATATGGAACACCGCTTCCACCGGCGCGCCGGCGGCCAGGAAATCCCATAACGCCTCGGGCGGGATCACGCCGGCGATGGGGTGCTTGGCCAGATTACGCCACTTCACCCCTTGGCGCAGGCGGTCCACCACCATCACCTCCGCCCCTCGGGCGCAAAGTGCTGCAACCAGGTTGGAGCCGATGAAACCGGCCCCGCCAGTGACAATATGCATAGGCGGTCTTTGTAGCCTCGGCCTTGAGCAATATATCTCAAACGTATAGGCCGTAGGCGCGTGGACCGGCAAGCAAGCGCCGAAAGGATGACGCGATGAAGGATCAGGGTGGCGGGCGTGCCCGCATGATGGACGACCTGGCCGGCGTGGCCGGCGGCGCATTTTCGGTGCTGACCGGCATCCGTGCGGAGATTGAGGCCATCGCCAAGGCCCAGGCGGAAGCCATTATCCGCCGGCTGGATCTGGTGCGGCGGGAAGAATTGGACGCGGCCATGGATGTGGCGCGCCGCGCCCGGGAACAGGCAGAGGACCTGGCCGCCCGGGTGGAAGCGCTGGAAGCCAAAGCATTTTCAAGCCAGGTGGAAACACCTGGCGACTCGGAAAATGCGACAAAACATTCCAATTCAAGCCAGGTGGAAACACCTGGCGACTCGGAAAATGCGACAAAACAATCGAAGCCGGTTCCGAAATCAAGCGGCAAATCCTCATCCGGTACGTGAAGACAGGATTGTAACCTATTCGCTCTTGCGGCGGGATTCCGCACCTGCGTAATCTCCGGCTAGTGGTCGTCGGCCCGATTCGCACACCAGATGTTGGGGTGCAGGCCGGCTGATCGGAAAGGGGGAGTTTCCGATGTCCGCCTCACTACACATTGAAATTGATCGCGTTATCAATCCCTTGGATGTGCTGGAACAGATTATATCTGGCAATGAATGGGTCTTTGAACGCCGCTCCGATGAGGAGATGGCGGCTGAGGCGCCCGGGAAATGGTGCGATTACGGGCTGCATTTCTCCTGGTCCTCTGAGATGAGCGCCATGGCTTTTACCTGCGCCTTTGATTTGAAGGTGCCGGCAGCGCGGCGCGACAAGCTCTATGAATTACTGGCGCTGGCCAATGACCGGCTTTGGATCGGGCATTTCGGCATTGAAGCCGATGAAGGCGTGCCCGTGTTTCGCCATTCTGTGCTGTTGCGGGGCGCGCCTGGTGCCTCGGCGGAAAGCCTGGAAGATATGGTGGATATCGCGCTGACGGAATGCGAACGCTTCTTCCCGGCCTTCCAATTTGTGCTTTGGGGCGGGAAAAGCCCGAATGATGCGTTGGCCGCGGCGATGCTGGATTGCATCGGCGAAGCGTGATGCGCCTGGCGCGGGGGTGATTGCCCGCGCCTCATTTCAAAGGCAATCTGGGGGCATGAGCGAAAAACTCCCCCCGATCCTACTTATTGGCTGCGGCAAGATGGGCGGCGCCATGCTGTCTGGCTGGCTGGAACAGGGCTTGTCCGACG
>VYKX01000777.1_pt1 | contig 15010 bp, 18 predicted proteins | sample 5114471 | NCBI WGS metagenome assembly VYKX01 (sample SAMN12291785, study PRJNA351875) | freshwater metagenome | isolation source: freshwater lake | place: USA: Michigan, Gull Lake | collected 2013-08-08
CACTATTCTAATGACGATATGCTAGTTCTTATCGAAGTCTTAGACTTCCGACAATTTATTTCAGAAGACACCACTGCTGAATTGGTATCAATCTCCTAGCTTCTGTTGGTTAGATATATGGCAGAGCCTTAAATATTGTGTTTCAAGGCAGAGCCTTGAAACAATACTAAATTTGAAAAGAATCCCGAATTACACACTTATTTTCAGGAGTTAATATGAATACACCCCAAACAACAGCCGATGGACTAAAAATTCTTTACCAACGTTATTATGCCAATAATCCAGAGCGTCAATTAGAATTAGAAAAAACTCGTATTGATGACGAAGTAGCTAGAAAAATATTTAAGATTAAGGAAACATATCATCTTTCAACAAAGGCTTTAGCAGAATTAATTCATACTGATGAATCTATTATTGAAGCTTTAGAAAATGCTGACTATGAAGGAAACTCTTTTTTGTTGTTAAATCTCATTGCTACAGCTCTAAAAATGAAGGTTGAATTTGAATTAGTTCCTTAGGTTTTTTTAGGAATAGCATAACACACCCTAAACTCTGTCATTGCGAGGGGGTGATACCAGAGTTAATCTTCATCTCTCAACCAATATCCCCCCGAAGCAATCTTCCCGTGGAACAGGCTTCTGGTTCCTGTTTGATATTCAGGTACAATTAATGATATAATTGGTGCGTTACGGCGGATTGTTGATTTTGTTTTATTATCCGAATTGGTAACCGCCTAACGCACCCTACACTCGTCTACACTCGTCGGCGATCTAATTAATAATTAAATTAAGGAGGAAAAAATGAAAGCTTATGAATTTCAAACAACGATCAATAAAGGAATTGTAGAAATTCCATCAGATTATCTTAGGTTATTCTTCTTACAGAAGATGGTGAAGCAAAGAAACAAAATGACACGGAAAAAATGAAAAGCAAACTCTCAGAATTTCTTTTACTACCAGAATTAGAAGAAGATGAGATTTTGTTTGAACGGGATAAAGATACAGGTAGAGAGATTTTTTGATGAATTATTTATTAGATACCTGTGTTCTTTCAGAATATATTAAGAAACCCCCAAATATACAGGTTATTCAGTGGGTAGATGAACAAAGTGAAGCGAGTTTATTTATTAGTGTTTTAACTTTAGCTGAACTCAAAAAAGGAATCATCAAAATAAAACAATCTCAACCATCTCGTTATCGTAAGCTAGAACATTGGTTAAATCAAATAAAACAAAGATTTGCTGACAGAATTTTACCATTGAGCAACAATATACTTGATATTTGGGCAAACCATTGTGGTGAATCTGAAGCAACCGGTAGAAAATTACCGATTATCGATAGCTTAATAGCAGCCACAGCTTACCAATATAATTTGGTTATTGTCACCCGTAATATTAAAGATTTTAATTTCACCTCAACCAAGGTTTTTAGTCCTTGGGACTCCCTAGCAAAAAATGGCGAAAATTAACTCTTTTTAATGTAGGTATCTTGCTGATTTTGGTGCGTTACGGCGGATTGTTGATTTTGGTTTTTTGACCAAATTAGTAACCGCCTAACGCACCCTACACTCTGAATACCGCTTTAAGACGGAGCCTTAGAAAAAGAGACTCTGGAGTTCTTGACATGATCGCCTTAGTATGCAGCGGCTTAAAAAGATTGTGTTGTGCACCAACAAGGACAAGATTAACTTACTCTAGTGCAGTCAAACCCGATCGCCTGAAGCGATCAAAAGTATCCAGGGTGCAGGAGTTGAACCTGCCTAGGACGAATTATGAGTTCGTTGCCTCAACCGCTCGGCCAACCCTGGGTTATACTATTAACTCATTATAGATCGGTAGTTACTCCGAACGTGAAAATCCAGCCCCACCAAGATGAAAAAATTTTCAATCAGCACCTCCTTGCAGTTAGGACTCCTTTTGATGGTAGCCATGTTAGCCGCCGGCTTCGGTAGCGGTTGGGTAGCCTATCAATTGGGAATCGCCTCCCTGAAGGGAGTCAGTCAACCGGATATCAATCCCGCTAAAAAGTTTACCAACGATCGCACCAGTTATGGTCGCAATCAAACTTTTATCCCCGTGAAAGAAGAAGAAGTAATTAAAAGAGTGAGAGTTTATATGCAACAACAGAAAAACAAACCGCAATCAAAGGATGAAACCAAAGGATAGACTTCAAAAAAGGCGAATTTTGCCTTTTCGCTATGGATAATCAGGATTTATTGACTCGTTTAATTTTAGTCTTTTTACTAATCGTCCTCAATGCTTTTTTCGTAGCGGCCGAATTTTCGCTTGTGTCTGTCCGTCGTACCCGCGTCAGTCAGCTAGTGGCTGCGGGAGATGTGCCAGCGCAGACGGTACAATCTCTACAAAGAAGTCTCGATCGCTTACTTTCCACTACCCAATTAGGCATCACCCTTTCTAGTTTAGCTTTAGGTTGGATCGGGGAGAGTACCATGACCGTTTTTGTGAAGAAATTACTAAGTTTTTTACCCTTTTCTTTAAACTGGCAAAATCTTCTCTCCCATGGTTTTTCTCTTTGTCTAGCTTTTTTAATCGTGGCCTATCTCCAGATAGTTTTTGGGGAACTTTATCCCAAATCCCTAGCTTTAATTTATGCCGAACCGATGGCGCGATTATTAGCGGCACCTATTGGCGTTATTTCCCGGATTTTTAAGCCTTTTATCGGTATTATTAACCAATCAACTCGTTTTTTATTGGTTTTAACCCGTATCCCCGAAGTGGATCTACAGCGTTCTAGTCGGGTAACTTGCGAGGAATTACAATTAATTATCAGCATGGAAGGGGAATTAACGGGATTAGAAGCTGCGGAAAGGAAAATTTTAAATAATGTTTTCCAGTTTAGCGAAATCACTGCCGAGGAAATCATGGTTCCCCATAACCGTTTAATAGCTATTTCCTCGACCGCAACTTTTGAGGAATTACTGCTCCAAGTAGTTAACAGTGGCTATTCTTGTTATCCTGTGGAAGGAGATTCCGGTGATGATATCCGTGGTCTGATCGATTTTAAAGATTTAGCTTTACCCCTTGCCGAAGGTCAGTTAAATTTAACAACTCCGATTAAACCTTGGTTAAAACCTGTGCGTTTTTTCCCCGAAACCACTGCTTTAAATGAATTACTAACAGTGATGCGGGAATCATCCTTAAAGATGGTTATCATTGTCGATGAATTTGGCAGAACAGCCGGTTTATTAACCCTAAAAGATTTAATCGGTGAGATTCTAGGAACTTTTTCCCCTAGTGATGAATCAGGAACAGTAAAATATCAACTCCTCGATGAATCGACTTTTCTCGTACAAGCACAAATGAATTTAGAGGACGTGAACAAAGCATTAAATTTAAGTTTACCCTTGGCCGATGAATACCAAACCCTAGCTGGTTTTGTCCTCCATCATTGGCAAAAAATACCGAAGGTGGGAGAACAATTATATTACCAAAATTTAGAATTTACCATTATTTCTAAGGTCGGCCCTCGCTTGGAACAAATTAAGATTTATCGGCAACAACTATCCTCATGATATAAATAAGAAACAACTTTTCTCATTTATCCTTCTTGATTGTTAATCGAGTCAATAGCTGCCCACTCCTGTCACCATGAAACACCTTTTGACAATCCTCCCCCTCAGCTTGGGATTAATTGCCCTCACCCCCGCAAATTTGCCCCTAGAACGTTTTGAAATCTCACAATTAGGAACATCTACGGGATACGATGAACAACTGCTAACGGACAAAAAAACCCTCCTACAAGCGATCAATCATAGTTTACGTTATCTGAATAGCCAGGCAGCGATCCGCGCCTATCAAAATTATCCTATTCCTGAAATAACTCGTCAGCGAGTGCATCGTTCCTTAGTACGTTTTCGTCAATTAGTGCAGAATTCTCCCACTCCCGCAGCTCTACAAAAGGCAGTTAAAAAAGAATTTATTTGGTATCGTTCTTTGGGTAATGATAGCCAAGGAAATGTTAAATTTACTGGTTATTTTGAGCCAATTTATCAAGCAAGTCGCCAAAAAAACACCGAGTATAAATATCCTCTCTATCGCCGACCTGCTAACTTTTCTCGCTGGTCTAAACCCCATCCAGCTAGGGTAGAATTAGAGGGAAAAGATGGTTTACTGGGGGAAAATAGCCGTCTAGCGGGATACGAATTAGTCTGGTTAAAAGATCGCTTAGAAGCTTATTTAGTTCATGTGCAAGGTTCGGCGAAATTACGTTTACCTAATGGTCAAATTATCAGCATCGGTTTTGATGGCAATACCGAGCATCCCTACACAAGTCTGGGAAAAGAAATGATTGCCGATGGTATTTTTCCTGCTGAGGGTTTAACCTTACCAATGGTTTTAGATTTTCTCAGAAATAATCCCGAGCAATTAAAGAATTATATTCCCCGCAATAATCGGTTTATTTTCTTTCGAGAAACCCACGGCGCGCCTGCCACTGGTAGTCTTGGAGTTCCAGTTTTACCAGAAAGATCGATCGCTACAGATAAAAGTATTTTTCCCCCCGGTGCTTTAGCAGTAATTGAGACAGAAATTCCCCAGGGAAATCTTAATAAAAAATTAGTTAGTCGCTATGTTCTCGATCAAGATACTGGCAGCGCGATTAAAGGTACTGGGAGGGTAGATATTTTTATGGGAACAGGAAAAAATGCTGGCGAGCGAGCCGGTTTAATTAATACTCCTGGTCAATTATATTATTTATTATTGAGGGAATAGGAAATAGTAAGTAGGGAGGCACAATTATTTGTAGGATGGGTTAGCGGTAGCGTAACCCATGCGGGCGTTGGGTTTCATACTTCAACCCAACCTACGTTCATCTTATATTTGATTCCACCCATATCATACTTAAGTGAGAATTTAAACAATAGAATCATGAAAAAAACCATAAATATAGATTGGTCGGATTGTGGTCCAATTACTTTAGTAGTCGTGCAGCCGACTTCTTTTTGTAATCTCAATTGTGATTACTGTTATTTACCCGATCGCCATTTAAAAAATACCCTATCCTTAGATTTAATCGAGCCGATTTTTCGGAGGGTTTTTAGTAGTCGTTTTCTCCAAGATAATTTTACCATTTGCTGGCACGCAGGCGAACCCTTAGCAGTTCCCATCAGTTTTTATGAAAGTGCCTTTGCTAAAATTGCGGAAGTTAGCGAGAAATATAATCAGCAGGGTTACTGTTTTCGTCATTCGGTACAAACTAACGCCACTTATATTAACGATGCTTGGTGTCAATTATTTAAAAAGCATGATGTTTATGTGGGAGTCAGTCTTGATGGACCAGCTTTTATTCACGATATCCACCGGCAAAACCGCAAGGGAACTGGCAGTCATGCTGCTACAATGCGGGGGATTTCTTTCTTGCAAAAACATGAAATTGATGTCAGTATCATCGCTGTTTTAACAGAAGATTCTCTCGACTATCCCGACGAAATTTTTAACTTTTTTTGGGATCATGGTCTTACCGATGTGGCTTTTAATATGGAAGAAACCGAGGGTATTCATTCGCAATCTTCCTTGGATAAATTAGGCATTGAACAACGTTATCGCCAGTTTATTGCCAGATTTTGGGAGTTAGTCACGGCCAAACAAGGAGAATTTAAGCTGCGGGAATTTGAATCGATCTGTAGTTTGATTTATGCCGATGAACGCTTAGAAAATACCGATATGAATCGACCTTTTATGATTGTCAATTTCGATCATAAAGGTAATTTTTCCACCTTTGATCCAGAATTACTATCGATTAAAACCCAACCCTACGGTGATTTTATCTTTGGTAATGTTTTGAGCGATTCTCTGGAATCTATCTGTGAAACTGAGAAATTTCAAAAAATTTACGCTGATATGCGCGGTGGAGTCGATTTATGTCGGCAAAAATGCGATTATTTTGGGGTTTGTGGGGGTGGTGCCGGTAGTAACAAATATTGGGAAAATGGTACTTTCAACTCCACAGATACTAAAGCCTGTTTATACCGGATTAAGTGTATCACCGATATAGTTCTCGATCGCCTAGAAAATTTATTAGAAGTTTAGGGGAGTGGGGTGTTAGGGTTTGGGGTGTGGGGTGTGGGGAGTTTTCTCAGTGAACTGATAACTGATAACTGATAACTGACTCCTATCTCCTGACTCCTGACTCCTGACTCCTATCTCCTGACTCCTATCTCCTGACTCGGAGATGATCGACTTCCCAAAACGAAAACTTCCTACCTCAATATTAAGTAGTCGTGCAAAATTAATTTCCTAGTGAAGATAGGCAAGAGGCAAGAGGCAAGAGGTGGTTAGATATGTGTAATTAATTTTGCTTAGGTACTTAAGATAACTGCTATAGCTTAGTTCTAGATTTTAAAAATTGCCTAGAGGATAATTTATACTTAAAATCAGCAACGCCCAAATATGAACCCTGACTCGAACTGGCAAACCTATCTCAGAAATATAGCGTTTCCTGTTGACAAGAGGTACATTCTCAATCCTGAAAAGCTTAATCAGCAAAGGTTAAAGTGTGCCACACAGATGTGAGAACCGTTATAGTCAATCATCGGCATTATTCTCCCTTTCCCAAGAATTAACTAATAGATAAACAAGGGCAATTAACCAAATTGTATTTTGAAAAATTGACCAGTAAGGACTAGCTAAATTTTGAATACTTAGGGGAAGCCAAAGAGTTAATCCCACTAAAGACACAATAATTATATTTAAGCGAGATGGGTAACTAAAAGCTAGGGTTAGTAAAGCCAAGAGTAAAAAAACTAACATCAGATCGTCGTAGGGGCGATGATAGGTGAAAACCCGACCAATAACTGCAGCACAGGCAAACAGGGTTAATAGAGAAGTATGCTGTAATTTTTGGAAAATCACGATACCTAGAACTAGGCCAATTGTGGTTAATAAAACAAGAGTTATTTCTGTACTAATTCCGAATTTCATGATAATATTAATACTTGAAACACCATCATCTGCCACATATTTGATCTGATTTAAAAAGCTACCGATTACTTTCTCAAAGTTTAATCTAGTGGTGTGAGCGATAGCAAAAGTAGCCGAGATAATATAGACAAAAGCGAGAAGTACCGTTTTAAACTTTCTCTTAATTACTAAACTCAAAAGATAGGGTGCTGAGATGTTAGGTTTAACGAGAGCAATGCCCATAAATACCCCCGCTAGATAATTTTTATTGGCTTGTAATAACCAGTAAACAATTATTAACAAAGCATTGACAATTAAACCGTATTGCCCATTATTAAGGGTGGTACAGTTACTACTAATGGCCAGAGAAGTAAACACAAAAAAATAGGCAGCCATTCGGCCAAAAGGCAAACCTAATTGATAGGCAAAACGGCTTAAAATGCCCAGAGAAATCAGATTTAAAAAAACGTGATAGAAACGGGTTAAAGTCGAAGAAATGGGGGGAAACATGAAAAATCCCGTCAAAAAAGCCCAGGGTGGATAGCCACCGGAGCGAATTCTCCCCAATTCTGCATTAATATCGGCGGGATTCATGCGATAGGGGTAAATTCCCAGATAAATATACTGTTGTTCTTGCCAACGTTCTAATAAATCTCTGGCACCAGAGGGACTACTATCAAAAGCTAGGGTATAAAATCCTTTAGCTAAGTAGGCAACGGCCAGCCAAGCAAAAATAAGCGTAAGAATCGATAAAATTGGCTGTTTTTTGGCAAAAATCATGGCTTTATTCAGGAACATACTTCGCAAAAATCAGCAACTCCTCGACAAGATAGCAAATCTGAGCTTCAATATACATTAAACTTGACCAAAAAACTATGAATGATTTTTTTAATAATTCCTTAATTTCTATCATTATTCCGGTCTATAGAGGCGGACAAGCCTTTAATAACTGTTTAGCCAGCTTATCCACCAGTTTGCTCGCCCCCACGGAGGTTATTGTCGTGGTTGATGGAAATGATCCCCAATCCTATGAAACTGCGGTCAGTTTTGGGGCAGAAGTCTTACAGTTAGAAAGTAATCAAGGGCCAGCAGTGGCAAGAAATCAAGGGGCGGCCATGGCTAAGGGTGATATTCTCTTTTTTATGGATGCAGATGTGACTATTCATCCCGATACTTTAGCAAAAATCGCCCAAGTATTCCATCAAGATTCTACCCTAGCGGCGTTGATTGGTTCCTACGATGACCAACCCGGGGCGGTTAATTTTCTTTCCCAGTATAAAAACCTTTTTCATCATTATAATCATCAAATTGGTTGCGAGGAGGCTTCCACTTTTTGGGGAGCTTGCGGGGCGATTAAACGAGATATTTTCGAGAAAATGGGCGGTTTTGACGAAAGTTATCGTCATCCTTCCATTGAAGATATCGAACTGGGTTATCGTCTCAAAGCTCACGGCTACCGCATTCGTTTGTGCAAAGATATCTATGTTAAACATCTCAAACATTGGACTTTTACTTCTCTGTTAAAAGCAGATTTTTTCTATCGCGCCCTACCCTGGACAGAATTAATTCACCGTCAGCAAAATTTTGTCAATGACCTCAATTTACAATGGTCTAGCCGTTGGAGTGTTGTATTCGTTTATACGCTTTTATTTTTGCTGTTAGCCAGTTTATGGTATTTTCATTTACTTTTAGGCGTGGGTGTGTTAGTCTTGGGCTTAGTTCTGTTAAACTTACCTGTTTATAAGTTTTTCCAACAAAAGCGAGGATTAGGATTTGTCATATTAACCCTACCTTGGCACTGGTTATATTATCTCTACAGTGGTTTGGCTTTTGCCCTCGGTACAGGACGCTATTGGCTGAAACGTCTGGCTTGAGTTGACAGGCCATTTTGACAAAATAAACGACAAATTCCTGATTCATAAAAACTATGACAACAGTAAATCAACTCAATTCTCCCCATACCGTCGTCATTGGTGGCGGTCCGGCCGGATTAACGGCCGCCTATTGCCTAGCCAAACACGGATTACATTCAATTGTACTAGAAAAAGGCGATCGAGTTGGGGGCATTTCTCGCACCGAAACCTACAAGGATTATCGCTTCGATATCGGTGGTCATCGCTTTTTTACCAAAGTTCCCGAAGTACAACACCTGTGGCGGGAAATGTTAGGGGATGATTTTATTAAAGTTCCCCGTTTATCACGGATTTACTATCAGGGTAAATTTTTTAGCTATCCCTTGGAACCGATGAATGCTGTCAGTAATTTAGGGGTTATTCAGAGTTTATTAATTGTTTATAGTTACTTCACAGTCAAATTTTATCCTTTACCCGTAGAAGAAAACTTTGAACAGTGGGTGACTAATCGCTTTGGTCAACGGTTGTATCAAACTTTTTTTAAAAGTTATACCGAAAAAGTTTGGGGAATTCCCTGCACCCAAATTCGGGCAGATTGGGCAGCCCAACGTATTCAAGGATTATCCTTAAAGAAAGCTGTTATTAATGCTTTTTTTGGGGCAAATGATACCAAAACTTTAATTAAAGAGTTTGATTATCCGCTGCTTGGACCAGGGATGATGTGGGAACGTTTTCAAGAAAAGTTAGAAGCCCATGATTGTCCTGTGTGCCTAGATACGGAAGTTATTAAAGTTAAAAGAGACAGTCAGAAAATTACCAGTATTCTCATCAAAAAAGGAGAGGAAATAACCGAGATTACCGGCGATAATTTTATCAATACCATGCCGATTACTGCCCTAATGCACCGTTTAGACCCCTTGCCTCCTGAAAAGGTTCTCAAGGCTGCCCGTGGACTCAAATACCGTGACTTTTTAATCGTGCCAATTATCATCAATCAAGAGCATATTTTCCCCGATAATTGGATTTATATTCACAGTCCTGAATTTAAAGTAGGACGGATTCAGAACTTTAAAAACTGGAGTCCGAAAATGGTTCCCGACCCTCAGAAAACTTGCCTAGGGATGGAGTATTTTTGTAGCGAAGGAGATGATTTATGGGAAATGAATAATCAGGATTTAATTAAACTAGCTAGTCAGGAAATAGTTAATCTTGGCCTCGTAGATGACATCAAAAAAGTGGTGGACGGGACGGTAATTCGCCAAAAGAAAGCTTATCCCGTTTATGACGACGAATACCAGCAACATCTACAGGTAATTCAAAACTATGTCGATAGTTTGGAAAATCTGCAATCTGTGGGCAGAAATGGAATGCACCGTTATAATAATCAAGACCATTCTATGTTATCGGCCATCTTGGCTGCTGAGAATATTATGGGGGCTAATCATAATCTCTGGAAAGTCAATACCGAGCGCTCTTATCATGAGGAATTTATGACTAAACCTAAACCCGAATCTATAGCGATGGCTTCCTAATTTATTCCTTAACTCGAATAATTATTGTCAGATTTTGGAGGAGTTATGAACCAAGATAAAACCGCACCGAAAGTTACCCTAGTTGTTGTTCCCAGAGAACGCTTTAGTTTTACTATGACTTCTCTGGAAAACATTTATGAAATGACCGATATTCCTTTTAAGTTGGTCTATGTGGATGGGGGTTCACCTGCTCCCATTCGGGATTACTTGCAAAAACAATCCCAAGAAAAGGGTTTCGAGTTAATTCGGACAGAACATTATCTTATTCCCAATGTAGCTAGAAATATGGGCTTACAATGGGTAACAACTCCCTATGTGGTTTTTGTTGACAATGATGTGATTGTTTCTCCGAGATGGTTAACCCAGTTACTCGACTGTGCAGAAAGTACGGGAGCTACTATTGTCGGTCCTCTAACTTGTCAACACGAACCCGTGCATGAAGAAGTACATTTTGCTGGGGGAGAAGCTCATCTTTTCACTGATATTAAGGGGAGAGTGCGCTTACGGGAAAAAATGTATAAACAAGGTCATAAGGTAGAAAAACTGCTTCCTACCCTGACTCGAACTGAAACGGAATTGTGTGAATTTCACTGTATGTTAGTCCGCAGAGAAATTTTTGAAAAACTGGGTTATTTAGATGAAAAAATGCTCAATACTAAAGAACATTTGGATTTCTGTATGAATGTCCGCAACAATGGCGGAACAGTTTACTTTGAACCCCAAAGCATAGTGACTTATGTACCCGGAATTACCCTAAATTGGGCAGATATTGAGTTTTATATGCTGCGCTGGAGTGATGCTTGGGAATTGGGAAGCCTAAACCATTTGCGTCAAAAATGGCAAGTAGCTGAAGATATGTATTTTCGCCAAAAATATAAAGGTCTGGGATGGCGACGCAGAAAGACTATCTTACAGCCGATAATTAATTCTCTCACCTTCGGAATTAAAAATCGTCTTTTAAATAAACTGTTAATGTATGGATTTTTTGCCCCGATTGAGAAGATTATCAATAACTATTTAACCCGTCAATATGCCCGTCAATGGTTAAATCAATCCTCGTCTTTATCAGACGATTCTCTGTCACAAGTATCGACGACTGTTATCAATCAAAACTAAGATGAAGATTCTGTTAGTCAATGATTATGGGACGGCAACTGGAGGGGCAGAATTACAGATGTTATCTCTGAAACAAGGATTAATAGACCGTGGTCACAATGTTCGTCTATTTAGTAGTCACTGTCAGGGAGTAGAAAACCTTGAAAGCTCTCTCCTAGCTGATTATCATTGTTTTGGCTCTAATTCTCGCCTACAAGTGCTTTCGCAAACAGTTAATCCATCTAGTTTTTTTGCTCTCAAAAAAGTGTTGCGGGAATTTCAACCAGATGTTGTCCATGTGCGAATGTTTTTATGGCAATTATCCCCCTTAATTTTACCTTTACTCAAATCCTTTCCCAGTCTCTATCAAACGGCCGTTTATAAAGCGATATGTCCCGTTGGAACGAAAATTTTACCCGATAAAAGTCCTTGTTATCATAAGGCTGGTAAAGTCTGTTTATCTGAGGGGCTACATTGGCGGTCTGCCTTTGATACCGTTGTGGCGTTAAGTCATCGGATGAAAACTCGCTTAGAAGCAGAAGGGATTTCTCCGGTTCAGGTGGTTTATAATGGTGTAGCCTTTAGAGAAATGCGTCCTCCTTTAGAAAATTTGCCTATAGTTGCCTTTGCTGGTCGATTATCCTCGGAAAAAGGGGTTGATGTTCTTATGAAAGCCTTTGCCAAGATAGTTCCTATTTCTCCTGAAGCTCAATTACTGATTGCAGGAGAGGGAAAAGAAAAAGGGAATTTGCGCCAATTAGCGGAAGCCTTAAAGATTAGCCAAGTTGTCCCCTCGATTTGGGATGAACCTTTTGGTAATGTTACCACCGAAGCGATGATGCGCGGAACGGCGGTGATAGCGAGTGCAGTCGGCGCACAACCGGAGATTATTGAGGAGGGAGTCACTGGGTTATTAGTTCCCCCCAATGATGAGGAAGCTTTATCAACGGCACTTTTATCTATTTTAAAAGAACGAGATTTAGCTGAAAAAATGGGGCAATTCGGTCGAAAACGGGCTATTGAGCGGTTTAGCGAAGATCATCGGACTGAACATTTTTTAGAAATTTATCAACAAATTCTCACAAAATATAGTTATGAATAGAAATATTCAATTTATCGCCCAAACGAATATACAATTGTTTCACCAATTACAGGAAGCTGGCTATAATGATAGAGATTTAATCTGTATTCACCAATCATATCAACTAGCCTGTCGTCTTTTCACTGGTTTTTTTAGAGGTTCAGGCAAACCTTTTTTGGCTCATTTAGTGGGTACAGCCAGTATTTTAGTCTCCATTGAGTCTCCCATTGAAATTGTAGCAGCCGGGTTACTTCACGCAACCTATGAATTAGGAGACTTTGGAGATGGCAGTCAGGGAGTTAGTTCCAAAAAGCGAAATAAAATTAAACAACAAGTGGGTAAAAAAATCGAAAGTTATATTGCCAGATATACAGCTTTAAAGTGGAATCAATCCAGTGCGATTAACATCTTTAACCATTTAGAAAAGTTAGATCAAACTCACAAGGAAGTTTTATTGATTCGTTTAGCCAATGAATTGGAAGATTATCACGATAGTGGTGTGTTGTATTGTGCTAAATATCAGGAACGATTAGATTATTTAAACGCTTGCAGTCATTTAATGGTAGCCATGGCGCAAAAACTAGGTTATCCCAACTTAGCTATTGCCTTAGAACAAATTTTTAAGGAAAGTGCTAATCAAAATATTCTACCTTTCTTACAAAATACGGAGATTTATTCCTATGTTTTAAACACCAGTTCTCCTTTACAGCGTTTGATTGGAAAATGGAATTATCGGCTAACAAATCGATTAAAAATAATCTTTGATAATCATGATCAAGAATCTTCAGCGTTAATAGATTTTTAAAATCTCTGATTTTTATCCAAAATTATTATTATGCTAATCTCCTTATTTAATTAAGACTATAAACTATGCAGGAAACACCCACTATTATAGACCCAAATACACCAACATTTATGGAAAATGTGGTTGATGCTATCCAGTCTTACCTAAAGTCCTTCTGGGGTGGATTAAAGTATCGGAGTTTGTGGAAAAATATTAACACTTATTGTTTATTTATTGGTTATTCAAGAAGTGGGCATAGTTCCGTAGGTGCATTGTTAGATGCTCATCCCAATGTTAGAATAGTCAGTGAGTTAGGAGATTTAAAATATGCTAATTTAGGATTTAAGCGATGGCAGATTTATTATCTTTTACTAAAAAAAGCAAAAAGTTATAGTGACAAAGATAAAACAATAGGAGGGTATAAATATTATGTTCCTAATCAGTGGCAGGGAAAATTCACTGAGTTAAAGATCGCTGGAAATAAACAGGGAGAAGAAACAACAAGACGAATTCAGGAAAGTCATCGATATTTAGAACGCTTACGCCTAACTCTCAAAATTCCTATAAAATTTATTCCTGTAGTGAGAAATCCCTATGATAATATTAGTACAATGTGTAAAAAAGACCCTAAACTAGAGGGAAATTTAGAAAAAAGTATTTTTTATTATTTTTCATTATGTGAAACAATAGCTGATTTAAAAAAGACGCTTAATCCACCTGACTTATTTGAGTTAAGACATGAGGATTACATCCAATATCCAAAATATTATCTCAAAGAAATTTGTGAATTTTTGGGAGTTGAGACAACCCAATAATACCTAGAAGATTGTGCTAAAATCGTCTATAAGTCTCCCAATAAAAGCCGTCATAGTATTGCTTGGAATCCTGAACAAATTGAGCAAGTCCAAACAAAGATTAATCAGTATTCATTCTTGTCAGGTTATACTTATGATAATTAATCGGATCTGTTTATAATTTTAAGGATAAGGATTATTTGTAAAAAATATGTTTCTTTTTCATTCTTTATAAACATCTTGGCGATGTCTAATTCTGGTGATTTTTATTATTTTATCATGATCATCTATTGTGTAAACAATGCGATAATCACCGACACGAACCCGATATAATTGATCTTCTCCTTGTAGTTTAACAACACCAGAGGGACGAGGATCTTGCTGTAGTTTATCAAGACTTTCACCCACCCGTTGCTTAACCGAAGGGGGTAATTTTTTGAATTCTTTGGCTGCAGAAGTTTTAAATTGAATTCGATAATTATTCATTGAGTGTATTTTCTGTTTCTAATTCTTGTTTTAACTCATCCCAAGAAATTTCTAATTCATTTTCCCGACTACGAGAGACTAAAATATCTGAAAAATCTTCCCAAAGTTCTCCCCATTCTTCTAAGTCAATGAGGACAGCTTTCTTTTCACCTTTTTCATTAATTACAAAGTTAATTCCTTTCATAATTGTTTTAAAAACGGAACCGTACACCTAATTGTACCATAAATCTGAGATACTCCCATCAATAACTATTCCTCTTCTAAACCTAATCCTAACGCCTGTAAGCGTTCAGCTAGTCGGTCTGCACGTTTTTTCTCTTTATCCGCACGTTTTTTCTCTTTATCCGCACGCTGTTTTTCTTGACGCATTTGAGACTCTAACTCAACGGTTGTTAAAAACTTCTCTCCATCGGGACGATACAATTCTAAGCTTGATTCATTCCAGATAAAACGCACTCCTAAACGAGGA
>VYKX01000235.1_pt1 | contig 14886 bp, 6 predicted proteins | sample 5114471 | NCBI WGS metagenome assembly VYKX01 (sample SAMN12291785, study PRJNA351875) | freshwater metagenome | isolation source: freshwater lake | place: USA: Michigan, Gull Lake | collected 2013-08-08
ACGCGCGTGCCTTCGGCAACGCCGGCGGCCAGTTCGACTGCGGCTTCGAGGTGCCCGTCCACCGGCATCTCGCCACGCTGCCCGAGCGTCACCGTGCGGCGATCGACGCGATCTCCGGCCACCGCCAGCACATAAGGCTGCGCCTGATCGACGCGCACCGCCGACACCGGCACCGCCAGCGCCTGGGTCGTGCGCAGGTCGATCTGCCCCGTCGAGAACAGGCCCTGGCGCAGAGCCGGGTGGGCATCGACCGCCAGATAGACCATCACCGCCCGTGTGCCGGCCTGCGTGCTCGGATTGACGCGGGCCACGCGCGCAGTGACCGGCTCGTCGATGCCGGCGATGGCGAGGCGCGCCTTTTGTCCGATGGCCACGCCGCCGACATCCTCGGGTGCGACGGCGGCCTCGAGCTCGATGCGCGACAGATCGACCACTTCGATGATCCTCGCGTCGACCGACACCCGCTCGCCCGGTTGCACCAGCCGCTGCGAGACCAGCCCCGACAGCGGCGCAACCAGCCGGGCATCACCGCGCGACTTGCGAGCCAGATCGACCGCCGTGACCGTCGCCTGCCAGGTCGCGCGGGCCGCTGCCTCGTTCGAGATCGAGGTGTCGAGGGCCGTGCCCGAGATGAAGCCCTTGTCGACCAGTGCGCGGTTGTTCTCGAGCGTGCGCTGCGCGATGTCGAGCTGGGCCTTCGATGCGGCGGCGTTCTGTTCGGCTTGCTGCACCTTCAGGTCGACTTCGAGCGTGTCGAGCTGGCCGATGACCTGGCCGGCCTTGACCATGTCGCCTTCGCGCACGAGCAGCGTCTTGACCTCGGCGGCAACCTTGGCGCGCACGGTGGCGCTGTTCACGGCCTTGAGCCCGCCCGAGATGGCGAGCGTGCGGTTGAATGTCTGCGGGCGCACGACGAAAGTGTCGGATTCACTCAGTTGCAGCGCCGGTGCCGCTTTCGGCGGTGCCGCCGCTGCCGCGCGCTCCTGCGAGCGTTGATAGAGCGTGCGCCCGATGAAGCCGGCGATCACCAGAGCGAACAGCAGTAGCAGGATCTGTGCGGAGCGGTTGCGCGTGGTCATCGGTGCGGAATGGATGCAGTAGATCGGTGGCCAGCGACGCGCTGCGTGACCGACACCCGGTGAAACCGTCAGCTACTGTAGTGGGATCGGAGTGTGCACGGCATCGTGGGGTTGCCGGATGAAGAAGCTCGGTGTGGGTGGTGGAGAAGGGTGAAGGGTGAAGGCTGAAGGGGTGTCCCTTCAGTGCGTTCAGTTCAGGCCCGCTGCCTAGAATCGCGCCGCATGAAATCGCTGCGGTGGGTGCTGTTGCTGATCGTGACCCTGGCCGCTGCTGCAGGCGGCTGGTGGTGGACGCATCGCGATGCCGACTCGGGCATCACTTACAAGACGGCGAAGCTCGAGCGAGGCACGCTGCTCGCAGCAGTGTCGTCATCGGGCATCGTCAACCCGGTCTCGCAGGTCAGCATCGGCTCGCAGGTGTCGGGGCAGATCAAGGAGATGCTGGCCGACTTCAACAGCGAAGTGAAGCAGGGGCAGCTGATCGCGCGCATCGATCCGCAGAGCTTCGAATACAAGGTGAATCAAGCCAGCGCCGACCTCGAATCGGCGCGGGCCGCGGTCCTCAATTCGCAGGCCAACGTGGGCGCGGTGTCGGCAAGCGTGTCGCGCGCCCGGCTCGACGCCGACAACGCCCAGCGCGATCAGCAGCGCAAGCAGGAACTGCTCGACCGCCAGTTCATCTCGCAGGCGGATTTCGAGAACGCCCGCAACACCGCCGGCACGCTCGGTGAGGCGTTGAAGGTCGCGCTGGCACAGCTCGAGGTGGCGCGCGCGCAGGTGGTCGCCGCCAACGCGGTGGTTCGGCAGCGCGAGGCCTCGCTCGCGCAGGCGAAGGTCGACCTCGAGCGCACCGAGATCCGCTCGCCGGTCGACGGCGTGGTCATCAAGCGCAGCGTCGATGTCGGGCAGACGGTGGCGGCCAGCCTGCAGGCGCCCGAGCTCTTCATCATCGCGCGCAACCTCGCCGACATGCAGGTCGACGCCGCGATCGACGAGGCCGATATCTCGCGGGTCAAGCCTGATCAGAAGGTCACCTTCACCATCGACGCCTTCCCCGGCCGCACCTTCGAAGGTCGGGTCAACCAGATCCGCAAGGCGGCGATCTCGGCGCAGAACGTGGTGACCTACACCGTCGTCGTTCGCTTCGCCAATGCGGATTCGCTGCTGTTGCCCGGCATGACGGCCAACGTGCGCATCGTCACCGAGGTGCGCGACGACGTGCTGAAGATCCCCAACGCAGCGCTGCGGGTGCGCATTGCAGGCGTCGAGCCGGTGGAGATGGCGGCGTCTGCGCCGATGGGTGGGGCCAGCGCGCCTGCGGGTGCTGCGACCGCGGCTTCAGCAAGCGAGATGGCGGGCTCGAGGGTCGGTGGGTCGGTGTCCGCCGCGTCCACTGGAACGGCCGAGACCTCATCTGCCGCGATGGCTTCGGCCGACAGCAGGCCAGGGCGCCCACCGTCGGCCGACGGTGCCGGTCGATCGGGCAGCGTTGCGGGCCTGGGCGCCCGCACTGGCGCGCGAGGCCGAATCAACGTGCTCGGCGCCGACGGCAAGCCCCGCGCCTTCACCGTGCGCCTGGGGGCGAGCGATGGCGTGTCGACCGAATTGCTGATGCCACGACGCGCCCTGACGCCACTGGCTGCCGAGCTGATCAAGGAAGGTGCCGACCTGGTGATCAGCGTCAACAACCCGAACGCGGCGCCCGGCGCAGCCACGCGCACCGCTCCGCCGCCGGGCGCACCCCGTGCACCGTTCTGACATCGCAGCCGAAGCAGGCTCACCCCTGCTCGTCGCCCGCGATCTCACCAAGTCGTACCCGCTCGGCGGGGAGACGGTGCACGCCCTGCGCGGGGTGTCGCTCGACATCGCCGAGGGCGATTTCGTCGCCATCATGGGTGCGTCGGGATCGGGCAAGAGCACGCTGATGAACATCCTCGGCTGCCTCGATCAGCCCACCAGCGGTTCGTACCGGCTCGCGGGCGAGGCGGTCGAAGCGATGAACGGCGATGCGCTCGCGTCGATCCGCAACCGGCGCATCGGCTTCGTCTTCCAGCAGTTCAACCTGCTGCCGCGCACCTCGGCGATCGAGAACGTCGAGCTGCCGATGGTCTATGCCAACGTGCCACCGGCCGAGCGCCGCGAACGCGCTCTGGCGAGCCTGCAGCGTGTGGGCTTGGGCGCGCGCGGTGAGCACACCCCGTCCGAGCTGTCGGGCGGTCAGCAGCAGCGCGTGGCGATTGCGCGGGCGCTGGTCAACCGGCCGCAGCTGATCCTGGCCGACGAACCCACGGGCGCGCTCGATTCGCAGACCTCCGAGGACATCATGCGGCTGCTCGCCGAGCTGCACGATCAGGGCATGACGGTGGTGCTGGTGACGCACGAGAGCGATGTCGCCGCCTGGGCGCGCCGGCGGTTGGTGTTTCGCGACGGGCGGGTGATCGAGGACGTGGTGCAGGTGCCGGTGCGGCCGGCGGCGCGTGATCCGTTGGCGCACACCGCATGAACCTGCTGGCCGCCGTGCGCTCGGCGTGGCGGGCGCTCACCACCAACCTGCTGCGCAGCATGCTGACGATGCTCGGCATCATCATCGGCGTGGCAGCGGTCATCACCACGATTGCCATCGGCAACGGCGCGCAGCAGCGCGTCGCCGAGCAGATCAAGGGCCTGGGCACCAACCTGCTGCTCGTGCTGCCCGGGGCGGTCAGCGCCTCGGGGCTTCGGCTGGGCGCCGGCTCGGGTCAGCGGCTGACCGAAGACGATGCGCGTGCCATCGCCGCCGAGGTTCCCGAGGTCATGGTCGCCGCGCCGTCGGTCTACGGCACCTACCAGGTCGTGGCGGGCAACACCAACTGGTCGACCCGCGTGGTCGGCGCGACCAACGATTACCTGACCGCTCGCGAGTGGCCGCTCGCGAGCGGCCGCGGTTTCGACACGGCCGACATGGCGGGATCGGCCAAGGTCATGCTGATCGGCCAGACGGTCGCGCGCGAGCTGTTCGGCGACGAGGACCCGATCGACCGCGTGGTGCGCGTGAAGGGCGTGCCGATCACGGTGATCGGCGTGCTCGCGCGCAAGGGTCAGAACTCGCAGGGCGAGGACCAGGACGACGCGCTGCTCGTGCCGATCTCCACCTTCCGCAACCGCCTCGCCGGCTGGCTCGCCGGACCGCAGCGGCGGGTGTACGTGGTGAGCGTCAAGGTCAACGAAGGGTCGAGCCTGGCGTCGGCAGAAGAAGGCATCCGCAGCCTGCTGAGGCAGCGCCACCGACTGCAGCCGGGGCAGGACGACGACTTCAACGTGCGCAAGCTCACCGAGGTGCTCGAGGCGCAGGAGGAGTCGAGCCGCATCCTCACCGTGCTGCTGTCGGCGGTGGCCGGTGTGAGCCTCGTGGTCGGCGGCATCGGCATCATGAACATCATGCTGGTGAGCGTGACCGAGCGCACCCGCGAGATCGGCCTGCGCATGGCGGTGGGCGCGCGCAGCGGCGACATCCTGCTGCAGTTCCTGATCGAGGCGGTGACGCTCAGCCTGCTCGGTGGTGCCATCGGCGTGGCCCTGGGTGCCGCCTCCACCTGGGGCGTGGCCCACTTCGCCGGCTGGCAGGTGGCATTGAGCGCCGACTCGTTCTTCCTGGCGGTGGGCTTCTCGGCCGCCGTGGGCGTGTTCTTCGGCTACTACCCCGCCAAGCGGGCGTCGAACCTGCTCCCGATCGAGGCGCTGCGACACGAGTGACGTCGACCAGCGATCGCCGCTGAGCCGAAGCACGCAGGGCGTCATGCCCGCCGCTTACGATCCTTCGATTCGGCCACCACGAGAGCGCTGTCTTGGATGTCACCCTGCTGATCAAAGCCGCCCTGATGGGCATCGTCGAAGGGCTGACCGAGTTCCTGCCGGTCTCGAGCACCGGGCACCTGATCCTCGCGGGCTCGCTGCTCGGCTTCACGGGCGAGACGGCCAAGGTCTTCGAGATCGCCATCCAGACGGGCGCGATGTTCGCGGTGATCTGGGAGTACCGCGAGCGCTTGCGCAACACCGTGGTCGGCATCGGCCACGACGCGGCAGCGCGGCGCTTCGCGATGAACGTGCTGATCGCCTTCATTCCGGCGGTGGTGCTCGGTCTGGCCTTCGGCAAGGCCGTCAAGGAGCACCTGTTTCACCCGGTGCCGGTGGCGATGGCCTTCATCGTCGGCGGCCTGATCATCCTGTGGGTCGAGGCGCGCCACAAGCGGCTCTATGGCGAGATGGACATGCAGGGCTCTCGCCGCGCGCGGGTCGAGACGGTCGACGACATGGGGCCGCTCGACGCGCTGAAGGTCGGGCTGATCCAATGCCTGGCGCTGATTCCGGGCACCAGCCGGTCGGGTGCCACGATCATCGGTGCGATGGTGCTGGGCTTCTCGCGCAAGTGCGCCACCGAGTTCAGCTTCTTCCTCGGCATCCCGACGCTGATCGGCGCAGGCGCCTACTCGCTCTACAAGCAGCGCGATGCCCTGCACGCGGGCGACGTGCCGATGTTTGCGGTGGGCACGGTGTTCGCCTTCATCAGCGCGCTCATCTGCATTCGCTGGCTGATCCGTTTCGTCTCGACGCACAGCTTCGTCGGCTTTGCCTGGTACCGCATCGTCTTCGGCTGCATCGTCCTGCTCACGGCCTGGCAGGGCTGGGTGACGTGGGCCGATTGATGGGCGCGGAGCGCGGCTCTTGAAGCCGCGCGACCTGATCGACCTCAAAACCCCTTGTTCACCGACACCCAGCCGCGCGTGTGGCGTGACACGCCGGCGATGCCCGGGTCGGCGCCCACTGGCGTGGCCACCGATACCCGAGCGCTCGTCTGCGCCGGGCCGAACCAGTTCAGCCCCAGTCCCAGGCCGCTCATCGTCGCGCCGTTGTTACCGGCGGCCCACGGCTTGCGGTTGACCCGCACATGGCCCGTGTCGGCAAACGCCACCGCCTGCCACTGCCCTGCGCCTGAGCCCACACCCAGCGCGTTCAAGCTTTGGCGCAGCTCGGCGATCAGCGTGTAGCCGGTGTCGCCTTGCACCTCGCCGGTGTCATAGGCGCGCACCGCATAGGGCCCGCCCAGCGCGAACTTTTGCGACGGGTCGAGATTGGTCGTGGTGTGCTGCGCGTTGACCATCACCGCCAGCACCGTGCTCGCCCCCAGGTTTTGCACGTGCGACAAGTACAAGTTCCACAGCGTGTAGTGCCCCTCGGTGCGCGCCGCCTGCGCATCGCCCTGCTGCGCCGCGCTGTCGTCAAAGCTCACCTGCCCGCGGCCCACGTCGAGCCGCCAGGTGTCGACCATGCCACCGGCCCAGTCGGTGAGCACATTGCCGCTCAGGCTGAGCGTGAGCTTGTCGAGGTGCCGGTCGTTGCGTATCGAGCTTGCATCCACCCGGTCGCGCAAATCGAGTCGCTGGTATTCGAGCTTGCTGTACACGTTGAGCGCCACGCTGCGCACCCACGGGTGAGTGATCCACGCGCTGCCCACGTCCGCGTTGCCGTGCGCGTCCAGATCGCTCGCCGATTTGCCCAGCCGGTATTCCAGCGATGACCATGCCGCTCCCCCGCGCGTGCCCAGGCTGCCGAGCTGCGACTCGTAACTCAGCCGCGCGTACTTGAGCTTGTCGCCAGAGCTCAGCACATCCAGGCCGGCCACGTCGCCCAGGCCCAGTGCGTTGAAATAGCTCAGGCCGGCGCGTGCCTGCGCGCGCCCGGTGTATTCGTTGCCGTAGTTGTCGCCTTCCACATAGGCGCCAAACCGAGCGCCCGCGGCGGTGTTGACCAGCAGATCGGAGCTGCCCACGGCTTCGCCCGCGCGCAGCAGCGCGCCGAGCTCCATGCCGGGGATGTCCGACAGCAGCAGCAGCGTGCGGTCCAGCTCGGTCTGGCTGACCACGTCGCCGGGCTGCAGCGGCGCGAGCATGTCTTGAAGCAGCCCCTCGCGCACGCTCGACTTGTTGTCGAGCAGCACGCGCCCGTAGCGCGCTTCGATCACCTCGATGCGCACCACGCCGTCGCGGATCGTTTGCACCGGGATGAGCGCGCGCGCCAGCGGGTAGCCGGCCTGTCGGTAATGCGTGGTGATGCGCTGGATCAGCGCGTCGAGTTCGCGCAGCGTCATGCGCCGTCCCTCGGCCTCGGCCACCAGCGCGTGCAAGGTGGTTGTGTCGAAGCGCGTGTTGCCGCTGATCTGCAGCTGCTTGATCTCGAACGGCGAGCTGTCCATGGCCCCACCCGTGCGACCGGGCTCGATGGCCAGGCCCGTCGAGCCCGGTGCTTGCGGTGGCGCGGGCGGCTGGACCTGCTGGAGGATCGAGCCCGCATTGGGCAGCGGCGCGTCGGCGGCCCGCGCTGCCAAGGGGGCGAGCGACAGTGCGGCCAGAGCACTCAGCGCGCCAAGGCTGCGCCGGTGAGCGCGCGCTGGGTTGCGGCTCAAGGGGAGCTTCCGTTCAGGGTGGCAGGCAACTTCACGCCGGTGCCATCGATGCCCAGGCCCCTGAAGGCCGTGGGGCCGCTCGATGCAGCCTGCTGCGCCGATTGCAGGTGCTGCAGCGCTTGCTGCTGTTGCGCGTGCGCGGTCGATCGCGGGCTGTCGGGCAACGAGTCGAACAGCTGCGTGATCGTGCTGACCATCTTCGGCGGCAACGTGGAAGGTGGCGGTGCAGATGGCAGGAGCGTGAGCACCGCCGTGCCCGGCCCGCTCGCCTGCACGAAGACGTAGTTGCCCGCGCCCAGCCCGCCACCGTCGATGCGATAGGTCCCCGGCGCGCTGCTGCTGTCGGCCGGTGTGGTCCAGCCCAGCGTGCCGGTGGTCGAGTTGGCCAGCGTGTCGCCACCCACGAAGCCCAGCACCGTACCGCTCAGACCCACGATGGACTGACCGCTCAAGAAGGTGGCGGCATTGGGGGTGTAGGTGAGGGTGGCAGGGGTGATGCTCAAGGTGCCGTTGTTGGCGGTGATCAGGTAGTTGCCATTGGCCAGTGCGCTGGCGTCGATGGTGTAGCTGCCGACGTTCTCGCCAGCCGCGCGGGTCATCGCGCCCAGCGTGTCGCTGTTCACCAAGGTGCCGCTGGTGACCTGATACGTGAGGGTGGGGTCTACATTGCCGTAGGTCTTGGACTTCGCATCTGCGGTGACGGTGATCGGGCGCTGATTGATCGTCAGCGTGCCGTCGACCAGGTTGGTGAAGTCGTAATTGGCCGCACTCAGGCTGCCCGCGCCGGCGGTGATGGTGGCCGTGCCCACGCCGGTGGTGGTGGTGGCGGCGGTGGTGGCCGCAGCCGAGCCGCTCACGCCGGAGGTGGCCAGCGCTTCGCCGTTGACGAAGCCACTGAGCGTGGCGCTCAGCGAGGGGTTCGCATCGCCGTAGGTCTTGCTCGCGTTGCCGGCGGTCACGGTGAGGTGGGCCTTGTCCACCGTCAGGCTGCCGCTGGCATAGCTGATCAGGTAGCCCTGCTGATCGGACCACAACCCGCTCGGGGTGATGGTGCGGCTGCCGGCGTTGGCGCTGTCCTGGGTGTAGGTCAGCGTGCCCAGCAGCCGGCTGTCAGGCGTGACCGAATAGCTCGCCGTGCCGCCCGCATAGGTGGTGCTGCCGTCGTAGACCTTGTGCGCGGCGGCGTTGTTCGCCGTGACCGTCAGTGGCGTCATGAACGAGCGCAGCAGCGGGGCGGTGCGGCTCTCGTAAATCACCCAGGTGGTGGCGAAGTCCCAGCCGGGGTTCACGTTGCCATTGGCCGTGGTGGCCGAGGTGAAGTTGGCGCCTTTGCGCATCTCGGCGGTGGTCAGGCCGGTGGCGCCGTAGGAACCGTTGGCCAGATTGCCGACGCCGTTCACCTGCCCGGTGGTCGTGGTGTCCCAGAAGCTGTTGGTGATGGCGCCATTCACTTGAAAACCCACCAGCCCGCCGACGTAGTCTCCAGTCACCCTGCCGGTGGCGTAGCTGTTGCTGACAGTGCCTGCGCTGACGCCCACCAGTCCGCCGACGTAGTTCCTGCCACTCACGCTGCCCGTGGCGTAGCTGCTGAGGATGGTGCCGCCCTCGTTGAACCCCACCAGTCCGCCGACGAAGTCTGATGAACCAATCACGCTGCTCGCGGCGTAGCTGTTGCTGACGCTGCCGAAGTTGTTGTAGCCCACCAGTCCGCCGACGAGTTCTCCTGAACCACTCACGCTGCCCGTCGCATAGCTGTTGGTGATAGCGCCAACTCTGCTGCGGCCCGCCAGCGCACCGACGGCGTCCCGACCGGTGATGTTCACAGCCGTCAGCCCGACTTTGCGGATCACCGAGCCTGTGTCCGTATAGCCAAACAGCCCCACGAAGTTCGTGGTGGGCCGGTTGATGGTGAGGTGGCCAATGCCGTGGCCCAGGCCGTCGAAGGTGCCGGTGAAGCGTTGAGCGTCGGCGCCGATCGGCGAAAAGCCCGCGCCGGCGTTCCAGCTTGCGGTGGCCGAGGCGTCGATGTTGCTGCCCAGCACGTAGCGGCCTGCCAGGCCGGTGGTGTTGATGTTTTGCAGTTGCGTGGCGTTCAGGATGACCTGATAGGCCGTGGGTGTGGCGCTGACATCGCTGCCCAGGATGACGCTGCCGCTGGTGGCTGCGAAGGCCGAATGCGACAGCAGGTAAGGCGTGGTCTGGTTGTCGCCGTTGCCCCATACGCTGGCCGAGAAGCCGGTGGGCAGGGCAGCGGCGAGCTGGGCGGTGGTCAGGCCGGTGGCGCCGGTCAGCGTGCCGCCACCGATACCCACTGCCTGCCCGGTGGTCGTGGTGTTCCAGAAGCTGTTGGTGATGGTGCCGTCGACGATGTAGTTGGACCCCACCAGGCCGCCGACAAAGTCTCCACCACTCACGGCGCCTGTGGCGTAGGTGTTGCTGACGCTGCCAAAGTTGATGCCCATCAGTCCGCCAACAGCGGCCGCACCACTCACGCTGCCTGTGGCGTAACTGTTGGTGATGGCGCCGCCGCTGGAGCCCACCAGTCCGCCAACGAAGTTTCCTGAACCACTCACGGCGCCCGTGGCGTAGCTGTTGTCGACATTGCGTTCTGTCAAACCCACCAGCCCGCCGACGGACTCTCCTGAACCGCTCACACTGCCCGTGGCGTAGCTGTTGGTGATCGTCCCGTCGCTGGAGCCCACCAGTCCGCCGACGAAGTCTCCTCCACCACTCACGCTGACCGTGGCGTAGCTGTTGTCGACAGCGCCTTCTTGCTGGAAACCCACCAGCCCGCCAACCGTGCCCGCACCACTCACGCTGCCCGTGGCGTAGCTGTTGGTGATGGCCGATCCGCTGATGCCCACCAGCCCGCCGACCGAGCCGTGACCGGTGATGCTCACATCCGTCAGCCCGACGTTGCGGATCACCGAGCCTGTTTGCGTGTAGCCAAACAGCCCCACCAGGCCCGTGGTGGGCCGGTTGATGGTGAGGTGGCCAATGCCGTGACCCAGGCCGTCGAAGGTGCCGGTGAAGACGCTTGTATAGGTGCTCCCGATCGGCGAAAAGCCCGCGCCGGCGTTCCAGCTTGCGGTGGCCGAGGCGTCGATGTTGCTGCCCAGCACGTACTTGCCGGTCAGGCCGGTGGTGTTGATGTTTTGAAGCTGCGTGGCGTTCAGGATGACCTGATAGGCCGTGGGCGTGGCGCTGGCATCGCTGCCCAGGATGACGCTGCCGCTGGTGGCGGCGAACACCGAATGCGAGAGCAGGTAAGGCGTGGTCTGGTTGTCGCCGTTGCCCCACACGCTGGCCGAGAAGCCGGTGGGCAGGGCAGCGGCGAGTTGGGCGGTGGTCAGGCCGGTGGCGCCGGTCAGCGTGCCGCCACCGATACCCACTGCCTGCCCGGTGGTCGTGGTGTTCCAGAAGCTGTTGCTGACACTGCCGATGTTGATGCCCACCAGCCCGCCGAGGTCGCTGCCTGAGCCACTGACGCTGCCCGTCGCGTAGCTGTTGGTGATGGTGCCGCCGTCGTTGAACCCCACCAGTCCGCCCAACCCGCCGGTGCCGCTCACGCTGCCCGTGGCATAACTGTTGGTGATGGTGCTGTTCTCGGCGTATCCCACCAGCCCGCCGACGAAGTCTGCTGAACCACTGACGCTGCCCGTGGCGTAGCTGTTGCTGACGCTGGCGGAGTCGGCCCCCACCAGTCCGCCGACGGACCCTCCTGAACCGCTCACGCTGCCCGTGGCGTAGCTGTTGCTGACGCTGCTGCTGTTGAAGCCCACCAGTCCGCCGACGAAGCTGCCTGAACCACTGACGCTGCCCGTGGCGTAGCTGTTGGTGATGGTGCCGCCGCTGGTGAGCCCCACCAGTCCGCCGACGTAGCTGCCTGAGCCACTGACGCTGCCCGTGGCGTAGCTGTTGGTGATGGCCGATTCGCTGACGCCCACCAGCCCGCCGACCGAGCCCTGACCGGTGATGCCCACATCCGTCAGCCCGACGTTGCGGATCACCGAGCCTGTTTGCGTGTAGCCAAACAGCCCCACGTAGTCCGTGGTGGGCCGGTTGATGGTGAGGTGGCCAATGCTGTGACCCAGGCCGTCGAAGGTGCCGGTAAATTGGGTGGTACTGGTTCCGATCGGCGAAAAGCCCGCGCCGGCGTTCCAGCTTGCGGTGGCCGATGCGTCGATGTTGCTGCCCAGCACGTACTTGCCGGCCAGGCCGGTGGTGTTGATGTTTTGAAGCTGCGTGGCATTCAGGATGACCTGATAGGCCGTGGGCGTGGCGCTGACATCGCTGCCCAGGATGACGCTGCCGCTGGTGGCTGCGAAGGCCGCGTGGGAGAGCAGGTAAGGCGTGGTCTGGTTGTCGCCGTTGCCCCACACGCTGGCCGAGAAGCCGGTGGGCAGGGCAGCGGCCAGTTGCGCGGTGGTCCGGCCGGTGGCGCCGGTCAGCGTGCCGGCGCCGATGCCCACTGCCTGCCCGGTGGTCGTGGTGTTCCAGTAGCTGTTGGTGATGGTGCCGATGTCGTTGCGCCCCACCAGTCCGCCGAGATTGCTGCCTGAACCACCGACGCTGCCCGTGGCGTAGCTGCTGTTGATGGCACCTGAGCTTTCTCCAAAGAAGGCGTCTCTGAGGTTGGTGCCCACCAGTCCGCCGACGCCGGTCCGACCGCTCACGGTCCCCGTGGCGTAGCTGTTGCTGACGCTGCCCTGGTTGAAGCCCACCAATCCGCCGACGCTGTCGTTTGAACTGCTCACGGTGCCTGTGGCGTGGCTGTTGCTGACGCTGCCACGGTTGAAGCCCACCAATCCGCCGACGCTGTCGTTTGAACTGCTCACGGTGCCTGTGGCGTAGCTGTTGGTGAGGCTGCCGTAGTTGGTGGCCACCAGTCCGGCGACGCTGCTCATCCCACTCACGCTGCCCGAGGCGTAGCTGTTGGTGAGGCTGCCGTAGTTGGTGGCCACCAGTCCGGCGACGCTGTCCATCCCACTCACGCTGCCCGAGGCGTAGCTGTTGCTGACACTGCCAAAGTTGGTGCCCACCAGGCCGGCGACGCCTTCTGATGAACTGCTCACGGTGCCTGTGGCGTAGCTGTTGCTGACGCTGCCGCGGTTGGTGCCCACCAGCGCGCCGACGGCTTCCCGACCGGTGATGCCTGCATCCGTCAGCCCGACGTTGCGGATCGCCGAGGCGGTGTCCGCATAGCCAAACAGCCCCACGTCGTTAGTGCTGGTCCGGTTGATGGTGAGGTGACCGATGCTGTGGCCCAGGCCGTCGAAGGTGCCGGTGAAGCGGTCAGCGTCGGTTCCGATCGGCGCAAAGCCCGCGCCGGCGTTCCAGCTTGCGGTGGCCGAGGCGTCGATGTTCGTGCCCAGAACGTAGCGGCCGGCCAGGTTGCCGTTGATGCCTTGCAGGTCGGTGCCGGTGGTGCTGAGCGAGGCGCCCAAAGCGGTGATCACCTTCCAGCCCAGCACGGCGCCGTCGCTGCCCTGCTTGGTGCTGAAGTTGTCACCGGCCGGCAGGCTGACCGGGGCGTTGATGTTGTAGCTGCTCATGTTGCCCGCACTGAGCCCGAACAGACCGTACTCGAAGGCCAGACTGGCCGTGCCGCTGCCGTTGAGCGCGGCGTTGATGTTGATGTTGTTCCATGCGCTCAGCGTGAGCGTGTTGGCGCTCCAGCTCACCGCAGCATTCACATGGATGTCACCCTCATCTTCGCCATTGACGTTGTCGGTCGAGATGGTGACGCTGCTGCTGCCCAGACTGCTCGACAGCGTGTCGGCCCCGATGCCGCTGGTGGTGAGGCCCGCGCTGCCGGCGGCCACCGTGAAGTCGATTGGATCGATCAGCCAGGTGCCGGTGCGGCCCCGGGGTGCGAGCGTGGTGATGCGCGCGCCATCGGCCACCTGTACGCGGTGCGCGCTGGTCTCGATGAAACCACCGTTACCGCCGTTGGGCGCACTGGCGTCGAGCGTGCCGGCCACCTGGGTGGTGCCCGCAGCCATGCCGCCCATCAGCATGATGGTGCCTTCGTGTTCCTGCACGGTGGTGGCTTCGATCACGCCGGTGTTGTTGACCACGCTGGCCAGCACGCTGTCGCGCGCCCCTGCGCTCATCAGCACCTGGCCGCCGGCGGCCTGGATCAGCCCACCGTTGTCGGCCAGCGCGTCGAGCGCGTTTTGCTCGACCTGCAGCCCGAGCAGCCGGCTGCCGCTGAAGTTCAGGCTGACCGAGTTGCCCGCACCGAGGGCCACCGTGCCCAGCCGCGCGCTGATGGCGCCCTGGTTGATGACCTGGTGGCCCAGCAGCGACACGTAGCCCCCCTCGGCCGCCGTGATGCGGCCCAGGTTGACCACGCTGGCGCTGCTGCTGCCGGCAAAGCGACGGGTGCCGTTGGCCAGATCGCCATCGGCCACGTCGAGCGTGGAAGCCACCAGACCGCCGACGTTGATCTGCGCATCGCGCCCGAACAGCACGCCGTTGGGGTTGATCAGCCAGACCTGGCCGTTGGCGTTGATGCGGCCCAGGATCTGCGAGCCCTGGGTGTCGAGGATGCGGTTGACCGCGATGGCTGCGGCCGAGGGCTGCACGAAGTTGACGGTCTCGGCCGCGCCGACGTTGAAGCGCTGCCACCACAGCGAGACGTTCTGGCTGTTTTGCTGGATGGTGGTGGTGGACCCGCTCTGGCTGACGCTGGCGCTGCCGGAGCTGACTTGCCCGCCTTGCGGCCCGGCGTGGGCCGGCGCGCCGAGCAGGCACAACGCGCCGAGCGCTGCTCCGATCACCGCCCTGACCACGCCCGAGCCCACGCCTGATGGGGCCTTGCCGCGACCACGGGTGGTTTCAGACACCGCCACCCAGGCCTGCTTCATCTGGCTCCAGACAAGGCGGTAGCAGCGGTTGGAGGAGCCTGAGTACTGCATCTCTGGTCAATCGGTAGACATGCCCCTCTCGCGCGGCGGCGATTTGGGGGGGTGGTGAATCAAGGTCATGAGCAATCCCCTCGCGTTCTCAAACGAGAGGAACGCCTCATCCTGATTCTGGGCAAGCCCCCGGCGCGGTAAAGCTCACATGAACGGGGTGTTGCGGGTGCCTTTCGACACGCGCCGCCCCACTCGACCGCCCAGCCGCGCGGAAAAGTCGCGCAGGCGCTACCTCAGCGGCGCCCAGCCGCCGCCAAGCGTTCGGTACACCGCCACCAGCGAGGTCGCGTTGGCGGTGTCGGCCTGGGCCAGAGCATCGCGGGCCGACAGCAGTTCACGGTCGGCGTCGAGCACGGCGAGGAAGTCGGTCACGCCGGCCTCGTAGCGCAGGCGGGCGAGTCGGGCGGCCTCGCCGGCGCTGCGCTCGGCGCGAGCCAGGCTCTCG
>VYKX01000236.1_pt1 | contig 14876 bp, 12 predicted proteins | sample 5114471 | NCBI WGS metagenome assembly VYKX01 (sample SAMN12291785, study PRJNA351875) | freshwater metagenome | isolation source: freshwater lake | place: USA: Michigan, Gull Lake | collected 2013-08-08
CCCGGCCGATGGCGGGCGGTCGCGACCCGCACCTGCAGCGGCCCGTCGGTCGGACGGACGTCGGGCACGATCTGGCCGAGGCGCCCGGTGCGATCGGCCGGCGGCACGCCGGAGCGGGTCGCGAGCACCTCGCGCACGCCGAAATAGAGGTCCTCGTGCAGCACCTCGGCCAGCCGGATTGCCTCGTGGCCGACCCCGAGCGGGACGTCCGCGCCGTGCGGGAGGTCGATGCGGATCTCCAGCGTGGGAAAGGGCGGCATGCGCGCCGGCCACGGATGGGCGCGGACGATGTCGAGCACCGCGTCGAACGCCTTCTCGACGGCGTCGGGATGGGGGCCGTCGTGCACCGGCGCGTCCGCACCCGGCGGCGTCACCCGCAGCCAGCCGCACGGCCGCAGGACCGGCGAGCCGGTCGCGTCGGGCACGACGACGTTGGGGGCGAAGACGGCATGGGTGCGGACCGTCCCGTCGGCCCCGCGGACCGCGACCGCGTGGTCGAGCCCCTCGACGCCCTCGTCGAGGCGCAGGATCTCCGGCGCGATCATGCCGGCGAGGGGGTGCGCCTCCAGCCGGAAGCGGTCGGGCGCGGCCGCCGGGTGGTGGGGCAGGGCGACGACCACCTGCCGCGCGCCGGAGACGTCGATCTCCTCCAGGACCGCATGGACCAGCGGCTTGAAGGCGCTCCGCACCCGTGCCGCGAACCCTGCCGCCCCCAGTGCTTCCTCGGCCCGGCGGCGGCCGGCCGGATCGGCGAAGGCCCAGACTTCGACCCGGCTGCCCGCGGGCCAGTCGCGGCCGGCCGACGCGACGAGGGCGTCGAGCGTGGACGGAAAGGTCCGGTCGAGGAGGACGGCCACGGGTGCCCCGTCAGGCTGCCGGCGGTGTCTCGTACCAGCCGCGCATCTTGCCCGGATTGAGCAGGCCCAGCGGGTCCGCCTGCCGCTTGAAGGCGACCTGCGACCAGTTGATCGTCCGCATCCCGCCGTCCTCGATCACGCAGGTGTGGGGGTTGAACACCCGCGCGCCGAAGGCGTCGAACCAGCGGATGATCTCGTTCAGCCGCTCCTCCGACGTGTAGCGGATCATCGGCAGGCCGCCGCAGGCGATCTTGCCCTCGCGGCGGATGAACTCGTGGTGGGGGATGACCTCGTCGCCGAAGGTCTCCATCAGGGTCCGCGTCTGGGCGACGAAGTCCGGCCCCGGCAGACCCGCCTGGAGGTAGGTCATCGTCTTCTCGGTCTTGAGCGCCTGGAGCGTCGTGTGGTTCCAGGTGAACTCGTAGAGCGGCGGGACGGTCCCTTCCGCGTCCCCCGGCCCGCGCTCGAACGACACGGTCCCGCCATGGTGGGACGCGAGGTCCTTCAGCGCCTCCCAGGAGCTTTCCGCGACGATCACGATGGCGATCGACGCGTCCTCGGTCAGGTGGGGAACCAGCGGGCGGAAGTACTGCGCGGCCCCCCAGGGCATGATCCCGATCTCGCGCTTCACGATTCCGTCGGCCGCGGCGAGCGCCAGGCCGAAGGTGGTGGCGGTGGGCAGGTCGGCGAAGGAGACGACCGCCTCGACCCACGGCCAGGCGGGGGCGAGGCCGAACTCCACCTCGGTGATGATGCCGTTCGTGCCGTAGGCCTTGAGGACCTTCCGCACCTCCTCCCCGCGCAGCTCCAGCACGCGCGGCTCGGCCTCCATCGTCACGACCTTCACCGCCGGCACAGAGCCGCGGTCGGCCAGGACGCCATAGTTGATCGAGCCGATGCCGCCCGACCCGCCGGCGATGAAGCCGCCGATGGTGGCTGTGCGCCGGGTGGAGGGGAACCAGCGCAGTTCCCAGCCCTTCGGCTGGCTCGCCTCCTCGATGTCGACGAGGCGCATGCCCGCCTGCGCCCGCATGGCGCCCGGCCGCTGCCAGACGACATTGTTCATCGCCGTCATGTCGAGCATGACGCCGCCCGCCAGCGGAACCAGCTGGCCGTAGTTGCCGGTGCCGCCGCCACGCACCGTGAGCGGCACGCCGTGGCGCACGCAGGCGCGCACCGCGGCCAACACCTCGTCCTCGTTCCGCGGCACGACGACAAGTTCGGCATAGCGGTTGCGGAGCTGGCGCTTGAGGACCGGCGAATACCAGAAGAAGTCGCGGCTCTTCTGCTTCACCAGCGCGGGGTCGTCCTCGACCGGGACGTCGCCCAGCGACGCGCGCAGCGCCGCCCAGTCGATGTCGACGACGGGCTCGACCTTGGGTTCGGCCGGGGGGATCGTGCTCATGGGGACCGCTCAGTTCTCGCGCTTGATCGCGCTCTCGTGCCAGCGCCGGAGCGCCAGATGGGTGATCAGGCTCATCGCCAGGAAGATCACGATGCCGGACAGCGAGATCATGATCAGCGCCGCGAACATGCGCGGGATCTGGAGGCGGTAGCCGCTCTCGAGGATGCGGTAGGCGAGCCCGCTCTCCACGCCGCCCGAGCCCGCCACGAACTCCGCCACCACCGCGCCGATGAGCGCGAGGCCGCCCGAGATCCGCAGGCCGGCGAGGAAGAAGGGCATGGCGGCGGGAAGGCGCAGGCGGCGCAGCGTCTGCCAGCGCGTGGCGCCGTAGAGTTCGAACAGGTTGCGCAGATTGTGGTCGGCGCTGTTCAGCCCCGTCGTCGTGTTCGACAGGATCGGGAAGAAGGCGACGATCCAGGCGCAGATCAGCAGCGAGATGTAGGTGTTGTCGACCCAGATGATGATCAGCGGCGCGATCGAGACGATGGGCGTCACCTGCAGGATGACGGCATAGGGGAAGAACGAGAGTTCCACCCACTTCGACAGGCTGAACAGGATCGACAGCGCCACGCCCAGCACGACCGCGACCGTGAGCGCCATGCCCGTGATCTGCAGCGTGATCCACAGAGAGCCGGACAGCGTGCCCCAGTCGGTCCACAGCGTCCGCGCGATCAGAAGCGGACCCGGCAGGATGTAGTGCGGCACCTCGTTGACGCGGACCAGCACCTCCCACAGTACGAGGCCGAGGAGGCCCATCGCCGACGGCATGAGGATCTTGGGCCAGGTCTCGCGGCGGATGCCGAGCACGGTCGGCGAGCGGACGGGCGGGAGATCGACGTCGTCCGCAGGATGGGCGGAACCGGCCACGGTCTCGGTCATGGGGTCCTCCGTGGGGAGACGGCAAACGGAGAGCGATGCGCGGCTCGCCCCCTCTCCCTGTCCCTCTCCCCGGGGGGGAGAGGGGACGCTGCCTTGATCCGTCTCCCCTCTCCCCCCCGGGGAGAGGGGGCGGGGGAGAGGGGCCGGAGCAGGCCGACGCGTCGCGTCATCCGCCCCCTCACTCGTCCATCGCGTGGCCGAGCGACTGGGACACCACGCGGCACCAGTCGTTGTAGACCGTCGTCGTGCGGAATGCCGAGCCCCGCGGATAGGGCGCGTCGATCGCGATGTCGGCGACCACCCGGCCCGGCCGCGCCGCCATCACCACGATGCGCTCGGACAGGTACACGCTCTCGAACACCGAATGGGTGACGAACACGATCGTCCAGCGCTGGGCCTGCCACAGCTCCAGCAGATCATTGTTCAGCTTGAAGCGGGTGATCTCGTCGAGCGCCGCGAACGGCTCGTCCATCAAGAGGATCTTGGGGTTCGTCACCAGCGCGCGGGCGATGGAGACGCGCATCTTCATGCCGCCCGACAGTTCGCGCGGGAACGCCTTCTCGAACCCCTTGAGGCCGACCATGGCCAGCGCCTCGGCCGCGCGCGCCTCGGCCTCCCCCTTCGCGACACCCTGGAGGTCGAGCGGCAGGCGGACGTTGCCGAGCGCCGTCGCCCAGGGCATCAGCGTCGGTTCCTGGAAGACGAAGCTGATCTCGCGCTGGGGCCGCCCCCCCGCGTCGTAGGTGGAGGTGGGCCAGTCGATCGTGCCGCGCGACGGCTCGCCGAGGCCGGCCACCATCCGCAGCACCGTCGACTTGCCGCAGCCCGACGGGCCGAGCAGGCTCACGAAGCTGTGGTGGCCGACCGCGAGGTTGAAGTCGCGCACGGCCAGCGTGCCGTTCGAGAATCGCTTCTCGACCCGCTTCAGCTCCACGAGCGGCCGGAGGGCCGCCCGCTCGGCACCGCCGTGTGCGTCCTGCGGGCTCATGCGCGCAGGCCGACCCGCTTGTTCACGAAGCGCGTGGTGTAGGCCTGTTTGATGTCGAGGTTCGCCTCGTAGAGGCCGGCCTCGATCATCGACTGGCCGAAGCGCTGCCACCGCTCGTCGCTCATGGCACCGATGCCCAGCGTCTTGGCGTCGCCGCCGTCGACGATCCCGAACTCCTTCATCAGCTTGATGGAGTTCGCGATCTTTTCGTCGTCCATGTCCGGATTGTCCCTCTTGATCAGAAGGTTGCCGGGCGTGGGGTCCTCGAAGAGATAGCTGTACCAGCCGAGGATCGAGGCATCGACGAACTTCTGCACGAAGTCCGGCCGCTCATCGGTCAGCTTCCTCGGCGCCTCGATCGTGGTCTGGTAGTTGTCGTAGCCGAGGTCGGCCAGCAGGAAGACCTTGGGCTTGGCGCCCGCCCGCTCGATGACGAAGGGCTCGGACGTCAGGAACCCCTGCTGGATCGCGTTCCGGTCGGCCAGGAACGGCGCCATGTTGAAGGTGTAGGGGCGGATCTGATCGTCGGTGAAGCCGTACTTCCGGCGCAGGAACGGCCAGAAGGTGGTGCGGGAGCCGGCGCCGATCAGGATCGGCTTGCCCTTCATCTGCTCCATCGTGTCGTGGACGCCGGCGTGGCTGATCAGGACCTGCGGGTCCTTCTGGAACAGCGACGCGATCGTGTGGAAGGGCAGCTTCTCCTTGGCGAAGTTCAGGCCCGAGAACGAGCCCGCCATGTTGAAGTCGATGCGCCCGGCCATCATCAGCGGCTGACCGTTGATCTGGGGGCCACCCATCCGGATCTCGGCGTCGATGCCGAAGCGGGAATAGATGCCGGTGGCGAGCGCCTGATAGAAGCCGCCGTGCTCGGCCTGGGCGCGCCAGTTGGTCATGTAGGTCGCCTTCTCGCCGCGGCCCTGGGCGCGGACGATGGCGGGCGCGGCGACGGCGCCCGCGGCGAGGCCGGCGACGAGCGTCCGGCGGGTGATCCGGGTGCGGGTGATGCGGTCCATGGCCGACCTCCTGGCGCGTGGCGACACTCGATGTGCTGGGAGAGCACACGGCGTGCCAGCCGGCGATCCCGCAGGGACCGGCGGTCGCCTGACGTCGGGCGCCCATCCCTGAGGCATATGCTGCCCGAGTCCTGTGCAGTTGTCGCGGGTCCGCATGGCAGCCCCTGTCACGGAACCCATCGACGGACGGCGCGCTGCGCCCTACCGTTGCGGCAGCGAGTCCCGCCGAAGGCCGTCCCGACATGAGCGCCCCCGCGGTCGCCGTCGCTCCCCTGAACCGGCCCGTCGCGGGCGCGCTCTGCGCGATCGTGTCCTATCTCGCCTTCGCCACGAACGACGCGATCGTGAAGGAGCTGACCGAGCGGTACTCGGTCTTCCAGGTGTCGGCGATGACGACGCTGTTCGCGCTCCTGCCCTACGCGGTGATGGTGGCGCGCGACGGCGGGATCGCGGTGGTGCGCCCGCGCCAGCCGCGTCTGGTCGCCCTGCGCGGGGTTCTGGCGGTGTTCGGCGGGATCACGGGCATCTACGCCTTCTCGCAGCTGCCGATGGCCGACGTCTACGCGATCATCTTCCTCAACCCGGTGCTGGTGACGATCCTGTCGATCCCGGTCCTGGGCGAGAAGGTGGGCCGTTACCGCTGGGCCGCGGTCGGCGTCGGGTTCCTCGGCGTGCTGGTGATGGTGCGGCCGACGGGCGAATCGCTGTCGCTCGGGCACCTCGCCGCCTTCGTGAACGTGTTCATCGGGGCGGCGGTGGTGCTGCTGATGCGCCACCTCGGCCCGACCGAGCACCGCACCGTGATGGTGGGGACGGTGATGGGCAGCGTGCTGCTCGTGAACGTCCCGCTCGCGCTCGTCTTCTTCGTGGTGCCGCCGTGGGAGGATCTGCTGCGCGCCGCGGCGGGCGGCATCCTGATGGGCCTCGCCCAGTTCCTGATCGTCCGCAGCCTCGCGCTGGCCCCGGCCGGCGTCATCGCGCCGATGCAGTACACGATCCTCGTCTGGGGCGCGCTCTACGGCGTCCTGCTGTTCGGCGACCCGATCAAGGCGAACGTCGTCGTCGGCGCCTGCATCCTGGTGGCGAGCAGCGTCTACATCATGTACCGCGAGCGGGTGCGGCAGGTGCCGAAGCCCTACGTGGGCTGAGGGCGGGGGTCTCCCCCCTCAGTCGTGCAGGTGGCAGGCCGCCGTCCGGCCCGGGGCGACGTCCTTCAGCACCGGCGCCTCCGTGCGGCAGCGGTCCATCGCGTGCGGGCAGCGCGGGTGGAAGTGGCAGCCGGACGGCGGGTTCAGCGGCGAGGGGATCTCGCCCTCCACCGAGCGGAACGCGGTCTTGCGCGACGTCAGCCGCGGCACGGCGGAGAGCAGGCCGCGGGTGTAGGGATGCGCCGGCTCGGCGAACAGCGCCTCGGTGGGGGCCGTCTCCACCACCCGGCCGAGATACATGATCACGACCCGGTCGGACAGATGCTCGACCACGCCCAGGTCGTGGCTGATGAAGAGGTAGGTGAGGTCGAGGTCGCGGCGCAGCTCCATGAACAGGTTCAGCACCTGCGCCTGGATCGACACGTCCAGCGCCGCCACCGCCTCGTCGCAGACCACGAATTCCGGCTGCACCGCCAGCGCGCGGGCGATGCCGATGCGCTGGCGCTGGCCGCCGGAGAACTGGTGCGGATAGCGCTGGCGGTAGGAGGGGTCGAGACCGACCCGGCGCATCACGTCCGCGACATAGGCGTCGAGACCGCGCCGGTCGGCGAGCCCGTGGACGAGCGGCGCCTCGCCGATGATGTCGGCCACCTTCATGCGCGGGTTCAGCGAGGCGAAGGGGTCCTGGAAGATCATCTGGATCTTCAGCGCCGCGTCGCGCGCCTCGGCCCCCGAAAGCCCGGCCGTATCCCGCCCGCGCCAGAGCACGCGGCCCTCGCTCGGCCTGTGGATGTGCGCGACGACGCGGCCCAGCGTGGACTTGCCGCAGCCGCTCTCGCCGACGAGGCCGACGACCTCGCCCTTGGCGACGCTCAGGCTGACGTCGTCGACCGCGCGGACGATCTCGGTCCGCACGTCGGCCCCCAGAAGGTTCGCGATCTTCCCCGCGAGGTCCGGGGCGCGCACGAAGCGCTTGGAGACGTGCTCCAGCGCGAGGAGGGGGGCGGCGCTCATGATGCGGGCATCGCCTCGGTGTGCGGGTGGACGCAGCGGGCGACGTGATCGGCCCCGAAGGACGCGAGATCCGGCATCGTCGCGCAGGCCTCGTCCGCCCGGGCGCAGCGGCCGCGGAAGGCGCAGCCGGGGGGCAGCGAGAGAAGCGAGGGCGTCATGCCCGGGATCTGGGCCAGCGGCACGCCGCGCCGGTTGCGCCCCGGCACCGAGCCGATCAGCCCGCGCGTGTAGGGATGGACCGGATGGTCGAGCACCCGGTCGACGGGTCCCGCCTCCACCACCTTGCCCGCATACATCACGGCGATGTCGTCGGCGAGGCCGGCGACGACGGCGAGATCGTGGGTGATCCACACCAGCGCGGTGCCCGTGTCCCGCGCGAGCGTCTGCACCTCGGCCAGGATCTGGCCCTGGATCGTCACGTCGAGCGCCGTCGTCGGCTCGTCGGCGATGATCAGGTCGGGCTGGTGCAGCAGCGCGATGGCGATCGCCACCCGCTGGCGCATCCCGCCGGAGAACTGGTGCGGATAGGCCTTCAGCCGCTCGTCGGGCGAGGGGATGCCGACCCGGCCCAGCGCGTCGCGCGAGCGGGCGCGGGCCTCGGCCTCGCTCACGTCGTCGTGCGCCCGCACCGCCTCGATCATCTGGGTGTCGATCCGCAGGACCGGGTTCAGCGTCATCATCGGGTCCTGGAAGATCATGGCGATGCGCGAGCCGCGAAGCTTCCGCATCTCGCCGTCCGGCAGGCCCACGAGGTCGCGCCCCTGGAAGAGGATGCGTCCCCCCACGATGCGGCCCGGCGGATCCACGAGGCCCATGATCGAGAAGCCGGTGACCGACTTGCCGGACCCGCTCTCCCCCACGAGGCCCAGCACCCGGCCGCGCCCGACCGTGACGCTGACGCCGTCGACCGCCTTCAGCACGCCGGCGCGGGTGAAGAAATGCGTCTGCAGCCCCTCGACCCGGAGCGTCGGCTCGCTCATCGCTTCAGCCTCGGGTTCAGGATGTCGCGCAGATGGTCGCCCACGAGGTTGATCGACACGATCGTGACCAGCAGCGCGATGCCGGGGAAGAAGCTGATCCAGTAGCGGCCCGACAGCATGTACTGGAAGCCGTTGGAGATCAGCAGGCCCAGCGACGGTTCGGTGATCGGCACGCCGAGGCCGAGGAACGACAGCGTCGCCTCCAGCGCCACGGCGTTGGCGATCTGCACCGTCGCCACCACGATCAGCGGCGGCAGGCAGTTCGGCAGCAGGTGCCGAAGGATCACCCGCCAGCGCGGCAGGGCGAGGCTCTTCGCCGCCTCGATGTACTCGCGTCCCATCTCGGCCAGCGCCGATCCGCGCACGGTTCGCGCGTAATAGGCCCACTGCACGGTGACCAGCGCGATGATGACCTTGTCGACCCCCTTGCCCAGGACCGCGATCAGGATCAGCGCGATCAGGATGGCGGGGAAGGAGAGCTGGATGTCCACGATCCGCATTGCGACCGCGTCGACCGCCCCGCCGGCGTAGGCGGCGACGAGCCCCACCGCCGTCCCCAGCGCCAGCGCCAGGATGGCGCTCGACGCGCCGACCAACAGGCTGGTGCGCAGCCCGTAGAGGATGGCGGAGACCATGTCGCGGCCCTGGTCGTCGGTGCCCAGGTGGAAGACGATCTTGCCGTCCCCGCTCTCCGCGCCCGGCGGAAGCCGGCCGTCCATGATGTCGAGCTGTCCGAGGTCGAACGGGTTCTGCGGCGAGATGAAGGGCGCGAACGCCGCCGACAGCACGATCGCCACGAAGACGACGAGGCCGACGACCGCGATGGGGCTCTCCAGGAACTCCTTCACGAAGCGCAGGACGGGGCCATCCCCGCGGGCGGCGGGAGCCGGGGTGGGGGGCGCCGGGGAGGGGGTCGCCGTCATCGGCCGACGTCCGTGAGGCGGACCCGCGGGTCGAGCACGCAGTAGAGCACGTCGACGACGAGGTTGATCAGGATGACGATGAAGACGATGAGCATCAGGTAGGCGACGATCATCGGCCGGTCGAGCAGGTTGATGCTGTCGATGATCAGCTTCCCCATTCCGGGCCAGGCGAAGATGCTCTCGGTCACGACGGCGAAGGCGATGACGCCGCCGAACTCCAGGCCGAGGATCGTCACCACCGGGATCATGATGTTCTTCAGCACGTGGACGCCGATGACCCGCCGCGACGCGAGGCCCTTGGCCCGGGCGAAGCGGACGTAGTCGGACAGCATGGCCTCACGCGCGCCGGCGCGGATCAGCCGGATGGTGAGCGCGATGTTGAAGAGCGCGAGGTTGAAGGCCGGCAGGATCACGTGCGACCAGCCCCCCGACGTCCAAAGCGAGGAGGGGACGCCGAACAGCGTCGTCACCGTCCCCCGCCCGGTGGACGGCAGGACCTGGAACTGCACCGCGAACACCATGATCAGCGTCAGCCCCACCCAGAAGGACGGCAGCGAGAAGCCGATCACCGAGCCCGCCATGATCGCCTTGCCGACGACCGAGTTCGGCCGCAGCCCGGCGATCAGGCCGAGCGGGATGCCGACCACGACGGTCAGCAGCATGGCGACAAGCGCCAGCTCCAGCGTCGCCGGCATGCGCTCGAAGATGACCGCCAGCGGCGGCTGGTTGTAGACGAAGGACCGTCCGAGGTCGCCCGACATGGCGTTCAGCACGAACAGCCCGTACTGCTCCCACATCGGCTTGTCGAGGCCGAGACGCGCCCGCGCCTCCTCGCGCTCGATCTGGTTGGCGTCCGGCGCGATCAGGATCTCGATCGGGTCGCCGATCTGATAGACGCCGACGAAGACCAGGAGCGACATCACGATCAGGACCAGCACGGCCTGCATCAGTCGCCGGATGATGAACACCGTCAAGGGCGGTCGCCTCCTCGGGAGGGGGCGGCGGCGGCCCCGGGGGGACCGCCGCCGACCGGGTGCGGACGCCCGTCAGTTCGCCGGACGGAGATGGCTCGCCAGCGTGTACTGGTCCGCGCGGCCCTTGTAGGTGAAGCCCCGGCGGGTGGCCCAGGTCGACACCTCGTAGTGCAGCGGGATGATGCCGAGGTCGCCGACGGCCACCTCCGCCGCCCGCTGCAAGAGCGCCTCGCGCGCCTTGTCGTCGACCGTCTTCAGCGCGTCGGCGAGGATGCGGTCCATCTCCGGGTTGGAATAGCGGCCCCGGTTCGACGCCCCCATGCCCGACGTCGCCTCCACCGTGGCGAGCAGCGAGCGCAGCGGCGACGAGGTCTCGCCCGTCGCGGCCCCCCAGCCGACGAGGAACAGCGAGAATTCCTGCCGCGAGGCGCGGGTGGCGTAGGTGGCCCAGGGGATCGCGTCCACCTGCGTCTCGATGCCGATGCGGGTCAGCATCTGCGCCACCGCCTGGATGACCTGCGCGTCGTTGATGTAGCGGTCGTTCGGCCCGTGGATCGTCAGGCGGAAGCCGTTGGGGAACCCGGCCTCGGTCAGGAGGCGGCGCGCGCCGTCCACGTCGAGCGCCTCGGGCTTCAGGTTCGGCGTGGTGCCGAAGAAGCCGTCGGGCAGGAGCTGGCCGGCGGGGATCGCCTGCCCCTCCATCACCCGCTCGGCGATGGCCGGGCGGTTGATCGCCTTGGAGATGGCGCGGCGCACGCGCAGGTCCTTCAGCGGGTTCTTCGCCAAGGGCTGGCCCGCCTTGTCGGTGACGAACGGCGTCGGGTCCTTCACATGGTCCATGTGCAGGTAGATCAGCCGGTTCGAGGGCGCGCTGACGATGCGGACGTTCTGGTTTCGCGAAAGCTGGCCGATGTCGGCGGTCGGCACCCGCTCGATCATGTCGACGTCGCCGGCCAGAAGGGCCGCCACGCGCGAGGCGTTGTTGGTCATGATGCGGAAGGTGACCCGCGACCAGGGCTCCGCCCCCTCCCAGTAGGTGGGGTTCCGCTCCATCACGATCCGCTCGCCGGGCGCGTAGGAGCCGAAGCGATAGGGGCCGGTGCCGACGACGGCCTTGCCGGAGTTGAAGTCGTCGGTCGACGCCGTCTCGAACGCTTCGGAGATGATCAGGATGTTCGAGATGTCCAACGGCAGCTGCGGATAGGGGCCGTCCGTGATCATGTGGATCGTCAGCGGATCGATCTCCCGCACCTCCTTGACCGGGCGGGTGTAGATCCCGAAGGACGACGGGCTGTTCGGCACGTTGGGCGCGCGCTTGAAGGTCGCGATCACGTCCTTGGCGTCGAACGCGCTGCCGTCGTGGAACTTGACGTCCGGCCGGAGCTTCAGCTCCCAGGTGCTGTCGTTGATCGTCTTCCAGGAGAGCGCCAGCGCCGGCAGGAGGCGCTGCATCTCGTCCTGCTGGATGAGCGTGTCGAAGAAGTGCGACCCGATCATCGTGTTGGTCCCCACGTTGTGGAAGTGGGGATCGAGTGCCGTGACGGCGGCACCGAAGCCGATGGTGACCTGCCGGTCCTGCGCCGTGGCGGCGCCGGCGGCGCCGGCCAGCGCCAGCCCGAGCGCGATGGTTGCGAAGCGGTTCATGCAGCCCCCAGGTTCGTTCGTGTCCTTGAGCGACACTTTGCGCGCCCTTATAGCCGAGGGCTTACGGTTGTGAACAGATCGGTGCGAGACGGGGTGCGATCGTTCCCGCCGGCCGGTTCCGCCCGTCGCCGGCCCAACCTGTCGCCGCAGATGACGTGGCCCGGCACTTGGTGTCTAATATCGGGAAGTGTATGCAACGGCATGGCGACGGTCCCCGACCGGCCGCCGGGTCCGAACGAAAAGCGGTCGAACGGAGGGACATCGATGATCCGCCTGAACGTCAACGGCGTCGTCCATGAGGTCGATGCGGAGCCGGACACCCCGCTCCTGTGGGTGATCCGCGAGCAGATCGGCCTGACCGGCAGCAAGTTCGGCTGCGGCATCGGCCAGTGCGGGGCCTGCAGCGTCCACGTCGATGGCGAGGTCATGCGCTCCTGCCAGATGGCGGTATCGGAGCTGAAGCCCGAGCAGAAGATCGTCACCATCGAGGGCCTGTCGCCCGACGGCCTCTCCCATCCGCTCCAGAAGGCGTGGGTGGCGCTCGACGTGCCGCAGTGCGGCTACTGCCAGTCCGGCCAGATCATGGCCGCCGCGGCGCTCGTCGCCCGCACGCCCAAGCCGACCGACGACCAGATCGTCGCGGAGATGACCAACATCTGCCGCTGCGGCACCTACAACCGGATCAAGGCCGCCATCAAGCAGGCCACCGGCGCGGCCGGCTGACGGACACGCGACGAGGGAGGGAGAGGACGATGACCGATACGCTCGCCGTGTCCCGCCGGGGTTTCCTGGCCGGGTCCGCCGCAACCGCCGCCGCCGCCAGCGGCTTCACCTTCGGGTTCCACGTGCCGCGCGCCGAGGCCGCGACCACGCCGGGAAGCCCTGAGATCAACGCCTGGGTCGTGGTGCGCCCCGACGAGACCGTGGTGATCCGCATCGCCCGGATCGACATGGGCCAGGGCACGCTGACCGGCCTCGCGCAGCTCGTCGCCGAGGAGCTGGAGTGCGACTGGTCGCGGGTGACGACCGAATATCCGACGCCGGGCCAGAACCTCGCCCGCAACCGGGTGTGGGGCAACTTCCAGACCGCCGGCAGCCAGGGCATCCGCCAGTCGCAGGAGTATGTCCGCAAGGGCGGCGCCGCCGCCCGCATGATGCTGGTCGAGGCCGCGGCGCGCGAATGGGGCGTGCCGGCCGCGTCCTGCACCGTGTCGAAGGGCGTCATCACCCACGCCGCCTCCGGCCGGTCGACGACCTACGGCAAGGTGGCCGACGCGGCGGCGAAGATCACGCCGCCGACCGACGTGCCGCTGAAGGATCCCTCCGCCTGGACGATCGCCGGCAAGCCGCTGCCGCGCCTCGACACGGTCGAGAAGACCAACGGCAAGAAGGTGTTCGGCGTCGACGTGACGATGCCGGGGATGCTGAACGCCGCCATCCGCGACTGCCCCGTCATGGGCGGCAAGGTGAAGTCCTTCGACGCCGCCGCCGTCTCCGGCATGAAGGGCGTGAAGAAGGTGGTGAAGGTGGGCGAGACCGCCGTCGCCGTCGTCGCCGACACCTGGTGGCGGGCCAAGACCGCGCTCGACGCGCTGCCGGTGGAATGGGACCTCGGCGCCAACGCCGCGATCTCCCACGCCCAGGTCGTCGCCATGCTGAAGGAGGGTCTCGAGGCGAAGGAGGCCTTCGTCGGCAACCAGGCGGGCGACGCCGACGGCGCCATCGCGGGCGCGGCGCGGAAGGTCGAGGCGACCTACCACTTCCCCCATCAGCATCACGTGACGCTGGAGCCGCAGACGGCCACGGCCAGGTGGACGGCCGACCGCTGCGAGGTCTGGTGCCCGACCCAGAACGGCGAGGCCGCGCTCGCGACCGCCGCCGCCGCGGCCGGCATCCCGGTCCAGCAGTGCGAGGTCTACCGCATCGATCCGGGCGGCGGGTTCGGCCGCCGGGCGACCAGCCACGACTACGTTCGCCAGTCGGTCCTGATCGCCAAGGAGATGCCCGGCACGCCGGTCAAGCTCATCTGGTCGCGCGAGGAGGACATGCTGCACGGGTGGCTGCACCCGATCACCATGGCCAAGATGACCGCCGGCCTCGACGCCGCCGGCAACGTCGTCGGCTTCCGGATGCGGATCTCGGGCCAGTCGATCCTGGCGGGCGTCAACCCGGCCGGCCTCCAGAACGGCCGTGACCCGATCCTCTTCCAGGGCCTGAACCCGGGCGGGACCGAAGGCACGTTCGGCTACGACATCCCGAACGTGCTGGTCGACCACGCGATGCGCAACCCGCCGGTCAACCCCGGCTTCTGGCGCGGCGTCTGCAACAACCAGAACGCCTACTACCTCGAGTGCTTCATGGACGAGGTGGCGCTGGCGGCGGGCCAGGACCCGTGGCAGTTCCGCCGCAAGATGCTGCAGGGCAAGTCGCCCAAGCATCTGGCGGTGCTGGACGCGGTGGCCGACGGCATCGGCTGGAGCCGCCCGGCGCCGGCCGGCGTGTTCCGCGGCATCGCCCAGCACATGGGCTACGGCAGCTACGTCGCCGCGGCGGCGGAGGTGTCGGTGAGCGCGGCCGGCGTGCTGAAGATCCACCGGATCGTCGCGGCCACCGACTGCGGCCACGCCGTCAACCCGCAGCAGATCGCGGCCCAGGTCGAAGGCTCGTTCGCCTACGGCCTGTCCGCCTTCCTCTACGGCGAGATGACGCTGGCCGCCGGCAAGGTGGAGCAGGAGAACCTCGACACCTACCAGATCATCCGCATGGACGAGTTCCCGGCGGTCGAGACGCGGGTGCTGGCGTCGGGCGGGTTCTGGGGCGGCGTGGGCGAACCGACGATCTTCGTCGCCGCCCCGGCGGTCGCGAACGCGATCTTCGCCGCCACCGGCAAGCGGGTGCGCGACCTGCCGCTCAAGCACGCCGACCTGCGGCGGGCCTGAGCCCGGACCATGTCGGTCCGGCTGATCGCGGCGGTCGCCTGCCTTCTGGCGGGCGCCGCCGCGGCCGAAACGCCGCCGCCGGGTGCGGACGGGTGCGGCGGATGCCACGGCC
>VYKX01000238.1_pt1 | contig 14696 bp, 14 predicted proteins | sample 5114471 | NCBI WGS metagenome assembly VYKX01 (sample SAMN12291785, study PRJNA351875) | freshwater metagenome | isolation source: freshwater lake | place: USA: Michigan, Gull Lake | collected 2013-08-08
AGCAGCCGGCCGCTGCGCTGTCGCGGCGGCGGCGGGTCGCTGCGCTGTCGCGGCGGCGGCGGGTCGCCGAGACGATCCCCACCCAAACCATCTCATCACGCTACTCCTTGATAAACACATCAAGTCCCGGCGCATCCGAGCGCGCGACAGAAGAACTGCCGCCAGTGCGTGCGCCGTTTCCAATGGTGCTGGTCCAAACGCGTTCGCTGTAACTCCAACGCGCACGCTCACGATAAATCGGAGTCCCCGGATGACACGAGGAACGAATTCACTGTTTGCCTGACCAGACCCAGGACTTTCGATGCCAAACGCCGCCCAATGCGAGTCCTTGCCGCGGCGAGCAGGTCAAGGCCCGCCACACTGCCTGCTTACGATCAGCCGATGAGCAGTTCAGCCTTGGCCTCGTTCTGGCCTGTCTTCACGCGGCTCGGCGAGTCGCAGATCCTCCTCCCCACGGCGCTGGCGCTGGCGCTGTGGCTGGCCTGGCGGGGTCGACTGCCAGGGTTGGCCTTGGGCTGGATCGGCGCACTGGTCGTCGCGGTCGTGGCGGTGGTGGCCTCCAAGGTCGCGTTCATGGGCTACGGCATCGGCTGGGCGGCGATCGACTTCACCGGAGTCTCGGGACACTCGATGTGCGCGGCGGCTTTCTACCCGATCGCAGGGCTGTGCATGTTCGGCGCTCTGGACAAGACCGATCACTCGCCATCGCGGTGGGTGGGGCTGGCGGTGGGGATTGCCTTGGCCGGGCTCATCGGCATCTCTCGCCTGATGGTGGGCGCTCATTCGCCATCGGAGGTGATCGCAGGCCTTGGTCTGGGTGGCGCCGTCACCGCAGCAGCCCTCGCCCGCTCGCGGTGGCCGCGGGTCACGCCACCCCTGTGGATGCCGGTGATCCTGAGCCTGTGGCTCGGCATGACGCCGGCGCACGCGCCCGCGTCGCCTGCGCACGGCTGGGTGACCGCACTCGCGCTGGCGGTATCGGGCCGCCAGTTGCCCTACACCCGCGAGGACCTGCACAACCGACGGGCGGCGCAGCAGGTCTCGCCGTCGACCGAAGCCGTTGCCGCGGCCCGGCCGTGAGGGCAGCGGCCGCCATCGAGGGCCGTTTGCTCAGCGGTCGGCCTTGCCGCCAATTCCGAGCTGCTCCAGCGCATCAGCGACCAGTTCGAGCCGCACGAGCGGGTTGTCGAGCGTCATGAAGCGCTGCTTCTCGCTGGCGCTCAAGGGCAGGATCTCGCACCAGCGGTTGGCCAACCAGGAGCAATCACCCCAGCGGTAGGGCGGCTGCAGCGGCAGCTCGGCAGGGTCGGTCACCTGCTCGGACAGGCTGGCGAGCAAGTCCTGCAGGGTCTTCGAGACGCTCTGCAGGTCGAGCGGCACGCCGACCGGCGCGTCGCCCGGGATCAGTTCGATGTCGGCCACCCACAGACCGGTGCGCAGGCGTTCGCTCGACTGCACCCGAAACCGCTGCGTTCCGGTACAGCGAATCATCATCAGCCCCGGGTTGGGCCGCTCCATGTGGGTGATCGTGGCGAGCGTGCCCTCGGGGTGAAAGGCCTCGTTGGCAAAGGCCTCGCCCGGAGGGCCATCACCCGACGGCGGCGTGCGCACCTCGCGGCCTTCGGTCAGGCAGACCACGCCGAAAGGCGTGTCCGCCTTGTGGCTGCGGCCGATCATGTCGAGGTAGCGCACCTCGAAAATCCGCAGCGGCAGGTAGCCACCGGGAAAGAGGACGCTCTGCAGCGGAAACAGCGGCACCTGCGTCAGCGGCAGTGAGGGCGGGGGAGTCTCGGCCATCAGCCCATTGTGGTGTGGCCGAGCATACGTTGCGCTCGGGCCGGCGGAAACCGCACGCAGCTCACTCGGCAGGGGCCGCAGCGGGCAACAGCCCCTCGGCACGCAGCAGGGTTTCGAGGCACTGTTCGCGCACCGAGTAGAAGTCCTTGAGCTCACCGATCTGACGCACCGTCTCCTCCGGTCGCGCCGCATGCGCGCCGGCGCCGCGGCGCACCGCAAGGATCATCTTGTTCTTCTGGCTGTGCTCCAGGGCGACGAACTCGAACACCTGCGTCGCATAGCCGCACGCCTCCAGCAGCATGGCGCGCAGGCCGTCGGTGAGCATCTCGGCCTGCTGCCCGAGGTGCACACCATGCTGCAGCAATGGCCGCAGCGGGTGCGGGCTCAACAACTGCGGACGCAACTGCTGGTGGCAGCACGGCGAACACACGATCACCGATGCGCCGCCGCGCACCCCCAGAGCCATCGCGTGGTCGGTGGCGATGTCGCAGGCGTGCAATGCGATCACCACGTCGATTGACTCTGCCGGCCGCGCTCGCACATCGCCCTGTTCGAACGCCAGACCGCGCAACTGAAGCCGCGACGCCACGGCGCTGCACAGGCCGACCATGTCGGTGCGCAGATCGATGCCGGTGACCCGGGGTTCGATGCCCTTCAGTCCCATCAGGTGGTCGTGGAGCGCGAAGGTGAGATAGCCCTTGCCCGAGCCGAAATCGATCACGCGCAGTGGCCGCGGCGGGTCGGTACCCGTCGATGCCGTCAGCCCGGCGGATTCGATGGCACCAGCGACGATCTCGACGAACTTGTTGATCTGCTTCCACTTTCGCGACATCGACGGCAGCACCCGGTGATCGGCGTCGGTGACGCCCAGAGCGTGCAGGAAGGGGCGCTCCACATCCACCCAGCGCGTCTTCACCCGGTCGTGCCCTTCGATCGGCACGGGCGCGCCAGGCTCAGGCCGATCAACGCCGAGAACCGACGCGCTTCGGCGCAGGGTGGCAACTCCCCGGCGACTCAGGGTCAACTCCAGGTGCTCGCTCGCGGTGTGCAGATGGGCCGCACGGAAGGTGAACCCCAGCAGTTCGCGCAGAGCCTTCCAGCCCTCGTCGGGCGGCAGGTGACGGGTCAGTTCGCGCGTCGAGTACCGATCCACGAACGACAGGCACAAGGCACCACGCAGCATCAACGGGCGCACCGTCACCCGCTGCCAGTCGCTGGCCGCCTGGGCGGGCTTCGCCAGCACGATGTGCGACAGCGTCCCCGCGGCCAGGGCCTGCGCGCAAGACGCCATGAAACGCTGAAGCGCCATGGGCTCGAGCGGTGCGCCGCGGTCAGCGTCGGCATCACAGCCCGCAGCGGGGGCGGCAGAGAAAGGCGCGTGGGTGGTCATTCACGACGATCCTAAGTCGCCGCAAGAACGCGCGCGCCAGGTGGCGTCGGCAGAACCCACCTCGGTCGGACCCAACCGACCGGCCCGCGGCGTTACACCGCGTTTACACAGCGTTACCGAACGCTGTTGCTGGTTCAACAGCGGTTCATTGGCGGTTTCCGCTGCGTACCTAGCCTTCACTCCATCGACCCCCACCCCTTCACCCCAACGATCCCACCACCGAGGTACACGCCGTGCACACAGCCACCGTCAGTTCGAGCCGCTCCGTTGCGCAAACCCTGTCGCCTTCGATTGCCCAGCCGCTGCCCATGCAGCACCCGATCACCGTGCCGCTGCGCGCTCCCCGCGCCGACGCGCCGGCGGCAAAGCCTGGGGTGCGGATTGCCGAGCGCCTGGCGCTCATCGAAGCCGAGTTGCCGGTCACGCGCCGCGTCGTGCGCGCTGGCGACTTCGTCTACCGCACGGGCGATGCCTTCGGCTCGCTGTGCATCGTGCACGCCGGCTTGTTCAAGACGGTGAACGTCGCGCAGGACGGCCGGGAGCAGGTGGTCGGTCTGCACTTCAAGGGCGACTGGCTCGGCTTCGACGGCATGGCCGATGGCCGCTTCGGCTGCGACGCCGTCGCGATGGACACCGGTGAGGTCTGGATCGTGCGCTACGACGCCATGCTCGCCGCTTGCAGCCGATTGCCCACCCTGATGGCGGACATGCATGCCGCGATGAGCCGCGAGCTCGCCCGCGACCGCGACTCCATGCTCGCCCTGTGCACGCTGTCTGCCGATGCGCGAGTCGCCGACTTCCTGCGCAACTGGGCCCAGACGCTCGAGCAGCGCGGCCTGCGCACCGACCGCATCACCCTGCGCATGACCCGTGCCGAAATCGGCAACCTGCTCGGCATGAAGCTCGAAACCGTCAGCCGCGCGCTGTCGCGACTCGCCCGTGATGGTCACATCGCGTTTTCCGAGCGCGGGCGCCGCGACATCGAGATCCCGAGCGTGGCCGCGCTGGCCACCTTCATCGAGCGCAGCCTGTTGCAGGCGACCGTCCACTGACGTCGACGCAACGCGATCGACCGCAGGTCGCCGCGCCCGCCTTGGCCGATCAGGCCATGGGTGGGGTGGCCCGCGCGGTCGCCAGTGCACGAACGATCGCACTGGCGAGTTCAGCGCGTTCGTAGGGCTTGCGCAGCAGTTCCCAGGTGGCGGCGTCGCCGCTGTGCGCCTGCAGCAGTTCGGCCGAGTAGCCCGACATCAGCAAGATGGCCACACCCGGCCAGCGCGCCGACACGTGGCGGGCGAGTTCGCTGCCGCGCATGCCTGCCCCGAGCGCAATGTCGGTGAGCAGAAGATCGCAAGGCATTCCGCCGCCCAGCGACCTCAACGCTGACTCGGCGTCTTCGAATTCGCGCACACGGCACTGCATCGCTTGCAAGAGTCGGCAGGCGACGCTGCGCACTTCCGGGTCGTCCTCGACCAGCACCACGCGCAATCCGGCCGGCACCTGCGATGAGGACGCAGTCGACACACTGGCCACGCCATCGCTGTCGGCGGCGCCCCCAATTCTCGGCAGGTACAGCGCGACCTGGGTGCCCACCCCGATAGCCGTCTGCAGCTGGATCGAACCGTGCGACTGCTTGACGAAGCCGTAGACCGTGCTCATGCCCAGCCCCGTGCCTCTGCCGAGTTCCTTGGTGGTGAAGAAGGGCTCGAACACCCGCTCGCGCACCGCGTCGTTCATGCCGTGACCGGTGTCGGTGATGGCCAGCACGACGAATGACCGCGCTTGCGCGCCCTCGCCGAGATCGGCCTCCACCTCAGGCGGCAAGGCCGTACACGGCGACACGTCGAAGGACAAGGTGCCGCCGTCGGACATGGCATCGCGCGCATTGATCGCGATGTTGAGCAGCGCCGATTCGAGCTGCCCCGCATCGGCCACGCAACGCAGCCCGGCGGGTGACACCCGCACCTCGATGCGAATGCGCTGGTCGAGCGTGCGGCGCAACAGGTCGGCCAGCGACTCGACGAGCGCGCCGATGTCGACATCGGTCGGGCTCAGGTCCTGCCGCCGCGAGAACGCCAGCAGCTTGCCGGTCAGGTCGGCACCGCGGCGCGCGGCGCGCATCGCTGCGGCGACCAGGGGCTGCGCACTGGCGTCGGCCAACAGCGCCGGATGGTCCTCGAGGACCTGCAGGTTGCCCTGGATCACCGTCAGCAGGTTGTTGAAGTCGTGCGCGATGCCGCCGGTGAGCTGGCCGACGCTCTCCATGCGCTGCGCATGGTTGAGGGCCTCTTCGCTCTGCAAGCGCTGCACGCTCGCCGCGAGCAGGTTCGACAACGACCCCAGGAAGTGCAGCTCGTCGTTGCCGAATCGCTGCCTTCCGGCGGAACGCACGACGAGCACGCCGATGATCTGTCCACGGTCGACCAGCGGCACGGCCAGAGCACTGGTGGGCGTTGCGGACAAGGCATCGACCGACTCCGTCGCCGCGTCGGCGCCTTGACCGTTGTCCAGCCGTGGCGACAACCAGTCCTGCGGCACGCTGAAGCGCCGCTCATCGCGAAGGTCGGCCAGGTTGAGCGACTGCCCGCTCGACAGCACGTGGCCCGGCAGGCTGTCCGGCCGATTCGGGCAGGTCGATCCGGGCTCTTCGTCGGCGCCCAGGCCGACGCCGCTGGCCACCTGGAACTCGAGCCGGCTCGGCTGCAGCAGGTACACCAGCGCAGCATCGGCCTGCAAGGCATCGACCGCCACGGCAGGAACCTGCTGAAGCAGCAACTGCGGGTCGCGCGTGTCGACCGCGAGCCGGCCCATCTGTGCCACGAACTCGCTGTAGCGCGCACGCTGAAGTGCCTGCCGCACACGCGGGTACTCCTCGATGCCGCGCACCGCCGCCACCACGCAAGCGTTCCCGTCGATCTGCACCGGGCTGAGCGCGATCTCGACCATCACCTCCCGCCCATCCCGGCGGCGCGCGACCAGCTCCATCTGCGTGCCCATCGGCCGCGCCTTCGGTTCGCGGCCGTAGGCCTCGCGGTAGGCGGCGTGCCGCGGGCGAATGGCATCGGGCACCAGCGCGTCGACGGCCTGGCCGACCAGCTCGCCGGGGCCATAACCCAGCAGGCGCTCGGCGGCAGGGTTGGCAAACAGGATCACGCCAGCGCGGTCGCTCACCAGCAGCGAGTCGGGGTGCGCGGTGAACATCGCCTCGTACAGGGCGGTGGAATGGGCGAGCCGGGACGTGTTCACCTCGACGCCTCTTGTGGCAGATCAGGCCGCGGTCACGGCAGCGACCATCACATAGCCCGCACCGCGCACCGACTTGATCAACCGCGGTTCCTCGCTGTCGTCTTCGAGCTTGCGGCGAAGCCGGCCGATCTGCACGTCCACCGTGCGGTCGAAGGGCGCGGCCTCGCGTCCGCGCGTCTGCTCCAGAAGGAAGTCGCGCGACAGCACACGGCCGGCGTGCCGGGCGAGCACGCACAGCAGATCGAACTCACCGCCCGTCAGGGCAACCGACTGGCCGGAGGGCGAGATCAACTGGCGCGCTGCCAGGTCGAGCATCCAGCCCTCGAAGACGAAGCGTTCGCGTTCGCGCGAGGGGGCTGCGGGTGCCGGTGCGGCGGGAGCGCTCGCGGTGGTCTCGCCGGCGACGGCATCGGGCGACATGCGTCGCAGCACGGCCTTGATGCGGGCGAGCAACTCGCGCAGGTCGAACGGCTTGGTGACGTAATCGTCTGCCCCGATCTCGAGGCCGACCACCTTGTCGACCGCGTCACCCCGCCCGGTGACGATGATCAGCCCGCAGCGGTGCTGTGCGCGCAACTTGCGGGCGATGGCAAAACCGTCCTCACCGGGCAGGCCCAGATCGAGGAGCACCAGGTCCGGGGCCTTGTCTGCCATCAGCGCCATCAGCGCCTGACCATTGGCCAGCTCGGTCACCATGAAACCTTGTCGAGACAGGTAACCCGCCAGCAACTGCGTGATGTCGGGTTCGTCGTCGACGATGGCGATATGCGTCTCGGTCACGCGCGGATTCTGCGACGAGTCGCGAAACCCCCTTCCGGCCGACCAACGGCGTGCCCGACGCCGGCGCCGAACCCGCACGCCCGTGGCTGCGGAAACGGTACCGACCGCTGCCTTCGCAACGGTGGTGGCAAGACGCACCGATCCCGCGCTGCGGTGCCGGCTCAGGCGATCTGGCACCAGGCGGCGACCCGCCACCACAAGTCGTGACCCAGCGCCCACACCGATGCCGTGGCGAGGGCGCCACCAGCTGCGCGCACTGCCCATACCGACACGTCGGCACCGCGACCACCGGCCATGCGCCGCCACGCCGCCCTGGGCAGCCACAAGCCGATCGATGACGCCGCAGCAAAGCAGGCCATCGCCGCGGCGCCGCCGGCCGGAGAGTTGGCGAGCGCCGCCACCACCAGTGCCGACTGCAACAGGCCGCAGGGCATGGCCAGCCACAGGCTGCCTGCGGTGGTGGCGCGCAGCGGGCCCTTCACCGCCTGCCAGGTGGCAGTGCCTGCGGAAGTCGACGTGAGCAGCGGCGCGTGCGAGGCAGCTGGCGAGCCCAGTGAAGCACCAGCCGTCGAGGACAGTGGCCAGCCCACAGGCGCAGTCCCGAGGCGGCTCCACCAAGCCGGCTGCCGTCCGGTGGCGAGCAGCCACAGGCCCAGCGCCAGCACGGCGACGTGCAGGAGCGTCCACACCGGTTGCAGCACCGGTGCCACGCCGCTGAACGCGGTGAAGGCGTTCATTCCGGCGGCCACCGCGGCGCCGCCTGCCGCATAGCCGAGCAGCCGCCCGACCTGGAAACCGACCCCAGGCGCCGGGCCAGAGGAGCCTCCGCATCGCCGCGACACCGCCGCGCAGGGCGCCGCGCACATGGCGGTGCAGTGCGGCGCTCCAGCGAGCCCCATCAACCCAGCCCCGGCGATCAGCGCGAGATCCATGTGCCGTGGTGACGCTGGTTGCGAGCGCGTCAGACGACGCGCGAGTAGCGCTCGCGGGCGACGTCCTGGCGCAGCCGGTCGTCGAACACCATCGCGATCGCCCGCACGAAGTACCAGCCCAGCGGCGTGATCTGCACCGCCTTGGCGTCGATCGTCACCAGTTGCTGCTGCTCGAACGGACGCAAGCGCTCGAGTTCGGACTGGAAGTGCTCGGAGAAACACACGCCATGCGCCGCCTCGATGTCGGCGTGCGCCACCCGGCCCTGACACATCAAACCCATGATCACGTCCCGGCGCAGCAGGTCCTCGTCGCTCACCTGCATGCCTCGCACCGTCGCGAACTGCCCCTGCTCGACGGACTCGGCCCAGGTCACCATCGACTTGTCGTTCTGGCTGTAGCACCTGCCGATGCGGCCGATTCCCGAGACGCCCAGCGCAATGAGGTCGCTGTCGGCCTGGGTGCTGTAGCCCTGGAAGTTGCGGTGCATCCGGCCCTGCCGCTTCGCGACGGCGAGCGGGTCGTCCGGCAGCGCAAAGTGGTCCATGCCGATGTGCGCATAGCCCAGGCCCTGAAAGCCGCTGATCGCCGTGCGCAGCATGTGCACCCGATCCCCGGCCGCGGGCAGTTCGTGCGCGTGGATGCGCCGCTGCGGCATGAATCGCTGCGGCAGGTGGGCATAGGCATACAGCGCGATCCGGTCCGGCCGCAGTGAGGCGATCTGAGCCACGGTGTGGGCAAAGGTGGTGGGCGTCTGCAGTGGCAGGCCGTAGATCAGGTCGACATTGATCGACTCGAAGCCCAGGCTGCGCGCCTCGCGCATCAGCGAGCGCACCAGCTCGAACGGCTGCTCACGGTGGATGGCCTTCTGCACGTCGGGATCGATGTCCTGCACGCCGAAGCTCAGCCGATTGAAACCCATCGCTGCAATCGCGCCCAGCCGCGCGGCATCGACGGTGCGCGGGTCGACCTCGATCGACATCTCTGCGCCCGGGGCGATGTCGAAGGCGCTTCTCAGCATGGCCATCAACTCGCCGAGTTCGTCGTCCGACAGGAAGGTGGGCGAGCCGCCCCCGAAGTGCAACTGCGAGATCGGCTGACCCCTGCCGAGCACGTCGGTGTGCATGCGAACTTCGCGCTCCAGCGCATGCAGGTAGGGCGCCGCCCGGCTGTGCTGGCGGGTCACGATCTTGTTGCACGCGCAGTAGTAGCACACCGATTCGCAGAACGGCACGTGCACGTACACCGACAGCGGTGGCGCCGCGCCCTGGGCGACGTCTCGGGCGCGCTGCTCGAGCGCAGCCCGGTAGTCGGCGGGGCCGAAACTGTCGACGAAGCGGTCGGCTGTCGGGTAAGAGGTGTATCGCGGCCCGGGCACATCCAGTCGCGTCAGCAGCTGGCTGACGGGATCGGCGGCTGGGGCTTCAAAAGACATGGCACCACTGTGCCGCGCGGTGCGCGGGCGCACCTTGACGCGCGTCAAACGGGCCGATCCTGCTCCACGAGCAGCAGCGCCGTGATCGCCGTGGCCATCGAGATCGTGAACCAGAAGATGAGAAAGCTCACGGTGTAGGTGGCCGAACTCGACCAGCCGATGACCTCGCCGCCGAACCAGCGCAGGTCACCGGGGTCGACGACGGCGAAAACCAGCACCTCGGTCACCCCGGCCATCAGGAACGACGGCCAGAGGATCTGCATGCAGCGCTGCAGGAACACCGGTGTCTTCTGCGGCGTCATGGCCCGGCCGTCAGTTCAGCGTTGCCGCATGGTTGCGCGCCTTCTGCGCAGGCAGCTGCGACGAGTCGACCGCCTTCTCCTGGGCCGAGGCACGGCCCGAGTTCTCGATGTACTCGCTGACCACCGGGTCGGCGCCGTTCCAGGCGATCACGCCAGTGGCAATGGCGGCAACCACCACCACAGCAGGACCGCCGAGCACCAGGTACATCATGGGCTCGCGCCACCAGGGACGATGCGAAGCGTCAGGCGTGGCACGCACCGATAAGCCAGGCGCAGGGCGTCCGGAGACAGGTCGTTCAGTGCTCATGTGCTTTCCTTGGAAGAACCTTGGCGGGGACGCTCTAGCGGGGCACCACGAAGGTGGATTTCTCGCGCACCTGCGCGGTGGGCGCGCCGGGTGCAGCCTCGCGCTCGATGATGAAAGTCAACGGGTGCGCGCCGGATCCGAGCTGCGCAGCCGCCTGCGGACCGATCTGCACCCCCACCGGCAGCCAGCGGGCATCGGCCGGTCCGACGGTGAAGTCGTCGTTCGCGTCGACCACCGCCGAGGGCAGACCCTCGACACGCACCCGGTAGCGTTGCGGTGATTCGGTCGAGTTCATGACATGCATGCGGTAGACGTTCTCGATGTTCCCGGCACCCACCAGTCGCGCCAGCGTGCCGCGATCGCGCACCACGTCGACCCGAAACGGGCTGCGCAGCGCCAGGCTGGTCACGAACGCGGTGCAGATCAGCAGCAGGATGGCGGTGTAGATCAGCACGCGCGGGCGCAGCACACGGCGCAGCGTCTGCTTCGTGTCGAGCCTCTGGGCCAGACCGTTCTGCGTGGCGAAGCGGATCAATCCCTTCGGGTACGACATCTTGTCCATGACCTGGTCGCACACGTCGACGCAGGCGGCGCAGCCGATGCACGCGTACTGCAGGCCATCGCGGATGTCGATGCCGGTCGGGCAGACCTGCACGCACAGGCTGCAGCCGATGCAGTCGCCCAGACCCGCCGCGCGCGGGTCGGCGCTGCGCGGACGCGAGCCGCGCGGCTCACCGCGCTGCTCGTCGTAGGTCACGATCATCGTGTCGTGGTCGAACATCACGCTCTGGAAGCGCGCGTAGGGGCACATGTACAGGCACACCTGCTCGCGCAACCAGCCGGCGTTGCCGTAGGTCGCCAGGCCGTAGAACAGGATCCAGAAGGTTTCCCACGGGCCGATCGCGAAGTCGGCGACGTTCGCACCGAGCTCGCGGATGGGCACGAAGTAGCCGACGAAGGTGAACCCGGTCACCAGACCGATCGCGAGCCACGCCGCGTGCTTGGCGGTCTTGCGCCAGACGTAGTCGCTGTTGCGCGGGCCGGCGTCGCGCTTCATGCGGGCAATGCGGTCGCCCTCGATCTTCTGCTCGACCCACATGAACATCTCGGTGTAGACCGTCTGCGGGCAGGTGAAGCCGCACCACAGGCGCCCGGCCACCGCGGTGAACAGGAACAGCGAATAGGCGCAGATGACCAGCAGCACCGCGAGGTAGATGAAGTCCTGCGGGTACAGCACCAGGTTGAAGATGTAGAAGCGCCGCGCCTCCAGATCGAAGAGCACGGCCGGTCGCGCATTCCAGGTCAGCCACGGCAGCCCGTAGAACACCAGCTGCGTGACCCAGACCATCGCCCATCGCCAGTTGGCGAAGAGGCCGGTCACGGCCTTGGCGTAGATCTGGCGACGTTTCTCGTACAGCCAGACGACTTCGCCCTCGTCGGTCGACGAAGGCGTTGCCGGGACGATCGGGATGACGGGGCCGTTGGGCTTGCTCATGGGGTACTGCAGGGCGCCTGAACTACTGCGACGCCACGGTGCGGCTGCGCGACATGCTCGCGACGTACGCCGCCAACACATGGATCTGCTCGGGCGCGAGGCGCTCGCCGAACGCTGGCATCTGATTGACCTTGCCCTTGTTCACCATCTCGGTGATCGCCGCTTCGCCGAATCCGTGCAGCCAGATGTTGTCGGTGAGGTTCGGCGCGCCGAGCAACGGGTTGCCCTTGCCGTCGGCACCGTGGCAGGCGGCGCACACCGCGAACTTCGGCTTGCCGAGCTGAGCAGCGACCGCATCGTTCGAGCTGTTCGACAGGCTCAGCACGTACTGCGCGACGTTGCGCACCGAGGCCGGGTCGCCCAACGCGGCGGCCATCGGCGGCATGTTGCCGTTTCGCCCGGCGGTGATCGTCTTCTGGATGTAGTCGGGTGTCCCCGCGCCCAGCCAGTCGGCATCGGTCAGGTTCGGGAAGCCCTTGCTGCCCTTGCCGTCGGAGCCGTGGCACGCAGCGCAGTTGTTGATGTACAGGCGCTCGCCCATGGCCATGGCCGCCGGCTCCTTGATCAGGGCCTCGGCGTCCATCGAGACGTAGCGCGCGTAGACCTGCGTCAAGGAGGCGCGGGCTGCGGCCTGCTCGGCGGCGTGCTGCCCGGCGCTGCTCCAGCCGAGCGTGCCGGGGAGGCTGCCGACGCCCGGAAAGAAGACCAGATAGATCGCGCTGAACACCACGGTGATGATGAACAGCCACATCCACCAGCGCGGCAACGGGTTGTTGAGCTCACGCAGGTCGACGTCCCAGATGTGACCGGTCGAGTTGTCCTTGGCCATCACGCGGTGACGAGCAGCCACGGCCAGCAGCAGCAGGCAGGCGACGAGTCCGAGGATGGTCGCGGCGGCGACGAAGATCGACCAGCCGTTCGAGAAGAAGTCGCTCATTTCAGGCCCCCTTCGTCTTCCATCAGCGGCAGACGCGCCGCCTCATCGAAGTCCACGCGGTTGCGTGGCGACCAGGCCCAGCGGACGATGCCGATGAAGGCCGCGAAGGTCAGCAGCGTGACTGCAATGCGCAGGGTGTTCACATCCATGATGGGTTCCTAGGTTGATCGCTTGACGGCGTCACTTGACGGCGGTGCCGAGGACCTGGAGGTAGGCGATCAGCGCCTCGAGTTCGGTCTTGCCCTTCACCGCCTCGGCCGCGCCCTGGACCTCGGCGTCGGTGTACGGCACACCCACGGTGCGCAGCGCACTCAGGTGCTTCGGCATCGACTCGGCATCGACCAGCGCCTCGGCCAGCCACGGGTAGGCGGGCATGTTCGATTCGGGCACCAGATCGCGCGGGTTGATCAGGTGCACCCGGTGCCATTCGTCGCTGTACTTGCCGCCGACGCGGTGCAGATCGGGGCCGGTGCGCTTGCTGCCCCACTGGAAGGGGTGGTCCCAGATGAACTCGCCGGCCATCGAGTAGTGGCCGTAGCGCAGCGTCTCGGCGTACAGGGGGCGGATCATCTGCGAGTGGCAGTTGTAGCAACCCTCTCGCGTGTAGATGTCGCGACCCGCCTGCTGCAGCGCGGTGTACGGCTTGAGGCCCGCGACCGGCTGGGTGGTCGATCGCTGGAAGAACAGCGGCACGATCTCGACGATGCCGCCGACGGAGACCGCCAGCAGGATCAGCACGATCATCAGGAAGCTGTTCGTCTCGATGCGTTCGTGGCCGCTCGGAGTGTGCCCTTTGGATGCGGGTGTGCTCATGGGAATGTCCTGTCAGGTCCGGAGTGTTCGAGCGCTCAGGCGTGGACGGCCGTGGCGGGAATCGGTGCAGTCACCGCGCGGCCCTGTGTCGCGGTCTTCACCACGTTCCAGGCCATGATCAGCATGCCGCCGAGGTACAGCACGCCGCCAGCGAGGCGCAGCACATAGAACGGGAAGCTGGACTTCACGCTCTCGACGAAGCTGTAGACCAGCGTGCCATCGGGGTTCACTGCGCGCCACATCAGGCCCTGCATCACGCCGGACATCCACATGGCCGCGATGTACAGAACGATGCCGATGGTCGCGATCCAGAAGTGCAGCTCGATGGCACGGGTGCTGTACATCTTCGTCTGCCCGAACATGCGCGGGATCAGGTAGTACAGCGATCCCATCGAGATGAAGCCGACCCAGCCGAGCGCTCCGCTGTGCACGTGGCCGATGGTCCAGTCGGTGTAGTGCGACAGCGCATTCACCGTCTTGATGGCCATCATCGGACCCTCGAAGGTGCTCATGCCATAGAACGACAGGGCGACGACCAGGAACTTCAGGATCGGGTCGTCGCGCAACTTGTGCCATGCCCCGCTCAGGGTCATGATCCCGTTGATCATTCCGCCCCAGCTCGGCGCGAGCAGCACCAGGCTGAACAGCATGCCGATCGACTGCGCCCAGTCGGGCAACGCGGTGTAGTGCAGGTGGTGCGGGCCCGCCCACATGTAGGTGAAGATCAGCGCCCAGAAGTGGACGATGGACAGCCGGTAGCTGTACACCGGGCGCTCGGCCTGCTTGGGGATGTAGTAGTACATCATCCCCAGAAAGCCCGCCGTCAGGAAGAAGCCGACCGCGTTGTGGCCGTACCACCACTGCACCATCGCGTCCTGCACACCGGCGTAGGCCGAGTAGCTCTTCATCGCGCCGGCCGGCATCGCCGCGCTGTTGACCACGTGCAGCAGCGCCACCGCGAGGATGAAGGCGCCGAAGAACCAGTTGGCCACGAAGATGTGGCTGACGCGGCGCTTGGCGATCGTGCCGAAGAACACCACCGCGTAAGCCACCCACACCAGCGTGATGAGGATGTCGATCGGCCACTCGAGTTCGGCGTACTCCTTGCCCGAGGTGTAGCCGAGCGGCAGCGAGACCGCGGCCGCGAGGATCACCGCCTGCCAGCCCCAGAAGACGAAACGCGCCAGCGCGGGCGCGAACAGCGGCACCTGGCAGGTGCGCTGAACGACGTGGAACGAGGTCGCCATCAGCGCGCAACCGCCAA
>VYKX01000239.1_pt1 | contig 14680 bp, 17 predicted proteins | sample 5114471 | NCBI WGS metagenome assembly VYKX01 (sample SAMN12291785, study PRJNA351875) | freshwater metagenome | isolation source: freshwater lake | place: USA: Michigan, Gull Lake | collected 2013-08-08
GGCGGCGAAGGGCACAACCACGCGAATAGGTCGGGATGGATAGCGGCCCTGCGCCAAAGCAGGCGCCGCAAGCGCGCTTCCAGCCAGTGCAAGCAAGTCACGACGTTGCAGCATGGGGGCTCTCCTTCTTTTTGATCTTCCTGAAATCACGCACCACCTACGGGCTGGAAATCATAGGTGCCAACCCCTTGCAGAATGGCGAAACGGCAGCGCCCGCCATCCTTGCCCGTCACACGATGCGCACGCTTTGCCGGCACAGCATGCATCTGCCCCGGCGCCAATTCGACGTTTTCGCGCGGCGCGCGCATTTCAATTACCATCGGGCCATCCATGCACCAGAAGGTATCCGTCACTTCGCTATGCCAATGCCAGGGCACTTCCTGCCCCGCCGCCAGTGTCAGAATCTGCATGCGAAGGCCCGGTGCTTCAGCAATCAATTCGCGCTTTTCCAAAGGATAGGACATGGCTTTTCCATTCAAGCTTTCGGCGGATGCTGCGCCCACCAATGGCGCGCAATATCCGCGCGGCGGCACACCCAGACATCCGGCGTCGCCGCCACACGGTCCAGGAATCGCGCCAGCGCCGCCGCACGTCCCGGCCGCCCGATCAGCCTGCAATGCAGCCCAACCGATATCATCTTCGGCGCCCCCGCGCGGCCTTCCGCCAGCAAGGTTTCGAATGAATCGGTCATATACTGTTCCCAACCATCAGGCGCAGAAAAACCTGGCGGCACGGCATATTTCATGTCATTATTGTCAAGCGTATAGGGGATGATCAGCATCGGCTTGCCTGCTGCCGTCACGTAAAAAGGCAAATCATCCGCATAGGAATCCGAATCATACAAGAACCCGCCATGCTCGGCGACCAGGCGGCGCGTATTCGGGCTGATGCGCCCGGTATACCAGCCAACGGGGCGCGTTCCTGTCAGGCGTTCAATCACTTCAACGCAGCGCGCAATCTCCGCACGCTCCGTCGCTTCATCCACATTGTGATAATCAATCCAACGCCAGGCATGGGAAGCAACCTCATGCCCTGCATCGGCGAAGGCGCGCGTAACCGTTGGGTTCAATTCCAACGCGCGGCCCACACCATAGACGGTCAATGGCAGCTTGCGCGCGGCAAAGGCACGCAGAATGCGCCATACGCCGGCACGCGCGCCGTAATCGAATTGGCTTTCCACGGTGCGATTGCGTTCGCCCAAAATCGGCGAACCGCCCGGCACTTCATGCAAATACAATTCGCTGCCGGCATCGCCATTCAGCACCGTATTCTCACCACCTTCTTCGTAGTTCAGCACGAAGGAAAGCGCGAGCTTCGCACCATGCGGCCATTTCGGGTCAGGCGGATTGGCGACATAGCCCAGGAAATCGCGCGGATAATCAGTTTCCGCCGCCATCATATGGGAAGTGTCCGTCATATCGCCCCCTCTCCTAAGCCAATTTCAGCCCAATAATGCCCGCGGTGATCAAGGCCACGGAAGCCCAGCGTAGCGCGATATTCGCATCACCGAATAGCGTAATGCCCACCAGAAAGGCGCCGACCGCGCCGATGCCGGTCCAAACGGCGTAGGCGGTGCCAACAGGGATTTCGCGCAGTGCAAGCAGCAACAGCCCGCCACTCGTGATGATGCAGGCAATGGCGAAGGCCAGCCAGCCATAACGCAACCCGCCCGCAGCCCAACCAAGCTTGAGGCCAACCGGCCAACCGATTTCGCAAAGCCCCGCGAGCAGCAAATAGATCCACGCCATAACCCGATCCTCAACCCCATTGCGAGAAGCCTGAAAAATGCCGCAGACCAATAGATCAGACCCCAGCGGCCTATTGCGGTACGATTGCGTTTCCCAATCAAGGGCGAACCAACCGACACGTCATTCAGCTTCGGCGGCCAGTATCGTCACGGCGGGTCAAGTTCCTGCACCAGCTCCAGCGCATAGCTCCGGAAGCCGGCCTTGCGATAGATGCGTTCGGCGCGATCATTACCGGTGAGCACACCAATATGAAGCCGCCTGCAGCCCGCTGCCCGGGCATGCGCCGTAGCAATTTCAAGCATGGCACGGAAGGCGCCCATGCCCCGCGATGCTTCTTCGACGAAGGCATCGCAGATTGAGCATTCACGACGGTAATTGGGCGCGAGGAACGGCGCCGCTTCCTCCACGGCCAGGAAAAGGTGGCCAATGACCCGTCCTTCGGCCTCGGCCACCAGCATCAACCCACCATTGCCCGTACGGCGCTTGAAGTAGGCGAGTACTGATTCAGCGCTGGATGCTTCCGTTACGCGGTCCCCGGTAATCTCATTCTCGAACCGGTTCAGCGCAACGGTATTCGCCAAAAGTGCCTCATGGTCGGCCTCTCTCGCAACTCTCACAAGAAAGGCCGCCATGGCGTCAGTTCCTGCTCTTGTCCACCAAGGCGCCCTTCTTGATCCAGGGCATCATGCCGCGCAGCTTTTCACCCACTTCTTCAATCGGGTGTTCAGCAAGGCGGCGACGCGTAGCCTTGAAGCTTGCCTGGTTCACCTTGTTTTCCAGCATCCAATCGCGCGCGAAACGACCGGACTGGATATCTTCCAGCACGCGCTTCATTTCCGCCTTGGTTTCCGCGGTGATGATGCGCGGACCCGTGACGTATTCGCCATATTCCGCCGTATTGCTGATGGAATAATTCATGTTGGCGATGCCGCCTTCATAAATCAGGTCCACAATCAGCTTCACTTCATGCAGGCATTCGAAATAGGCCATTTCCGGCGCATAGCCGGCTTCGACCAGGGTTTCGAAACCCGCCTTGATCAATTCCACCAGGCCACCGCAGAGCACGGTCTGTTCACCGAACAGATCGGTTTCGCATTCTTCCTTGAAGGTGGTTTCAATCACGCCCGAACGCCCGCCACCAATGGCGGAAGCGTAAGACAGTGCGATTTCCAGCGCATTGCCCGAAGGGTTCTGATTGACGGCCACCAGGCACGGCACGCCGCCGCCCTTCTGGTATTCGCTGCGCACCGTATGCCCGGGGCCCTTCGGCGCGATCATGAACACATCAATATCCGCACGCGGATCGAGCAGGTTGAAATGCACATTCAAGCCATGCGCGAAGGCAAGCGCGGCACCTGGCTTCATATTGGCATGCAGGCTTTCACGATACAGATCGCCCTGGCCTTCATCCGGCGTCAGTACCATGACCACATCGGCCCATTTCGCCGCATCTGCCGGCGACATCACCTTGAAGCCCGCCGCTTCCGCCTTTTGCGCGGACCCGCCGGGACGCAGCCCAATCACCACATCCTTCACGCCGGAATCGCGCATATTCATCGCATGGGCATGGCCCTGGCTGCCAAAACCAATGACCGCAACCTTGCGGGCCTTGATCAGATTCACATCCGCATCGCGGTCATAGTAAACGCGCATCTGCCGTTTCTCCTTTGCTACGCAGCTTTTCGCCCGGATTGATCCTTGCGGAGCTTGGCGCCCGCGCAAAACAAGCGCGACCTCTTGGACGAATACGGCCCGTTCATTCCTTTATTTTGCGCTTGCCGGCAAGATGCTGAATGCACCAAGCCGCGTTTTATGCGCGGGACAAGCCAGGCTTTACGCCGCCCGCTTCAAGGGCACCGCGCTTTCCTCGGCGTATTTCGCCAGCGCCACGCGATACTTGTCCCGCCGCCATTGCAGCAGCCGCCAGGAAGCCTTGGCCGCCATGTCAGAAACCCGCCCGCGTGGATCGAGCCCAATAGTCTTGAAGATCATCCCCATGCCGCGTTCGATATGGTTAAAGCGATAAAACCCAATCGCGCGGCCCATATAGGCGGTGGTGCAGCGTTCATGGTCGTAGGGCGTGCCCTCAGGCTCATTGGCGCTGTGGAAGGCGAAGGCGAGTTCATCATCCTCCGTCTCCCCAATGCGGCCCAAGGCGACGCGCAGGCGCTTGGAGAAGGAGAGATTCTCGCGCGCCAGATAGCGCTTCATATGATCATAAAACAGCTTAAAGTGGCGGTATTCATCGGCAGCGATCAGCCGGCAGACCTGCTTCAGCGCGGGCTCATCGGTGGCTTCGCCAAGCGCGGTGTAATAGCTACTGGTGCCGGTTTCCACCATGCAGCGCGCGATTAATTCCCCGGTGCGGCTACCACGAATGGAAGCTTCCGCATCCAACTGAATCTGATACCCAGCGCGATAGCGTTCAAATGCCGAGGCGAAATCCCAGCCCGGATCAGCCAGCATGCCCCAACGGCCCAGGGCATCGCCATGCTGGGTTTCTTCCACGCCCCAATGTTCGACAGCCGCGATGAAATCCGGATCATCGGCGAAAACGCGCGTCAGGTAGGTCACGTAATCCGCCGCATTGCGCTCCACCATGGCGGCAGCCTTGATCAGCGGCACGATTTCAGGATCAACCTTAGAAGGATCGAAGCGACCCCAACCAAGCTCATCAATATGCCAATGCTTCATGAACCGACCCCGAGTGCCTTGCCTTGATAGGCCTTAACGGCGCATTCAGACTATGTTTTGTGCCAAGATGCGGCAGTTTCAAGGCAGGGTTGCAAGAAACCTACCCCAAAAAGAAACGGGCGGATCCAAGACCCGCCCGCTCAAACTTGCGCCAGGTTAAGGCGTCAGGCTGCTGCCGCTGCTTCAACCATCGCGCGCGCGGCGAGCATGCGGGCCATCATGGGTTCGCGCTTTTCCGGCGCTTCATTCGCCGCGGCGGCAAAGGCAGCCTCAGCCTCGGCCAAACGGCTCTGCGCTTCAGACTTGGAAAGAGAGGCCAAAGGTGTCGCCTCGTCCGCCAACATTGTCACGCGGTCTGCCGACACTTCCGCAAACCCGCCGGCGACGAAAAGCTGCTCCGTCACTTGGCCGCCTTCATGCACGGCAATCACGCCACCACGCAGGGAAACGATCATGGGTGCATGGCCAGCCAACACGCCCATTTCACCTTCAGCCGCCGGAAACACCACCATATCAACCTTGCGGGAGAGCAGCAGCTTTTCCGGTGAGACGAGTTCGAGTTGGAAACTCGCCATGGTGATCAGGCCGCCGCCTTCATTTCTTCGCCCTTCTTCACGGCCTCTTCAATCGTGCCTACCATGTAGAAGGCGGCTTCGGGCAGATGGTCGTAATCACCGCGGCAGATGGCCGCGAAGGACCGGATGGTGTCTTCCAGCTTCACGAAGACGCCTGGCGTGCCGGTGAAGACTTCCGCCACATGGAAGGGCTGGGACAGGAAGCGCTGGATCTTCCGCGCGCGCGCCACGATCAGCTTATCTTCTTCCGAAAGCTCATCCATGCCCAGGATGGCAATGATGTCCTGCAGCGACTTATAGGTCTGCAAAATCTTCTGCACTTCGCGCGCGGTGTTGTAATGATCCGCACCAACCACGCGCGGGTCCATCGCGCGTGAAGTGGAATCCAGCGGGTCCACCGCCGGGAAAATCCCAAGCTCCGCAATGGAACGATTAAGCACCGTGGTTGCGTCCAAATGTGCGAAGGACGTCGCGGGCGCCGGGTCGGTCAAATCGTCGGCGGGCACATAGATGGCCTGCACCGAGGTGATCGAACCCTTCTTGGTGGAGGTGATGCGTTCCTGCAGCGCGCCCATATCGGTGGACAGCGTCGGCTGATAGCCCACCGCCGAAGGAATGCGGCCCAGCAGCGCAGACACTTCAGCGCCGGCCTGCGTGAAGCGGAAGATGTTATCAATGAAGAACAGCACGTCCTGGCCCTGCTCATCACGGAAATATTCCGCCATGGACAGGCCCGAAAGCGCCACGCGGGCGCGCGCACCCGGTGGTTCATTCATCTGGCCATAGACCAGCGCCACCTTGGAACCTTCGGTATTGCCATCGCCAAGCTTGATGACGCCCGCATCAATCATTTCGTGATACAGGTCATTGCCTTCACGCGTACGCTCACCCACGCCAGCAAAGACCGAAACGCCGCCATGGCCCTTGGCGATGTTGTTGATCAATTCCTGAATGGTCACGGTCTTGCCCACACCGGCGCCGCCGAACAGGCCGATCTTGCCGCCCTTCAGATAAGGCGCCAGCAGGTCAATCACCTTAATGCCGGTGACCAAGATTTCCGCGCTGGTGGCCTGTTCATCAAAGGCCGGCGCTTCGCGGTGGATCGGGTAATGCATGGTGGCGGGCACCGGGCCACGTTCGTCAATCGGCTCACCGATCACGTTGAGGATGCGCCCCAGCGTGCCCGGGCCCACCGGCACGGAAATGCCAGCGCCCGTATCGACCACTTCGGTGCCACGCACCAGGCCATCCGTGGTGTCCATAGCGATGCAGCGCACGGTGCGCTCACCCAAATGCTGCGCCACTTCAAGGACGAGCTTTTGCTCGCCAATCTGCAGCGTCAGCGCGTTCATGATGGAGGGTAGCTCGGCGGGGAACTGAACATCCACCACGGCACCAAGCACCTGCGTCACCCGACCCACATTATTCTTCATGGCAGTGATTCCTTCTTAAAGCGCTTCAGCGCCCGAGATGATTTCAATCAGCTCTCGGGTGATGTTGGCTTGACGTGTCCGGTTGTAGTTCAGCGTAAGCTTATTGATCATTTCGCCCGCATTGCGCGTGGCATTATCCATGGCGGTCATCTGGCTGCCATAGAAGCCGGCGGCATTATCGAGTAGCGCGCGATAAATCTGGATACCCAGATTTTGCGGCAATAACCGCGCCAGAATTTCTTCTTCCGTCGGTTCAAACTCGTAAAGCGCGCCGCCATCAGCCGCCACTTCTGGCAGCGGTGCCGGAATAAGCTGCTGGCCCACAGGCGTTTGGCTGATGACATTCTTGAAGCGGTTATAGATCAGCGTGCAAACGTCAAATTCGCCGGCATCCAGCATGTCGCTGATCTTGGCGCTGACTTCAGAGGCATCTTCGAAGCCAATGCGCTTCTTATTGGCGAAGCTGATTTCTGCCACGATGCGGTTGGCGAATTCACGCTTCAGATAAACGGCACCCTTGCGGCCGACAGTGATGATCTTCACCGTCTTGCCTTCGGCTTCCAGTGCGCGCACCTGGGCGCGGGCAAAACGACCGACATTGGTATTGAAACCACCGCAAAGACCGCGCTCCGCCGTCACCACGACCAGCAAATGCACTTTATCTGAGCCCGTGCCAACCAGCAGCTTCGGCGCATCAGGCGAACCGGCGATGGAGGCACCCAGCGAGGCCAGCATCCGCTCCATCCGCTCAGCGTAAGGGCGCGCCGCTTCAGCCTGGGTCTGCGCACGGCGCAGCTTGGCAGCGGCCACCATCTTCATCGCCTGCGTGATCTTGCGCGTGGATTTCACGCTATTGATGCGCAGACGCAGGCTTTTCAGGCTGGGCATTGGTTACTCTCCCGCAAGCCCAATCTCAGGCGAAGCTTTTGGCGAAGCTATCAAGGAAGGCAATCAGCTTCGCTTCCGTATCCTTCTTGATCTCACGATCATTGCGGATGCTGGTCACGATATCCGGCGCGGTCGCCTTCATGTCGCTCAGCAGGCGGCTTTCAAACTCACCCACCTTATTCAGCGGCAGACGGTCCAGATAACCACGCGTACCCGCAAAAATCGCGATCACTTGTTCTTCAACCGCCACCGGCTTGAACTGCGGCTGCTTCAGCAGCTCGGTCAAACGCGCACCACGGGCCAGCAATGCCTGGGTGGAGGCATCCAGATCCGAGGAGAACTGAGCGAAGGCCGCCATTTCGCGGTACTGCGCCAGTTCCAGCTTGATCTTGCCGGCCACCTGCTTCATCGCCTTGATCTGCGCGGCAGAACCAACGCGGGAGACCGAAAGACCCACGTTCACGGCAGGGCGGATGCCTTTGAAGAACAATTCGGTTTCAAGGAAGATCTGACCATCCGTGATCGAAATCACGTTCGTCGGAATATAGGCCGAAACGTCGCCCGCCTGGGTTTCAATGACCGGCAGCGCCGTGAGCGAACCATTGCCGGCGTCATCGCCCATCTTCGCCGCACGCTCCAAAAGGCGCGAATGCAGATAGAACACGTCACCCGGATAGGCTTCGCGGCCTGGCGGACGGCGCAGCAGCAGCGACATCTGGCGATAGGCAACGGCCTGCTTCGAAAGGTCATCATAGAAAATGACGGCATGCATCCCATTGTCGCGGAAATATTCACCCATAGCGCAGCCCGTATAGGGGGCCAGGAACTGCATCGGCGCCGGGTCGGAAGCGGTGGCGGCAACAATGATGGAATATTGCAGCGCGCCCTGTTCTTCCAGAGTCTTCACCAATTGGGCGACAGTGGAACGCTTCTGACCAATGGCGACATAGATGCAATAGAGCTTCTTCGATTCATCATCACCAGCATTGATGGTCTTCTGGTTGATGATGGTGTCCACGATAACGGCGGTCTTGCCGGTCTGGCGGTCACCGATGATCAGCTCACGCTGGCCACGGCCAATCGGGATCAGGGCATCAATCGCCTTGATGCCGGTCTGCATTGGCTCATGCACCGATTTGCGCGGGATGATGCCGGGCGCCTTCACCTCGGCGCGCATGCGCACCACGTCGGTCAGCGGGCCTTTGCCGTCAATCGGGTTGCCGAGGCCATCCACAACGCGACCCAGCAGGCCCTTGCCCACAGGCACGTCCACAATGTCACCGGTACGGCTGACCGTGTCGCCTTCCTTCACCGAAAGGTCGGAGCCGAAGATCACGACGCCGACATTGTCGGTTTCAAGGTTCAGCGCCATGCCCTTCACGCCGGAAGCGGGGAAATCCACCAGCTCACCAGCCATGACATTCTGCAGGCCATAAACGCGGGCGATGCCATCGCCCACCGTCAGCACGGTGCCAACTTCAGCGACATTCGCTTCGGCATCAAAGCCAGCGATCTGCTGCTTGAGGATTTCCGAAATTTCGGCCGGACGGATTTCCATGGTCAGGCAGCCCCCTTCATCGCGTATTGCAGGCGTTGCAGCTTGGATTTGATTGAATTGTCATACAGGCGGGAACCGATCCGCACGATCAGGCCGCCCAGGATGGATTTGTCGATCGTCTCAGAAAGACGAACATTGGAATAGCCAGCTTCCGTCAAACGCGCCGCAATCTGGGCGCGCTGCGTATCGGTCAAAGCATGGGCCGTGGTGACTTCCGCCATCTGCTGGCCGCGGCGGTCTGCGATCAGCGCGCCAAAGGCACGCGCCACCGCAGGCAGCGCCGACAAACGACGATTGGCGATCAGGACGCCCACCAGGTTGCGCACCTCACCACCAATACCGACGCTATCCAGGATTTTGAACATCCGGTCGCGTTGGATGGCGGCATTGAAGCGCGGATCAGCGATAAAGCCATGCACGTCTGCATTGTCGCGGCAAAGGGCGAAAAGCGCTTCCAATTCCGCGCCAATCCGGTCTGCGGCACCGGGTTCGGTACCACGCCGGTCATCGGCAAGGTCAAGAAGCGCCTTGGCGTAACGCCCGGCTGCGCCCACGGCGCTGTGCGCCGATGGTGAAGCCTTTTCAATGGTCTGGTCTGTGGCAGCCACGGGTTTTCCCGGTCCTGTTTCTTGCGCGAAAACGATATGCCGGGCGATCTCCCGACGCGGAGCGGGCGTTACCATAGGGTTTACCGCACCGCAACCGAGCCCGCGGCATTTTTGCGGGCGCTTTCGCATGAATTGCGCAAATTCTGCCCGCCCCACCCTGCTTGACAGCGCTTCGCCGCCAATCGCAGGCTTTGCCCATAAGCGGCGCCATGCCCGAAAAAGAAGGAAACGCCTTAGTCATGACACCCGAGTTTAGCCGGCGCGCCGTTCTTTTGGCCGGGGCCGCCGCCGCCCTTACGCCGCTGCACCCCGCGCATGCTGCCTTTCCGGAACGCGCCATCACGCTGGTGGTGAGTTTCCCGCCCGGTGGTGCCACCGATATCCTGGCCCGCATTCTGGCCCCGCCGCTGAGCGAGGCTTTGGGCCGCCCAGTCGTGATCGAGAATCGCGGCGGCGCTGGGGCCAATATCGGCATTGGCCATGTCGCCCGCGCGGCAGGGGATGGCTATACGCTGCTGGTCACGTCCAGCGCCTTCGTGGTGAACCCCAGCCTTTACAGCAACCCGCCCTATGATCCCTTCCGGGATTTCGCGCCCATCAGCACGCTTGGCGCTTCCCCCAATGTGCTTGCGGTCAGGCCCAATCGCGGCATTGCCTCACTTCAGGATCTGATCGCCCAGGCCAAGGCCAGCCCGGACAAGTTCAACTATGCAAGCCCCGGGATCGGCACCACGCCGCATCTGGCGGGCGAATTGCTGAAGCTCCGCGCCGGGTTTGAAATGCAGCACGTGCCCTTCAGCGGCGCTGGCCCCGCGACGCAAGCCGCCTTGGCCGGCACCACCCAGGTGATCAGCGCGGCCCAAGGTTCGGTCATGGCGCAGCTGCGCTCAGGCGAATTGCGCGCCATTGTGCAAACTGGCGCGACGCGCGCGGCTGATCTGCCCGATGTGCCCACCCAGGAAGAACTCGGCATCAAAGATGCCAATTCCGAAACCTTCCTGGCGCTTTTCGCCCCGGCTGCGACTCCGGCACCCATCGTGGAATTTCTGGCGCGGGAGGTAGTGAAGGTACTGCAACGCCCGGATGTGCAGGAACGCTACCGCCAGGCCGGCGCCCCGGTGGTGGGCGGCGGGCCTGAGGAACTCCGCGCCCGTGTGGCGCGGGAAGTGCCGATCTGGCGGGAAGTGATCCAGGTATCGAAGATAAGCGTGCAGTAAAATCAAGATTTATGCACCGCGCCGGGAGACGGTAAGGCGCAGAACATCGGCATCAAGCACGGCGGGCGCACCGACGAAAACGCACTCTGGGTTGCTGCCGTGCCCGAGCGGGAGCCCCCCAAGAATGGGAACATTGAGCGCCCCGATATGTTCGCCAACCATGTTCACGGTGTCTTCGCTCACATCGGTGAATTGGCCGACTGCAACGCCCGCCAAGCCGTTGAGGTGGCCTGCCTTTCGGAGCATCGAGAGTTGGCGGTCGATAGCACCAATCGCTTGATTCACAGCCTCGATGAGAAGGATGGCCCCGTGGAGCTTGGGCAAGCACCAGCCCGACGCCGTCGCCACCATATCAAGGTTGCCGCCAATGAGCGGCCCAGAGACTTTTCCCTGTGTGGTCAGCTTGGCTGTCAGCTCGGTGGCACGGCTGGTCAGCTCGATGGGCGCATCGGTCATCAGTGTTCGCCTCAGGGACGCACCGTCATCAGCATCAAACGGCGCTCCGTGTATGCCCACCAACCCGCATTTGTCCCAGAGGCTGAGGTGGAGCGCCGAGATGTCGCTGAAGCCAACGAGAAACTTGGGGTCGGCCCTCGCAGCCGCGAAATCAATTTGATCAGCTATCCGATAAGACCCTTTCCCGCCCCGCGTGGCGATCACCGCTCTCACCGATGTGTCGCGCAAGGCATCATTCAAGTCCGTTAGGCGGTCGGTATCGGGGCCAGCAAGATACCCCTGCCTTGCGAACACATGCCTACCAAGCTCTACCTCAAGCCCCCAGCCTCTCAGCCGATCGCGAACGCGAAAGACGCTGGCTTCATCAGGCGTGCTGGCAGGAGAGATAAGCCGCACCTTGTCGGCAACTCTGAGCTTCTCTGGAAACAGGACGGAAGAGACTGACGAAAGCTGCATAGGTGAATTTTCTCACATGCCGACCGCTTCGCCAACCTGTCGAGCATAACGAGACATCAGTCATGTCGTGTCCATGTGCATAAATCAGGGTTTTCGCGGAATGGGCGGGGCGGGTTCAGCCGGCGCCGGGGCGGAAAGCCCGGCGCAGAGAAAAGGCAAAATCTGTTCCACCGCCATGTCGAAATCGCCCGAATCGCATACCCCGCCGGACATCATTTCAAGCCGGCCGGACCGCAGCAGGGTATAGCGATAGGCCCCCATCATGAAATAGAGCCGCCAATATAGTACCTCCGGCGGCAAATGCGGCAGCACGGGCCGGAAGGCTTCCACATAAGCGAGTGTGGTGTCGTCATAGACCGTGCTCAGCACTTCCCGAGATATATCATCGGGTTCCGTGTTCAGCCTGGCATGCATGCGCATGGTGGCGCGGCCTTCGGGGGTTTTGCCATTGAGCATGAAGGGCGTGACGAAGGCGCGCACCAGGACTTCAAGCGGCACGCGGCCATCGGGCCAGGTGGCCTTGGCGCCTTCCAAAGCCCGGCGCCGCGCCGCGGTGACCTGCTCCGCCCCGCGCATATAGGCGGCGCGAAACAAATCCCGCTTGGACCCGAAGTAATAATGGAGTTGCGCCAGATTGACCCCGGCGGCGAGCGCGATCGCTCGGGTGGAGGCGCCCGTATAGCCGTGATCGGCAAACAGCATCTGCGCCACATCCAGGATGCGGTTGCGGACGCTGGCCGAAGGGTCAATCGGGGCAAGCAGGCTGGTCATGGGCTCCGGGCTTTGGTCAGGCGACCGATATGGGCAATCTAGGCCGATTCGTGCCGAGGGCAACAAGCAAGCCGGAAATTGACGAAAATCAGCCCGCGCGGTATTTGGTCAGACGACTGATTTGCAAAGGGCCGGCCCCGCGCATCGTTCAGATGAGTGGCGACGGCCCCATAAACGGGAGGAGTCCGTGGCATGAGCGCAGCGCAGGAAATCACCCAATCCCGCTATTTTGGCGGCGAAGCCCCGGTGGAGCGTGCCAGGCGCATCGCGCCCATCATCGCGGCCTCCGCCAATCAAATCGAACGCGACCGCGCTTTGCCGAAGGAATTGCTGGATGCGCTGCATGGCGCCGCGCTGTTCCGCACGCTGCTGCCGCAGGCCTTCCGCGGTGAGGAAGTGCCTTTGCAAGATTTCGTGCAGATGCAGATCATCATCGCCGCCGCTGATGCCAGCACCGCCTGGTGCGTCGGGCAGGCTTCCGGTTGTTCCATGGCGGCGGCCTATCTGAAGCCTGAAATTGCCTATGAGATTTGGGGCGCTGATCCGCGCGCTGTGCTCGCCTGGGGCATGGGGCCACAATCCCGCGCCGTGGTGGTGGATGGTGGCTATATGGTGACCGGCAAATGGCATTTCGCCAGCGGTAGCCGGCACTGCACCTGGCTTGGCGGGCATTGCAAGGTGGTGGAACGCGATGGGTCCTTGCGCGCCGATGCGGAAGGCAACCCGATTGACCGCACCATGTTGTTCAAGCGCGAAGTGCCGAAGATCACGGATAACTGGCGCGTCATGGGCCTGCGCGGCACCGGCAGCGACACTTATGAGGTGACGGATCTTTTCGTGCCGGATGATTACACGGTCCAGCGTGACCTGCCGGTGAATCGCCAAACCGCCGGCACGCTGTATCACTTCACCAGCACCCATGCTTATGCGGCTGGCTTTGCCGGCGTGGCGCTTGGCATTTGCCGCGGCACGCTTGATGCCTTCATCAAGCTGGCGTCAGACAAAACCCCGGCTGCCTCCACACGCCCGATGCGCGATAGCCATGTGATCCAAAGCCTGGTGGCGCGTTCCGAAGCGCGCTGGCGTTCCGCGCGTAGCCTGTTGTTGGAAACGCTGCGGGATTGTTGGCCGCGCGCCGAAGCCGGGCTTGAAATGACGAATGATGAGCGGGTTTCCATTCGCCTTGCTTCCACCTTCGCGATCCAGACGTCCCGTGAAGTGGTGGAAACCGTCTATCAGGAAGCCGGGTCAACGGCGATTTTCGAAGACAATCCCTTTGAGCGGCGCTTCCGCGACATTCACGCGGTCAGCCAACAGGTGCAAGGCCGCAGCGCGCATTTTGAAGCGGTGGGCCAGCATCTGCTTGGGCAAACGCCGCATGCGCGCTTCCTTTAGTTCAAAGGCATTTACGGAGGAAATAAAGATGGGCCTACAAGGTCTGAACCACTACACGCTTCGTCCGGTGGATCTGGAAGCCACCAAGGATTTTTATGAGAAGGTGCTGGGGCTTGAATTGGGCTATCGCCCGCCGCTGACCTTCCCCGGCTATTGGCTCTACTGCGGCGATAACCCCACCGTTCATCTGATTGGCGACCGTCAGGGCGAGGAAGGGCTACCGGAACGCAAGGTTGGGCACACGGGCCTGGTGGATCACATCGCCTTTTCCTGCACCGGGCTTGCCGCGATGCGCGCGCATCTGGATCAGCACAAGGTGACCTATACGGCGCGCGTCATTCCGCGCGATCGGCAGACACAAATCTTCCTGCATGATCCGAATGGTGTCGCGGTGGAATTGAACTACCCGCCCGAGGAAACCCCGCCGGACTGAGCGGAGGTTTCACAAAACAGGCGGTGCAGCGTGTGCAGCACCGCCTCGGCCCTTGGGTCCGCCAGACGGTAATAGATTACGGTTCCCGCGCGGCGCGTGGCGACCAGCCCTTCATCGCGCATCAGCGCCAAATGCTGCGACAGCGCGGATTGCGAAAGCCCGACATTGGCGGCGAGGTCATTGACGGATTTCTCGCCCGCCGCAACCAGGTCACACAGCACCAAAAGCCGCCTTTCATTGGCAAGCGCGCGCAAAAGCCGCGCCGCCAGCGCGGCATTTTCCGCAAGCTGCATGGCGCTATCCGCTTCGTGGTCAGGGCTCAACACCTCATCCATAACCATCTTCTAACCCCTTGCGCATGGGTGAGCCAAGGCAGCTTGACAGAGGAGAGAAATGTAACATTATAACATTCTACATCTAGCCCGAAGGCCCCACCTCATGCTTCGCC
>VYKX01001156.1_pt1 | contig 14486 bp, 12 predicted proteins | sample 5114471 | NCBI WGS metagenome assembly VYKX01 (sample SAMN12291785, study PRJNA351875) | freshwater metagenome | isolation source: freshwater lake | place: USA: Michigan, Gull Lake | collected 2013-08-08
TCTGAACGAAACCCCTTACTATCTGTTGTCAAGGTTCAGTTTTTAGCTTGGTTATCGCTTTTTCCATTGTAGCTTAAAGCCGTCCTAAAAGGACGGGGTTTTAACCCAAATTTTTGATAAACGGGTTGATCTTGCCACAGTTTCCAAACGCCATTTTTTAGGGTTAAACGAAGGTTGCCGGTTAATAATTGCGGATCGATGGTTTCTTGACTAGGTGCGCTTGTACCACCTAGCAAAAGTAAGGGAATGGCCGCTAAAAAAGGAGATATTTTCATATCAAACAAGCCAGGGGGAATATTAGGTATTCTAGGAAGAATAATTTCCAAATAAATTGGTAAAATCGGCTGATTTCGCTTTTATCTTCTAAATTTACCCCGCGACTACGCCACCAAAGAAGAAGAAGTAGGAGCAGATGGGCGACAATGGCCAGAGGAGAATTAATTCCCGTTATCCCCAAGAGACCGACGGCAATCATCCCTGCATAACATAGAGAAATTGTCAATAGAGAAATTGTTAAGATTTTTTCAGGGCCGAGCAGCAGGGTAAAAGTGGTAATCTGGTAAATGCGATCGCCTTCTAGGTCAGGAACATCCTTGAAAATAGCGATCGCAACGGTGAAAACGAGAACAAAAGCTGTTAAAACCCAGACCGAGGCATAGATAGACTGATTTTGATTAATAACTGTGTTGTAGTGGCGAAAAAGACCTAAATTGACGATAACACCCCGGACGGTAAAAATACAGAAGGCTGCCCAGAGAGGAAAGCGTTTTAAACGCACTGGTGGCAAGGAATAGGCAGTACCGATGAGTAAACTAATGCCCACGGTGATTAATAGCCAAAAACCACCGATAAAAGCCAGTATAATTGCTAAAATACCAGTAAAAACCACGATTAACCCTCCTGTTAACCGAGAAAATTCGCCCTTGGCTAGGGGAAGCTGGGGTTTATTGATTTTATCGATGTCGATGTCTTCCAACTGATTTAAACCGACGATATAGACATTACCAGCAAGACAAGCGACCCAAGTGAGCAATAAAACCGACCAATGGCTAAAAAAATCGCTAATATTGCCCAAAGCAATTAAATAGAGACTTAAAACACTGAAAGAAGTGCCGATAATCGTATGGGGACGGGAAAATTTCCAGAGACTCCCTAACCGGTGGAGAAAGTTAGGCTGGGGATGGTTAACTGGAAGAAAAGGAGCTTGATTCATCAGACCTCTTGTAAAAATCAAAAATTGTCGTGGTTGGTGAGGAGTCAGTAGTCGGTCGTCAGGAGAATTAAGAATGAATAATAATCAATTAAATGGTCTATTTAGATATTTTATGCCACTTAATCCTGATTTTTGACGTTTTTAAACCCTCAAAAATCAATTATGCAAGAGGTCGATCAAAAAAAATCAATCCGAGGACAAGTAATCTGTTAAAATGATAATCCAGACTCAAACCCTGTGGAGAGGTGGCAGAGTGGTTGAATGCGGCAGACTCGAAATCTGCTTTAGGGTCACACCTAACGTGGGTTCAAATCCCACCCTCTCCGTTGAACTGATAATTTAGTGCTGTCGTTCTCAGCCATAATTTTTGGTCAACTGTCTTAAGAGATATAGCTTTGTCCTGGGTGGTTTGCGACTACTTAACTAAATTTAGACAACAAAAATCGACCCTGATTGTTAAGAGCAAAAGCTTTTCCACTCTCCCCCACTTCTTTACTTTTTCATTGCTAGGGTCAAACCATCACCAATAGGAATAATACTGATATTTACCCGTTCATCCTGCTGAATTTTGGCATTAAGTGAACGGATAATTTTGGTGCGATTATCGGTGCTATCGGCCGCCGCTACTCGTCCCGACCAAAAAACATTATCGATGGCGATAATTCCGCCGCTTCTGACCAATTGTAACGCCCGTTCGTAGTAGAGATCATAATTACTTTTATCGGCATCGATAAAGACAAAATCAAAACTATTACTTTCTCCCCCGGCGATTAATTGATCTAAAGTCTCCAGGGCTGGGGCAATTCTTAAATCGATTTTATCGGCGACACCGGCCCGCTGCCAATAACGGCGGGCTATACTGGTATATTCTTCCCTTAGATCACAGGCGATCAGCTTGCCTTCTGGGGGTAAAGCTAAGGCCACCACTAGAGAACTATAACCGGTAAAAACCCCTATTTCTAGGGTTTTTTTCGCCCCGATCGCCTGTACCAAAAAAGCCATAAACTGACCTTGTTCGGGGGCAATCTGCATGACTGCCAGGGGTTGAGAGGCAGTTTCTTGACGTAATTGAGCTAAAATAGGAGGTTCTCGCAGACAGATAGATTGATAATAGGAATAAAATTGTCGATCGAGTCCAAGAGTTTGATTAGCCATAAAAAAATTGCTAAAGGATAGAGTTATCGAGTAAAATTCTGGGTAATCTGAAGCTAGAGAGAGCGTATTGGTTGATCAAAAAGGAAGACTTGGCAGGAAGCAAATCATGATGAAACCCGACTCGGATCATCTCTTTAACGAGGATCTCGAACAGCTGTTAGAGAGTTTAGAAGACAAAGACGCCGACGGTGACGAGGCTCTAGAGGAACGTTTTGGCGATAGTATCAATTGGGAAGAATCCGCCACTAATGATCTTTATTCTACCCCCGGACCGGCTCCCAAGTTAGAACCGGAAGATGGGGATGATCTCGAATCTCTGCTGCTAGAAAATGCGGTTGTCCTGGACTCAGAAGCAATTATAGCCATCGGCAACCCCAATTTTTACGACAGCCTCGAAGACTTAGAAGCTTTTCTGGAAAAACCCACGCCACCGGCGCAACCGCCACTACCAGACATCTTTGAATCCCTAGAGGCCTTCCTCTGGGAATCCCCAGCAGTGGACCCGGTGGCTGCGGTGGAACCGCTGCAAGGGTTAGAATCACTGGAAATTGCCCCAGAAAGCCTCCTAGAGGATGAATTCAAGGATTTAGAAAAACTCCTCGAAGAAACCAATCAGGTGATGGCAGCAAATCCGGCGGCCAGTGTCAGTCCGCCAGTCGGGTCAAAAAACCTGCGTCCCCTTGTCAGTAAAGCTTTTGAACAGACGATGCGGGTGCCGATCAAACAATTGGATAACCTCAGCAATCTGATCGGGGAACTGGTGGTTAAACGCAATCGCCTTGAAGAGGAACAGGATCGCCTGCGTCTCTTTTTAGATAATTTGCTAACCTGCGTCCAACATCTGGGGGATGTGGGCAGTCGGATGCAGGATCTCTATGAAAGAAGCCTCCTAGAAGGGGCTTTACTGGCTAGTCGCAATTCCGGTGGTGCCATCGGTTACGGTAGAGTTCAGGGAGAAAATCAGGGGGATTCGGCCATGGCTGGCGAACTAGATGCCCTAGAGATCGACCGTTTTACCGATTTCCATTTATTATCCCAAGAGATGATCGAATTGATCGTACGAGTGCGAGAATCGGCCTCTGATCTTCAATTTGTCGTCGATGAAACCGATCAGGTGACGCGCAGTCTGCGACAGGCCACCACCCAACTACAGGAAGGGATGACCAAATCGCGCATGGTTCCCTTTAGTCAAGCCGCCGATCGCCTACCCCGGGCAATTCGCGATATTTCCCTGAAACTTGATAAACAAGCCGAATTAAAAGTGGAAGGGGGTGATGTTCTCATCGATAAGATGATCCTCGAACATCTCAATAGTCCCATGACCCATCTGGTCAACAATGCGATCACCCACGGCATTGAATCACCCCAAGAACGCATGGCCAAAGGGAAACCTGCCCTCGGGACCATCTCTGTCCGGGCATTCCTACAGGGGAATCAAACCGTGATCACCGTTGGTGATGATGGGGCCGGTATTGATGCTGATCAGGTGAAACGCAAGGCGATCGAAAAAGGCCTGATCGGCGATCAGGAAGCTGAACACCTCAGTCCCCAAGAAGTCTATGAACTCCTCTTTCACCCCGGTTTTAGTACCAAAGATCAGGCCGATGATTTTGCCGGTCGTGGGGTGGGTTTAGATGTGGTGCAGACCAGTTTAATCGATGTGCGCGGGACCGTTACTATTGACTCGGTACTGGGCAAAGGAAGCACTTTTACCATCCGTTTACCCCTAACCCTGAGTATCTGTAAGGCCCTCTGTTGTGTGAGTAATCATGCGCGCATCGGGTTCTCCATGGACGGAGTGGAAGATATGAAGGATTTCCGGTCCAGCGATATCCAAATGGATAGGGAGGGACGGCGCTGCGTTTTCTGGCAAAATACTTTACTACCCTTCCAACCCTTAAGCGAATTGCTTTCCTACAATCGGCAACTAAGTCGCGGTAGTTTTTATACTGGCAAACAGGAGGAAGACTCTTTTTCGATCGTGATCCTGCGCGGTGGTAATAATCTCCTCGCAGTACAGGTGGATCAAGTGATCGGTGAACTGGAAATCGTCATCAAACAGATCGAAGGACCGATTCCGAAAACGGCTGGGATTGCTGGGGCGACGGTTTTGGGCGATGGTACGGTGATGCCGATCGGCGATGTGTTAGAGTTAATCGACATCGCCAGGGGTCGTCTGCGTACCGATAACGGTGGTCTTTGGCACCAACCTGCCCCCCCCGTAGCGGTGGAAACTAGCCAAAAATCGGGGGCTATGGTTCTGATTGTCGATGATTCGATTACTGTCCGGGGATTGCTCTCTTTAAGCTTTAGTAAAGCCGGTTATCGTGTGGAACAGGCCCGGGATGGTCAAGAAGCTTGGGAAAAATTACGCGGCGGTTTGCCCTGTGATATCGTTTTCTGCGATATCGAGATGCCCCGCATGAATGGCCTAGAATTACTGTATAATTTGCAAAAAGACCCCCGATTAGCGTCCATTCCCGTGGCTTTATTGACTTCCCAAGGAGGGAAACGTCATCGTCAGGTGGCGGCGACATTAGGAGCTAGTGGTTATTTTACCAAGCCCTACACGGAAAGAGATTTACTCTCGGCGGCTGAAAGAATGATTGCGGGGGAAGTGTTACTAGCTAATAGTATTAAAGCGACTCGTAATCAGCCTTTATCCCCCGATGCAACGATTATTGACAGTAATCCCGCTAATTTCTTTGCACAATCGACTCCTCGGGTCTTGATTGTCGATGATTCGGTAACGGCGCGGGAAATGTTAGCGATTTCTTTGGTTAAAGCTGGTTATCGCATTGAAAAGGCCCGAGACGGTTTAGAAGCATGGGAAAAATTACGGGCTGGATTAGCTTGTGATCTGATTCTCTGCGATCTCGAAATGCCTCGCCTGAATGGGTTAGAATTGCTCTCTCGTCTGCAAAAGGATGAACAACTTCAGGGGATACCAGTAGCGATGATTACCTCGCGAGGGTCGCAAAAAATGCAGCATCTCGCCGCTGCTAAAGGGGCAAAAGGTTATTTTGTCAAGCCCTATATTGAGGATGTTTTACTGTCGGCAGCCCCCAAAAAGAAAGTCCCGCGGATTAAGTTCAGTTGGAGTTAAGTTTTATCGAGGAGAATTTCCACTAAGGTTTTTACCGTTTTCTCTAACTGTTCGACGCGCTGCTCTAAACTAAGAGAAGGACTGGGAGGTTTTAAACCATGAATCGCTTGCAAAAATGCCTCCCATCCCTTTGAGCATTTAATATTGTAGGCTTCTTTATAGGCTTTATAGGCATTATTATAGTTACCGTAAAGGGAGATAATATCATCTTTAGTTAAATTTCCTTCAGGCAAAGACTTATGGGCAATATTCAAATTATGATCGCTTAAACTATTTAAAACTTCTTGCAAGCGGACAGTCAAAGTGGCCGTAATTCCGTAAACTTGGGCGGCATTTTTTAGATCCTGCTGGTGCAAATCTTCTAGGTTAGCAATTAATTTACTGATTCTAGACATGATTGATTTTACTCCTTAACTGATTTATTTATCTAGCAAAGATTTGTTGATATTGGACTGACCACTCCCCATTTGTGGCCGGTCAGGATCGGAGGGCAAATTATTATCGATCGAACCAAAATCTTCCCAGTTATCATCGAGAAATAGAGATTTCACTAAAGTCCATAAAATAGTTAGCTTTCCATATACAGACTTGGTACTACGGACATTATGGGCCGCCACTTTTACTTCCATTTCGATCTGCTTTAATTCAGCAATAACTTTCTCTCTCTCCGCCGTAATTTTGGCTTTTTCTTCAGTTAAATTCCGCATTTCTGAAGTTAAAGAATCTAATTCTTTTTGCAGGTCAACATTAGTGGCAGATATTTCAACAATTTGGTCTTTTAAATGACTGTTATCATCTCGATATTGCTGATTCCATCGTTTATATTGTCCTTGAGAGCTTCGCCGGGACTTAATTACAGCAACAGCTTCTTGTAACTCCCGATTATCTGGATAATTTCTGGCTAGTTTATAGAGAGAATCTACTCGATCGTCGATATCCATTTTTATCTACCTCTTTGCCTAGATAATCTTATGATACCCAAGCTTACCGATAAAATTAACCCGAAGAACCAGCCTTTTGGAAAATAATTAAATGTTGTTGGGGCAAAGTCTCGATGATTTCTTCTGGCACTAAACCGACAGCGGCCATTTCTTTTTCTACCTGTCTGCGGGTCATTTTATGAAGGGACTTGATGGGAATCAGGGGATTTTCACGACGGTATTCTACTAATACCACCCTACCATCGGGTTTTAAGGATTTGACCAGATTCTCCATCATCTCGCGGGGACAGGAAAACTCGTGATAAGCATCGACCATTAAAGCTAAATTGATCGCATTTATAGGCAATTTGGGATCGGTTTCTGTAGCGAGAATTGTGGTGACATTCTTCACTTGATTTTCCTCGGCCAAAAAATCAATTGCCCCTAACATTTCCGGTTGCACATCGACGGCGAAAACTTGTTCTACTAAATTCGCCATAGGAAAACTCAAATAACCTGTCCCCGCGCCGATATCTGCCACTAGGTCTGTGGGTTTTAAATGTAGTGCGGTGATCAGATCATCGGGTTTTTCCGTGAAACGGCGACTAGGACGTTCTAACCATAACATTTCTTGGTGTCCCATGACTTTAGCGATTTCCCGTCCTAGATAAAATTTACCGATACCATCGCGACTATGAAGCGATCGAATCTGATAATATTCCTCTGGCATCGTAGGTAAAATTTAATAATCCTAAAGTACAGCCAAGCAGCATTAGGCAGGTGACGATAATAAGAGTTCGTTTGATCATCATGAGAAACCCAGTGGGGTATCATTGAAATTAGGTGCAGATCATTGGACAAAAACATCTTAACAGAAACACCTAATCAATCTATAATACATCGGATACGCATAAGCTTTATTGTATTTAAACTGCGTATTGGATATTTTAGTACAAATGATCAAACTCTCTCTCGCTGCTCCCTTCTCTCCTGCAATCTTAACGAGTAATTTAGATAGTCAACAGCTTATCGATTAAAGGTCTTCGTCACCCGATTCAGCAAGAGATGATGATTATAGCAGTTATCTTAATGGTGAGGTATGAGGTTTTCGTTTTGGGGAGACGGTCGCCAGGAGACGATGCCCTATCAGGTTATACTTCATCTTGATCAGAAACGCTGTAATCAGGGCGAGGGTTTTTGCTTGTTGTAGCCACTGCTCGTCAATTTACTTGACAATTCTGGTAGTTTTTGATAAGATCTTGCTAAAATGTCTGTGGTTTTCTCCCAGCTAGGGGACGGTTTATATCGAGGATTATCCTAATGTAAGCAATCTTCTCGGCTTTCCGGAAAACATGGCCGATTAACCTGAAATTTATGGGCATCTTAGATGATCAATCTTGATGGGAAGTGATTTTGTATTTTTTTGACATTTTAACCTTTTGATTTTATTGTCCTCACCAAAATTTTTTTGTCTATCCTAAAACCAGAAAGAAAGTCATCAAATAAATAACCACTAAGTAGGTAGGTGTTAAAAATTGTCAGATACCCCCCTTATTAAGGGGGGATTAAGGGGGGATCAAGGGGGGATCGAAGGCAAAATCTATCTTCTATTTAGTCTGTTTAATTCCATGCTAAAAACTGAGCAAATCCAAGTCATTATATCGAAATTTAAAGACCCCACTCTCTGGTTACTATTTTCCCTATCGGCAATCATCTTGCTCTGGAAATTAGGACAGAGGAGTTTAGAAGATTGGGATGAAGCTATATATGCACAAATTTCTAAAGAGATTGTACAAAATGGTGACTGGATAACTCTACATTACGGATATGTGCCTTGGTTTCATAAACCCCCCCTATTTATATGGTCAACCGCTGCTTTTTTTCAATTATTTGGGGTTGACGAATTTTGGGCAAGAGCGGCTTCGGCTTTATCAGGAGTCGCCTTAATTGCTATTATCTATTTGATTGGTAAAAAAGTTTATGGATATTGGGCAGGAGTTTTTGCCTCGTTGATTTTGTTGGCAAGTTATCAATTTGTCAATTCTGCTCGGTTTGGTACCACCGATATGATGCTGACATTCTTTCTATTTCTATCACTTTACGGTTATCTTCATCTTCGCCAAGGCAATCAAAAATGGTGGTATTTTATTGGTACTGCTTGTGCCTTGGCTTTTATGGTTAAAGGTTTTGCTGCCATTGTTGCACCGGCTGCCATTATAATAACGCTATTAATTGAAAGGCAGTTATTAACTACTTTTAAATCGAAACATTTTTGGCTAAGTATTGTCTTGGCTACCTTGATAATTATTCCCTGGCATTTAACAGTGCTACTACAGCATGGACAGGCTTTTTTGCAGAAATACTTAGGTTATCATGTGATTGAACGGGCAACCCGCCCCCTCGAGGGAAACAGTGGAGACTTTCTCTCATACTTCCGAACAGTTATTAAATTCTTTTTTCCTTGGGTTTATCTAATTCCTTTTGCATTTATCGTCAGTGTTAAAGATACTTTAAAGCCCCATAGCTCGTCGAGAATTATAATGGTTTTCTTTCTGGTGGTTTTTGGTCTATATAGTTTGGTATCAACCAAATTAAGCTGGTATATTCTTCCCCTTTATCCGATTTTTGCAATTTTTATCGGTTATCTATTTCAAAAGGCACAAGCTTCTTCTACTGCTCGTTCGTGGATATTGATTAGTATCGCAACTGTAGCTTTAGTTATTTTCCCTTTAACGCCTCTCAAAATTGTTGGTATTATCAGTCCTTCAGTTAAACAGATATTAGCAGTTTTCTGTTTTGCGATTGCAGCAACTCTACTTGTTCTCATTTTACTGAAAAGGCTTACTCCTAAATCGGCGACTATTTTACTATTTGCAGTTTTTGTCTTTTCTGGAATCAGAGAAGTTAGAGGACTTTATACTGCAAGAGTAACCCCCCTATCTGCCTTAGCACAAGTGGCAGGGCAAGAGGATTTTAATAAGAAAAATCCCTTAATAATTGCTAAGTTATCTGCTGATCTTAATCATCCCAGTGCCTTATTTTATAGTAATAGACCGATTTGGTGGCTGAGGAGTGCCGAAGAACTTAAAACTGCCGTCAATAGCGATAAAAATCATGAAATTATTATGAGTAAAGAAGATTTTGATAATTTATCTTCCGACTATGAAATTCAAGTATTATCTGAAAAAGCTAGTCTAGTTTATGCTAAAATTTATCCTAAGAACTCTCCCGAAATAAATAAGTAAAAAATCTATTTAATAGATAATAATTATTTAATTCTCTAGCTTGAGATTGCTAAAATCCAGGATTAGATAATGAGGAAAAAAATTAAAATCTTCTGCTTGCCTGATCATGAATATACTTGTTAGTCTTGCTCAATTACAGAGAAAACAACTTAGTTTCGCTCTTCTGGTATTTTTGATTATAGGTAGCACTTGGTTAGCTTTCTTATTCGCTCCAGAAAGAACAAATGATGGTCTTGTTCATTTATTTTGGAATAGTTTTTGGGCAGAGCAAGTTAAGTCTGGAGATTTATTCCCAAAATAATATGCTCAAGGCTATGGAGGATACGGAAATGCTGCATTTTTATTCTATCCTCCTCTTTTAAGATATGTAGCTTTTCCCTATCATCTGCTCGGATTTTCTCCAGTTGTTGCTCTAAGATTTACGGTGCTAACTATTTTGCTCATCAATATAATTAGTGCCTCAACTTTAGCAGCATATTTATTCAAAAGAAGGGGCATACTTTACTATCAACTAATTATTATTTTAGCAATTAATCCTTACCTATTTTACTGTTTATTTTGGCGTGGTGCCTTAGCAGAGTGCTTGGCTATTGCTTTAATGCCTTTTTTTGTGACCGCGCTTCTAAAAGTTTCTACCAGGATTACTTTTGGTAATGGTTTAGCATTAACAATTACAACTTCTTTGATAGCATTAGCTCATCTACCTAGTCTGATTATTATATTTTTTCTGTTTGGTATTTATTCGGTAATTATCCTGTTAAAAAATAGAAATTTTCGGGATTTTTGCTGGCGGATTCTCTTCTTGATCATCGGCATAATTTTTTCTTTTCCTTACTTAGTTCCTGCGGTTTTTAATTTAAAAGAAATTCGTCAACCGATAGGAACTTCTCTGGGTGATTGGGTTGCTTTTGGTAATAACTTTTATCAAAATCGACATACTTTTATAATTAGTCTCATTTTCAGCATCTATCTAATTATCTATCTCTTAAGTATTCGACCAGTTTGGCGGAGAAGAAATAAATTAGAAAAATTTGATTTTGATCCGGTTGCTTTAATAGTTTTATCGGGACTGAGTTTATTGATGATTTCACCTCTTTCTTTACCACTCTACAAAATCATTTTTCCCCTGCAAAAAATCCAGTTTCCCTTTCGGTTCCTTGCCGTGGCATCGGGTCTAGTTTCTACTTTGGCAATTCTCTCTATTTCTGTGAATTTTGACCAGTTCAAAAAACGGCTTTTAGTCAGCTTGTTAGTCATTGCTGGTTTGTCTATTCCCAATTACCTTTTATTATCAAGTGTCCTAACTCCTCTTTACCAAGATTCCCTGGCCAAAGAACAACTCAACAACTTGATTACCGCCAGGATTAAACAGCCATCTTATCAATCCCAAAGAACAGCAACGGCTAATTTTTTACCAGTAGAACCAATTAAAGTCGGCGGTAAAGGATTTAATCTAGCGGCTGGTCTCTTAATTGTTCCAGATGTAGTAGATTATCTTCCGGCTGCCCTGAGTGAGAAAACGCCTTTCTGGAAATTTCAAGGTAATACCGTTTCTCCTGCTCAAGGTTATCAAGACCATTATGTTCGCAATGGTGACGGTCAATTGGCTATGGTCAAAGCTTCTTCATATAATCGTATTTGGGATTGCCAAATCGTCTCAGATACTCAGGTTGATCTGGGAATTACTTATTTTGGTCGCTGGCACTTTGAAACTAATCCCAAGGGAATGATTAGCAGTCAGGGAATCTCTCAGGATGGCTTATTTACTCTGCAATTAAAACCGGGAAAATACCAACTAATTGCTCAATATCGTGCTTAACTAAAGGGAAAAAAATAAATTCCCCGTCCAGGACAGGGAAAAAATCCGTCTTGATCAACAAAACAATTAATCCAAAAATCCCATTAAAGTTTCGGGATCATCGATTTCATTGGAAGCAACGGGACGATTACCCATGACTGTATAAGTTTCGCTAATGTGCAGACGATTGCCAGATATCGCTAGAGTGCTACTGATTTCCATACCACTAGAGCCGACAGGACGCAATCCACCGACGGAAGAATAGGTACTCACAACTTTCAGATGGCTAACTTCCACGGGACGACCACCGGGTAACATTTCATCTTCCGTGAAGTGAAGATGGCTACTACCAACAGGGCGATTTTCGGGCAAGCGATGTTCAGGTTGATAGAATTTTAAGGCTTTGGAAGCTGATTCGGGACTGTTTTTCACCGAAAGGGCGACCACTTCTTTATCTTTGGCGGTTTTAGCCGTACTAGCCTTACCGCGCACAGTGCTGGTTTTTTCTTCTGTGGTTGCTGGGGTTTGAGTCCCATTTGTTTCTAGATTTTCCACCGTCATAACCTGATACTCCTTTCCGTTAATAGCTTCGGGGAAACGATAAGATTTAAGTTTAGGGTATTCTCGAAGACTTTTAATCTTTTTTTAAAATCCTCTCTAATATTAAGATACACCTTTCTCTCCCAAAACCCTATAAGTGTTGTTGACACTCCTGGGCCTAAAGGCGTGAGGATTCTTGAGCTAATCACAGCCCTTTCTGGTTTCCCTTACTTAGGTCTTACACGATTATGTCTGAACCGAACCTACTAGAATATCGGGTTCAACTCAATCGAGCCATTCACTACCGCCCACTCAGGGGATTCAAACCAATCTCATCTTAACATAAAGCCGTCCTAATGGGACGGGGCTTTAACCCAAAATTTTGGTAATTTGATTGATAATTTATTTTGCCTGTTCTCTACACCTAGCCGCTAATGACCGCTTTTCAACTACAAGCACCCTTTCAACCCACCGGGGATCAACCGGCAGCGATCGATAAATTGGTAGATTCCCTGCAAAACCAGCATCGTTTCCAAACCCTCTTAGGGGCAACCGGCACCGGCAAAACTTTCACCATTGCCGCTGTGATCGAGAAAATTGGCAGGCCTACCCTTGTCCTTGCCCATAATAAGACCCTGGCCGCCCAATTATGCAACGAATTGCGGCAATTTTTCCCCAATAACGCCGTGGAATACTTTATCAGCTATTACGACTACTATCAACCGGAGGCTTACATTCCCGTCAGCGATACCTACATCGAAAAGAGTTCTTCGATTAATGATGAGATCGATATGCTGCGCCATTCGGCCACGCGCTCGCTGTTTGAACGCAGGGATGTGATCGTCGTCGCTTCCATTAGTTGTATTTATGGTTTGGGAATGCCCGCGGAATACTTGAAAGCGGCGATTTCCTTAACAGTTGGTCAAGAGTTCGACCAAAGGCAATTATTACGGGCCTTGGTGTCAGTGCAGTACAATCGCAATGATTTAGAGTTAACTCGCGGTCGTTTTCGTCTTAAGGGCGATATTTTGGAAATTGTTCCCGCTTACGAGGATCGGGTTATTAAAATTGATTTTTTTGGCGATGAGATTGAAAGTATTCGTTATCTCGATCCCCTGACGGGGGAAGTTTTGCAAAAATTAGAGCGAATTAGTATTTATCCGGCCCGTCACTTTGTTACCCCGGAGGAGCGTTTAGAGGTGGCCTGTCGGGATATTAAAACCGAGTTAGATAACCGTTTATTGGAGTTAGAAAAAGCGGGCAAATTACTGGAAGCGCAACGTTTGGACCAACGGACTCGTTATGATTTAGAAATGTTGCAGGAAGTGGGTTATTGTAATGGCGTGGAAAATTATTCGCGGCATTTAGCGGGTAGATTAGCGGGGGAACCGCCGGAATGTTTGGTGGATTATTTTCCCCAAGATTGGTTATTAGTTGTGGATGAATCTCATGTTAGTGTGCCGCAAATTCGCGGGATGTATAATGGCGATCAATCACGAAAAAAAGTTTTGATCGATCACGGGTTTCGTTTACCCAGTGCTGCGGATAATCGTCCTTTGAAGTCGGAAGAATTTTGGCAGAAAGTTAATCAATGTATTTTTGTTTCGGCCACTCCGGGAGATTGGGAATTAGAACAGTCAGAAAATCGCATTGTTGAACAAATTATCCGACCGACGGGAGTTTTAGACCCTGAGATTTTTGTGCGGCCAACCGAGGGACAAGTAGATGATTTATTAGGGGAAATTAAGGAGCGAGTGCAGTTAAATGAACGGGTTTTGATTACCACTTTAACTAAACGCATGGCGGAAGATTTAACCGAATACTTGCAAGAAAGGGGAATTAAAGTTAGATATCTACATTCAGAAATTCAATCAATTCAACGGATTGAAATTATCCAAGACCTGCGAGAAGGGGTCTTTGACGTGCTGATCGGGGTGAATTTGCTTCGCGAGGGGTTAGACCTGCCGGAAGTGTCTTTAGTGGCGATTTTAGACGCAGATAAGGAAGGATTTTTAAGGGCTACCCGCTCTTTAATTCAAACTATCGGCCGGGCCGCTCGTCATATTCGCGGTCAGGCAATTCTTTACGGAGATAATCTCACCGATAGTATGATTAATGCGATCGAAGAAACCAAGAGACGGCGCGCTATTCAACAGGAGTATAATCAGAAACATGGGATTATTCCGCAACCGATTGTTAAAAGGTCAAGTAATTCAATTTTGGCTTTTCTGAATATTTCTCGTCGCCTAAATTCTCAACAATTAGAGCAGGTTTGTGAGAATATAGAAGAGCTTTCTTTGGAACAAATTCCCGAGTTAATTCAACAACTAGAAGCGCAAATGAAAGAAGCGGCGAAAAATCTAGAATTCGAGTCAGCAGCTAAATATCGTGATCAGATTAAGCAATTGCGAGATAAGTTATTAAATCATCTTAGATAAACCTATGACTAGATTTATTCATGACCAGTTTGCCAAAGATTATCTCGAAGAATTATTATCTTCCCTAGGAG
>VYKX01000242.1_pt1 | contig 14461 bp, 11 predicted proteins | sample 5114471 | NCBI WGS metagenome assembly VYKX01 (sample SAMN12291785, study PRJNA351875) | freshwater metagenome | isolation source: freshwater lake | place: USA: Michigan, Gull Lake | collected 2013-08-08
TCTCGGCGTGGTCACCGCAGCGAGTGACGACAAGGTCGTGCTGTTTCGTCCCGACCGTGGCGAACCTCAGACACTGTCGATGGCCGAGTTCGAGCAGATCGCCGACGGCCGCGCCTGGTTGAGCGCGCCCGAGCCCGAAGCCGCACGCGACGCTGACGCCACCGCTACAGGCGTCTCGCGGCGCTTCGGCTTCGGCTGGTTCGTACCCGAGTTGCTCAAGCACCGCAGCGTCTGGCGTGATGTGCTGTTGGCGTCGCTGGCCCTGCAACTGATCGCGCTCGCCACGCCTCTCTTCACGCAGGCGATCATCGACAAGGTGGTGGTGCACCGCACGCCGAGCACACTGATCGCGATCGGCGTGGCGATGCTGATCTTCATCGTCTTCACGAGCGCGCTGACCTGGGTGCGGCAGTACCTGGTGCTGCACACCGGCAACCGTGTCGACGCGGTGCTCGGCGCTGCCGTGTGGGACCACCTGCTGAAACTGCCACTGCGCTACTTCGAGCATCGGCCGACCGGCGTGGTGGCAGCGCGTCTGCAAGGCGTGGAGCAAATCCGCGAGTTCGTCTCGGGCGCGGCGGTCACACTGCTGCTGGACTTGCCCTTCCTGCTGATCGCGCTAGCAGTGATGCTGGCCTATAGCGCCACGCTCACTGCGATTGCGCTCGGCATCCTGCTGGTGATTGGCGTCGTCAGCCTGCTGGTGGCGCCGGTGTTTCAGCGTCAGTTGGGCGAACAGTTCTTGATGAGTGCGCGCAACCAGGCTTTCGTCACCGAGCACATCGCCGGATTCGAGACGGTGAAGAGCCTGCAGATGGAGCCGCAACTGCGTCACCGCTACGCTGGCTATCTGGCCAGTCTGCTTCAGTCGAACTTCCGCACCAGGCAGATCGGCAACACCTACCAGGTGGCCGCGACCACGCTCGAGCAGTTGCAGACGATGCTGATCCTGATGGTTGGTGCGTGGATGGTCATGCACGAGCCGGCCTTCACCATCGGCATGCTGGTCGCCTTCCAGATGTTTGCCGGCCGACTGAGCGAGCCGGTGATGCGGCTGGTCGGCCTGTGGTCGCAGTTTCAGCAGGCGCGTCTGTCGGTCGAGCGTCTGGGCGACCTGATGAACGCGCCGTCCGAGCCCTACAGCCTGATGCCCAAGCGCCAATCCGCCGGCCCTGGGCGCATCGAAATCGAAGGCCTGTCGTTCCGCTACGCCGACGACCGCCCCCTGCTGTACGAGAGCCTTGACCTCGCCTTCGAGCCTGGTCGCGTGACCGCGCTGATGGGCCCATCGGGCTCGGGCAAGAGCACGCTGGCCAAACTTCTGCTGGGCTTTTGTCTGCCGACCTCCGGAAGCATCCGCATCGATGGCATCGAAACCCGCCACCTCAGCGCCAACGAACTGCGCAGCTGGTTCGGCGTGGTGCCGCAAGAGACGATCTTGTTCTCGGGAACGGTCATGGCCAACCTGACTGCTGCTTCGGGCCGCCCGACGCTTAGGCTGCACGCCATCTGAGCTACCACGGCAACGGCTTAAGCACAAAGACTAGGCTTCGCACAGCTTGACCAAATCGAGCTTGTCGTAGAGCGAATCGAGATGCCGCAGCGTCACGCGAAATTGACTTCGTCGTTTGGTGGTGGGCCGCACGGACGAGGCATCCTCGACCTTGATCCCGGGGTCGTAGTAGATCCTGCCAAGTTCCAACGCCTTCAGCAGCTTCAACGGGTCAGTGCCGATGCCAAGCCGGACATGAGATCCGTATCGGTATTCGTTCGAAGGGCTCGTCCGATGCTTGCTGGGAACGAAGACCGCGCGGTTGTGCTTCTTGTTCCAATGCGAAAGGAGGCCAACAAAGGGCCAAAGCGCTGCGACCGAACCAGCAGAGTCGACGAGAGCTATGCCGCCTTCCGGATCGCTAATGCGACCCGTGGACGCGTCGAAGCCACAAAGCTTTAGTGTCAGCCCGGTTAAGGGATGCACAACATTGCACCGATGAACACCGCCGAAATTGAGCCTGTCCGCGACTCCGTTTCTATCGGCATAGCCATACCTACGAACGAAGGCTTCAACGCCATGGTCCCTGTAGAAGCCCCCCGTGGGCTCGGGCGTCATCATGGTGATCACAGTACTTGAGTGCTGCTTTACTTCCCACCCGAGGAAGTCAGGCTCCGCGCTGCTGTTGGGGATGATGCCAAGCTCAGCCTCCAACGTGAGGCCACCGCAGTGACTGGACGTGCAAGCTACGGCAACTCCGGCAGGGCTCAGCTTCTTCGACGCGATCCAATCAAGGCGATGGATACGGCAAAGTTCGTCTAACAGTCGCTGACGCATGTCTCGAGCGCCCGCAAGGAGCGTTTGAACGGCCAGCTCTACGAAGATGTCAGATGCCCTGGGTGCTGAGGGGAGGATCGATTCGAGTTCACGAGCCGCGGTGCTCGTTGGGTCGAACACCGCGCCTATGACTGATCTCGCGCCAGATACTCCCAGCAAAAGCACACGCCCGTTGTCCCGGGAAGCCATCAAGGCCCGACAAGTTCGCGACCTCGCCGGATCGGTGCCCATTAGAAAGCCGGAAAACCTTATCTCCGGATACTGGGGATAGAGGATGACTTGAGCGTTCGGAGCACGCACAAGGGAGAGGTCGTCGCCGATCCAAGCAAAGTCCATCTTGGCTTTGAAAATCGGCCGAACCCCGGACGATGACGCTTCGATTTCACCGATTGGGAATAGCGACAGCGCTTGGAAGCCAGGCCCGAGATAGACCTGATTCTTGGAGTTGTCGTTGGGCGCGAGCAACTTCACGAAGACCGTATCGACAAATCGGTCTGCAAAGAAGCGAAGCACGCTTCTGAGTGGAAGTTGCTGAAGGCCTGACAAGGTCATGCCTGGTTGGTGACGGCTCCGCCCGTCCGAATTGCACGAGCTAGCTCCGCAAGACACCTATCCTCAATCGAGCATTCCCACACCACGAACACTCGCCACCCCAAGGTCTGCAGAGCATGCTCATTGCGCACGTCACGCTCGACATTTCCTGTGAGTTTCGCAGCCCAAAAAGCCTCTCGCGTCTTCGGCCTGTACGCCTTGCTACAGCGGAGGTGCTGATGCCAAAAGCATCCTCGAACTTCGACTACGGCGCGCCACCTAGGAAACACCAGATCAGGCTTACCGGGCAGTTCAGGCACGTGCAGTCGAAATCGAAGCCCCGCTCTGTGCAAATACCGGCGCACTGCCATTTCCGGCGCCGTGTTCTTGGCGCGTATGCCCGCCATCATTCGACTGCGAACGACTGAGTCGACGATGTCCACGGGAACCCTGCGTTCTCAGGCAGCCAAGGAAAGCGCTCCGCGCCGCTGTTTCCCCGTGGAGGAGCGCTTGGCTTTGTTCGTTAGTTGAAGCGCAGACAACATGTGGCCGGCGACCGCATTGATTACCGGAACGGCGACTGCGTTTCCAAACTGCCGGTATGCCTGCGTATCGCTCACTGGAATCTCGAAGCTGTCCGGAAAGCCCATGAGCCTTGCGCACTCTCGCGGAGTCAGCCGCCGCGGCACCTTCCCAGGACCTTGATCAATCAGCACTTCCGACCCGTCCTTGTGATACCGGGCACTCAAAGTACGGGCTACATCACCTTGTCCGAAGATCCCGAATCCAAAGCCGTTGCCGGCCTTCTGGTGCTTCTCTTTGTACGCCTGAAGATAAGCCCACAGTTTCGGCGTGAGGGTGTACTTGGGCAACACGACCCGCCCATCAAAGTCGAAGAAGCGGTGACCGTCATGAGGAATGAACGGCTCTGAACCATCTGTCTTGTGAAGGATGTGGCCCAGACGCGGGGCGAGGTCCATGGGGGGCAGCGCTAACGTGTCGAGACTCCATTCGACCGGCTCTCGAAACCCGGCAATGAAGACGCGCTCGCGATGCTGCGGAACGAAGTGCCGAGCGTCGATGACCCGAGGTTCTGGCACGTGATAACCAAGAGCGCGCAAGTGCCTTGTGATCACTTCGAACGTGCGGCCCTTGTCGTGGGAACGAAGGTTCTTTACGTTCTCGAGCAAGAAAGCCGCGGGCTTGGTCGCCTTGAGAATTCGCTCAATGTCGAAGAAGAGGGTGCCTTGGGTCTCATCGTCAAAACCATGCAAGCGTCCAAGCGCATTCTTCTTGCTCACGCCTGCAATGCTGAAAGGCTGACAGGGGAAGCCCGCGAGCAACACGTCGAAGGCGGGCAGGCTTGTTTCGTCCACCTTGGTTATGTCGCCCTCCAAGATGCCACCGTCACCAAAGTTACTTTCGTAGGTCTGGTTCGAGTACTTGTTCCATTCAGAACTCCAGACGCACGTGCCGCCTGCTGATTCGAAGCCGAGCCGCATGCCGCCGATGCCCGCGAATAGATCAATGAACTTGAAGCTCTGCTTTCCCGACGAAGTCATCTGCTATGCACCTTCACGAAGGCTGCATGCTAATGCGGCACGTCTCTGGCGATGAACAAGATGATGCGCGGCAGGCGCCTGCCAAGTAGGCTGAGCAGCCTTGAGTCGGGAGCGGGCTGCTTTCCTTATTGGGGCAGGTGTTGAGTCGGAGAACCCGTAGCGATGACTGGCACACACGTATGCAGTCGCAGACGAACAGGGCACACAGCCTGACGCGCACTCCGTCTCCACTGCCAAGGTGCACAAGGTCAGCTGCTGCTTCGTGCAGGTAGGTAACAAGCTGACCTTGCAGCGCACCGCGCGTTTCCGGCAACAGCCTCGGCCTCGACGCCGATGCGCTCGACTTCGCGCCCGACCTGCTCGCGATTCAAGAGCGGCCGCCAGCCCGCGGCGCACGCACGCTGGCGTGGGTGCTCGTGCTGTTGGTCGCGGCGCTGCTGGTGTGGGCCGGCATCGCCCGCCTCGACATCATCACCACCGCGGAAGGGCGGCTGGTGCCTTTGACGTACACGAAGGTCGTGCAGCCGGCCGACGCGGGTGTGGTGGCCGACATCCTGGTGAAGGATGGCGACACCGTCGAGCAAGGGCAGCTGTTGCTGACGCTCGATGCACGGTTGGCGCAGGCTGATGCCACGGCGCTCGATCAGGACGTGAGCCTGCGCCGCTTGACGCTGCGTCGCATCGAGGCAGAGTTAGCGGACCAACCCATGCGCGCCGTGGCCGGTGATCCACCGGTGCTGTATGCGCAGGTCGATGCGCAGTCGCGCGCCCGTCGCCTTGCGCATCAGGACGCCGTCGCGCGCGAGCAGGAGGTGCTGAACAAGGCTCGCGCCGATCTACAGGCGGCGCAACAGGTGCACAGCAAACTCGCGCAGACGCTGCCCAGCTACCAGCAGTCGGCCGAGTCGTATCGGCAACTGCAGAAGGAGGGCTATGTGGGCGAACTCGCGGCCAACGAGAAAGCACGCGAAGCCGCCGAGCGGGCGCAAGACCTGCGCGCCCAGTCGGCCATGGTGCAAAGCCTTGAGGCGAGCATCGCGCAATCGCAGCGGCAGCTGGCGTCACTGCGGTCGCAGCACCGCTCGCAGCTCGAGAACGAGCGTGTCGAGGTCATCGCGCTGCTTAACCGCAGCGGCCAGGAGCAGCAGAAGGCCAGCGTGCGTGCGGGCTACCTCGAGATCCGCGCACCCAACGCTGGTGTGGTCAAGGACCTGGCCACCACCACGCGCGGCGCGGTGGTTGCTGCCGGCACGGTGCTGATGAACATCGTGCCGCGCGACGAGCCCTTGCAGGCCGAGCTTCGCCTGCGCAACGAGGACGTCGGGTTCATCGCCGTCGGTCAGCCTGCCCGCGTCAAGGTGGCTGCCTACCCGTTCCAGAAGCACGGCATGCTCGATGGCGAGGTGACGCTGGTGGGCGCCGATGCGGTTGATGGCCGTGCGAACGCGGGTTCAGCTGTGGGCTCGCCCGCAGCTGCAGCAGATGGCGTCGCTGCAACCTCTGCGCTGACCTACCGCGCCGTGGTCAAGCTCTCGGGCACCACACTCGACAACGCCGGCACCGGCGACCGCCTGCCCCTGTCAGCCGGCATGGGGGTCACCGCCGAGATTCACCAGGGCAGCCGCACCGTGCTCGAGTACCTCCTGTCGCCGGTGAAGCGCGTAACGCAAGAGGCGGGCAGGGAGCGTTGAGGAGGCAAGCTCAACGCGGAGAGGACCTGTTCACCGCCGATCAGGCAAGTGCCGTTCAGGCTCTTGGCGTCTTGAACGGGTTCAAGACCTTCACGTCGAACTTCGCGAAGTCGGCAACGTTGCGCGTCACCACCGTAAGTTGATGCACGGTGGCGGTTGCCGCGATCATCGCGTCCTCATACAGCGTGTCTGAACGCCGATGCATCAGGCGCGCCCACGCCCGGAAGGTTTTGCCGTCCATGGGCAGCACGTTGAAGGACTGGGAGATGAGGCCCAGCCAGGCCTCGATCTCGGCCGCTTTGGCAGCATCCTGTTCGCGCGTGAGTTCGACACCGGCCTGGATCTCACCGAGCGTTACCGCGGACAGATGGAGCTGTGAATCCTCTGTTGCCTGAAGCCACGCGACCACACCGCCATGGGGGCGCGGCTTGCGCAGTTCAGACACGATGTTCGTGTCGAGCAGGTACATGAAATTCAGCGCGCTGCGTTGACCGAGCGCCTGCGTGCGGCGCCTCTCGATGGAATCGACAGCACAGCTCGGGCCTCGTCGGACAGCAGCAGTTGCTTGAGCGACGGGCGGGCTGCCACCTGCAACCGACGCCACTCATCGACCGGTACCAGAACGGCGGCTTCGTGGCCGCGTTTGGTCACCATCTGGGGTCCCTGCGCGATGCACGCCTCGAGGAACTCGCTGAACCGCGCCTTGGCATCTTGTACGGGCCAAATCTGCATTTTCATCTCACTTTAACTAGTCAGAAGACTAGTCTATCAAGAGCGTGACGGCTTGGCTGGCGCTGGCTCATGGTCAGTCTCTGGATTGAACACTTTCAGTGGTGCGCTGCCGCCGGCGCCGCCACCGGCTCCACCTCCAGCAGCGCTGCAGGCAGCGGCAGGCCCTTCGTGGATGTGCCCTCTGCGGGCACTTGAACCCACTCGTTGCGACCGCTGTGGCCACCGTCGTCGCAGGTCTGGATGACCTTGAACCACAGGGCACCGGGGGTGGCAGGCAAGGTGGCACGCAGCACGAACTCGTCGTAATGGGTGTCGGGCAAGGCGGCTTGGCTGGTCGCTGCCGACCAGCTGATCTCGACGACATCGGTGGTGATCTGCTTGCCGTGGCTCGTGTAGGGCGTGGCCAGTGTTTCCGACCGCACCGCCAGCACCCAGCCGGGCTTGGGCATGGGCTTGGCGCCCTTCACCCCGGCCGGAATGCGCACCGAGATGCCTGTCGTCGCAAGACCATCGCATCCGTGTCCGACCCTGAACGCGGCTCTGTAGTTGCTGCCTGCGGCGGCGCTGCGCTGCTCGAGCACGACGTGCGCCGATGCGGCCTGCGATGCGATGAGCAGCACCAGCGCTGCAATGGAGGGTTTGGTGTTCACAGGTCGTACCTCAGTTCTGCGCTGTAGCTGCGCTGGGGGTAGGGATGGAAGTTCCAGTACTTGTAGTTGTTGAGGTTGTCGATGCCGAATGCGGCTGACCACTGGCGATCGATCTGCACCCGCACGCGTACGTCGGTGGTGAAGAACTTGCTGACGCCCTGATAGGTGTAGCCGTTGACGTCGCTGTTGTTCAGCGTGCGGAACTGCGGCCCGCTGTAGCGGGCGCCGAGCGAGCCAGTCCAGCGTTCGTCGAAGCGGTAGCTGGCCAGCGCCGTCGCGCGCCACTTCGGGATGTTGGGCTGGCGCTTGCCGACCGTGTCGCCCGGGGTCACGACGAAGCCGTCGTTCTCCTTGATGATCGAATCGGCGTAGGTCGTGCTGGCGCTCAGATCCAGCCCCTTGGCCAGCACATCGTTTCCGCTGAAGACCAGCTCCAGCCCGGTGGTCTTGATGCGGCCGACGTTCTGCACGCGGCTGACGTTGCGGTTCGCGGCCGTATCGAAGGTGGTCTGCGAGTACAGCGCGTCCCGCGTTTCTTCGTTGAACAGCGTCAGGCGCAACAGGCTGTTGCCCAGGTCCTTCTCGGCAGTGAACTCGGTGGTCCAGGACTTCTCGGGCTTCAGGAACGGGTCGTTGATGTACTGCGAATTGGTCGTCGAGGTGGCGCCGTACAACTCGCCCACGGTCGGGTAGCGCACCGCGCGACCGACGGAGGCCTTGAGCACCACGTCGGGCAGCGCCTGGAACGACAGCGCCGCCTTCGGCGACAGGTCGGTTTCGCTGCGCGACGGATAGGTCTGCTCGCTGATGGCGGTGAACGCGGTCAACCCGTTGGAGGCCTCCCAGTGCTCGGCACGCAGGCCCAGCACGGTCTTCCAGTCTGGCGCGAACGCCCAGGCATCCTGAGCGTAGGCGCTCTGCAGTTGCGTCTTGCCCCTCACACTGCTGACACGGGCGCCCGCCGGGTCGTTGGTCCAGTCGCCGGTGATGGCCGAGGTCAGGTACTTCAGCTCGTAGCGGTCCAACTGCACACCGAAGTCGACGATGTGCGCACCCTCGACGCCATCGGGCCGCCACGTGCCGCGCAGCGCCAGGTTGATCCAGCCGGTGCCACTGCCATCGGCCAGCGTTCCCGGCCCACCCTGCAGGGCGTTCGGCAGCGTGTTGACGGCCGAGTTCTGGCGCTTCTCGTCCCGGCCGTAGTCGTAGAGGCTGGCCGAGGCGGCCCAGTCCCAGGTGCCGCGGGTGTTGCTCCTGATCGAGAGGCCATGCATCGTGTGCGTGATCGTCTCGTTCGTCACCGGGAAGTCGCCGCCGGTGAGGGCGAAACGATTGCTCGCATTCACGTTGCGAAACTCCACGCCATTGATGACGATGGGACCGCTGTAGACCGGTTGACCGCTGGCATTGCGCAGATAGGACACCGGCCGGCCTTCCGACGTGTTGTGCCACAGGCCGAAGGTGTAGGCCGCGCGCACCGTGGGCGACACGTCGTAGGCGAGCTTGACCTTGAGGTGGTCCTGCTTCGTCGTGTACTCGGTGCCGGTACCGAGCACATAGATCGGTTCGTTGGCGTTGTTGCTCTCGGGCACTGCTCCGGTGACCACGGTGCCGGTGCCGGTCGGTGCCACGCCGTTCTTGAGCGCGCGGGTCGAGAAGGTCAGCGGCTGTCCATGGCTGTCGGTGTGGTTGAAGTTGGCGAACCAGCTCCAGTCGCCCGACCGGTTGCCCAGCGACGCGCTGGTCTGCCACGCCTTGTAGGTGGTGCGGGTGCTGTACAGGTCGAAGGGCTGGGTCGTGAAGCCGGCCTTGGCGTGGGCCTCGAACTTCGTCGGCATGCGCGTCACGTAGTCGACCACGGCGCCGACCGAGTTGCCTGGGTAGGCGGCCGAGAAGGGCCCGTACATCACGTCGACGCGCTCGATCTCCTCGGGCGTGACCATGCCCCAGCGCGGCGGGAAGCTCAGCCCGCCGACCCCGTTGCCGAGGTAGTTGGACAGCAGGATGCCGTCGGCATACACCGCCGACCTCGCGCTGTTGCCCGTACCCGAGGCGCGGCTCGAGAGGATGGCGTGGTTGTAGTCGCCGATGTAGCGCTTGCGCACCAGCAGGCTGGGGAAGTACTTGAGCGCATCCTCGCTGTCGGTGGCGTTGACGGTGCGCTCGATCTGCTCGCGCGTCACGCCTTCCATCGTTGCCGGAATCTGGGTGGGCAACGAGGTGGGCTGGCTTCTGCCGATGATGGTGACGACCCCCAGGTTCTTGGTGGGTGCTGTGTCTGTCGCATCGGCCGCGCCGGGCTGGGCGACGGTCTGTGCATGAAGGGGAAGCGGCAGCGCGAAAAGGGACGCGACCGCGAGAGCGACGCGCGATGGGCGTTGCGCGACGAGAAATGAAGCAGGCATGGCAACAGGATCCTGAAATGGCCGCAGCAGAGGTGCGGGCCAGAACGCGATGCGACCGTGCGCTGGCGCCGTCGAATGACGGGCCGGCAGGTCGGCGACGGAGGTTTCAGGAGTGGCCGGGTGGCCCGTGCTTGAGTCTGGCGACCCACGACGCCGCTGCGTCGTGAGCCAGCAGCGGCTGGTACGCCGCCAGGTCCAGCGCGCTGCCCGTGGCCGGGGACAGCGGTGTCGATAACGGCGGCTCGGCAGTGGCCAGCGCCGTCAAGGCATTCAGTGCGCAGTGGTCACCGCCATGAGCGCCCGAGTGATCGGCCGGAGGCTCGACCGGATCGCCGGTCGGACTGACCAGCGCCACGCCGTAGACCGTGCAGACCTCGACCAGCGTCTTCGCCTGCAGGTGCGCCGCGGCACTCGCAAGGAAGGGCATCGCTGACTTCAACAGCAACGCAAAGACAAACGCCCAGAGGGCCAAGCGAGACGAGATCTTGTGAAGTGCCACGGCGCAATTCTGCCCTGCGGACCGGACGCCGGGGAGCGAGGCCGTTGGACTCAGGTCTTCGATACTGTCGCGGGCGCTCAGACCAGAGCGACTGCCTGTGACAATGAACTGTCCGTGGCGAGTCGGTCGCGACGGCAACTGAACGGTTGGCCAACGGTTGCAAGACCGTTGATGAAGGGGCGGTCACGTGCGCATCGTGTTCAGCGTTCTGGGTTTGCTGGTGGTGGTGGCCATCGTTGGCTACATCGCCCGCACGCAATGGGGTGCGCTGAACGCGCCGTCGTCGTCATTGGCCGACGCGGCAGCCAGCGCGGCCGGTGTGTCGCCGTCCGATCTACCCACAGCTGGCGTGCCCATGCGTGACCTGCCGCAGCAGATGGGTCAGGACGTGAGCCGCGCGATGCAGCCGGCGCCCGCCCGCGGTGACGATGGCACCGCGCCGCCAGCCGACAAGTGACGATGCCGAGATGAGCTTGCACCGATGAGCGACGCGACCACACCACACGACGAATCCGCCATGCGGCTGGCCATCGACCAGGCGCGCAACGCCTGGCTGGTGGGCGAGGTGCCGGTGGGCGCGGTGATCCTGCGGGCGGGGCAGGTGATCGCCACCGGCTACAACCGGCCGATCACCGAACACGACCCCACCGCGCATGCCGAGATCGTGGCCCTGCGCCACGCGGCCACGCTGCTCGGCAATTACCGCCTGCCCGAGTGCGAACTGGTGGTCACGCTCGAACCCTGCGCGATGTGCGCGATGGCGCTGATGCACGCCCGCTTCAAGCGCGTGGTGTTCGGTGCCGCCGACCCCAAGACCGGCGCTGCCGGATCGGTGGTCGATCTGTTCGGGCAAGCGCAGCTGAACCATCACACGCGGGTGCAGGGCGGCGTGCTCGGCGACGAGTGCGGCCGGTTGCTGAGCGACTTCTTTGCCGAGCGGCGCGAGCTGTATCGGCAGCGGCGCGCTGCGGCCGACAGCATTCCGTTCGGCGATGCGGTCGAATTGCCCGTGCGTAACGATCCGTCCGTGCACTGATGACATCGCTGCTGCTGTACAGCCCCTCGGGGGTGATTGCCCAGCCTGCGGTGCTGCGCCGCGCGGCAAAGCGGTTGGCGTCTCTCGGGTTCACGGTCGACACCGACGAGGCTGCACTTGCCCGCCATCAACGATTCGCCGGCGACGACGACACCCGCCTTGCCGCGCTGCACCGCGTGGCCGCGGCTGCGCCTGACATAGCGCTGGCCAGCCGTGGCGGCTATGGCCTCACGCGGCTGCTCGACCGCATCGACTGGGCGCTCGTGGCCCGCAGCATCGAGCGTGGCACCCGCTGGGTCGGGCACAGCGACCTCACCGCGCTGCAGCTCGGTCTGATGGCACATGGCAAGGGGCCGGGGCCTGTCACCTGGGCCGGACCGATGGCCTGCGGTGACTTCGGTGGCCCAGAGGTCGACGACGTCACCGAGCCGTGCTTCGTCGAGGCGATGGACGGATCGCTCGAAGCCGTGGGCTTTCGCACCGAGGCGGGTTTCGACGGCCTGTCGGCGCGCGGCACGCTGTGGGGCGGCAACCTGTGCATGGTCGCGAGCCTGCTCGGCACGCGGCACTGGCCGAAGGCCTCGCTGATTCGCGGCGGTGTCTTGTTCCTCGAGGACGTGAACGAGCACCCGTACCGGGTCGAGCGCAGCCTGCTGCAGCTGCATCAGGCGGGCGTGCTCGATGCGCAGAAGGCGGTGGTGCTGGGCGCGTTCACCGACTGGCGCAAGTCGCCGCTCGACCGTGGCTACACCCTCAAGACGGCGGTCAGCTTCCTGCGCAGCGTCACGCGCACGCCAGTGCTCACCGGGCTGCCCTTCGGCCACGTGCCGACCAAGGTGACGCTGCCGGTGAGCGCGAAGGTGCAGCTGCTGGTGGACGGGCGGGACGTTCTGATCGGTTGGTGATGCGTCGTTGGCTGTCCCCGTTCCTGCTGGTCTTGTCGCTGGCCCTGTCCCTCAGCGCCTGCAACAACAACCCCTTGCCTGATGGCGCTGCGGCGTCGAACACGCTCTACACCGTGCTCGCTGGCAGTTCGCCGCGGCACCTCGACCCCACGGCCTCGTACTGGAACAACGAGACGCCGTTCACCTACCAGATCTACGAGCCGCCCTACGGCTATCACTATCTCAAGCGTCCGTTCACGCTGCAGGGCAAGGCCGCGGTGGCGGTGGCGCAGCCCCGCTATATCGACAAGAACGGCCAGCCACTGCCGGCCGATGCGCCGGGTGCCGACGTGGCCGAGAGCGTCTACGACGTGCAGCTCAAGCCCGGCATCCTGTTCCAGCCGCACCCGGCCTTCGCGAAGGACGAGCAGGGCCGCTACCGCTATCACTCCGACCACGCGCTCACGCCCGCTGAGGTCGGTGACCGCCGCTCGCCACTTCAGTTCGAACACAGCGGCACGCGCGAGCTGGTCGCAGAGGATTACGTCTACGCCCTCAAGCGCCAAGCCACCACCCGCATCACGGCGCCGATCTACGGCATCTTCTCCGAGTACGTGATCGGGCTGAAGGAGTACGGCGAGCTCATCGAGGCCGAGGACGCGAAGCTGCGTGCAGGCCTCGACCCGGCAGCACTCGACAAGCCGTTTCTCGACTTTCGACAATGGCCTCTGGCCGGCGTCACTGCGCCGGAGAAGCACCTGCTGCGCATCCGCATCCAGGGCAAGTACCCGCAGTGGAACTACTGGATGGCGATGACCTTCACCGCGCCGATCCCGTGGGAGGCGGACGCCTTCTACTCGCAGCCCGGCATGGCGGCCAACGGCCTGTCTCTCGACATCTGGCCCGTCGGCACCGGCCCGTACATGATGACCGAGGTGGTGCAGGACCGGCGCCACGTGATGAAGCGCAACCCCAACTACCGTGGCGAGCCGTATCCCTGCGACGGCATGCCTGGAGACCGCGAGCGCGGCCTGCTCGACGACTGCGGCAAGGCCACGCCGTTCATCGACTCGATCGTCTCGATCATCGAGAAGGAGAGCGTGCCGGTGCGATCGAAGTTTCGCCAGGGCTACTACGACGTACCGGGCATCGAGCGCACCGACAACGGCCTCGAGTTCCTGGTCGAGATGGACGACTCCGAAGACGTGCGGCGCGAGTACACGGCGCGCGGCTTCCAGCTGCCGAAGTTCCCTGACGTCACCTCGTGGTACCTCGGCTTCAACATGCTCGACCCGGTGCTGGGGCAGGGCGACACACCCGAGCGGCAGGCGCGCAACCGCAAGCTGCGCCAGGCGATCTCGATGGCGATCGACTGGGAGGAGTACAGCCGCATCTTCCCGAAGAGCGCCGGCGAAACCGCGATGGGGCCGCTGCCCGACGGCGTCTCCGGCTCGCGGCACAGCGACCCCGGATCGTTCAACCCGGTCACCCATCGGCTGGACACCGAGGGCGGCAAACAGCGCGTCGTGCGCCGCCCGATCAACGATGCAAAGCGGCTGATGGCAGAAGCCGGCTACCCCGATGGTCGCGATGCAGCAAGCGGCCGGCCGCTGGTGCTGAACTACGACTACTACAGCCAGCCCACGCCCGAGGTGAAGTCGCAGCTCGACTGGATGGTCAAGCAGTTCGCCAAGGTCGACATCCAGCTCGAGATCCGGGCCACCGACAACAACCAGTTTCAGGAGAAGGTGCGCCAGGGCAAGCACCAGATCTTCTGGTCGGGCTGGCTCGCCGACTACCCCGATGCCGAGAACTTCCTCTTCCTGCTGTACGGCCCGAATGCCAAGTCGACGTCCGACGGCGAGAACACCGCCAACTACATCAATCCCGAGTACGACCGGCTCTACGCGCAGCTCAAGCTGCTCGACGACGGGCCCGAGAAGCAGGCGGTGATCGACCGCATGACGGCCATCGTGCAGCAGGACGCGCCCTGGTCCTTCGGCTACTTTCCGTACTCGTCGGGCGCTTTCCAGCCCTGGGTGCACAACGCGAAACCGGCGGTGATGATCCGCGACATGGGGCGTTACTACCGCATCGACACCGCCGATCGGGTGCGGCGCCAGGCCGAGTGGAACCAGCCTG
>VYKX01000243.1_pt1 | contig 14452 bp, 15 predicted proteins | sample 5114471 | NCBI WGS metagenome assembly VYKX01 (sample SAMN12291785, study PRJNA351875) | freshwater metagenome | isolation source: freshwater lake | place: USA: Michigan, Gull Lake | collected 2013-08-08
AAGCCCCTACCCCACCGCCCGCGCCCCCGCCTGCGCCCCTTGCGCTTCCCGCAGCGGCGCTGGCCGCCATGCCGGCGGAACTGCGCGCCATGCTGCGGCATATGCGGACCGAGATTGAGAAGAATTGCGATTATGTCGGCGCTGATTTCGCCGAGGAAGCGCGCAAGATTCACCACGGTGAGGTCGAAGCCCGCGGCATTTTCGGCGAAGCCACCGAGGATGAGGCCGAGGCGCTGCGCGAAGAGGGGATCGACATTGCGCGCATCCCCTGGGTGCCGCCTTCGGATGCCTGAAGCCCCAACACGCTGCGCGGTATTCGATCTGGATGGCACGCTGGTGGACAGCGCGCCCGATATCCATGCTGCGCTTGATCGGCTGATGGCGCGCCGCCAGCTACCCGGCTTTGCGCGGGCCGAGGTTGTGGGGATGATCGGCGATGGCGTGCGTGTTTTGCTGGAACGCGCCCATGCCGCGCGTGGCCTTCCGCTGGATGAGGCAAGCCTTGATCATTTCATGGCTGATTACGAAGCCAATGCGGCGATGCTGACGCGGCCCTTCGCTGGCATTCCCGAATTGCTGGGCGGCTTGCGCGATGCGGGCTGGCAGCTTGCGGTCTGCACCAATAAGCCGGAAGCCGCGGCGCGGGTCTTGCTGTCAGGGCTTGGGCTTGATGGCCATTTCAGCGCGCTTGGCGGCGGCGACAGCTTCCCCATGCGCAAACCCGATCCGGGGCATTTGCGCGCAACCCTGGCCGCCGCCGGCGCTGCGCCCGAGGCCGCTGTGATGATCGGCGATCACGCCAATGATATCGAAGCAGCCCGCGGTGCCGGCGTGCGCGCGATTTTCGCGGGCTGGGGCTATGGCCCGCATAGCATGGCCGGCGGTGCGCCAATTGCCGCTGATGTGGCGGCGCTGCGTGCCCTGCTCAGCTAAAGCCGCTATCTAAGCTTTTGTAATTCCATCCGCATGGTGCCGAAGATGGTGCTTGCGAATTCAACGCGAACCGGGATGGGCGGCAGGCTCGGATCAACTTTCGCAAGCCACGCCGTGGCCATCCGAGGCTGCGTGGCGCGGGCAGGATCATCGCCAATGCGTACCCCCGCCACCAGCCGGCTTTCCAAGCCGCATTGGAGGGACTCGATTTCCTTCCCCGCATGGCTGATGCGGACGGACCCGATGGTACGAGATGACAAATCCAATCGTCGCCTGCCATCAAAAATCGGGCCGGTCAGATCGCAGCGGCCCGTTTGCGTGACCGTGCGCGACATGAGCGCAAGGGCTGAAAGCATATCAATAGCGCCCCGCCGCGCTGGAAGGGGTACGGGTTCATTCGTGGCACCCTCTGGCGGTTCCATTTCCAGCGGTTGGGGCATGCCATCGCGGTAGAGCAAAACCATGCGCCTGGCATCGCCGCGCCAATTGCCCTCGGCCTGGAAACGCTGCGGGGCAACACCTTCTGCGCGCCAGGCGCCTTCCACCTCTGAACGTATCTCATGCGGGGCAAAAAGCCTGCCGATGCCAATCGCCCGACTGACTGACCGCATCCAATAACCATCGGGCCGGGTTTCGAATTGGGCGGCGATTTCGACCACGGCGATCCCGGTATGAGTGACATGGTAAATCGCCTCCACCGCCCGGGCAGGCGAAAGCCCGGCGGGTGCTAAGGCCAGAAGCAAGGCGAGGCAGGGCTGCAATAAAAAACGCATGATAGCCGAGTCTAGCAATAAACACGCCGGAAGAGAATAACTTTATGATGCGCGCGCCAGCGCCATCGCGGGCCTTGGCATGGTTGTGAGAATCAGCGGCAGGCGAGCAAAGAAATCAAGCTCGGCCCGGTTCAGGCATTCCAGCCGCGCCAGCGCCGTGGCGTAATCGGCCTGAGATCGCGCCGGCGCCACCCCCGCCAGCACCGGCCTTTCATTGAAGAGCGGCAGCGCCCCGGCAAGCGTAAGGCCAAATAGCGCGAGAAGCCTTTGGGCAAACACATCCAAAGCCTCCATCCGGCCGAGCAGATAGGGGTGGCGCTGCAACGCTGCCGTAATGCCGTGCCGGTCCGTAGCATTGAATAGCGTGCGCAATTGCGCATCCTGGCAATGCACCGCGAATTCCGGCACCGCATCCAGCGCCTGATTGAGCGTGAGCGCGCTGAGCGCAGCATGTTCAGGATGATCCGGCGTGCCGCGAATATAGTCGTAAAGGGAGACGATGCGTTCCAGCGGTTGGCGTATGATAGCGGCGATGGCAACCGGGCGTGGAGCGTACTCCACCAACGGATGGGCCACGCCATAATGGCCTGCGATCAGGATTGCCTGGGGATACATACCCTTATCCTTGGCGAGGGCAGCCGCCAGCCCGGCCTCTCCGCCATATTCCGCCACAAGATCGGCGTGGAAAAAGGCGCGATCGCCGAAGGTGTATTTCAACATGCGGTTGATAGTGGTGCCGCCGGTACGGGGAAGATGAAGAAAGCATAAAATCGGCATCCCGGAGATGGGATCCGCAAAATCTTCCTTTAATACTATAGTCATTTCCTGGGTCTTGCAGAAGACCCAAGTAAATACCGGTCAGATCATAACATTCGGTTTCACCCACCGCTGGCAGAGGCGGAAGGGAGACCCAAGCTTGACGGGGTAGCCCCTGCGCCCCTAAACCAAAGACCAGTCGGGCGCGTAGCTCAGCGGTAGAGCATTCGCTTCACACGCGAAGGGTCACAGGTTCAATCCCTGTCGCGCCCACCATTCCTACCCTCAATATGATTTTGGCAGGCCGAGCACTTTTTCGGCGATATGGCTCAGGATCAGTTCTCGGCTGACCGGGGCGATGCGCGGGATCATGCTTTCGCGGAAATAGCGTTCCACCTGGTATTCCTGGGCATAGCCCATGCCGCCATGGGTCAGCACGGCGGCTTCCGCCGCGGCGAAGCCGGCCTCGGCGGCCAGGTATTTGGCGGCATTGGCTTCCGCACCGCATTCTCGACCGGCATCATAGAGCGCAGCCGCCTTCATGGTCAGCAAGCCCGCCGCTTCCAATTGCGCCCAGCAGCGCGCAAGCGGGTGCTGAATGCCCTGATTCTGGCCGATGGGGCGGCCAAAAACCTCACGCGTGCGGGCGTAATTGGCCGCGCGCGAAAGCGCCGCCTGGCCGATACCAACCGCTTCCCCCGCGATCAGGATGCGTTCGGGGTTGAGGCCATGCAGGATCAGGCGGAAACCTTCGCCTTCCGCGCCGATGCGGTCTTCTTCCGGTACTTCCAACCCGTCAAAGAACAGCATGTTCGAATCAACGCCATGCCGGCCCATCTTGTGGATCAGCCGCACTTCCACCTTGGCGCGATCAAGCTTGGTGTAGAAAAGTGTCAGCCCATCGGTCTTGCGCTTCACCTGATCAAGCGGCGTGGTGCGCGCCAGCAGCAGGATGCGATCCGCGACCTGCGCCGTGGAAATCCAGATCTTCTGGCCATTGATGACATAGCGATCACCGCGCTTTTCGGCGCGCGTCTTGAGTTCCGTCGTGTTGAGGCCGGTATTGGGTTCTGTCACGCCGAAACAGGCTTTTTCCGTCCCAGCGATCAGCGGCGGCAGAAATCGTTTTTTCTGCGCCGGCGTACCGAAGACCACCACGGGGTTCAGCCCGAAGATATTCATATGGATGGCGGAGGCGCCCGACATGCAGGCGCCGCTTTCCGCCACCGCCTGCATCATCACGGTCGCTTCCGAAATCCCCAAACCCGCACCGCCGAATTCTTCCGGCATGGCAATGCCAAGCCAGCCGCCTGCGGCGACCGCGCGATAAAACTCCTCCGGAAAGCGTGCTTCCTGGTCAATCTTCAGCCAATAATCATCGCCGAAATCGGCGCAGAGTTTCAGGATTTGCGCGCGGAGTTCTTGTTGCGCCTCGGTAGCCGAATACTGCACGTAACCATCCTTGGGTCGGTCTTGATGCGAAATTGCGTTTTTGGCGCGGCCGGGTCAATCGCACGGCGTTGCCTTCGCGGTATCTCTCGGGCAGAAGTCGCGCCGGGAGATGACCATGACCGAAGACACCCCTGCCCTGCCCGATCGGCTTTCCAACGACCCAAGCAGCCCCTTTTATGATGAGGCGCTGCTAAGCCGTGGCGTGGGCATTCGCTTCAAGGGCCAGGAAAAGACCAATGTGGAGGAATACTGCGTCTCGGAAGGCTGGGTCCGGGTGAGCCTTGGCAAGGCCACGGATCGGCGCGGCAAGCCGCTGACGATGAAACTGACCGGGATTGTGGAGCCTTATCTCCGCTGAGTTTCACCCACTCGCCGCATCCAATTCCGCCACCGCTGCCGCATCCAAGGTCAGCGCCGCGGCCTTCACCAGATCCGCCACTTGGGCAGAGGTGGTGGCACTCGCGATCGGCGCGGCAAGCCCAGGACGCCCCTTGAACCAGGCAAGCGCCACCTGCGCCGGTGTGGCGGCCATGCGTGCCGAAACATTGTCCAAAGCGGCCAGCACCTTTAGCCCCTTTTCATTCAGGTATTTCCCAGCACCCCGTGCCCCGCGCGGGCTTTTGCCGAGATCGGCTTCGCTGCGATACTTGCCGGACAAAAAGCCGGAGGCGAGCGAGTAGTAGGGAATGACGCCAACCGCTTCGGCGGCGCAAAGCGGCATCATATCGGCTTCAATCCCGCGTTCCAGCAGATTGTAATGCGGCTGCATGGTCTGATAACGCGGCAGGCCATGCTTGGTGCTGACATCAAGCGCTTCCTTGAAGCGCGCGGCGGAGAAATTGGAAGCGCCAATGGCGCGCACCTTGCCGGCCTTGATCATCTTGTCGAAGGCGGCAAGGGTTTCTTCCTGCGGCACGCTCTCATCATCGCGGTGGCTTTGGTAGAGATCAATCACATCCGTCCCCAGGCGCTTCAGCGATGCTTCAATGGCGCTGGCCAGATAAGAAGGTGAAAGCCCCTTGCCGATGCCGGGCATTTCCATGCCTGCCTTGGACAGGATCAGCACATCATGCCGGCGCCCACGCGCTTTCAGCCATTCGCCCATAATGGTCTCGGACTCGCCGCCCTTATTGCCCGGCACCCAATAGGCATAGACATCAGCGGTATCGAGCGCATTGAGCCCGCGTTCCACCAGCTAATCCAGAATCCGGAAGGATTGCGCCTTGTCCAAGGTCCAGCCAAAGACATTGCAGCCGAAAATCACGGGCGGGACGAAAATGCCGGAACGGCCGAGTTCGATCTTTTGCATGGTGCTCTCCTGTGTTGTGGCAAGCTTGCCTTCTTTGATGGTGGCAGAAAAGGGGGCAGGGTTGCGCTTTGGCTTGAAATGCCAAACCGTGATCTGGCATAAAAGCGTTCAAGCAAAGGGAGGCCAGCCATGGCACAGAAGAATCAGCCGGAACGTTCATTTCAGGAACTCTATCGCGATGACCCGGAACGCGCCGATGCGCTGGTTTGGGGCCGTCGTGGCGCGATGAAGGGTGCGGCTCTCGCGGCCATGGGCACGGCGCTTGGCGCGACCATTCCCTTTGGGCGAAACATGCCAAGTGGGCTGGTGCCGGCGGCGCTGGCGCAGGGCGCCAACCAGCCGCAATTGCTGCAAATGGAAGGCAAGGCGCCGCTGATCATGCAGGGCGAGCGCCCGCTTTGCGCCGAGACGCCCGAGCATTTATTGGATGACCCGATCACCCCCGCCGATAAATTCTTCATCCGCAACAATGGCAATACGCCGGAAGCCGCCGCCGATCCGCGCGCCTGGAAAATCCGCATTGATGGCGAAGTGAATGCGCCAATCGAACTCACCATCGCCGAGCTTGAACAGCGCTTTGAAGTGGTGACGCGCCAATTGCAAATGGAATGCGGTGGCAACGGGCGCTCCGCTTTCTCGCCCCAGGCGGCGGGCAATCAATGGGGCAATGGTGCCGTCTCAAACGCGGAATGGACTGGCGTGCGGCTGCGGGATGTGCTGCGTGCCGCGGGTGTGAAGGACAGCGCCAAATTCACCGGCCAGCATGGCGCCGATACCCATCTTTCCGCGCAAGGGCCGGCGATCAGCCGCGGCATGCGGATTGAAAAGGCGCTGGATGAGCATACGCTGATCTGCTTTCGCATGAATGGTGCGGCGATTCCGCAAATCCATGGCGCGCCGGCGCGGCTGATTGTGCCGGGCTGGCCGGGTTCGCTCAGCCAGAAATGGTTCACACGCCTTGAAGTGCTGAACGCGCCCCATACCGGGCGCGGCATGGGCGGCACATCCTATCGCATCCCCGTCCGCCCGATCGTGCCCGGCAGCCGCAATAATGGCGCCGATTTCGTGGAGATGGAGAGCATGCCAGTGCGCTCCGTGCTCAGCAGCCATGCGCATGGTTCGCGGCTTCCAGCGGGCACACGCAGCCTGGATATTCGTGGCCATGCTTGGGCCGGGGATTTGAGTGTGCGCGATGTGCATGTTTCGACCGATTTCGGCCAAAGCTGGCAGGCGATGCAGGTGGCAGCCCCAGCTAATCGCTATGCCTGGCAACGCTGGCAGGGGCGCATCGCTTTGCCGAGCGATGGCTATTTTGAAATCTGGTATCGCGCGACCGACAGCAATGGCCGCATGCAGCCGCATGTCGCGGCGAATTGGAATCCGCAAGGCTATGGCGCCAATCCCGTCAGCCGTGTTGCCATCCTGATCGGCTGAACCTGCCATGCGGTTGCTGCAATACGCGGTGGTGGCGGTGCTGTTGTTCGCATCAGCCACCATCGCGCAAACCCCTGATCCGGCGCAGCGCCAGGCGGAAGCCGCTGCCGTCACGGCAGAACAGCAGGAAGAGGAAACCGTACTGGCGGAAGGCGAAGGCCGGTCAGAGGTATTCGGCTATTGCACCGCCTGCCACAATACCGCGCTGATCCGCCGCAGCGCCTTCACGCGCGAACGCTGGGATGAGTTGATGGATTGGATGACGGAAAAGCACGAGATGAATCCGATTGAAGGCGAGTTCCGCGACACCATCGTGGATTATCTGGCACGCCATTACGGCCCCCGCACGCGTGGTCCGCGTGGGGGAAATCCATTCTTGAATTGAGGCGCGGTGACCTGATCACCCGCCCACGGTGATATTCGCTTCCTGCGCCACGCGCGTCCAGCGCGCGAGTTCAGTGCGCACCATTTCGCCCAGTTTTTCGGGTGGTGAAGGTGGTGCCATTTCCACATTGATGGAAGCAAAGCGTCGCACCAGCGCCGCATCATTTTGCATGGCGGTAATGGCGCGATTCCAGAAGGTAATGACTTCCGACGGCGTGCCGACGGGACCGAGCAGCCCGCTCCAGGCCATGGATTCCAAGGGCGCCAATTCCGGCATGCCGGATTCCGCAAGCGTCGGGATTTCCGGCGCCAAGGGCGAACGGCGATTGGCCAAAACGGCGAGTGCCTTCACGGCCTTACCCTGCACCTGCGGCAGCGCGCTGGTCATGGCATCCACCATGAAATGAACGCGGCCCTGTTGCATATCAAGCAAAGCCTGGGCGCTGCCGCGATAAGGCACCTGTTCCATCTTGATGCCAACAGCGCGGAAGATTTGTTCCGTCACCAGATTGCCGAAAGTCCCGGCACCCGGATTGCAGGCGATATAGCGATTGGGATTGGCACGGAACAGCGCGATGGCTTCCGCCAGCGTATTCGCCGGGAAATCCGGCGGCACCACGATCAGGAAGGTTGTCCACCCCACCAGGCCAATCGGCACCAGATCCTTCGTCACATCAAAGGGCAGGTTGCGCGTGACGGCGGGGTTCACCACCAAGGGCGAATTGGAACTCATCAACAACGTATAGCCATCCGGCGTGCTGCGGCTGACAGCCTGAATGCCAATGGCGCCCGTCGCACCCGCGCGATTATCCACCACAATCTGTACACCGCCACGATTGGCCATTTCATCAACCATCAGCCGGCTGATCAGATCAGACATATTGCCCGGCGGAAACGGCACCACGAAACGCACCGGGCGATTAGGATAGGCTGCCTGCGCCTGGCCAATGCTGGGCGCGGCCAGCAGGCCAGACGCGGCGAGTAAGCTGCGGCGATTAAGCTTCATCATGTGATCGTTCCCTTTTCCCTGAGTTTCTTGATTTCCTCGGCATCAAGGCCAAGGCGTTTTTCGAGTATGTCGTTGGTATCGGCACCCAGCGCCGGTGCCGCGATGCTGGGCGGGCGGGCGCCGGCAACGCGCACCGGGCCGGTCAGCATCCGCACCGGTTCGCCACCTTCGCGGCGCGTGAAATCAGCAATAGCCGCCTGTTCCTGCGCGAAAGGATTCTCCAAAGCCCGCGCCACATCAAACACCGGCGCTGCCGGCACGCTGCCGCCGAACAGCACGAGCCATTCCGCCGTAGTTTTCTGCGATAGCGCCAGATCCAGGATTTGCGTGACCAATTCGCGATTGGCGAGCCGGGCCTTGAAGCTCGCGAAGCGCGGATCATCGGCCCATTCGGGGCGGCCCAAAGCCTCGGCCAAGGCAGGCCAGAATTTTTCCTTATTGCACATCAGGAAAATCCAACCATCCCGCGTGCGATAAAGCTGCGATGGTGTCAGCGATGGGTGCGAACCGCGCGGTTCCCTGCCCTGCACATGCCCGCCATTCAGATACCAGGTGGCGAGGTAGGAAAGATTATGCAGCGCCGTATCGAATAGGCTGACATCCACGTCCATGCCGCGCCCCGTGGCGCGCGCCCCGACCACGCCTGAGACCAAGGCAAAGGCCGTCATCAGCCCGGTCATCATATCCACAACCGAAAGACCGAAGCGGGCGGGTGCGCCATCAGGCTCTCCGGTCAGGGAAAGATAGCCCGCTTCCGCCTGCATCAAATAATCATAACCCGGCCAGGATTTGCGTGAGCCCTGGCGGCCATAGGCGGAAAGATGCGCGCAGACGATGCGCGGGTTGAATTCCTTCAATGCCTCATAGGTCAGGCCAAGCTTATCCGGTTGATCGCCGCGCAGATTATCCAAAACCGCATCCGCATGGCCGATCAATTGGCGCAGCAGCGCCATGCCTTCCGGATGCTTCAGGTTCAGGGCCAGGCTGCGCTTGTTTCGGTTGAAGGCGTGATGGAAATGGCTATCGCCCGGGCCGAAGTAATAAGGTCCGACGCTGCGCCCAACATCGCCGCCTTCGGCTGGGTTTTCGATTTTGATGACCTCGGCCCCCATATCCGCGAGCAGCATGGAACCGAAAGGCCCAGCGCCATATTGCTCGACCGCCAGGACCGTGACGCCATCCAGCGGCAGGGGCCGATCCGCCATCAGATCGGGTTCTTTTCAATCAGGCGCTTGGCGATAACCAGGCGCTGGATTTCATTGGTGCCTTCACCAATCACCAAAAGCGGCGCGTCGCGATAGAGCCGTTCAACGACAAATTCCTTGGAATAGCCATAGCCGCCATGAATGCGCATGGCTTCCAGGCTGTTTTCCACCGCGGCTTCGGTCGCGAAAAGCTTCGCCATGCCGGCCTCATAATCCGAACGATCGCCGCGATCCAAGGCCCGCGCGGCTTTTTCGGTCAGCAGGCGCGCCGCTTCCACACGCACCGCCATATCGGCAAGCTTCAGCGCAATCGCCTGATGCTCATGGATGAATTTGCCGAAGGTTTTGCGCTGTTGGGAATAGCGCACCGCCTCATCCAGCGCGCGCTTCGCGACCCCAACACCGCGCGCCGCGACATTCACGCGCCCGAGTTCCAGCCCGGCGATGGCGCAGGCCAAGCCCTTGCCTTCAACGCCACCAATCAGCCGATTAGCCGGGATGCGGTAATCGGTGAAAACAAGCTCCGCGCTATCAATGCCCTTATAGCCAAGCTTTTCGAGCTTGCGAGAAACCGTGAAGCCCGGCCCTTTTTCGGCAATGAACATCGCCATGCCGTGATGGCGAGGCTCCGCTGCCGGGTTGGTCTTCACCAGTAGTGCGAAGCAACTGCCTTCAATGCCATTGCTGATCCAGGTTTTCGTGCCATTGATGATGTAATCATCACCATCGCGCCGCGCGACGGTGCGAATGGCCTGCAAATCTGTTCCGCAATCGGGTTCCGTCAGCGCCAAGCCACCGCGCAATTCCCCGGTTGCGAATTGCGGCAGGAAGCGCTGGCGCTGTTCTGGCGTGCCCATCTTATCCACAATGCGCGCCATGATCAGATGCGAATTGAGAATGCCGGACACCGACATCCATTCCTCGGAGATCAATTCAATAATGCGCGCATAGGTGGAAGGGCGCAGCCCAAGCCCGCCCAATTCCTGTGGGATGATGGCGCCGAACAGTCCCATTTCCTTCATTCGCGCCACAATCTCATGCGGATAGGCGTCTTCATGTTCCAGCTTGGACGCCACGGGCCGCACATGGCGTTCCAAGAAGCGTGCAACCGAATCGAGAACCAGCTTTTCCTGTTCGTCCAAATCGCTCATCTTGCTGCCTTCACGCCGGCGCCGCGCTTTGGCACCAGGCTCACCCGTTCAAAGGAAAGAAAGACCGTGCCATCGGCCTTGAAGCCTTCGGTCTTGGTGGTCACGATGCCCTGATTAGGGCGGGATTTGCTGGCGCGCACATCGGTCACCGTGGTGCGCGCATAAATCGTATCGCCAGGGAAAACCGGCGCCGTCAGCGCAATATCCTTCCAGCCAAGATTGGCGATGGCATTGAAGGAAATATCGGCAACCGTCATGCCCGTTACGATCGCCAGCGTCAGCGCGGAATTGACCAGAGGCTTGCCGAATTCAGACCGAGACGCGAAATCCGCATCGCAATGCATCGGGTGCTGGTTCATCGTCAGCAGGCTGAATTGGATATTGTCAGCCTCTGTAATCGTGCGGCCGGGCCAGTGTTCAAACACCTGGCCCGGCGCGAAATCTTCCAGGAAATTGCCACGTTCCCGGCCCGCTACAATCGTCACGTTTTTGTTTCCTCAACCTTATGGGGTCGGGCTTCAGCCCGCCAATGCTTCCGTCAGCGCCACCACGCTTTCTGCCTTGTCCAGCGTCATTGCCAGATCAATCACGCGTTCAATCCGCGCGGGTGACATGACGCGCGCGGCATTTTCGCGGAATTTCTGCTCGACATCCGCAGCACTTAAAGGCTGACCATCGGAACCACGATTGAATTCCTCACGGTGGCGCAGCGTGCGGCCATCGGTGGTTTCAATCACCACCTCACCGGAATAATAGCGCGGGAAACGAGAATCCGGATCCTCGGCGTAATGGGCGCGCTGGCAAAGTTCCAGCACGCGGGGATCACGGATGGCTTGCTCATCCAATTCATTCAGCGTGAAGCGGCCATGCAGAATGGACGCTGCCATGGTGTAGTGGATGCTGAATTGCGCGTCATAGGAATTGGCCGGCGCCTTTTTCGCTTCTTCCGGCTGGCAGACAATCTTGTATTGGCCCGGTGAGAGCAGCGCGGTCATGCTGCGGATCGCCTCTGGCGTCAGGCCGTGCTTGCGGCGCAGCGCCAAAGTGGCGTCAGCAATCGCATGATTGAAATGGCAGCAGGGATAAGGCTTCAGCGCCACATTGCGGAATTCCCAGAGCTTGCCGAGCGCTTCCGTGCAGCGTTCAGCAAAACCTTCCGGCGCCTTGCCGCCCAGATAGGCGCGGAACAGGCCAAAGCGCCCTTCATAAGCCGCCGGTGGCGCCTTGAAGCCGGCGCGCGCCAGCGCCGTTGCGGTAATGCCGCAAACACCGGCCCAACCGGGATGAATGCGCTTGGTCCAGGAACCATCTTCCAGAAACTCCAGCGACCCCGCCGCCATGGAAAGAATGACGCCCTGGGCGGCGGCCATTTGCGCCGCTGTCGCGCCCGCCAGGCGCCCCGCTGTCAGCGATGCGCCAAAGGCGCCCACCATGCCGGTTGGGTGAAAGCCCAATTGATGGAAGGCGCCCTGCGCCGCCGCGCCGATGCGCGACGATGCCTCGATGCCGATGATATAGGCCGCGAGGGCTTCAAGCCCGTTCGCGCCATGTTCGCGCGCCATGCCAAGTGCGGTTGGCACGGCGCTGGCGGAACCATGCACCACGGCGTCGGAGTGCGTGTCGTCAAAATCAAGCCCATGCATCAGCGTGCCATTCAGCATCACGGAATCGCGCAAAGGCAGGCGCATGGCATAGCCAATCACGGGATGCGCGCCGGCACCGGCCAGGCTTTGCAGCGCATTGGCGGTGCGATGCGCGAAATCGAAGCTGGTGGAAGCCAGCGCAATGCCCAGGCAATCCAGCATATGGCGTTTCGCTTGTTCGATGACATCGGCGGGGATGTCTTCCGCGCGGAGTTGCGCGGCGAAACCGGCCAATTGGGCGGAAATTGGGGCTCGGCTTTTCGCGTCAGCGTCAGCCATCGTTCCGGGCAGCGCATCCATCATTGCGGTTCCTCCTCTGGGTTTTGACGTATTTCGGCATGGCTTGGCGGTGCTGTAAAGCTCTGGCCTTGGCGCGGGAGCGTGGCTGTGAAATTGTAAGCATCGCATGAGGCACAACACGCCAGGAAAGAGACAGAGATGAACGCACCCGGTCCCAATCGCAGTTTTCTGTTTGCCCCAGGTGACCATCCGCGTCGGGCGGAAAAGGTGCTTCAGGTGGGCGCCGATGCCGCGATTCTGGATTTGGAAGATGCGGTCGCCATCGCCGCCAAGCCAGCCGCGCGCGGGGCGGTTCGCGCAGCTTTGGAAAACCCGCGCCAATGCCGCGCCTATGTGCGCGTGAATGCCTTTGATACGCCATTCTGCTTTGGCGATCTGCAGGCGGTTATCGCTGGCACGCTGGATGGCATTGTGCTGCCCAAGCTGGAGGATTCTGGCCAATTGCTTGCCGTGGATTGGATGATCGGCAATCTGGAAGCCGAACGCGGCCTGCCCGCTGGTCGCATAGACCTGATGCCGATTGTTGAAACCGCACGCGGGCTGGTGGCGCTCCGCGATTTGGCACGCGCTGCGGCGGCGCTGCCTTCTGGCCGCGTCAGGCGGCTGGCCTTTGGTGCGGGCGATTACACCACCGATCTCGGCATTACCTGGACCTTGAATGAGGATGAATTGACGCCGGCGCGAAGCGAGTTCGTGCTCGCCTCCCGCGCGGCCGGCCTTGAGCCGCCGATTGATACGGTGTTTATCGAATTGCGCGAGGCCGCCGCGTTCGAGGCATCTTGCACGCGTGGCGCGATACTAGGTTTCCAGGGCAGGCTGTGTATCCACCCGGATCAGATCGCGCCCGCCAATGCGGCCTATTCTCCGCCGGAGGCGGAAATCACCCGCGCCAAGCGGATTGTTGAAGCCTTCGCGGAAGCGGAAGCGGGTGGGCTTGCCTCCATCCAGGTGGATGGGCGCTTTGTGGATTACCCGATTGTGCAGAAGGCCGAGCGCATTCTGGCGATTGCGGCAACGATCGCGGCCAAGAAAGGCTGACGCGCCCCGGCTTGCGCGTCATCCCAAGCAGGTTCCTTAGCGCGGCGCGGGCTGCCCCGGCGCTTGCGGGCGTGGTCCATCGCCGCGGTGGCCACGGCGCTGCACTTCGGCGCGCGTCAACGCGCCATCACCATCTGCATCCATGGAGCGGAACATGGCATCCGCCATAACGCGCAATTCAGGCAGCGTAATCTTGCCGTCCAAATCCGCATCCACGAAGCGGAAGCGCGCCGCCTGGCGTGTTTCCATGCGCTCGCGCATGCCCTCTGGCGGGCCACGGCCTTCGCCACGGCGGGCGGTATAGAAGGCGCGGATTTCTTCGATCGTCAGGCCACCATCCTTGTTGGCGTCAATCTCTACGAAGCGCGTGGCAAGCCAGGCACTGGCTTCGTCACCCGTCACCTTGCCATCATTATTGGCGTCGGCGCGCGCAAAAGCCTCGCCCGCGGCGAAGCCCATCATGCCATCGCCACGCTGGCCGTGATGCATCTGATGAGGCCCTGGGCCTTGCGGGCCTGGGCCGGGTTGCGCGCTGGCCAAACCTGCTGCGCCAAGGGCGAAGACAGAAGCCAGCACAAGGGTCCGGGTTGTTCTTGAAGACATATCAAACTCCTGCAAACGGCGAGATGCCGTGCGACACCCTTGCGCCCCTTTTGTAACGCGCGCATTGCGCCAACGCAGGGCACAGGTGAAGAAAGGTAACCGGGTCAGGGTGTACCGCCCTGCCCCAAATCCCACCACATGCCGGTAAAGGCCAAGATACCCTCCCGCGCCGGGGCGATCAGGAAATGCTCATCGGGCCCGTGTTGCTTGCAGCCATTATAGGAATGCGGCACCCAAACCAGCGGCACGCCGATATGGTCCACAAACACGTCCCCGGGCAGGCCGCCCGATGAATTGGGGATGATCTGCACGCGCTTGCCCAGCGTTTTCTGCATGCTTTCCTGCGCCCAACGCACCCAGGGGTGATTGGGCGGCGTGCGGGAAGCGGCCATGCGCACCCCGGCATTTTCAATCACAATATCGCCAAAGCCCTGTTCATTCAGATGGCGACGCAAAGATGCC
>VYKX01000244.1_pt1 | contig 14431 bp, 10 predicted proteins | sample 5114471 | NCBI WGS metagenome assembly VYKX01 (sample SAMN12291785, study PRJNA351875) | freshwater metagenome | isolation source: freshwater lake | place: USA: Michigan, Gull Lake | collected 2013-08-08
TTCTGCGCGGCGACGGCAACGCGCGGTGGCTGCAGGAACGCGGCGTGACGATCTGGGACGAATGGGCTAAGCCCGATGGCGACCTCGGGCCGGTGTACGGCGTGCAGTGGCGCAGCTGGCCGACGCCCGAGGGCGGACACGTCGACCAGATCGCCGAACTCGTGCGCACGCTCAAGACCAACCCCGACTCGCGCCGGATGATCGTGAGCGCCTGGAACGTGGCCGACCTGCCGAAGATGGCGCTGCTGCCCTGCCACGCGTTCTTCCAGTTCTACGTCGCGCCGTCGGCCCTCGCAGGAGAGCCGGCGCGGTTGAGCTGCCAGCTCTACCAGCGCAGCGCCGACATCTTTCTCGGCGTGCCGTTCAACATCGCGAGCTACGCGCTGCTCACGCACATGCTGGCGGCGCAATGCGATCTGGCCGTGGGCGATTTCATCTGGACCGGCGGCGACTGCCACCTCTACAGCAACCATGCCGAACAGGTCGATCTGCAGCTCTCGCGCGAACCCCGGTCACTGCCGACGCTGCACCTGCTGCGCCGGCCGCCGTCGATCTTCGACTACGAGTTCGAGGACTTCGAGGTGCGCGGCTACGACCCCCACCCGGCCATCAAGGCGCCGGTGGCGGTGTGAGCGCGCTGGCTTCTCGCCGGCGGCTGATCAGTAGCTGATGCTGAAGCGGGTGCCGCGGTACGACAGGATCGCCGTGCGCAGGCGGATCTGCTGCAGCGTCAGTTCGGGGGTGAGCTTGTCGCCTTCATGCACCAGTTTGCCGTTGATGATGAGCATCCGGCTTGCGGGGTTCTCGGAGTAGGTGGCACCGGCCACCGTCAGCGGCGGAAGGCTCGCGCGGACATCCTCAGGCAGATCACGCAGGGCGACCACGCGCTCGTCGGTTGCGTTGGCGTTGGCGTTGGCGTTGGCGTTGGCGTTGGCGTTGGCGTTGGCGTTGGCGTTGGACGATGTTGTCGCATTCGGCGACGCGGCGGGCGGGGAAGGTGCAGCGGATCCACCGGTGCTCGGGCTGCCGCCCATGACGTTGCTCGACGTTGCCGCCACCGCGTCCGTTGCTGACGGCCCCGCATTCGCGAGCGCTCCAGCCCTGGTTGCGGACGACGCCGCGGTTCCCGCACCCTTCGCCCTCGACAACACGGTGGGTGCAGGCGCCGCAGCCACGTCGGCATCGGAAGTCGACGTGGGCGCCAGCGTGATCGTCGGCGCAGGCGTCGAGGCCACCGCAGCGCTCGCGCCTGGCATCTGAACGGTTGTGACGGCGGGCAGCGCGGCCGGTGGGTTCACCGCGACAGGCGAGGCCACACCGACTGCGGAAGTGGATCCGGACCTCACCTCGACCGCCGGCGTCGACGCCCCATCGCGCGACAGCCACCAGCCACCGGCGCCGCCGAGCAGCAGGATCGCAGCACCGCCAGCCAGCAGCGCGGCACGGTCCCGACCCGGTGTCGTCGTCTCGGCCGCAGGCAGATCGCCGAGCGGCTGCGCATGCAGGTCCGGGATCTCGCCGCGGCTGCGCTCGGCTTCAGCGCGCTTCAGGGCATCGAGGATGTAGGACATGTGCGCAGTCGGCGTTCGATGTGACGATGCAGGGTCAGAGCGTTGCGCAGGACGATGAACCGGCGCTCACGGCTTGCTTGCATCGACGAGCAGTCTGGGCTCGTCGACGCCGCTCAACCGGTTGAGCTGCATGAAGGTGGTCGGCCCGGCCACACCATCGGGTTGCAGTCCATGCGCGCGCTGGAAGTTCGACACGCGGGCCTTGAGCACCGTCCCGAAACCTGCTCCTGCTGCGGGTGCCGGTTGCCCCGACCAGGCCGCGAGCTGCGTCGCCAGGCGATCGACCACGGGACCGGCAGCCCCTTTTTGCACCGGTCCGGTGTAGCCGGGCGGCGCCTGCCAGAAGGTCGAGAACTCGCCTTGCCACACCGTGGCCAGTACACCGAGCGGCGCCTTCATGGTCGCCTCGCCCACACGCAAGGTGACGCTGTCGGCGCCCACGCCGGTGACGAGCGCGTAGGCGGCCTTGCCGCTCGCATCGCGCAACGTCAGGATGCCCGGGCGATCGAGCTGACGCACCGTCGCGAGCGTCGTCGTGAATCGGAAGCAGGGCTGCTGCTGAGCGGTGGTGGCGGCGCAGACATCGCCTGCGGTAGCGGGCACTGCAACCTTCCAGAGTGCTGCGAGATCGCGCCACGCGTCGCTCTCGGCCCGGTGCAGCGCAGCGAAGCCGGTCGCACCGCCGAAAGTCAGGCTGGTAGGGGGTGAGGATGCGGCGCTGGCGGTCGCTGCAGTGGTCGATGCAAAGTTCGCTGACACGGCGCCCACCGCAGAAGGGTTCGGCGCCACCAGGCCAGGGGCGGAGGCGGGCTCGGGGCGCTGCGCGGCACTCGTTCGGGCTGACGCTGTCGCCGACGCTGCGACTGCCGACCCCGCGCCGCTGGTCATGCCAGGCGACGCGGCCAAGGTGCCACCTGGCTGTGCGGGTGGCGATGAAGCCGCGCCATCCTGCCCTGCGCCCACCGCGCCGAAGACCGCTGACCGCACGGACACGGGCGCTGCGCTGAACACCCAGACGAGCGCAGCCACCACCGCCGCACCCACCGCGAGGCCCATCCCCGTGGCGGCGATCAGCGGGCCGCGACGAGGCGCCGCCAGAGCTGCGCGCACCGCGTTGGTCGGTGCGTCGAACACTTCGCCCGCCGCTTTCTCGACGATCGCCCGATCGACCACCGCCTTGCCGCCGGCGTAGGCCCCGAGCATCGCGCGGTCGCACAGCAGGTTGATTCGGCGAGGCACGCCGCCGCACAGCTTGTGGATCAAGGGCAGGGTGTCGGCAGCGAACGGCGAGATGCCGGTCAGGCCCGACACCGACAGGCGGTGGCGGATGTACTTGGCGGTCTCGGCCTCGGACAGCGCCTCGAGATGAAAGCGCGCAATGACTCGCTGCGCGAGTTGCTGCAGGTCAGGCCGCGCCAGCATGTCGCGCAGTTCGGGCTGACCGATCAGGATGATCTGCAGCAGCTTGCGCTCGCTGGTCTCGAGGTTCGTCATCAGGCGCAGCTGCTCGAGCACATCGGCCGACAGGTTCTGCGCCTCGTCGATGATCAGCACGTTGTTCTTGCCGATGGCGTGCATGCGCAGCAGGAACGCATTGAGCGGCTCGAGGTAGTCGGTGACCGTCGCCGTGCCCGGCTCGCGATGCGGGTACGGGATGCGGAACTCGTCGCACACCGAGCGCACCAGCTCGATCACCGTGAGCTTGGGGTTGAAGATGTAGGCGACGTTGCAGTTCTTCGGAATCTGCTCGAGGAAGCAGCGGCACACTGTCGTCTTGCCCGCGCCGATCTCGCCCGTCAGCAGCACGAAGCCGCCACCGCCGCCCAGGCCGTAGAGCAGGTGCGCGAGCGCCTCGCGGTGGCGCTCGCTCATGAACAGGAAGCGCGGGTCCGGCGCGATCGAGAACGGGCCCTGCTTCAGACCGAAGTGATCGGCGTACATGGGCGACAGTATGGTCGCGCCGCGCGCTGCGGGTCTTGCATCGGCTCCGATTGCTGCGCGCGTGTCGGCATGTGGCCCGTCGCCCGCATCGGCGCCTACCGCAGACACCACCCGCAGCGGCGCCGCGTCGTTCAGCGCACCCGAAACGCCAGAACTCAGCTTCATCGTGCAGGGCTGCGCACGCTCATGGCCAATGCAGGAAACGCGCAGCCAGCAACACGCCGACCATCGCGAGGATCGTCAGACGGCTGGTGCCGTTCATCAGCGCGTAGACCAGCGGGTCATCATGCATCTCGCCGCGAGCGGTCTTGATCCACAGCCGCGACAGCCAGTAGATGAGGCCGAAACCGATGAACCACATCAGCTCGGGTGCCCCGTAGCGCGCCTGCGTGTCGGGAGCGGAAACGAACAGACCGAACACGACGATCGAGGCCAGCCCGGCACCCACGCCCGTGGGCCACAGCACGACGAGATCCTCGACGCGGTAATCGCGCCCGCGAGTGACGCTGCGGCCCTCGCGCTGCATCACCACGAGCTCGGCACAGCGCTTGACGAGGGCCAGGCTCAGGAAGATGAAGATCGAGAACGCCAGCAGCCATTTGCTGACCGCGATGTCGGTGGCCATCGACCCGGCAAAGATGCGCAAGGTGAAGAGACCGGCAAGCATCATGACGTCGAGCATGACGAAAGTCTTGAGGTGCCAGCTGTACAGGCTGGTCAGCACCAGGTACGCCATCAGGATCGCGAAGAAGTGCAGGTTGACCTGAAGCGCCAGCACCACCGCCGCGACCATCAACACGGCAGACACCATCAGCCCGCGCTCGATCGGGATCGCGCCGCTGGCCAGGGGCCGGTTCTTCTTGCGCGGATGCGCCCGGTCGCTTTCCAGGTCGAGGATGTCGTTGACGATGTAGGTCGCCGACGCGGTGAACGAGAACGCGAGAAAGGCGACGAACGCATGCCCGACCTTCAGCAGATCGGTGAACGCGAACGCGGTGAGCAGCGGCACGAAAAGCAGGATGTTTTTCGACCACTGGTGCACGCGCAGTTGCTTGGCCCACTGCCTGAGCGACGCTGCCGGCCGCTCGATGTGCAGCTCGATCGGCGTGTGCGAGCGCACCTCGCGGGTCACGCTGTCCGACGTGCCGACCAGAATCGCCCCCTTCGCCGCGCGCCAGATGGGCAGGTCGGCGCTGCTGTCACCGGCGTAGCAGAAGTCGTTGCCGACCTCGGCGCGAATCGCCTCGAGCTTGCGTTCGCCCTTGAGGTTGTTGTGCTCGTCGCTGGCAATGACGTGATCGAAGAGGCCGAGACGCGCCGCGAACGCATCGGCGATGCGCCGATTGGCGGCCGTGGCGAGCACGATCAGGCGGCCGGCGCTCTTCTGAATGCGCAGGTGATCGACCAGCGCGGCGGTGAGCGGCAGCGAATCCGCTGCCAAAGTCACCCGTTGCGACACGCGCTCCTTGAGACCAGCCCGACCCGACAGGAGCCAGAACGGCAGCAGGAAGATCGTCAACGGCTCACGCCTGATCAACAGCACCAGCGACTCGATCAGTGTGTCGGTGGCCGTCAGGGTGCCGTCGAGGTCGACGACGAGCGGGAATGTCGACATGACCGCCGAATCGTTGTTGGGCACGACCCAGTGTAGCCAGCGCGGGTGACTCGCGATCCGCAGAGATGGGCGCTTTCAGGCGGCGAGAACGGGGCGGAGGGCGAGGCTGCAGAACGACGCGCCCGACCCGGGCTCAATCAGGCTGGCGACCCACCACCTCGGCCGGCGCCTGCACGAGTTCGATCAGCACGCCTTCCCCACCCACCGGGAACTCGTCGTTGCCCTTGGGATGCACGAAGCAGATGTCGTGGCCCGCAGCGCCGGGGCGGATGCCGCCCGGGGCAAAGCGCACGCCTTTTGCACTGAGCCAGGCGACAGCGGCAGGCAGGTCGTCGATCCACAGGCCGATGTGATTCAGCGGCGTGGTGTGGACGGCGGGTTTCTTGTCGGCATCGATGGGCTGCATCAGATCGACCTCGACGCGGTGAATGCCCATGCCGACGGCACAGATGTCTTCATCGACGTTCTCGCGTTCGGAGCGGAAGGTGCCGGTGACTTCGAGGCCGAACAGATCGACCCACAGTGTGCGCAGGCGGTCCTTGCTCGTACCGCCAATGGCGATCTGCTGAAGGCCCAGCACACGAAATGGGCGTGGCGTGTTGGCATCGGTCAGCGCATTCAAGGCGTTCATGGCATCCCCGTGGGCATCAGGTGGTGGGCTTGTTCGGCAGGCTCGATCGACCGCGTCACTCGAAGGTCATGATGACCTGATCGACCGCGAGGCTGTCGCCCAGCTTGGCTGCAAGCGACGCGACCACGCCGTCCTGCGCCGCGACGAGGATGTTCTCCATCTTCATGGCTTCGATCACCGCCAGACGCTCACCGGCACGCACCGCCTGGCCCGCGACCACGTTCACCTGCACGAGCAGACCCGGCATGGGCGACAGCAGGAACTTCGACAGGTCCGGCGGTGCCTTCACCGGCATCAGCGCGTACAGCGCCGCGGCGCGTGGCGACAACACCTTGGCGTCGATCTGCGCGCCGTTGTGCGTGACCCGGAATGACAGGCCGACACGCTCGATCTGCGCACAGAATTCTTGCCCGTTGCAGCGGCCACGGATCACGAGCTCGCGCAGGGACGAGCGCAGTTCGATGTCGTAGCCAAGACCTGCGGCGACGACATCGAATGCGTTACTGGCTGCACGCGCTGTAACCGTCACCGCGGTCTCGTCGCGCCCCGATGCGTCAGGCGCCTGCGACTCGGTGACGACGACGAACTCGCTGCCGATCTCGACCTCGTGCCCCGGCAACTGACCGGTGATGCCTGAAGCGCGCGACAGGTGGATTCGGTTGGCTACCGCGGCCAGCACCCGCAGGAAAGCCGGGTCGTCGTGCTGCACTGCCGCCGTCGTGAATCCCTTCGGGTAGTTCTCGGCGATGAAGCCGGTGTTGAAGGCACCTTCCGCGAATCGCGGATGAGCGAGCAGCGCGGCCTGGAACGGAATGTTCGAGCGAATGCCGCGGATCGCGAACGCGTTCAAGGCGTGCCGCATCTTCGTGATCGCATCGGCGCGATCGCGGCCGTGAACGATGAGCTTGGCGATCATCGAGTCGTAGTGCATCGAGATCTCGCCGCCCTCGGCCACACCGGTGTCCACGCGCACGCCGGCCAGCACATCGTCCACATCGGCAGGGAGCGATCCAGGCGCAGCCGGTACGGGCGGCAGGAAACGCACCAACCGACCGGTCGACGGCAGGAAGCCGCGAAACGGGTCCTCGGCATTGATGCGGCATTCGATCGCCCACCCGTTGCGCGCGATGTCGGCCTGCGCGAACGGCAGCGCCTCGCCTGCGGCCACGCGGATCATCAGTTCGACCAGATCGAGCCCGGTGATGCACTCGGTCACCGGGTGCTCGACCTGCAGACGCGTGTTCATCTCCAGGAAATAGAAGCTCTGATCACGGCCGACGACGAACTCGACCGTGCCGGCCGACTGGTAGTTCACCGCCTTGGCCAGCGCCACCGCCTGCGCACCCATGGCCTGGCGCGTGTCTTCGCTGATGAAGGGCGACGGTGCCTCCTCGATCACCTTCTGGTGGCGACGCTGGATCGAGCACTCTCGCTCGTGCAGGTAGACGACGTTCCCGTGTGCGTCGCCGAGCACCTGGATCTCGATGTGGCGCGGCTCCTCGACGAACTTCTCGATGAAGACGCGGTCGTCGCCGAAGCTGTTGCGCGCCTCGTTCTGGCAGGCGGTGAAGCCATCGAACGCGTCGCGGTCGTTGAACGCCACGCGCAGGCCCTTGCCGCCACCACCGGCACTGGCCTTGATCATCACCGGGTAGCCGATGCCACGCGCGATCTCGACCGCGCGCTCGGCGTTCTCGATCGCCGAGTTGACGCCCGGGATCGTGCTCACGCCGGCCTCGGCGGCGAGCTTCTTCGACGCGATCTTGTCGCCCATCGCCGAGATCGATGCGTGCTTCGGCCCGATGAAGACGATGCCTGCTTCTTCCACCCGGCGCGCGAAGTCGGCGTTCTCGCTCAGGAAACCGTAGCCCGGATGCACGGCCTCGGCACCCGTTTGGCGGCAGGCGTCGATGATCCGGTCGATCAGCAGGTACGACTCGCGCGACGGCGGCGTGCCGATGCGCACTGCCTCGTCGGCCAGTTCGACATGCCGCGCATCGCGGTCGGCGTCGGAATAGACCGCGACGGTCGCGATGCCCATCTTCTTCGCCGTGCGGATGACACGGCAGGCGATCTCGCCTCGGTTGGCAATCAGGATCTTGTTGAACATCAGTAAGCCTCGTCGAAATGGGCGTCCATGGGCACCGTCTGATCCAGCGCTGGCCAGGCGATGGCGCAAATTCGGGCAATCAGGTCATGAAGGGCAGTCATGTTGTCAGGGCACCGGGGTCATCGCGGCCGCCTTGACGGCGCCCGCATCAAAGGTCATCGTGACCGAGCAGCCGGCCGCAGCGGCCAGGCGCTCGATCAGCGCGTCCGCGAAATCGGCACCGTCGGCGCTGTAGCGCTTCAACGCCTGCGCGACCAGTTCGGCGCGGTCCAAGACCAGCTCCTTGCTGCGCAACAGTGTTCCCAGCACCGAAGCTACCTGGGAGCGGTCCAGACCATAGCTGCCCGACAACACCCAGCTCAGTTCCACCAGCACCACCACCGGCACGTATCCGGGGGCGTCGGCGCTGAGCGATTCGATCAGGCGTGTGGCGCGAGGCGACTGGCGGGGATCGTCCTGCATCACGTAGCGAACCAGCACGTTCGTGTCCAGGCCGGTCACTTCGCACGCCCCTTGCGCACGGCAGCACGGGCGGCGAGCTCGGCGATCGTGCGGTTCATCTCGTCGATCGACACCGTTCGTGTCGCCTTGCCGAACATGCCCTTGAGTTCACGCACCGACAGCGTGGCCGCAACGAGCTCGAACCGTCCGGGCTCGATCTGCACGAACTCCACGCGATCGCCCGCCTGCACGTTCAGCACGCGACGCACATCGGCCGGGATGGTGATCTGGCCCTTGCTGGTGAGTGTGGCGGTGGACATGGTCTTGCCTTCTCCAGATTCCTTACCTGATTGTAAGGAATCGACCGCAGATTGCGACCGGCAGCGCGCACTTCGAAATCACAGTGGAATGTTCCCGTGCTTGCGCCATGGGTTGTCGATCTTCTTGTCGCGCAGCATCGCCAGCGAACGGCAGATGCGCTTGCGCGTCTCATGGGGCTGGATCACGTCGTCGATGAAGCCTCGGCTGCTGGCGACGAACGGGTTGGCGAATCGGGTCTTGTATTCGGCTTCCTTCGCAGCGATCTTCTCGGGGTCGCCCTTGTCCTCTCGGAAGATGATCTCGACCGCGCCCTTGGCGCCCATCACCGCGATCTCGGCGTTCGGCCAGGCAAAGTTGACATCGCCGCGCAGGTGCTTGGAACTCATCACGTCATAGGCGCCGCCGTAGGCCTTGCGGGTGATGACGGTGACCTTGGGCACGGTGCATTCGGCATAGGCGTAGAGCAGCTTGGCGCCGTGCTTGATGATGCCGCCGTACTCCTGCGCGGTGCCGGGCATGAAGCCGGGCACGTCGACGAAGGTCAGCACCGGGATGTTGAACGCATCGCAAAAGCGCACGAAGCGCGCGGCCTTGATGCTGCTCTTGATGTCGAGACACCCCGCCAGCACCAGCGGCTGGTTGGCGACCACACCCACCGTCTGCCCTTCCATGCGCACGAAGCCGATGACGATGTTCCTTGCGTAGTCGGGCTGCAGCTCGAAGAACTCGCCGTCGTCGGCGGTCTTCACGATCAGCTCCTTCATGTCGTAGGGCTGGTTGGGGTTGTCGGGCACCAGGGTGTCGAGCGAGTGGTCGATGCGATCGGCGCGGTCGTTGCTCGGCCGCAGCGGAGGCTTCTCGCGGTTGTTGAGCGGCAAGTAGTTGAACAGCCGGCGCAGCAGCATCAGCGCGTCGACGTCGTTGTCGAAAGCCAGATCCGCCACACCGCTTTGCGTGGTGTGGGTGGTGGCACCGCCCAGCGCCTCGGCCGTCACCTCTTCGTGGGTCACCGTCTTCACCACTTCGGGTCCGGTGACGAACATGTAGCTGCTGTCTCGCACCATGAAGATGAAGTCGGTCATCGCCGGGCTGTAGACCGCGCCGCCGGCGCACGGGCCCATGATCATGCTGATCTGCGGCACGACACCCGACGCCATCGCGTTGCGCTGGAACACTTCGGCATAGCCCCCGAGCGAGGCCACGCCCTCCTGGATGCGCGCGCCGCCCGAGTCGTTCAGGCCGATGACCGGTGCGCCGACCTTCATGGCCTGGTCCATCACCTTGCAGATCTTCTCGGCGTGCGCTTCGCTCAGCGCACCGCCGAAGACGGTGAAGTCCTGGCTGAAGACGAACACCAGCCGGCCGTTGATCATTCCGTAGCCGGTGACCACGCCGTCGCCCGGCACCTTGTTGTCGGCCATGCCGAAGTCGGTGCAGCGGTGCTCGACGAACATGTCCCACTCTTCGAAGGTGCCTTCGTCGAGCAGCAGTTCAAGCCGTTCGCGAGCGGTGAGCTTGCCCTTTCCGTGCTGTGCGGCGATGCGCTTTTCTCCGCCGCCCAGTCGCGCCAGAGCGCGTTTGGCTTCGAGCTGTTCGATGATGTCGTGCATGGTCAGTGGCGCTGTGCAGGCGCGTCAGGGTGTGATGGGGAAACGGCGTAGTCGGCGAGCAGCAGTCGCGCGGCAGCCGACGGAGCGATGCGCGCCGACTTGACCGCGTCGAGCAGTTGCGGCAGGCGTTCGCGCACAGCCGGATGCTGCCTGAAGTCGGACTGCAGGCGCGCCTGGATCAGGTCCCACATCCAGGACTGTGCCTGCTGATGGCGGCGCAGGGCCCACTCGCCGCTGCTCTGGCGCAAGGCGGTGAAGCGATCGACCTGGGCGATGAACGCATCGAGGCCCTCGCCCTTCAAGGCACTCAAGGGCATGACGACGGGCGACCAGCGCTCGCCCGCAGCGTCTGCTGAGGCAGCCGGTCGCCGCGGCGCGAGCAACCTCAGTGACCCTGCGATCTGCGCCTGCGCCCGCGCGGCAGCCACCGGGTCGATGTCGGCCTTGTTGATGACCACCAGATCGGCCAGTTCCATCACGCCTTTCTTGATCGCCTGGAGGTCGTCACCGGCGTTGGGCAACTGCAGCACGACGAAGAGGTCCGTCATGCCGGCGACAGCGGTCTCGCTCTGGCCCACGCCCACCGTCTCGACGAGCACCCGGTCGAAGCCCGCGGCCTCGCACACCAGCATCGCCTCGCGGGTCTTCTCGGCGACACCGCCGAGCGTGCCTGCGGCAGGGCTCGGCCGGATGAAGGCCGAGGGATGCACCGACAGATGCTCCATGCGCGTCTTGTCGCCCAGGATCGATCCGCCGTTGACGCTCGACGACGGGTCGATCGCCAGCACCGCGACCCGATGCCCCCGCGCGATCAGTTCGAGCCCGAGCGCCTCGATGAAGGTCGACTTGCCCACACCCGGCACGCCCGAGATGCCGATGCGCACCGCGTGCCCGGTGCGCGGCAGCAGGCCGTTGAGCAGCGCGTCGGCGCGCACTCGATGGTCGGCGCGGGTCGATTCGAGCAGCGTGATGGCCTTGGCGATGGCACGGCGTTCGCCACGGCACACGCCAGCGCTCAAGGCTTCATCGTCGGCAGGCAGGCTCACGGAATGGACACGAGGCGAGGAACAGGGAAAAAGCACCAGCAGGCAAGCACACTCGCGGTGCAGGGTCAGGTGGGGGCCACAGTCGCGGGCAGGGTTCAGCCCTTTGCTGCCGCGAGCGATTGCGCACGCACGCGGATGTGCTCGAGCACATCCTTCGCACTGGCGGGGATCGGCGTGCCCGGACCGTAGATGCCCTTGACGCCAGCGTCGTACAGGAACTCGTAGTCGGCACGCGGAATCACGCCGCCGACGAACACGATGATGTCGTCGGCGCCCTGCGCCTTCAGCGCCGCGATGATCTCGGGCACCAGCGTTCGGTGGCCGGCGGCCAGGGTGCTGATGCCCACCGCGTGCACGTCGTTCTCGATCGCCTGCCGCGCGCATTCGTCGGCGGTCTGGAAGAGCGGGCCGATGTCGACATCGAAGCCGAGGTCGGCGTAGGCGGTGGCCACGACCTTGGCGCCACGGTCGTGGCCGTCCTGACCGAGCTTGGCGATCATCACGCGTGGCCTGCGGCCTTCGGCTTCGGCAAAGGCAGCGATCTCGACCTTCAGCGCATCCCATCCTTCGGCGCTGTCGTAGGCGGCGGCGTAGACGCCGGTGACCTTCTGGGTGTCGGCGCGGTGGCGGCCCCACACCTTCTCGAGCGCGTCGCTGACTTCGCCCACGGTGGCGCGCAGTCGCATCGCGCGGATCGCCAGATCGAGCAGGTTGCCCACAGGCGGGCTGGCCGCATCGGCCGTCGCACCGTCGGCTTCGAGGCCGTGGCCCGCATGGGCCGCATGCATCGCCTTCGCATCACCCGCCTCGGCACACGCCGTCAGCGCATCGAGCGCCGCCTGCACCGCGGCCTGATCGCGGCTGGCGCGAATGGCCGCAAGCCGCGCGACCTGGTTCTCGCGCACCGCCACGTTGTCGATCACCAGCGTATCGATCTTGTCCTCGACGGCCAGGCGGTACTTGTTGACGCCGACGATCACGTCCTGGCCGGAGTCGATGCGCGCCTGCTTTTCGGTGGCGCTGGCCTCGATCTTGAGCTTCGCCCAGCCGCTGTCGACGGCCTTGACCATGCCGCCCATCGCATCGACCTCTTCGATCAGCTTCCATGCCGCGTCGGCCATGTCCTGCGTCAGCTTCTCCATCATGTAGCTGCCGGCCCAGGGGTCGACGACGCTCGTGATGTGGGTCTCTTCCTGGAGGATCAGCTGCGTGTTGCGGGCGATGCGGGCGCTGAACTCGGTGGGAAGCGCAATGGCCTCGTCGAGGCCGTTGGTGTGCAGGCTCTGCGTGCCGCCGAAGACCGCTGCCATCGCCTCGATGGTGGTGCGCACGACGTTGTTGTAGGGGTCCTGCTCAGCCAGGCTCCAGCCCGAGGTCTGGCTGTGCGTGCGCAGCATCAGGCTTTTCGGGTTCTTCGCACCGAAGCCGGTCATGATCTTCCACCACAGCAGACGTGCGGCGCGCATCTTGGCGATCTCGAGATAGAAGTTCATCCCGATCGCCCAGAAGAAGCTCAGGCGCGGAGCGAACTCATCGACGTCGAGCCCCTTGCCGAGCGCGGTCTGCACATAGGCCTTGCCGTCGGCCAGGGTGAAGGCGAGTTCGAGCGCCTGGTTGGCGCCCGCTTCCTGCATGTGATACCCGCTGATGCTGATCGAGTTGAACTTCGGCATCTGCTGCGCGGTGTACTCGATGATGTCGCCGACGATGCGCATGCTCGGCTCGGGCGGGTAGATGTAGGTGTTGCGGACCATGAACTCCTTGAGGATGTCGTTCTGAATGGTCCCGGTGAGCGCTGCCTGCGGCACGCCCTGTTCTTCGGCCGCGACGACGAAGGCCGCCAGCACAGGCAACACGGCGCCGTTCATCGTCATGCTCACGCTCACCCGGTCGAGCGGAATGCCGTCGAACAGGATCTTCATGTCCTCGACGCTGTCGATCGCGACACCCGCCTTGCCCACGTCACCGGTCACACGGGGGTGATCACTGTCGTAGCCGCGGTGGGTGGCCAGGTCGAAGGCGACGCTGACGCCCTGCCCGCCGGCGGCGAGCGCCTTCTTGTAGAAGTCGTTCGACGCCTCGGCGGTCGAGAACCCCGCGTACTGACGGATCGTCCACGGCCGCACCGCATACATCGTCGCCTGCGGGCCGCGCACGTAAGGTGGAAAGCCCGGCAGCGTGTCGGCGTGGGGCAGTCCCTTCAGGTCGTCTGCGGTGTACAGCGGCTTGACGACCAGACCCTCGGGCGTGACCCAGTTCAGCGCATCGATCTTGCCTGCGGGAGCCGACTTGGCAGCAGAGCGTTGCCACGCGTCAAGCGAGTCGGAAGCGTTAGGGAGTTCTGCGGACATTGGGGGCTCCGGAAGTCATGGCTGTTCGCCGCGGGTGGCAGGGGATGTTTTTTGAATTCTGTATTCTGAACCAAGCCGCTCAGGCGCCGAAGGCCAGCGCCACGCGGTAAGTGACGAAGGATGCCAGATACGCCAGCGCGAAGAGATAGCACGCCATCACCACCGGCCACTTCCAGCCCCCGGTCTCGCGCTTGACCGTCGCAAGTGTCGACAGGCACTGCGGCGCAAACACATACCAGGCGAGCAGCGACAAGGCGGTGGCCAGGCTCCAGGTGTGGGCGATAAGCGGCGTCAATTCGGCGGCGGTGTCGCTGCCGGTGGCCGATAGGGCGTAGACCGTGCCGAGCGCGCTCACGGCCACCTCGCGCGCTGCCAGCCCCGGCACCAGTGCGACGCTGATCTGCCAGTTGAATCCGATCGGCTCGAACACCACCGCGAGCACATGACCGATGCGCCCGGCCACGCTGTACTCGATCGCAGCACCCGTCGCGCCCTCGGGCGGCGCCGGAAAGCTCGCGAAGAACCACAGCGCGATGGTCAGCGTGAGGATGACGCCGCCCACCCGCTTCATGAAGATCTCGACCCGCTGCCACAGCCCGATGGCGACATTGCGCACTGTCGGCCAGTGGTACGAAGGCAGTTCCATCATCAGCGAGCGCACCTGGCTGCCGGCGGTGAAGCGCTTGAGCACCCAGGCCACGGCCAGTGCACCGACGATGCCGGCCGCGTACAGCACGAACATCACCAGGCCCTGCAACTGCAACCCCGGCCCGACACTGCCCCGCGGGATGAAG
>VYKX01000245.1_pt1 | contig 14383 bp, 13 predicted proteins | sample 5114471 | NCBI WGS metagenome assembly VYKX01 (sample SAMN12291785, study PRJNA351875) | freshwater metagenome | isolation source: freshwater lake | place: USA: Michigan, Gull Lake | collected 2013-08-08
GACGCGGCCCCCCTCGCCCGCGCCGACGTCCTGGCCTGGCGGGAGACCTATCCCGGCATCGTGCCGCAGCGGTTCCTCGACCATCTCGATCCCGCCGCCCGCGCCCGCTACTGGCGCGGCGCGCTGGGTGCCGTGCGCGGGCCGGCGGAGAGCGCCGTCTTCGTCGCCGAGATGCCGGGCCACGGCATCGTCGGCTTCGGCGCCTGCGGGGACGAGCGCGTCGGCCTGCCCGACATCGACGGGGAGTTCCACGCGCTTTATCTGCTCAAGGTCGCGCAGGACCTCGGCCTCGGCCGGCGGCTGATGCAGGCGATGGCGCGGGAACTCGTGCTGCGCGGCGCACGCGCCGTCTCGGTCTGGACGCTGCGCGACAACCGGCGCGCCCGCGCCTTCTACGAGAAGCTGGGCGGGCGCCTGCAGGCCGAACGCCCGCTGGATTTCGACGGGACCCCGGTTTGGGAGGTCGGCTACGGCTGGCCGGACGTGCGCGCCGTGCTGGGGCCGGCGGCGGAGGAGGAAGGGGCCCGATGAACGTGATCATCCGACCCGCGCGCGTCGCCGACGCGGCGCAGATCGCCCGGGTCCACGTCGCCTCCTGGCGCTCGACATATCCCGGCATGCTGCCGGACCGGTTCCTGGTGAAGATGTCGGCGCCGGTGCAGGCGGACCGCTGGCGGCGCCTGCTGCGCGATCCGCGCACCGCACGCGGCACCTACGTCGCCGCCGTTCCCGGCCATGGCGTCGTCGGATTCGGCTCCTGCGGGCGGCAGCGCTCCACGCTCGATGCCTTCGGGGGGGAGTTCTTCACCCTCTACCTGCTCGACGACGTGCACGGCCAGGGCCTCGGCCGGATGCTGATGGCCACCATGGCCGCCGGCATGATGGAGGACGGGCTGTCCTCGGCGCTCGTCTGGGTGCTGGGCGACAACCCGGCGCGCTGGTTCTACGAGCGCATGGGCGGGGTGCGCGTCGCGGAGGTGCCCTCGACCTTCGCCGGCTCGACCATCACCGAAACCGCCTATGGCTGGGCCGACCTGGAACCGCTCGCCCGCTTGTCCGCGGGGCCGCGGGTTCGTTAGGCCCCGCTTGTCCGCGGGGCCGCGGGTGCGCTAGGGTCCGCGCTCTTCCGAGACCCGCCGGGTCGGCGTGCGGCCCGACGCCCCAGCCGCGAACGGACCCCATGACCGACACCGTCCTGATCCTCGACTTCGGCTCGCAGGTCACGCAGCTTATCGCGCGCCGCGTCCGCGAGGCGGGCGTCTATTGCGAGATCGTGCCGTTTTCGGCCGACGAGGCGCGGATCCGATCGTTCGATCCCAGGGCGATCATCCTGTCGGGCGGCCCGGCCTCGGTGACGGAAGCCGGCAGCCCCCGCGCCCCGGACGCGGTCTTCGCGATGGGCGTGCCGGTGCTGGGCATCTGTTACGGCCAGCAGACGATGTGCCAGCAGCTGGGCGGTCTGGTGGAGCCGTCCGACCACCGTGAGTTCGGCCGCGCCTTCGTCGACGTGGCCCAGCCCTGCGCGCTGTTCGACGGCGTGTGGCAGCCCGGCGGGCGCGAGCAGGTGTGGATGAGCCACGGCGACCGCGTGGTGCGCCTGCCCGACGGGTTCCGCCCGGTGGCGACCAGCGAGGGTGCGCCCTTCGCCATCGTCGCCGACGACGTCCGCCGCTTCTACGGCGTGCAGTTCCACCCCGAGGTGGTGCACACGCCGCACGGCCACGACCTGATCCGGAACTTCCTGTTCAAGGTGGCGGGCCTTTCCGGCGACTGGACCATGGCCGCCTTCCGCGCCGACGCCGTCGCCCGCATCCGCGCGCAGGTGGGCAAGGGCCGGGTGATCTGCGGCCTGTCGGGGGGCGTGGACAGTTCGGTCGCGGCCGTCCTCATCCACGAGGCGATCGGCGAGCAGCTGACCTGCATCTTCGTCGACCACGGCCTGCTCCGGCAGGGCGAGGCGGACGAGGTGGTCCGCCTCTTCCGCGGCCACTACAACATTCCGCTCGTCCATCGCGACGCGTCCGCCCTCTTCCTCGGGCGCCTCGCCGGCGTGACGGACCCCGAGGTGAAGCGCAAGACCATCGGCGGCCTCTTCATCGACGTGTTCGAGGAGGAGGCGGCCAAGGTGGGCGGGGCGGACTTCCTCGCCCAGGGCACGCTCTACCCCGACGTGATCGAGAGCGTGAGCTTCACCGGCGGCCCGTCGGTGACGATCAAGTCGCACCACAACGTGGGCGGCCTGCCCGCGCGCATGCGCATGACGCTGGTGGAGCCGCTGCGCGAGCTCTTCAAGGACGAGGTGCGGGCGCTGGGGCGCGAACTGGGCCTGCCGGAGACGCTGGTGGGCCGCCACCCCTTCCCCGGCCCCGGCCTCGCCATCCGCATCCCGGGCGACATCACGCCCGAAAAGCTCGCCATCCTGCGCAAGGCCGACGCCGTGTTCCTGGAGGAGATCCGCGCGGCGGGCCTCTATGACGCGATCTGGCAGGCCTTCGCCGTGCTGCTCCCGGTGCGCACGGTGGGGGTGATGGGCGACGGCCGCACCTACGACCACGTCTGCGCGCTGCGGGCGGTCACCTCGACCGACGGGATGACGGCCGACGCCTACCCCTTCGACCCGGCGTTCCTGAGCCGCGTGGCGACGCGGATCGTGAACGAGGTGAAGGGCATCAACCGGGTGACGTACGACGTGACGAGCAAGCCGCCGGGGACGATCGAGTGGGAGTGAGGGGGAATACTAGCGCTCGCTGTCTCAGTTGAAGCTTGCTTGAAAGCTGATTGCCATCAACGAGACGTGCGCCTCCAACGGTGACCGCAGCTCAAATGTTTTTTGCTCGCGAGAAAAATTCCGAAGCCGGATCAGTCTCCAGTGAGATTTCCTCTCATCAGCGACAGCCAATTCGTTCTTTGTGATGAAGAACGGCGTGGGACGAGGCCCACATGGCCAGCGACGGAACCCGATTGGCGGCGTGACGGAAACCTGAACCAAGCTTAATCCAGCCGCCAACCTGTCCACGGATTAGGGACCACCTCTGCCGTCCTTTACGCGGGCGGTGGAGGAGGGCCGCCGCTACCGCCAATACTTCCCCTTCGGCGCGCCCGACCGCGACTGAGGCCCCCTACCCCAGCTCGAAGCTCGTCACCCCGAACTGCCCCGCCATCTCCACCGCCGGCACCGTCCCCCGCACCATTCGCGCCGTCTCGAACACCGGCGCCATCCCCTGCGAGCGGGCCAGCGTCACCGCGTCCGCGTTTGGGACCGGCACGTCGAGCTGCACCGTCGATCCCGCCGGGACCGCCGCCGCCAGGGCCGCGAGCAGGCGGCGGGCACGGTCGGGGTCGTCGGCGAAGAGGGGGCCGACCTTGAAGCCCGCGCGGCACGGCCGGATCACGCCGTAGCCCCGCAAGGCCCCGCCCTCCACGAGGCCCAGCGCCACCGTGCCGGGGCGCGTGGTCCAGGCGTCGAGAAAGGCGTCGCGCGGGGCCGGGAAGAAGCGGCGGTCGTAGGCCCTGAGCGCGCCCGCGTCGACGGTCGCGAGAGGCACCGCCGCCGGGTCCGCCCGCCGGTCGAGGCTGCTGCCTTCGAACCGGGCGTTGGCGTGAAGATAGTCGAAGCCGCTCTTCCGGTAGTTCGCCTGCTGCGCCACCACCCCGTCGAGGCCGACCGCGCTCCCCTCCAGCCGCGCCATGCCCGCCCGCCAGAGCGCCAGGCCGAAGCCGCGACCGCGGAAGCCGGGCCGCACGATGTAGAAGCCGACGAAGCCGAAGTCCGTACCATGACGGACGGCCGAGATCATCCCCACCGGCTCCCCGTCCAGCGTGCCGAGGAGGAAGCCGCCGGGGTCGGCCGCGTGGAAGGCGTCGGCGTCGTGGAGGCCGGGGTTCCAGCCCTCCGCCGCCGCCCAGTCGACGCCGAGCGCGAGGCCGGCGCGGTCCATCGGGCGGATGGCGAGGGCGGTCATCCGCCGCCGCCTGCCGCGCGCCACGGATCGATCACCGCCAGCCCCGCGGCGGCGTAGGCACTGGCGTCGCGGGTGGCGACGGCGAACCCGTTCGCGGCGGCAATGGCGGCGATGTAGCCGTCCGGCACGGGAAAGCCCTTGCCGGCCGCGCGCGCCCGGACGGCGAGATCGGCATGGCACCGCGCCGCCGCGGCGTCGAACGGGAGGATGCGGGCGGCGAAGACGTGCAGTACGTCGTCGAGCGCCGCGGAAAGAGCGGTCCTGCGCTTTCCGGACGGCAAGGTGCCGATGCCGAACAGCAGTTCAGCCACCGTGATGCTGGACAGGAACAGCGTCTCGGCCGCGTGGCCATCGAGCCACGCGCGCACCCGAGGATGCGGCTCGCGCGTCATCGCTTCCGAGATGACGTTCGTGTCCAGCAGGATCACCCGGCGCGTCCCGTCAGTCGAACGTCATGGGCTCGGCCGGACGGCGATCGCGAGCCTGCTCGATGGCTTCGACGTCGGCGTTGGTGATGCCGTGCTTCCGCCCGATCTCGGCCAACGCGGTCCCCAGCCGAACCCGCCCCTCGGGCAGGGCGGCCTCCTCCAGGATCGCGCGCATCTCGGCTTCCGTGCTGCGGTTGTGCCGCGCCGCGCGGACCTTCAGCGCGCGGTGCGCCTCATCGGACAGGTTGCGGATGGTGACGGCCGGCATGATGGCGCCCTCCCCGGTTCGACGGCACGGCCATCACAGTGGCGATGGTGATGGCACCCGTCAACGCGAGCGCCCTCACGCCCCGCCGGTCGCCGCCAGCACTTTCGCCGTCGCCCCCGACATCTCGCCGATCTTGCGGCCGGCGCGCATCTCGTCCTGGCGGGCCTCGCCACGCTTCTGGCGCTCCAGCGCCTGCCGGGCCACCGCCTCGGCCTCGTCGGCGCGCAGGACCAGCACGCCGGAATCGTCGGCGAGGATCACGTCGCCCGCCATGACCACCGCGCCGCCGATCGAGACCGGGCGGTTCAGCATCCCGCCGAAGTCGAGCTGGCGCGTCGTGATCGGCGCCATGCCGCGGCACCAGATCGGGAAGTCCGAGGCCTCGATCTCCTCGCGATCCGTGCAGGGGCCGTCGACGATGCCGGCGACGAGGCCGGCGGCCTTCGCCGCGATGGTCACGCCGCCGCCCCAGCAGGCGTGGCGGTCGTCGCCAAGGCGATCCACCACCAGCACGTCCCCCGGCCGAACGAGGCCGAGCGCGTGGTGGAGCAGCGTCGAGTCCGGCCCCGGGATGGCCACGGTCACCGCCGTGCCCACCACCCGGCGGCCGGGCAGCACCGCGCGTACCGCACGATCGACGAAGCCCCAGTGGCGCCAGTGGCCGACGGTCGCGGTCTCGACCCCGCCGAGGAGCGCCAGCACCTCGGCCGAGGCCTGGGGCGGCATGGGGTCGATCAGATAGTCGGGCATGGCGGGATCCGCGCGGGCTCGTGGGGTCGGGTGGAGCTCGAGCGTGCATCCCCGCCCCGCGCGGCGCAACCGTCGCCGTCGCTGGACCGTCGCCGCAGCGCACACTATCTCTGGCGCCGCCAGAGCCGAAGGACCGTCCCCATGCCCAGCGACCTCCGCCGCGCCCCCGACTTCGCCGCCTCGCCCGACCGGGGCGGCGCGCGTGGCCCCGAACGCGGGGACGATCCGGCGCTCGCCTTCCTCCGCACCGAACTTCAGGCCATGGAGAAGCGCATCGCCCGGCGCGTGGGCACGCGCATCTGGCTGGCGATGCTGCTCACCTGGATCGTGCTGGGCGGGCTCGCCGTGGTGCTGTTCGCCGCGGTCGCGCTGGGGCGCTGAGGGGCGCCGCCCCTCACACCGCGTCGGGCGCCAGCGCGTAGTCGTAGCCCTTGCCGTCGAGGCCCAGCATCAGGTCGAGGTTCTGAACCGCCGCCCCCGACGCGCCCTTGCCGAGGTTGTCGAAGCGCGCGACGGCGAGGATGTGCCCCTCGGCCCGGTTCTCGAACACGAAGATCTCGAGCCGGTTGGTCCCCGCCAGCGCCTCGGGCGCCAGCACCGCCGCCTCGCCGGGCGCGAAGGGCGTCACGTCGATGAACCGCTTGCCCGCATAGTGCGCGGCGTAGACCGCGTGGACGTCCGCCCCCGTCGGCGATTTCCGCAGCTGGGAGGCGTGCAGCGGCACCTGCACCAGATGGCCCTGCACGAAGTTCCCCACGGCCGGGGTGAACAGCGGCTTGTGGGCGAGGCGCGCGTATTCCTTCATCTCCGGCTGGTGCTTGTGCGTCATCTCCAGCGCATAGGCGCGGTAGGGGCCGGCCAGCCGGTGCTGCCCCTTCCCCGCCATCGCATCGACGAGTTGCCGCCCGCCGCCCGAATAGCCCTGCACCCCCTGCACCGAGACGGGTGCCTCCGGCGCGAGCAGGCCCGCGTCGACCAGCGGGCGCAGCAGCGCGATGGCCCCGGTGGCGTGGCAGCCGGGGACCGAGACGCGGGGCGCCGTGCGGATCGCCGCCTCCTGCGCCGCCGAGAGTTCGGGGAAGCCATAGGTCCAGCCGGGCGCCACCCGATGGCCGGAGCTGCCGTCGAGAACGCGGGTGCGCGGATTGTCGATCATCGCGACCGCCTGCCGCGACGCGTCGTCGGGCAGGCAGAGCACCGCCACATCGACCGAATTCAGCATCCGCGCGCGCTCGGCCTCGTCCTTGCGCTTCGCCGGGTCGATCGACACCATCTCGACGTCGTCGCGGCCCTCCAGCCGGCGACGGATCTGCAGCCCCGTCGTGCCGTGCTCGCCGTCGATGAAGATCGTGGGCCGGGCCATCGCCGCCTCCCCGCAGGACATGTGCAACCGCGGAAGAGTTAGCGGCCCCGCCCCGCCCCCGCAAGACGCACGCGCGCAGGTCGGTCGTGCACGGATGCGGGAGGGATCAAGCGTCGCGCCGGTAGTTCGGCGCCTCGGCGGTGATGGTGATGTCGTGCACGTGGCTCTCGCGCAGGCCGGCGTTGGAGATGCGGACGAAGGAACAGTTCCGCTGCATGTCCTGGATCGTCGCGTTGCCGGTGTAGCCCATCGCAGCCTTGAGCCCGCCGATCAGCTGGTGGATCACGGCGGAGACCGGCCCCTTGTAGGGCACCCGCCCCTCCACCCCCTCGGGCACCAGCTTCTGGGTGGAGATCTCCTGCTGGAAGTAGCGGTCGGCCGAGCCGCGGGCCATGGCGCCGATCGAGCCCATGCCGCGGTAGGTCTTGTAGCTGCGGCCCTGGTAGAGGATGACCTCGCCCGGCGCCTCGTCGGTGCCGGCGAAGAGCGAGCCGAGCATCGCCGCGTCCGCGCCGCCGGCGATCGCCTTGGCCAGGTCGCCGGAGAACTTGATGCCGCCGTCGGCGATCACCGGCACGCCCGCGTCCCGCGCCGCCTCCACCGTGTCCATGATGGCGGTCAGCTGCGGCACGCCCACGCCCGCCACGATGCGGGTGGTGCAGATGGACCCCGGACCGATGCCGACCTTGATGGCGTCGGCCCCCGCGTCGATCAGCGCCTTCGCCCCGTCGGCCGTCGCCACGTTGCCGGCGACGATCTGGGAATAGTTCGAGAGCTTGCGGGCGGCGGCGACCGCCCGCAGCACCTTGTCCGAGTGGCCGTGGGCGGTGTCCACCACCAGCACGTCGACGCCGGCGTCGAACAGCGCCTCCGCCCGTCGCATTCCGTCCGGGCCGGTGCCGGTCGCGGCGGCGACGCGCAGGCGGCCCTTCTCGTCCTTGCAGGCGTTGGGGTGGAGCTGCGCCTTCTCGATGTCCTTGACCGTGATCAGGCCGATGCAGCGGCCGGCGTCGTCGACGACCACCAGCTTCTCGATCCGATGCTTGTGCAGGAGGCGGCGCGCCTCGCCCATGTCGACGCCTTCCCTCACCGTGACCACCTCGCGGGTCATCAGCTCGGAGACCGGCTGGTTCGGATCGGTGGCGAAGCGGACGTCGCGGTTGGTGAGGATGCCGACGAGGCGCCCCGCGGCGTGGCCGCTCGCCCGCTCGGTCACCGGAATGCCGGAGATGCGGTGGTCGGCCATCAGCTTCAGCGCGTCGGCGAGCGAGGCGGCCGGATGGATGGTGATCGGGTTCACCACCATGCCCGACTCGAACCGCTTCACCCGCCGCACCTCCTCCGCCTGCCGGGCGATGTCGAGATTGCGGTGGATGACGCCGATGCCGCCCGCCTGGGCCATCGCGATCGCGAGCCCGCTCTCGGTCACGGTGTCCATCGCCGCCGACATGAGCGGGATGCCGAGTTCGATCGAGCGGGTCAGGCGGGTCCTCGTGCTCACCTCGGTCGGCACCACGGCGGACGCGGCGGGCACCAGCAGGACGTCGTCGAAGGTGAAGGCATCGCGGAACGGCAAATCGCGCGCCATGGGCGGCCTCCTTTGCGGTTCGGGCGGACTATACAGGGTGTTCCGTCTCTGTGAAGACACCCGATCTAGGGGGCTGGGTTGTCCCCCGCGCCGATCGCTCCCCGGAAGCCCTGGGCGACGACGTAGGTTTCCGCACTCTCCGCCCGGCTGGCCGGCGGCTTGGCATGGCGGACGGTGCGGAAGTCGCGCTTGAGCGCGGCGAGGAGCTCACGCTCGGCGCCGCCCTGGAACACCTTGCAGACGAAGGCGCCGCCGGGCGCCAGCACCTCGATCGCGAACAGGTGCGCCGCCTCGGCCAGCCCCATGATCCGCAGATGGTCGGTCGGCGGATGGCCGGTGGTGGGGGCCGCCATGTCGGACAGGACGAGGTCGGCCGGACCGCCCAGCGCCGCCTTGAGCGCGGCGGGTGCTTCGGGATCGAGGAAGTCGGCCTTCAGGATCGTCGCCCCCGGCACCGGGTCCATATCGAGGATGTCGATGCCGACGACCGCCCCGCCGCCCTTCGCCCGGTCGACCAGGATCTGGGTCCAGCCGCCCGGGGCGGCGCCGAGGTCGATGGCGCGGATGCCGGGCCGCAACAGGCGGAACCGCTCGTCGATCTGCAGCAGCTTGAACGCCGCGCGCGAGCGGAAGCCCCGACGCTTCGCCTCGGTGACGTAGGGATCGTTGAGCTGGCGTTCGAGCCAGCGCGCCGAGGACACGCTCCGGCGCGCCGCCGTCTTCACCCGGACCTTCGCCGAACGGCCCGTCGGACGGCTTCCGCCGCCGCCCTTCCCGCCCCCGCCGGATCCGCCGCCCTTGCCGCCGCCGGTCATCGACGCCGCCCGTGGGCGGCCATCAGCTCGACCAGGATGCCTTCGCGCAGGCCCCTGTCGGCGATGCGCAGATGATCCACGGGCCACAGCGCCACGATCGCCTCCAGGACCGCGCAGCCGGCGAGCACGAGGTCGGCGCGGTCGCGACCGATGCAGGGATGGGCCGCGCGCCCGGCGAGGTCGAGACCCAGGAGGTCCCGGCTCACGCGCCGCGCGTCGCAGATGGCGAGATAGCTGCCGTCGACCTTGTTCCGGTCGTAGCGGGGCAGCTTCATGTGGATGCCGGCCAGCGTGGTGACGGTGCCCGAGGTGCCGAGCATCTGCACCCGGCCGCGGGCGACGGCCCCGCCGATGCCGTTGCGCGCCTCGAACCCGCTGAGCGCCGCGCGGACGTCGGCGATCATGGCGTCGTAGGCGGCCGGCGGCACGTCCACGCCGCCGAACCGCTCCGCCAGCGAGATGACCCCGCACGGGATCGAGATCTGGTCGAGCACCCGCGGCGGGCCGCGACGGGGCACGCGGATCCACATCAGTTCGGTCGACCCCCCGCCGATGTCGAAGACGAGCGCCTCCGGCACGCGTCGGTCGAGCAGCGCGGCCGATCCGGCGAGGGCGAGGCGCCCTTCCTCCTCGGTCGTGATGATCTCCAGCCCGATTCCGGTCTCGGCCAGCACGCGGGCGAGGAACGCCGGCCCGTTGACGGCGCGCCGGCAGGCCTCGGTCGCGACGGCGCGGGACACGGTGACGCCGCGCCGCTCCATCTTGCGGGCGCAGACGCCCAGCGCCTCGACCGCCCGCTCCTCGGCGTCCTCGCACAGGCGGCCCGTGAGGCTGACGCCTTCGCCGAGGCGAACGATGCGCGAGAAGGCGTCGACCACGCGGAAGCCACCCGGGGCGGGGCGGGCCACGAGCAGGCGGCAGTTGTTCGTCCCGAGGTCGATCGCGGCGAAGACCGGCCCGGACCGCGCCCGTGGAGACGAGGCCACGGCCTCGACGCCCGGCCCGGCCGGCGGCGGATGGTCGGCCGTCGCGGCCATGGCCGGTGCCGCGGCGGGGTAGAGGGCGGCATCGTCGGATCGCATGGGTTCGATTTAATCACCCCCACGCTCTCTTGCAAAGGCGGCCGGCCGCTCAAATCCTCTTTGCGCGGTGGACGCTTCGTGCTATCCACCCGCTCCCGAACGGACCGGGTGCGCCGATGGCCCCGCGGGCCGCGGATGGGGGATCGTCTAGCGGTAGGACAGCGGACTCTGACTCCGCCAGCCTAGGTTCGAATCCTAGTCCCCCAACCATTTCAAATTTCCCAATCAAATCAACGGCTTAGCCAAGTGCATGTACCACCCGTTTGTACCACCCGGGTGGACACGCTTGACCATGTGCCAGCGGGTGCCGCAGTGGCCGCAAAATAGAACAAACAAAGAACGCGGTTCCGCTCTACAGGCTGCGCCTTCGGGTGTGAACCAACACCGAAGTCGGCTCCCTCTGTTGGGAACCTTTACTGTATTGATCTAGAAAGAAAATTGCCGTTCGATGTAGGGTCCCCATCGGCGCCGGTCGGCCTCCCTCCTCTGGCAATTCCCAGAGACATGTCAACGGTTTAGCAGAATCTTGGTGGGGGCCAACTTCGGCGCCACTACACAGACGGCAACTTCCATCCTGCGCCGGTTCACTTGGTCAGGTCGCTGCCACCGAGGAACCTCACGTAGCTATTGCTCATTAATATGATCATAAATATGATCGGGCCTCAGAAGGGGCTTAGGCAGGTGGCTCCCTGAGCCGCAATGGCCCTGCTGACAGGCACGACCCCCTCATAGTCATGACCAGAACCTTTGCGAGCAGACCCTTCATGGACGAGATCGGCACACCCGCTACGGGCGGCGTTCCGACCCTTCACCGGCGGCCGGCACACCTCGTCCGCCGCTTGAACCAGATCTGTCTCGCGCTCATCGCCCAGGCGCTGGAAGACGACGGGCTCGTGAACGTCGAGTACGCCGCGCTGGCGACGTTGGCGGAGGAGCCGGGGATCGATCAGCGGCGCCTCGCCGAGGCCATCGGCATCGACCGGAACAGCGCGAGCCAACTGGTCGAAGGACTGGAACGGCGCGGTCTGATCGCCCGGGAAGTGGACCCCCAGGATCGTCGGGCCCGCGTCCTCCACCTGACCGGGCAAGGGCGCACCCTCCGGGATCGCGTCCGCCCACGGATGCTCGAGGCGAATGCCCGCGTGCTGGAGCCGCTGGCGTCATGGGAGGCGGAAGCCTTCCTCGCCCTGCTGGTCCGGATGGTCGACCACCACGAGGCTCTGGCCCGCCCGGGTGCTGGGCGCCGGCCTCGTCGCTCTTCACCGAAAGCAGCCTGAAGGAGACCAGTGATGACGCACCACCTGACCCGCCGCACAGTGCTGACTGCCGCGCTCATGCTTCCCGCAAGCCGGCTCGTTGCAGCCGCGGATGCATGGCCGGCCCGGCCCGTCCGGATGATCGCACCGCTACCTGCGGGCAGCCTGCCAGACATGACCATGCGCCTCTTCGCCGAGGGGCTCGCCCGCCGGCTCGGGCAGCCCGTGGTCACGGAGAACAGACCGGGCGGCGAGGGCGTGGTGGCGGCGACGGCCTTCTTGAACCTGAACGACGACCACCGCCTGTTCTTCTCGTTCGCCGGGCCGATCACCGTGAACCCGCTCACGATGGATCGTCTCCCCTACGATCCGGCGCATCTCGTCCCGCTCTCCACCGCGGCGCTCGACTACATCGTCGTCGCCGGCGCTCCGGATCTTCCGGCCAGGGACCTTCGTGAGGCCGTCGCCCTCGCACGATCCCGCCCAGGGTCGCTCGCCTGGGCCGCCGCCCCTGGCGCCATCGGTTTCGCGTTCGAGGGCTTCGCCGCCGCACAGCGGCTCGACCTCGTGCGCGCCGGGTACAGCTCGCCGCAGGTCGCGATGATGGACCTCGGCGAAGGGCGGATCCAACTCACGGTCATGCCGCTGGCCGGTGCCCTACCACATGTCCAAGCGGGTCGGGCGAAGCTGCTCGCGGTCACCAACGACGGTCGCGCCCCGGCCGCTCCGGAGGTGCCGACGACCGCCGAGCAAGGCTTCCCCGACTACGCCTTCAGCGGCTTCGTCGGCATCTTCGGCCCTCCGGACATGCCACCGGCAAGGCGCCTCATGGTCAGCGAGGCGGTGCGTGCCGTCGCAAGCGACCCCGAGACGGTCCGTCGCCTGGAGGTGTCCGGCCAAGTCGCGCGTGGCAGCACGCCCGAGGCCTTCGCCGCGATGATCGCTACGCAGCGAGCCCAGGTCGCCGCCGGTCTCGCAGCGCGACGCTCATAGCAGTCTGTCAGTAAGCGACGGCATCTTCGGCTCTCCTAACCGACATACTTCGTGAGAAGGCCCGGTTCATGATCCATGAGCACTAGCAATTCGGCCCCACTACGTCATGGTTCGAGGATAAGCTAGGGAGGCACATTTGTAGCGAGCGACAGAAGGGCGCCTAGCCTTGCCCCATCCCGGTGGATCCGGGAACTGGCCCCCTCTGAGCGGCCTCTGCTGCTCAATCTGCTGCTCGCGCTTCCCCCGACCGACCGCCGCGCTCGCTTCTCGGCCGGCGCACCCGACCCGTGGATCAAGGCGTGGTACGCCCGCATCGACTGGTCACATGACCCTGACCCGGAAAACGCCTCCAGACGGAATGAGAGTTTCCCGGCATGTTTGTTGACCCTGTGAAGGTGCAGATGGACCGCGTCCGCTTCCTCAGCCTCGCCGAGGCCACCCCGGCGACCCGTCTGCTCGAGCAGCACCGCGAGATCCGCAACGCCGTGGTCGCACGCGACGCCGCCGCGGCGGCCGGCGCAATGGAACGCCATCTGCGCGAGATCCTCGTCTCGCTCCCGCGGCTCCGCAGGCGCATCCCGACCTGTTCGAGGATTCCCGGGTTCCGGCGCACGCCGACCGGGTCGTCCGTCTTGACGACCGCCGGTCACGGACAGCCAAGTGACGGGAGCCGCGCCGCGTCGGCGGCGATCGGGGGGCGGAGGAGGCGGAGGATGGACGCAGGCACCGGGGCGCGGACCGCGATCGACGCCGGATGGCTGATCGCCTGGGACGGGACGCGGCACGTCGCGATCGAGGGCGGCCGGCTGGTCTGGCAGGGCGATCGGATCCTGTTCGCCGGCGATCCCGACGATCCCGCCTGCCCACCCGCCGACCGGGTGATCGACGCCGGCGACAGGCTGGTGACGCCGGGGCTGGTGAACCTGCACTGCATCGCCAATCTCGACATGCAGATCCTGCGCAGCGATTCGGGCGTGCCCGGCGTGCCGAAGCCCCTCGCCCACGTGCTGGACCCGGCCGCGCGATACCATTGGGACGACGACGACCTGCGCGCCAGCGCGGCCTACGCCGTCGTCACGCTGCTGAAGGCCGGCACGACCAGCTTCGCCATGGTGACGGGCGGCGCCGCCAAGCTGTGGGAGGAGCACGAAGCCGAACCGCATGCCGTCGCCGACGCCGCCGACCGGTTCGGCGTCCGCGCCTGGGTCGCGCACTTCTACCGGGAGGCGGTCGACGTGCGGAACCCTGACGGCACGCGGGACCAGATCTGGGACCGCGCGCGGGCCGAGGCGGGGCTGGAGCGCGCGGTCGGGCTGGTCAAGGCCGTCCGCGCGCGCGGCAACCCGCGCCTGACCGGCTTCCTCTTCCCCTACCAGGCCGGCAACTGCTCCGCCGATCTCCTGCGCGAGACGATGCGCCAGTCGCGCCTGCTGGGCGGGGTGCACGTCCGCACCCACGTCGCCGAATACGCCTCGGACCTGGCGGCCTCGATGCGGCGCCACGGCAAGCCGCCGCTCGAATGGCTGCTGGAGACCGGGCTGGTCGGACCGGAGGTCTGCCTGACCCACGCGATCCATCACCGGGACTTCGCCGAGATCGAGGCGCTGGCGCGGACCGGGACCAGCGTCTGCCACTGCCCCGTGGTCAACGCGCGCGAGGGCGACGCGCTGGCCTCATTCACCCGCTATCGGGAGGCGGGCGTCAATCTGGGGATCGGGACGGACACCTTCCCGCCCGACCTTGTCGAGGAGATGCGGATCGGCTCTCTCCTGTGCAAGGTGGCCGAGGGGCGGCGCGGGGCGGGCACGGTGGCCGAATTCTTCCACGCCGCCACGGCGGGCGGCGCCGACGCGCTCGGGCGTCGCGATCTCGGCCGCC
>VYKX01000480.1_pt1 | contig 14368 bp, 11 predicted proteins | sample 5114471 | NCBI WGS metagenome assembly VYKX01 (sample SAMN12291785, study PRJNA351875) | freshwater metagenome | isolation source: freshwater lake | place: USA: Michigan, Gull Lake | collected 2013-08-08
GACAAGGTGGTCAGCAGCGACTCGACACCCACCACCAGCACGCCACCCTTGGGCGACTCGGCGTCGGGCCGGGCGCGGCGCAGCGCGATGACATCGTCGGCCTGCGGCGCCGGTTCGGGCGGGCGCAGCAGGTTCTCGATCGTGCGCAACGAGAACTCGTCCTTGCCGACGACTTCGAACAACGCATCCGCACCCCGGAAACCCAACTGGCCGGCCAGATCGTCGAGCCGCGTCGACGTCCGGCCCAGCCGCTGCAACAGCTTCTCGACCGCCTCGCGGCCGCGCGCGATCGTCTGCACCTGGGCCAGCGCATTGAACCAGGCGCGCACCTTGGCCTTCGAGCGCGGGCTCTGCAGAAAGCCCAGTTCAGGATTGAGCCAATCGAGCGACGGTCCGCCCTCCTTCAGCGCGGTAACGTCGACCGTCTGCCCGTTCGCGAGCCGCGTGTTCAGCGGCACCATGACACCGTCGACCTTGGCGCCTCGGCAGCGGTGACCCAGGTCGGTGTGCACCGCATAGGCAAAGTCGATCGGCGTGGCGCCAGCGGCGAGCTCGATCACCGCGGCCTGCGGCGTGAACACGTAAATGCGGTCGTCGAAGGCACCGCCCTCGCCTGCGCTGCTCGCAGCCGCGGTGGCTGAACCAATGCCACCGCTTTCGGCGGCCACGCCGCTGCCTGGCGCTGCGTCCTGACCCGAAAAGTCGCGCTCCCACGCCAGCAGTTGTCTCAGCACGTTCTTGCGCGCTTCGGCCAGACGCGCGTCGTCATCCGAACCGGCGCTCGTGGTTCCGGCGTAGCCCTTGGCGCCGGCCTCCTTGTAGGCCCAGTGCGCCGCAACGCCGTACTCGGCGTACTCGTGCATCGCGCGGGTGCGGATCTGCACCTCGATCGGCCGACCGGCGTCGTCGCGAACGACGGTGTGCAGAGACTGGTAGCCGTTGGGCTTCGGGCGTGCGATGTAGTCGTCGTACTCGCCCGAGACCGGTTGCAGCCAGTCGTGCACCCGGCTGAGCGCGGCGTAGCACTCGGGCACGTCGCGCACGACGACGCGCAGCGCGCGCACATCGAGCACCCGCGGGAAGTCGAGATCCTTGCCGCGCATCTTTTTCCAGATGCTGTAGAGGTGCTTCGGACGCCCCTGCACCTCGGCATCGATGCCGTGGCGCTTGAGCTCCAGGCGCAATTGCTCGCGCGAGGTCTCGACCTGCCGCTCGCGCTCGAGGCGCGTCTCGTCGAGCAGCCGTGCCATCTGCTGGTAGTCGCCTGGCTGCATGAAGCGAAAGGCCAGGTCCTCGATCTCCCACTTGATCTGCCAGATGCCCAGCCGATTGGCGAGCGGCGCAAACACCTGGATCGACTCGTCGGCGAGCGCCGTGGGACATGGCTGCTTGCTGATCGCGAAGTGGCGCAAGGTCTGCAAGCGCGACGCCAGGCGCAGCAGCACCACACGCAGGTCGCGCGAGAACGCGAGCAGCATCTTGCGAACCCGCTCGGTCTGCTCGGCGCGCTGCGGCGCCTCGATGCGTGCCTCGCGTGCCGCGCGCTGGATCTGCACCAGCTTGCGGGTGAGCATGACCAGGCTGGCATAGGACGCCCCAAAGGCCTTGGTCACCACCTCTTCGGGCTTCTGCAGGTAATCGCCGGCGTAGACCAGGTACGCCGCGGTGCGCGTGGAGGGCGCAGCGCCAATCGCCTCGAGGATGTCGCACACGCCGTCGGCGTGTTCGAGCGCGTCTTCACCTGTATCGAGCAACTGCCCGTTGAGCAAGGGCTCGGCAAAGGCGCGTGCGCGCACGAGTTGCGAGTCGGCCTCGGCGAGTGAAGCAGCATCGCCCACGTCGACGGGCGGGCCGTGCGCATCCGTCAGCGCCACGATGGGCGCCGCCGCCGCACGCGCCTCGCGAAGGCTGGTCTTCATGCGCCGAGCAGGAACTCCCGCACCACCCGCACCTGTTCGTCGGCCACCAGCGTGGGGGCGTGTCCGACATCGGCAAACTCATGCAGCCGGGCGCGCGGGCCGCGCTCGGTCATTGCTTGCGAGGTGACTGGCGACAGCAGATCAGAGTCGGCGCCGCGCAGCAGCAGGGTCGGGCAGGTGATGGCGTCATAAGCGCGCCACAGTGCTGCTTCTCCGGCCGCCGCCAGCGCGGGGGTGACCGACTTGAAGGGCTCGCCGATCGCCATGTCGTAGTGCAGCTTCCATCCGCCGCCTTCCGCCTGCGGCACGGGCCGCAGCATCGGTCGCGTCAATGCCAGCCACTGCTCGCGGGTGTGCGTGCCGAAGCCTCTGCACACCGTCAACAACTCGTCGGCCGCGTCGTCGATGGTCGCCCACCACTTCGGCCGCCCGGCGTAGCTGCCGATGCGGGCGATCGCCTGGGCCTCGAGCACCGGGCCGACATCGTTGAGCACCAGCCGCGTCACCGGCGAACCCGACAGAGCCGCCACGCCGAGGCCGATCAGCCCCCCCATCGAGGTGCCGACCCAGTGCACCGACGGCGCGTCGATCCACGCCAGCACGGTCACCATGTCTGCCACGTAGCGCGCGATGCCGTACTCCATGGGCTGCGCCAACCAGTCGGATTCGCCCCGGCCGGCGACGTCGGGGCAGATGACGCGGTACTCGGCGCTCATGGCTTGGGCGAGCACGTCGAAGTCGCGCCCCTGGCGGGTCAGACCGTGCACGCACACCAGCACGTGCGGATTGGTCGGGTCGCCCCACTCCCAGCAGGCCACGCGGTGCAGACCGGCGGAGTCGAGGCAGGGGACGTGGTGCAGCCGGGGTGAGTTCATGAGGGCGACCTTTGATAATGGATCGTAGCTGCGCAAGAGCATGCGCCCTGCTCGATGTCTCGTCGCATCGCTGGCCCCTTCAACCACGCCAGACCCATCAACCCATCACTGCATCCCTCGGAAGGAATCGACATGCTTCAACGCAAGACCGCACTCGTCACCGGGTCCACCAGCGGCATCGGACTCGGCATCGCGCTCAGCCTCGCCCGTCAGGGCGCGAACATCGTTCTCAACGGTTTCGGTGATGCCGAGGGCGCGCGTGCGCAGGTGGCCGCACTGGGCGGACAAGTCATCCACCACGGCGCCGACATGAGCAAACCCGCCGACATCATCGACCTGTTCGCCACGGCACAAAACGCCTTCGGCGGCGTCGACATCCTGGTCAACAACGCCGGCATCCAGCACGTCGCGAGGGTCGAGGACTTCCCGGTCGAGAAGTGGGACGCGATCATCGCCATCAACCTCACCTCGGCCTTCCACACCACCCGCCTCGCGGTGCCGGGCATGCGCGAGAAGAACTGGGGGCGCATCGTCAACGTCGCCTCGGCGCACGGTCTGGTGGCTTCGGCGCAGAAGTCGGCCTATGTGGCATCGAAGCACGGGCTCGTCGGCTTCACCAAATCGGTGGCGCTCGAACTCGCCACCACCGGCGTCACTGCCAACACGGTCTGCCCCGGCTGGGTGCTGACGCCGCTGGTGCAAAAGCAGATCGAAGACCGCGCAGCCCGTGAAGGCATCAGCGTCGACCAGGCGTCACGCGACCTGCTGGGTGAGAAACAGCCGTCGTTCCAGTTCGTGACGCCCGATCAACTCGGTGAGTTGGTGGTGTTCCTGTGCTCGGCGGCTGCCGCCAACGTGCGCGGTGTGGCGTGGAACATGGACGGCGGCTGGGTCGCGCAGTAGCCCAACAGGCCGGCCGGGTTCGCGCCCAGCCGGTCGTTACTTGAGCATCTGCACGGTGCCGCTCACGGTCACCGACACCGTTTCCTGACCGACCGCCACCGGAACCGGGGCGGCGTCCGCAGACGCCGCCCTGGCGCTCATCATCATGGGCATCGGGCGGCCGCCACCGTCACCACCGACGTTCACCTCGCGCACGGTGTAGCTGCTGTAGCCGAACGCCTTGGCGACGTCCGACGCCTGGGCGCGGTAGCGGGCAATCGCCTGTGTGGTGATGCTGGCCTCGGCCTTCTCGCGTTGCTCGCGCGACAGACCCTGCGAGATGCGCGCCACTGTCAGCGTGGTGAGCCGGCCGGCCAGGGCACTGATCCCGGCCAGATCCCGGCCCTCGATCACCAGTTCGGCCGTGCCCTGCCAACCGTTGATGGCGTTTTTCGTCGAGTAGCGCGGCTGCAGCGAGAAGCCGCCGGTGCGCACATCGATCTGGCCCGGCTTGGCCGCTGGGCGCGCCTCGGCGAGTGCCGCGTCGAGTGCCTGCTTGAGGGCCGTTTGCACCGCTGCGGCTTCGGCGCCGTCGCGGGTAACGCTCAATGTCACGGACAGCAGGTCGCGCGGCACGTCGACGCTCGCGCTGGTCGACAGCGACACCACGCCCGACAACGCCGGCGCTTCGCCCGCCTGGGCTTGTACCTGAGCGGCGCAGAGTGCGGCGGCGAACATCGGAGCGGCCCACAGGCCACGACGCCAAGACACGGGAAGGGATCGGTTCGGATTCATGCGTTGCAGAGTCGTTGGGCTCTGGAGTGGCGACGCGAAGCGCGTCAGGGTCCTCAACGCTAGCCGACTCGCCGCCGCCGACGGGGTCTGTGGGCTGGACCGCGCAAAACCATCCTCAACTGCACGCAGGTGTAACAGGCGGTCACGCCGTGCCGATAACCCTGTCGCAGGCCCGCAGAATCTCGCTTGTTACATATTTGGAGTGCGCCCATGAACGCAGCTGTCCAGCCCCGACTCGACCGGGTGGTCATCGTCGACGACGACGCCCGCATCCGCGATCTGCTTCGCCGCTACCTCACCCAGGAAGGCTTCGACGTGCTGCTCGCCGAGGACGCGAAAGCGCTCAACCGCCTGATGACGCGAGAGACCTTCGACCTCATCGTCCTCGACCTGATGCTGCCCGGCGAGGACGGTCTGTCGATCTGCCGCAGGCTGCGTGCCGCCAACGACACGACGCCGATCATCATGCTGACGGCGAAAGTCGAGGACGTCGACCGCATCGTCGGCCTCGAAGTCGGCGCCGACGACTACCTGCCCAAGCCCTTCAACCCGCGTGAACTGCTCGCCCGCATCCACGCCGTGCTGAGACGCCGCCCTGCCGTCGAGGCGCCCGGCGCGCCGAGCAAGGACGCGATGACCGTCACCTTCGGCGCCTTCGAGTTCGACCTGGCGCTGCGTCGGCTGTCCAAGGATGGCGAACAGATCGCCCTCACCACAGGCGAGTTCTCGATGCTCAAGGCGCTGGTGCGCCACCCGCGCCAGCCGCTGTCGCGCGACAAGCTCGCGCAACTCGCCCGCGGTCGCGAATTCGAGCCCTTCGACCGCAGCCTCGACGTGCAGATCTCGCGACTACGCAAGATGATCGAACCCGACCCCGCCCAGCCGCGCTACATCCAGACGGTGTGGGGCGTGGGCTATGTGTTCGTTCCGGACGAGGTCACGGCGCCCGCCCACGCCTGACCCCGATCGGGTGGCGCCAGTCGCGCCGCCCGATGCTCCCGCCCTTCTCGCACGCATGCCCCGACCCGCCACCGTCACGCGAGTGACCGAGAGCGGGTGCTGGTGAACCCGCCCCCGAACCACCAGCGCCGCTGCCCCAGAATCTCCGATCCATGCCTGCGCAGAAGATCGCCTTCAGCCTGTTCTGGCGAACCTTCGTCGTTCTGGCGCTGCTGCTCACGGGTGGCGTTCTGGCGTGGACCCAGACCTTCCGCGCCCTCGAGTTCGAGCCGCGCGCAGTGCAGGCGGCTCAGCAGATCGCGAGCCTGGTCAATCTGGCGCGCGCTGCCTTGTCCGGCCCCGACGGCATACAGCGCGTGGCGCTCATCAAGAGCGTTGGCGACGACGGCTCGGTCAAGCTGGTGCTTCGTGAGCCCGGCGACCGCTGGAAGCCTTATGAGGTCGACCGCTTCTCGCGGCTGATCGGTGCCGAGCTGCGTTCGCGGCTGGGTGCCAACACCCTGGTGGCCAGCGAGGTCAACGGCTCGCCCGGTCTGTGGGTCGGCTTCGACATCGACGTCGACCACTACTGGTTGCAGGCCGACCCGACGCGGCTCGGGCCCATCGCCACCAGCACCATCTTCATCTGGGTCGGCATCGCCCTGCTCGCCACGGTCATCGGCTCGGTGGTCAGTGCGCGCACCATCAACCGGCCCCTGCGCGACCTGTCGTTCGCTGCCAGCCGCATCCGCGAAGGCGAGTTCGACTCGCGGCTCGACGAGAACACCCTGACCAGCGAGATCCGCCAGGTCAACATGGGCTTCAACCGCATGGCGCGCGAACTGGCCAAGCTGGAAGACGACCGCGCGGTGATGCTCGCCGGCATCTCGCACGACCTGCGCACACCGCTCGCGCGCTTGAGGCTCGAAACCGAGATGAGCGTGCAGGACGAAGAGGCCAAGCGCAACATGGCGCTCGACATCGACCAGCTCGACGCGATCATCGACAAGTTCATGGACTACTCGCGGCCCGGCGAGGTGCGGCTGCGGCCGGTGCACCTGAGCGGCGTGGTCGACCGCGAGATCGCCTCCTTCCGCGACCCCACCAGCATCCAGATCACCTCGCGGGTGGCGATCGACACGCAGGTGCTGGCCGACGACACCGAACTCGGTCGCGTGCTGCAGAACATCTTCGAGAACGCCCGGCGCTACGGCCGCAGCACCGACACCGGCATCGCCATGGTCGAGGTGACCTATGCCCGCGAAGGGCCGTGGGCGTCGCTCACCATCCGCGACCACGGCCCGGGCGTCGACCCGAAGAAGCTGACCCAGCTGACCACGCCGTTCTTTCGCGGCGATGCCGCGCGCACCGCTGCCACCGGCGCCGGGCTCGGGCTCGCCATCGTCGAGAAGGCGCTGCAGCGCATGGGCGGTGCGCTGGAACTCGGCAACGCCAACGATGGCGGCCTGTTCGTTCGAATCCGCCTCAAACGCGCCCTGTAGTACGGATCGGCTCACGCCGGTCAGCCGCGGGGCGCCGAAGTGGTTGCTTCTTGCGCGCAAGCGGCGACAAGCGCCAAGCGACGCGGTTGGTACCCGATCCTTGCGGGCGCGCGGCCGCCCAGCTTGGCGGGGTGCCGCAGGCCATGCCAGCGGAGCATGGGCCCCGGCAGCGATGGCAGCATGCAGCCCCCGCCGTCCGGTACGCTACGCAGCCACATGCAACAAAGTCCGGACTTGCAAGGAAATTTAGTACTGTATGCAACGCCAGTTACTCGGGAAAAAGCAGAGATGCCACAACCACTTGCGACGCGGTCGGCCTACGATGTTAGGGAGACTGCACCGACGTTAGGGCGCAGTTCCTGTCTCCCTACAACACGTTAGGCGTCAATATGAACCTGGCTCCGCCGATCATCTTCCTGATTTCATTGGTCGTCGCAATCGTCTGCTCCGGCAAGGCTGTTTGGCACGCGTTCGGAATGGTGCGCAGTGTCCGGCCAACGTCCGAGTGGTGGGTAAATCTGATTCCGTTTATGGCATTCGCGCTACCGGGTGCACTTGATTCAACAGGTCAAGTGCATCGAGCCAAGTTTGTGCGGTGGGGCGTGGCCACTGTTATCTTTGCTGGCATCGCAGGGGCGGTTCAGTTGGCTTTTCACCCATGAAGAACCGTTGGCACGGCCACCGGCCTAATCGTGCATGCATGACGCCCAACCCGTCGCTGCAGCGGACGGTTACGCCGCCCGCTGACCTCGAACGTTAGGCATCACAGGCGAGGCGTGTTGCCGTGCTAGCATGAGATACGGCATTGCCGTAGTATGGCCGAGTGAGAACGGTAGCCGAAACCCCCATCTTCCAACGTTACGCCGCTGACATCTGGACTCAAGCAGAGCGCGAGGAGTTCATCGCGTGGATAGCGATCAATCCAGAGGCAGGCGATCTGATCAAGGGAAGTGGTGGGTGCCGGAAGGTGAGATGGGCAGCCTCTGGTCGAGGCAAGAGCGGTGGTGCGAGAGTCATCTACTTCAACGTTAGTGACGAGACGATTTGGCTTCTCATCGCCTACACGAAGGGCAAGTTCGACAACTTGCCAACCTCGTTCCTAGCGGAACTGAAACAAGGAGTCGAAGATGCCATCTGAAATGAAGAGGTTCCAGCAGGACCTGCTTGAGTCGGTTCGCCAGATGAAGCGTGGTGAAGCCGCTCGTGTGACAAAGGTTCAACTGCCGGCTGCGGCTGAAGCACGAGCGCAGGTCGGACTGTCGCAACAAGATTTCGCAAACCTCTTGGGCGTGTCGGCGCGCACGCTGCAAGACTGGGAGCAAGGACGACGCGAGCCGAATGGTGCTGCGAGGACGTTGTTGCGTGTTGCCGTGGCGCACCCGGAGGTATTGCGCGAGTTGCATGGGTGAGGTGATGCCCAACCAGTCGCTCAACCGGACCAGCGACGGCATGCCGCCTACCGGCCTGATTTCATTTCGGCCCTTTGGCACCCCGCTGTCGAAGGCCGGTTGGCGCGAACGTGACGGGCAGACGAGGCGCTCGTTGTGGACGAGGGCTCGCCAAGCTCAACGAAGCACCAGGCATACCGCACGCGCTTCGATCGACTCGCCACGCCCGACCGGGCCCATGCCTTCTGCGGTCTTGGCCTTGATGTTGATCTGATCAGGCTCGATCGACAGCGCCTGCGCCAGACGCAGCCGCATCGCCTGGGTGTGAGGCGCCATCTTGGGTGCCTGCGCGACGATGGTGCTGTCGATGTTGGCGATCTGCCAGCCGGCAGCGCGCACGCGGCGCGCCGCCTCGGCCAGCAGGGCGAGCGAATCGGCGCCGCGAAACTGAGGGTCGGTGTCGGGAAAGTGGCGCCCGATGTCGCCCATGCCGATGGCACCGAACAGGGCGTCGGTGATCGCATGGGCCAGCGCGTCGGCATCCGAATGGCCCAACAGGCCGTGGGTGTGCGGGATGGTCACACCGCCCAGCACCAGCGGGCGTCCGGTGACCAGCGCATGGGTGTCCCAGCCTTCGCCGATGCGAAAGCGCAGCATGCCGGCGGACGTCTTGTTCATGCGGACCTTTCGATGGAATCGTTGTCAGCGCCTGCGGTCATCGGGTGCGCAGCAATCGCTCGGCCAGCGCGAAGTCGGCGGGATAGGTCAGCTTGAAGTTCTCGATCTCACCACGAACCAGCAATGGCGACGCGCCGGCCGACTCGATCGCGCTGGCCTCGTCGGTGACCACGACGCCGCGTTCAGCGGCAAGGGCGAGCGCATCATGCAAGGCGCCGATGCGAAACATCTGCGGTGTCTGCGCCTGCCACAGGCCGGTTCGATCGACGGTGCGGGCGACGTTCGGCGCAGTCTTGTGGGCAACGCCACCCTGGGCGCTGGCGATGCTGGGGCCATCGACCTCAGTGGCTTGCGACTTGAGCGTGTCGGCCACCGGCAGCGCGAGCAAACCGCCCACGGTGTTCGCACGGTGCGTTGACGTGCCGTCATCGCCAGCAACGCAGGCGTCGATCAGCGCATCGACCCAGACCGGCCGCAGCAAACAACGCGCCGCGTCGTGCACCAGCACCCAATCGCAGGGGTGGGCTCCGCGATCCAGCAGTTCATCGAGGCCGGCAGCCACGCTGTCGCATCGTCATCGGGACTCAGCACCACGAGCACCCGCTGCAGCCGCGTCACGCCGGCCAGCGCATCGAGTGTGTGTGCAACGACAGGTTTACCGAGCAAGTTGGCGTACTGCTTCGGACCGCCTGTCTCGGCCCTGGTACCGACGCCGGCACAGGGCACCAGCGCATACAGCAAGGCATCTCCTTCACCATGGCCCGAGGGGCGTGCCACTGCCCGCGAAGGGGCTGGTGACGAGGGGCCGGAAGACACCCGAAAACTATAATTCGCCTCACGCTTCGCCCCGTGGGTATCGTCTCCCGGGGCGTTTTGCTTTGCACATGCAAATCCCTTCGATCGCCACCGGAAAACGCCACACCCTGCCCCGGCCCACCGGCTCGGCAGACGCTCTGCTTCTGGCGCGTTACGCCCAGACGCGCAAGAGCAGCGGTCAGCTCACCGCCATCGTCACCGCCGAGCCGGCCGACACCCCGCGCCTCGAGGGCGAACTGGGCTTCTTCGCGCCCGATCTGCGCATCGCCGTGTTCCCCGACTGGGAGACATTGCCCTACGACACCTTCTCGCCCCACCAGGACCTGATCTCGGAGCGGCTGGCCACGCTCTGGCGCATCCTGCAGGCGCGCAAGAGCGGCGATCTCGACGTGGTGCTGATGCCGGCATCGACCGCGCTGGTGCGCCTGGCGCCACCCAGCTTCCTGGCGGCCTACACCTTCCAGTTCAAGCAGAAGGAGCGACTCAACGAGGTCGCGCTGAAGTCGCAACTCACCTTGGCCGGCTACACCCACGTCAGCCAGGTGGTGTCTCCGGGCGAGTACGCGGTGCGCGGCGGGCTGATCGATCTGTTCCCGATGGGCTCGCTCGTGCCTTACCGAGTGGACCTGTTCGGTGACGAGGTCGATTCGATCCGCACCTTCGACCCCGACAGCCAGCGCAGCCTGTACCCGGTGCCCGAGGTGCGGCTGCTGCCGGGGCGCGAGTTCCCGATGGACGAAGACGCCCGCACGGCCTTTCGGGCGCGCTGGCGCGAGCGCGTCGAAGGCGATCCGACTAAGGCGCGTCTGTACAAGGACATCGCCACCGGCATCGCCACCGCCGGCATCGAGTACTACCTGCCGCTCTTCTTCGAGCAGACGGCCACCATCTTCGATTACCTCGGCGGTGGCAGCGACCAGGCCGCTGCGCTGGTGCTGCACGGAGCCGTCGATGACGCGCTCAATCGCTTCTGGACCGATACCCGCGAGCGGCACCGCTTCCTGCAGCACGACCGCGAGCGGCCGATCCTGCCGCCCGAAGACCTTTTCCTCAAGCCCGACGAGTTCTTCGGCCTGTCGCAGGGCCACGCCACGCTCGCGCTGCGTGGACGCGCGGCCACGGCTACGGCCACGGCCACGGCCACGATCGAGAACGAGACCGAGGCCGACGCGTCCGCATCGAGCACAGGCCCGTCTGGTGACGCCCCTTGGGCGCGAGCCCTGCCCGACCTCGGCGTCGACCGCGGCGCGCCCGAGCCACTGAAGAAGCTGCAGATCCACGTCGGCACCACCGCGCACCGGGTGCTCATCGTGGCCGAGAGCCAGGGTCGGCGAGAGACGCTGCTCGAGCTGTTGCGTGACAGCCGCATCGAGCCGCCGAGCGTCGCGAGCCTGGACGAGTTCCGCAGCGGCGACGAGCGCTTCGCCATTGCCGTGGCGCCGCTCGCCGAAGGCTTCTTCTGGAGCGAGGCGGCGAGCGACACGCAGCCGGCGGTGGCCATCGAGTTCGTCACCGAGACCGAGCTCTTCGCCACCAGCCCCACCGCGCGCCGGCGCCGCAAGCAGGAACAGGTCAGCGATGTCAACGCGCTGATCAAGGACCTGTCGGAGCTGAAGGTCGGCGACCCGGTGGTGCACATGAACCACGGCATCGGCCGCTACGTGGGCCTGCGCAACATCGACCTCGGGGACGGCAACAGCGAGTTCCTGCACCTCGAGTACGCAGACCAGGCGACGCTCTACGTGCCGGTCGCACAGCTTCACCTCATCAGCCGCTACACCGGTGTCAGCGCCGAGGAGGCGCCGCTGCACCGGCTGGGATCGGGCCAGTGGGAGAAGGCCAAGCGCAAGGCGGCCGAGCAGGTGCGCGACACCGCCGCCGAGTTGCTCAACCTGTACGCCCGCAGCGCCGCCCGCGAGGGCTACGCCTTCCGCTTCTCGGCCCACGACTACGAAGCCTTTGCGGCGAGCTTCGGCTTCGAGGAAACGCCTGACCAGAAGGCGGCGATCCATGCCGTCATCCAGGACATGGTCAGCCCCAAGCCGATGGACCGGCTGGTGTGCGGCGACGTCGGCTTCGGCAAGACCGAGGTCGCATTGCGCGCGGCCTTCGTCGCGGTGACCGGTGGCAAGCAGGTCGCCATCCTGGCGCCGACGACACTGCTCGCCGAGCAGCATTTCCAGAACATCTCCGACCGCTTCGGCAAGTGGCCGATCAAGGTGGCCGAGATGTCGCGCTTCCGCTCGCCGAAGGAGATCAAGCAGGCGCTCGAGGGCCTGGCCGACGGCACCATCGACATCGTCGTCGGCACGCACAAGCTGCTGAGCCAGAACACGCTGTTCAAGCGCCTGGGGCTGCTGGTCATCGACGAGGAACACCGCTTCGGCGTGCGCCACAAGGAAGCGATGAAGGCGCTGCGCGCCGAGGTCGACGTGCTCACGCTCACGGCGACGCCGATCCCGCGCACCTTGGGAATGGCCTTGGAAGGTCTGCGCGACCTGAGCGTCATTGCCACCGCGCCGCAGCGGCGTCTGGCGATCAAGACCTTCGTGCGCGGCGAGTCGAACGGCACCATCCGCGAGGCGGTGATGCGCGAGCTCAAGCGCGGTGGGCAGGTGTACTTCCTGCACAACGAGGTCGACACCATCGAGAACCGCCGAGACACCCTGCAGGCGCTGCTGCCCGAAGCGCGTATCGCGGTGGCCCACGGCCAGATGCCCGAGCGCGAACTCGAGCGCGTGATGCGCGACTTCGTCGCCCAACGGCACAACGTGCTGCTGTGCTCGACCATCATCGAGACCGGCATCGACGTGCCGAGCGCCAACACCATCGTCATCAGCCGCGCCGACAAGTTCGGCCTGGCGCAGCTGCATCAGCTGCGCGGGCGAGTCGGTCGATCGCACCACCAAGCCTATGCCTACCTGCTGGTGCCCGATGTCGAGGGCCTGACCAAGCAGGCGCAGCAGCGGCTGCAGGCGATCCAGGACATGGAGGAACTGGGCTCGGGCTTCTACCTCGCGATGCACGACCTCGAGATCCGCGGCGCCGGCGAGGTGCTGGGCGAGAACCAGAGCGGCAACATGATGGAAGTCGGCTTCCAGCTCTACAACGACATGCTGAGCGAAGCGGTGCGGTCGCTTCGTGCCGGCCGCGAACCCGACCTGCTGTCGCCCCTGGCCGCCACGACCGAGATCAACCTGCACGCCCCTGCGCTGCTGCCCGACGACTACTGCGGTGACGTCCACACGCGCTTGAGCCTGTACAAGCGACTCGCCACCGCGAGCAAGAACGAGCAGATCGACGCCTTGCTCGAAGAGATCACCGACCGCTTCGGCAAGCTGCCGCCACAGGGTCAGACGCTGTTCGATGTGCACCGCCTGCGGGTGCTGGCCAAGCCCTATGGTGTGATGAAGATCGACGCCGCCCCGGCGCTCACGGTCATCAGCTTCCGGCCCAACCCGCCGATCGAGGCGATCCGCATCATCGAGCTGGTGCAGAAGCAGCGCCACATCAAGCTCGCCGGCAACGACAAGCTGCGCATCGAACGCGCCACGCCCGACCCGAAGGAGCGAGCCGTGCTCATCCGCGAGGTGCTGCGCGCGCTGGGCGCGCCGCGAGAACTGCAGCCGGCTGCGTGACCGAGCTCGTCGAACACGCGCCGGGTCTGCTCTGTCGCGGCATCACGCCGCCGCTGCAGTTGCGCGACTTCAAGCTGATCGCCTTCGACATGGACTCGACGCTCATCGACATCGAGTGCATCGACGAGATCGCCGACGCGGTGGGCAAACGCGCCGAGGTCGCTGCGATCACCGAGGCGGCGATGCAGGGACGCATTGCCGACTACCGCACCAGCCTGCGCGAACGTGTGGCCCTGCTGGCGGGCGTGCCGCTGTCGGCCCTGCACGAAGTGCGCGACCGGCGCCTGCAACTCAACCCGGGTGCCGAAGCGCTGGCGCAGGCGTGCCGCAGCGCCGGCCTGCACACGCTGCTGGTGTCGGGCGGGTTCACCGTCTTCACCGACCACGTGCGCGACCGGCTGCATCTCGACGAGACCCGATCGAACCAGCTGGAGGTGGTCGATGGCCGGCTGACCGGCAGGCTGGTGATGCAACACTGGGGCGACCTGTGCGATGGCGACGAAAAGCGCCGCAAGGTGTTCGAGACCTGCGAGCGCATCGGCTGCGACCCGTCGCAGGCCATCGCGGTGGGCGACGGCGCGAACGACCTGCCGATGATGCGGTCGGTGGGCCTGTCGGTGAGCTTCCACGGCAAGCCCTGTGTGCGTGAGGAAGCCAACGTTCTGATCGACGCCGGTGGGCTCGATCGCTTGCTGGAGGTAGCGAGACCATGACTCGAACTGCAGTGCCGCTGGAGAAGGCCTACCGCCTGCACAACCACGGACCGACCGTGCTGGTGAGTGCCGCGCACGACGGTCACGTCAACGTGATGGCGGCCGCGTGGAACATGCCGCTCGACTTCACCCCGCCGAAGGTGGCGGTGGTGATCGACCGCAACACCTACACCCGAGGACTGGTCGAGGGCTCGGGCGAGTTCACCTTGAGCGTGTCCTGCGC
>VYKX01000246.1_pt1 | contig 14270 bp, 15 predicted proteins | sample 5114471 | NCBI WGS metagenome assembly VYKX01 (sample SAMN12291785, study PRJNA351875) | freshwater metagenome | isolation source: freshwater lake | place: USA: Michigan, Gull Lake | collected 2013-08-08
CGAATCGCTGTCCCGCAAAGACGGCACATGGTGTCTGCTCGACGCCTCTGGCGCCCTGATGGCGCAGTCACCCATCGTGGTGCTCGCCAATGCGGGCGACGCTGCGCGCCTGTTGCGCGGTGCGCTTCCCAGCGTCGACGACCCCTGCCCGTTGCAGCGTGTGCGCGGCCAGATCAGCGTGGCCGATGCATCGCGTTGGCCGGGCCTCTCGACATTGACGGTTCCGATCGCCGGACGGGGTTACTTGTTGCGCCTGCCGAACGGGCGGCTGCTGTTTGGTGCCACGGCGCAGATCGACGACGGCGACCCATCCGTCAGACCGGCGGACCACCTCGCGAACCTCGTTCAGTTGGCGAACCTGACTGGCGTGGACCGGGGAAACGACGTCGCCAGTCTGGAAGGTCGTACCGCGTGGCGCTGGTCGACTCCGGACCGCTTGCCCCTGCTGGGCCTGGTGCCTGATGGGGTGGCGGCGGCCAGCCGGGGCCGCGTCGAGCAGGTGTCTCAGGTGCCTCGCCTCGAGGGCCTGTACCTGTGCACCGGGTTCGGCTCACGCGGCATTGCCTGGTCGGCGCTGTCGGCGCAGGTCGTCGCTGCGGCGATCGCTGGTGCGCCGGTGCCGCTGGAGGCGGACTTGCTGGACTCGATCGACGCGGCGCGTTTTGTCTGCAGCCGATCGAGGCGTGAGCAGATGCAATCAGACGGCGAGGGCTTGCCGGAACCGGTCTGACCCGCCGTGACCTTACGGTGAAGCCTGACCGCCGTCGGGTGCCGCATCGCCCGCGTTCTGCACCGCAGCGTCGTCCGGACCCGGCTCGGCGCCGGCATCACCGTGCTTGCGCTCGGCCTTTTCCTTGACCTTCTCCTCCTTCTTCTTCTTCTTGGCCAGCTCGCGCTGGCGCTTTTCGAACGAGTAGTTGGGCTTGGCCATGGGCAACGGTCCAGGAAATTGAAACAGGGGGCCGAGATTACGCTGTTTTCAACGTTGAACAGAGTGCTCGCCGACAACGTCGAAGTGCACCGTCTCGACGCCGTGCGCCGTGCCGAAGAGGCAAACGCTGGCGCGGTGCCGCGCGAACAGGCCGACGGTGACGACACCCGGCCATTGGTTGACCTCGCACTCCATCGCCACCGGGTCGGCAATCTCGAGGCCGTGCACGTCGAGGATCGGGCATCCGTTGTCGGTGGTGACGCCAGCGCGCAGCACGGCGCGGCCGCCCAGGGCAGCGAACCGGCGCGAGATCTGCGAGATCGCCATCGGAATCACCTCCACCGGCAGCGGAAAGCGGCCCAGCGTCGCGACGCGCTTCGAGTCGTCGGCGATGCAGACGAAACGGTCGGCGAGGTCGGCGACGATCTTCTCGCGCGTCAGCGCCGCGCCACCGCCCTTGATCATGTGGCCGCGGCCATCGATCTCGTCCGCACCGTCGATGTACACCGGCAGGCGCTCGACCGAATTGCTGTCGAGCACGGCGATGCCATGAGCACGCAGCCGTTCGCTGCTCTTCTCGCTGCTCGACACCGCACCGGCGATCTGGTCACGCAAGGTGGCCAGCGCATCGATGAAATGGTTCACCGTGGAGCCGGTGCCCACGCCCACCACTGCACCACGCTCGACGTGATCGAGCGCTGCACGACCGACCATCGCCTTGAGTTCATCCTGGGTCATCACGCCGGCCGTTTGAGACAATGGCCGATTATCGAGCGCAGCCCTGCATGGCCCTGATCCCGTACGCCCTGACCCGCCCCTTCCTGTTCGGTCTCGACCCCGAGCACGCGCACGACCTGACGCTCGAAGCTCTGGCGCGCACCCAGAACACGCCGCTGCAGTGCCTCTGGCAGCAAACCCGCATCGACGATCCGCTGAACCTTGCCGGGCTGCGCTTTCCCAACCGCGTCGGCCTCGCCGCGGGACTCGACAAGAACGGCCGCTGCATCGACGGACTCGGGGCGATGGGTTTCGGCTTCATCGAGGTCGGCACGGTGACGCCGCTGGCGCAATCCGGCAACCCGAAGCCGCGCATGTGGAGGCTCGCGGAGGCCAATGCGCTGATCAACCGACTCGGCTTCAACAACGACGGATTGGCAGCATTCGTCGCGAACGTGCAGCGCGCCAGTTTTCGCCGCTCCGGCGGCATCCTCGGCCTGAACATCGGCAAGAACGCCAGCACACCGATCGAGCGGGCAGTCGACGACTACCTGATCGGCCTCGAAGGTGTCTATCCGCATGCCGACTACGTGACGGTCAACATCTCGTCGCCGAACACCCAGAACCTGCGCGCACTGCAGACCGATGCTGCGCTCGCCGAATTGCTGACCACCCTGCAGGAGCGCCGCGAGCGTCTGAAGACGCAACATGGTCGCGACGTGCCCCTCTTCGTCAAGATCGCGCCCGACCTCGACGACGACCAGGTCAGCAGCATCGCTCGCAGTCTGCGGGCGCATGGCGTGGCCGGCGTCATCGCCACCAACACCACCATCGCTCGCGACGCGGTGCGGCATCTGCCGCATGGCGAAGAGGCCGGGGGCTTGTCGGGCTCGCCGGTGCTGGCGGCGAGCAACCGCGTCATCGCCCAGCTGCGCGCCGAGCTCGGAAGCGGCTTCCCGATCATCGGTGTCGGTGGCGTCATGAGCGCCGAGGACGCCTGCTCCAAAGTCAGGTCCGGCGCGGACCTGGTTCAGATCTACACAGGCCTCATCTACGGCGGACCAGAGTTGGTGCCTGCCGCCGCCCGCGCACTTCGCGACCAGCGGATGTAGGCCACGTCTGACCGTCTCATCGCGTCATCGAGCGAGACGCGACTGGTGGCAACGAGGAAACTCAGAGCAGCGGCACGCCGGTTTGCGACTGAAGAAACTCGCGAGAGACATCCGGCGCCATTTCCACGACTTTCAGGCCGTGTGGCGTCACGTCGAGCACCGCCAGGTCGGTGATGATCCGGTCGACCACCCCTACACCGGTGAGCGGCAGGGTGCAGTGCGGCAGGATCTTCAGGTCGGTGCTGCCGTCCTTCTTGCGCGCCACATGCTCCATCAGCACGACCACGCTCTTCACGCCGGCCACCAGGTCCATCGCGCCGCCCATCCCCTTGACCATCTTGCCGGGGATCATCCAGTTGGCCAGGTCACCTCGCTCGCTGACCTGCATCGCGCCGAGGATGCTCAGGTTGATCTTGCCGCCGCGAATCATCGCGAAGCTGTCGTGGCTGCCGAAGATCGACGAGCCGGGAATGGTCGTCACCGTCTGCTTGCCGGCGTTGATCAGGTCGGCGTCGACTTCGTCCTCGGTCGGAAAGGGCCCGATGCCCAGCATGCCGTTCTCGCTCTGCAGCCAGACCTCGATGTCGGCAGGCACGAAGTTGGCGACCAGCGTCGGCAAGCCGATGCCGAGGTTCACATAGAAACCGTCCTGCAGTTCGCGTGCGGCGCGCGCCGCCATCTCGTCGTGGGTCCAGGGCATGTCAGGCTTTCTCGCTCACGGGGCTGGAGAGGGTGCGCTTCTCGATGCGCTTCTCGGGGGTCGCGTTCAGCACCAGCCGATGCACGTAGATGCCGGGCAGATGCACCGAATCCGGATCGAACGTGCCCGTGGGTACGATCTCCTCGACCTCGGCGATGGTGATGCGACCGGCCATCGCGGCAGCAGGATTGAAGTTGCGCGCGGTGCGACGAAACAGCAGGTTGCCGCTGTGGTCGGCCTTCCATGCCTTGACCAGCGACACGTCGGGACACAGGCCGCGCTCCATCACATAGGTCTCGCCGTCGAAGACGCGCGTTTCCTTGCCCTCGGCCACCATCGTGCCGACCCCCGTGCGGGTGAAGAACGCCGGGATACCGGCGCCGCCGGCACGCAGTTTCTCGGCGAGCGTGCCCTGAGGGGTGAACTCGAGCTCGAGTTCACCGGCGAGGTACTGGCGCTCGAACTCCTTGTTCTCGCCGACATAGCTCGAGATCATCTTGCGGATCTGCCGCGTCTCGAGCAGTTGCCCGAGGCCGAAGCCGTCGACTCCGGCGTTGTTCGAGATGACCGTCAGCTGCTGAACGCCGCTGTCGCGCAGGGCGGCGATGAGCGCCTCGGGGATGCCGCACAGGCCGAAGCCTCCCACGGCGAGCAGTTGTCCGTCCGCCACGACGCCGTCGAGCGCGGCCCGGGCACTGGGGTAGATCTTGTTCATCGGGCTCCTTGGAAAGGTGGTGCAAGGCGTGAGCAAGACGCGTGCACGGCCTTGTCTCGATGAATTGTGCATGGGCACCGACTCGATCCGCCGCGTCCCCGGCGCTGTTCCACCAGGCGCTGTCGCACCGGGGCGTTGTCGCGCCGGATCGACCGACGTTCAGTCAGCGGCGGCGCGCCGCGGCATCACAGCGCGTGCCCATCATCAGCCTGGATCACTGCGCCGTTGATGAAGTGGCTCTCGTTCGAACACAGCATCATCAGCAGGGCATCGAGGTCCTGCGGCTGCCCGACCCGCTTGCGCGGCAGGCTGTCGACCAGACGCTTGCCGGCCTCGGTCAGCCACTGCTGGTGGTTCATCTCGGTATCGATGTAGCCCGGGCAGATCGCGTTGACGTTGATGCCGTGCTTGCCCCACTCGAGCGCCATCGCGCGCGTCATGTGGATGACCGCCGCCTTGCTCATGCTGTACACACCGATGCGGCTGAGCGGCTTGATGCCTGCGGTCGATGCGATGTTGACGATGCGCCCGCCAGTGAACGTGCCGGGCGCCGAACCCTTGGCGCGACCGATCATGCGTTTGCCCACCTCCTGAGCGACGAAGAAGGCGCCGCGGGTGTTGGTGTCGAAGACGAAGTCGTAATCGTCTTCGGTGACCTCGGTGAGCTTCTGGGTCACGCTCACGCCCGAGTTGTTCACCAGGATGTCGAGGGTGCCCATCTCGGTCTCGGCATGGGCGACCGCTGCCTTGATGCTGGCCACGTCCGTCACGTCGAGCACGACCACGTGGGCATCGCCGCCGTCGCCTTCGATCTCGGCGCGCAGGGTCTTCAGGCGTTCCATGCGGCGCCCGGCAAGCACCACCGCTGCACCCGCCGCAGCCAGTGTTTTCGCAAACTGCGCTCCGAGGCCGCTGGACGCTCCGGTAACGAGGGCCACGCGGCCCGACAGATCGATCTGGTAGCTCATGTTCGGCTCGTCAGGTTGGAAGTTGTCGATGAAGATAGCACGCGGTCCTTTCGCCGCAGTGATCGATCTGCCGGCCGTGATCCCTAGGGCGCGTTGGCGCGTACCCCGCGGCTAGACTGACCAACCCCCATGCACCCCGACCCCACCTTCCGATGACCTCGCAGTCTCTGCTCGACGAACACGGCCCTCGCGATTCGATGGACACCGACGTCCTGGTCGTCGGCGCTGGCCCGGCCGGCCTCGCCACGGCCATCCGGATCAAGCAACTGGCCTCGGCGCGAGGAACCGACGTGTCTGTCATCGTGCTGGAAAAAGGATCGGAGCCGGGCGCGCACATCCTCAGCGGCGCCGTGATGGACCCGCGAGCGCTGGCCGAGCTTCTGCCCGACTGGGCCGCGCTGGGTGCCCCGCTGCATCAACCGGTGACCGACGACGAGTTCCTCTTCCTCAGCCGCGATGGCGCCACGACGACACCGCACGCCCTGCTGCCCGATTGCTTCAACAACACCGGTAACCAGGTCATCAGCCTTGCGAACCTGACGCGGTGGCTCGCGACCCAGGCCGAGGCGATGGGCGTCGAGATCTACTCCGGTTTCGCCGCCGCCGACGTGCTCTACCGAGACGATGGCGCAGTGGACGGCGTCGTCACCGGCGATCTGGGGCTCGGCCGCGACGGTCAACCCACCGATCACTTCCAGCTCGGCATGGAGCTGCGTGCGAAGTACACCGTGTTCGCCGAAGGTTCGCGTGGGCACCTCGGCAAACAGTTGATCGCACGCTTCAAGCTCGATGCCGGGCGCGATCCGCAGAGCCACGGCATCGGCGTCAAGGAACTGTGGGAGGTGGACGCAGCGAAGCACCGCCCGGGCCGTGTGGTCCACACCGCGGGCTGGCCACTCGACGCAAACACCTACGGCGGCGGCTTCCTGTATCACCTGCCCGATCGTCAGGTGACGCTCGGCTTCATCACCGGACTCGACTACACCAACCCGTGGCTGAGTCCGTTCGAGGAGATGCAGCGCTGGAAGACGCACCCGTCGATCCGAGCGGTTCTCGAAGGCGGCAAGCGCCTGGGCTACGGCGCGCGCGCCATCACCGCCGGCGGTTTGCTGAGCTTGCCGAAGACGGTGTTTCCCGGAGGCGCGCTCGTCGGCTGCGACGCCGGTTTCCTGAACGTCAGCCGCATCAAGGGCAGCCACGCGGCGATCAAGAGCGGCATGCTTTGCGCCGACGCCGTCTTCGAGGCGGTGCACCACGGCCGATCGCACGACGAGTTGAGCGCCTATCCCGAGTCTTTCGAGCGAAGCTGGCTGCACGATGAACTCGACCGCGCGCGCAACTTCAAGCAATGGTTCAAGAAGGGGCTGGTGGTGGGCACGGTCATGACGGCCGTCGAGCAGTGGCTGCTGCCGAGGGTCGGCGTCGCTTCACCACCATGGACGCTGCACCGGCGCGATGCCGACCACGTGGGGCTGCTGCCCGCCGATCAGTGCACGCCGATCGATTACCCCAAGCCCGATGGCCAGCTGACGTTCGACCGCCTGAGCAGCGTCTTCATCAGCAACACCAACCACGAGGAGAACCAGCCTGCACACCTGACGCTGAAGGATGCATCGGTGCCCGTGGCGGTGAACCTTGCGCGTTACGCCGGACCGGAGTCGCGCTACTGCCCGGCAGCCGTCTACGAGTACGTGAAGAACGCCGACGGCAGCGACCGCTTGCAGATCAATGCGCAGAACTGCGTGCACTGCAAGACCTGCGACATCAAGGACCCGACGCAGAACATCGTCTGGGTCGCGCCCGAAGGCGGCGGCGGACCCAACTACGCCGGCATGTGAGTAACGATGCGAGTGGCGGTATCTCGTCGCGTTGATTTCTGGTCGGGCAGCGTCGCATCGCGGTCACACCTGCACACGTCCGGGCGTGACCCGCTGCACGATCGCGTCACATCGACGTGACGCAGGGCACGTCATCAGGATTTGCGTCGAGCGCATTTCTGAAACGTCATCGTGGGGGGTGTCGTTGTTCGCAAAATCGCAGGTTCAAAGCGTTTCTTTTGGCGGTCCTCACGCCCGCAGCCACCATGCCAATTTCCAAGACAGACAAGGCCCGCGCCGAGCTCGCTGTTTCTCGTGGTGAACTCAGTCGACGACAGCGTACGCTGCTGGTGCTCGCCGACGGTCGCAGGTCCACTGATGAATTGCTGTCGATGGTCGACGGCGCCGAATCCGGCGACCTGCGAAAGCTGCTCGAGCAGGGCTACCTGAGGGATCCGACGATCGCGCCGATCAAGGCGCCCGTCAACGCTGCGAATCCGACTCCTGCAGCTTTGGCCCTGCGCACCGAATCACCCAACAATCACGAGCGCCGCCTGCGTCTCAGCACCGTAGCGACGAGGGTGTTCCTGCTGCACATGATCGAGCGCGTCGTGAGCCCAAGCGACCACGCTCTGCGCCAAAGGCTAAGAGTCATGCTTGGCACCGCCCGCGACGAGCAGGCCCTGATAGCGACTACCGATCAGCTGCTGATCCATCTCGGGGCCCACGCTGGAGCTCAGCGCGCCGCGTCGGTTCGGCAGGACTTGATCGTCGACCTCGAACATGCATGAACAATCCGGTCGCGGCAGGCGGTGACGGCGACCATATCGGCGCCGCCCGATACAGTCTCAGGCTGCGCCATCCCACTTGGAGAACCTGCCGATGACCACCCGATTCAGCACCGAACACGCCTGGGTCGACCCTGCTGACCCGAATGCCGCCGTCGTCGGCATCACCGTTCACGCGCAGGAAGCTCTCGGTGATGTCGTCTTTGTCGATCTGCCCGAGATCGGGCGCGCCATCGACGCCGGTGCGGTTGCCGGAGTCGTCGAATCGGTGAAGGCCGCTGCCGATGTCTTCATGCCGGCCAGCGGCGTGGTGGTCGAGGTCAATGAGGCGCTGCGAGCCGATCCGTCGCTCGCCAACTCCGACCCACTGGGCCAAGGCTGGTTCTTCAAGGTGCGACTCATGGATTCTTCACAGGTCGACTCCCTGCTCGACTCTGCGGCCTACGAAGCCTTGCTGCGCACGCTCTGAGCGAGGCTGCCCCTCACGCGCTCAGCGTGCAACTGTCATCGGAGTGAGGTGCTGCTTCGAGGTGATACCCATCGACACATATACGCTGGTCAGTGCATCGATGCCCACCGAGGCCGGGGTCACCCAGTCGACCGGGACATACAAGAGGCCGCCGCCCACGGGGATGGGTGCGGTGGGCACCAGAACGACACGGTAGTCGCGGCCATCGATGGACAGCGTCTCGGGCGTCGACAGCAGGCCCAGCACCATCACGCCGCCAGGCCCGCCAAAGTGGACCCAGACCGGCCGCATCGACTTCATGCCCTGCTCGTCGCGCTGGCCGATCAGCCCGACGAATCGACGCGCCAGGTCATAGATCGTGTTGACGACCGGCACACGCGCCACGGTCGAATTGATCAGATCGGCGAGCACGGGCTTCAAGCGAGTGCGCACCAGAAGGCCCAGCGCATAGATCGCGCCGATCAGGATCGCCAGGCCGATGAGGTACCCCACCAGTTCGGAGCCGGTCGAGCCGATGCCGACCACAACAAGCACCTGGCCGATCAGGCTGCCCGGCCCGACGAGGCCGTACACCGCCCGAAGGGCCCACACAAGGATGACCACCGTGGCGGCCAACGGCAGCGCGGCCAGCAGACCGGCGACAAAGGTTCGGGACAGGTGGCTGATGGGCGTGCGCATGATCGAAGCGGGCGTGCTGAGCGGGGTGGGTGTACTCAGTCTCGCACGGGGCGTGCCTGCGCCCCCCGGCAACGGATCAGGACAAGCGGAACTGGGCGACCTTGTGCGTGAGCCGTTCGCTTTGCTGACGCAGCCCGCCCGACGCCGTGGCGAGTTGCTCGACGAGCAGTAGGCTCTGATCGGTACCGCCTTGAATCGATGTCAGCTGCGCGAGTATTTCCGCCGAATCCTTCTCGCCACTGCGGGTGAGCGCCGCCACATCGTCCATCGCCGTGTGGATCTGGTCGACGCGCGCATCGGCTTCAGCCATCGACTTGCCCGCCTCGTCGGCCAGAGCACCGCTGGTCTCGATGTCTTCGGTAGAGCGCGACACGATCTCGCCGATGCGACGGGCCGACTCGGCGCCGCGCAAGGCGAGGCTGCGCACTTCCTGCGCGACCACGGCAAAGCCCCGACCGGCCTCGCCCGCTTTCGACGCCTCGACCGACGCATTCAACGCCAGGATATTGGTGCGAAAGGCAATCGTGTCGATCAGGGTGACGATCTCGCCGATCTCGCGGCTCTTGCCGCGCAGTGCCGACATGCGCTCGCGCAGCCGATGCATCTGCTTGCGGTTGCGCGCCGATTCCAGGCGCAAGGCCTGCACGGTCTCGACCACCGTCTCGACCTGCCGGCCGCAGGCCTCTAACTGGGTCGAGTAGCGCGTCACCGCGTCGACGATGACGTGCAGTGCCGAGCTGGTTTCCTGATTGCGCGACTTCAGATCGGCATTGCCGAGCGCAACTTGATGCGCAGCCTGCTCCACGCCGGCGACGCCTTGACGCATGGTGGCCATCAGGTCCGACAGGCGCACCAAAGAATCGGTCATCGCCCTCATCATCTGTGCCACCTCATCGCCACCCAGCGGGGACAGACGCGCACTCAGGTCGCCCTGCGCCATCTGATTCATCTGCTGGTTGAGCTGTCGCAAGCCGCCACGCATCACCAGGAAGAAACAGTACAGCAGGTACTGGGACAGCAGGATCGACGCCACGAGTGCGCCAAAGATCCAACGCCGCACTGCCTCGGCCTGGGTCAGCTCGTGCTGCAACGCCTGCTCGACCTGTTCGAACTCGCTGTTTCGGGCCAGCCGGATTTCCTGTCGGGCTTCGTGATAGCTCACCCGGATCTTTGGGTAGTCCGGCGTGCCTTCGACCCGGATGGCCTCGGCGCGCAACAAATCCATGAACGCCCGTGTTGCAGGGAAGGCCGTCTCGGCCAGAGCATCAGGCCTGCCGATCGACTCGTACTGTTTCACCACGTCCTGCAGGACTTGCTCGACACGCGCGTAGCGAATCGCCTCGTTCACCGTGCCCTGCTGTTGCATCGCCACCGTCGGAATCAGCGCCGGGTCAGACGCTGTCGCCATCAGGCCCAGGTAACCGGCGCGCAATGAATTCGCCAGCTCAGGCAGGTCGAAGAGCGCGAGCCGGCTGTGCCCGTGCTGCGCGGGATCGCGCACCAGGGCGGCACCTGACGCTTCGGCAGCCGCCTGGCGCAGTCTTCCGACCGCCAGGACGGCGAGCTCGTTGAGTTCGGCCCGCCGTTCCAGCGATCTGTCGGCACCTTGCTGGGCGGCCGCGATGACCGCGCGCTCGCGCTCCCAAAGCTGCTGCAAACCGAGGCGATGCGCGTGGTCAGCGTTGAACGCGGACTCGAGTTCCTGAACCACCGACGCCAGCGCTGCGCTCTCGGGTGTCTGGCCCGATTCGATCGTGCTCAACTCGTCCGTCAGTGCAACCCGAACGCCGTCGGCAGCGCCGGCGAGGCGCACCGCTGCGAGACGGTCTGACGATTGGCGAACGATCGCGCCCTGATCCTGGACCAGCAGGATCGTCATCGGCACCACCGGCGCCATCAAGATCAGCAGCACGATCACCAGCTTGGCGCGGATGCTGAGCTTGCGCAGCAGGCGCACACCGACGGCCCAGACGCCGTGGTAGGCAAAAAACCTGCGCAGCCCCGACCAAGATTCGGTCGCGGGAAGGATTCGTGGCAGCCGGGCGGCCAGGCTCAAAGGGTTCATCGACTTCTTTCGGCTTGCTTGGTCAACGGACAACGCATCGGCTTGGCCTGATGCACAAACGTGTGCTCGGCATATCGGCGGTGCGCGTGTCGACTTGAGCCGTGAGGTGATCCGGCTGCCGTCCGACGGCCCCACGCGCTCAATCCGAAACATTCCGCTACAGAAAAGACTTTGCCGGCCGATAAGAAAAAAAATCGCACTCAACCCCCATCGGCGGTGCAGCAGAAGCCTTGTTTCAAGCCTGACCTCATCTCGTTTCCTTCGCCTCTCGTCTCTCTCTCTTGGAACCGACGCCTTTTTCTGTTTTGCAGCCCTTCAAGCCCATGACCGAATGCCCTGCCCTGCCTGAAGACGTCGCCGCCGCAACGTCACCCGCACGAAGATGGAAGCAACGCCTCGCCCCAGGCGGCATGTGGTGTGTTGCGGCCGGCGGCGTCGCACTGGCCTGGTCTGGCCCAGGGCTGCTTGCGGTGGGCGGAGCACTGTTGGCGGCGCTCGGCGCGGCAGCAGCCGCGTCGACGCGCACCAGGTCGCAAGGCGGCGCATCGATTTCAGTCGGCGCCGGCGACTCATCGGCGGGCAGTGCAGAGGGTGATGCATCGGGTCCTGGCGGACGTCACGGCGCCGAGGTGATGGTGTCGCAGGTGACTCCGGTGTGGAGTCGCCAGCTCGAGGTGACGCGAGACGTCGCGAGCGAAGGACTCACGCAGATCCTTACCAACTTCAGCGAGATGAGCGGTGCTTTGCAAACCCTCTCGTCGAACCTCGAGAGCTTTTCGCTTGCCGCCGCACCAGGCGCGATCGACGGCGCCGTGCGCAGCGAATCCTCGGCGCTGGCCGCTCTCCTAGCTCCCAGCGAGCGGGCATTCAAGGAGCGCGACGCGGCCTACGCCGAACTCTCCCGCTGTGGCAGCGCCTTGGCCGAATTGCAGCAGTTGTCCAAACGTGCGCGTGAACTCGCCAGGCACACGCGGCTGGTGGCGATGAATGCGTCGATCGAGGCGAACCGCGGCGCCTCAGGTCAGACAGGCGGCACGCACGCCGTGGCCACCGAGGTGCGCGAGCTGTCGACGCGACTCGGTGACACCGCAAGCGCGATGGAGAAGATCGTCGTGACGCTGGTCGAATCGATCGGTGAGCGCCGACGCGATGGCGAAATCAACGACACAGCAGCCGGGGAGTTGCGGCTGGAACTCGACTTGCGTGCCCGGGAGGCACTCGCAGCACTGATGGGCGCTATGGGCGCATCGGTGCAGGGTTCTGAGGAAGTTCGGCAGGCGAGCGCGGCACTGCGAGATCAGCTCGACGAGGCCTTCGTTCACTTCCAGTTCGGCGACCGCGTGAGTCAGATGCTGTCGATCGTCGGCAATGACATGACCAACTTCGCGCGCTGGGTGGCGCACAACCCTACGGCCACCCAGTCAGACGCCGCCGAATGGCTGGCCGCTCTGGAGAGCAGCTACACCATGGACGAGCAGCGCTCGCACCACCACGGCAACGTACACGTGGAGCGCAGCTCCGGTGTCGAATTCTTCTGATCCAACCTCTTTCGTCGTTAGCCCAGTGAGGAACCAAAAATGAGCAAGACTGTGATGATCGTTGACGACTCGGGAAGCTTTCGAACCGTCGTCAAGCTCGCGCTGCAGAAGGCGGGCTACGAGACCGTCGAAGCCGTCGACGGCAAGGACGCCGTCGGCAAGCTCGATGGCCGAAAACTCAACATGATCGTGTGCGACGTGAACATGCCCAACATGGACGGGCTCTCGTTCGTGCGGCACCTCAAGACAACGGCCTCGTACAAATTCACCCCGGTGATCATGCTGACCACCGAGTCGCAGGAGGCGAAGAAGGCCGAAGGCAAGGCCGCCGGCGCGAGAGCTTGGATCACCAAGCCCTTCCAGCCCTCGCATCTGGTCGATGCGGTCAACAAGCTGTGCGTCTGAGGCCCACGCCATGACGCACACCATCCTCATCATCGACGACGCTCCGAGCATGCGTCTGCTGGTGCGCGACACGCTCGAACCTCTGGGGTACGCCGTCGTAGAGGCCTGCAACGGCATCGAAGCGACTGCCCTCCTCGACGGCACGGTATTCGACGCCATCGTCTGCGATGTGTCGATGCCCGGCATGGACGGCATCGCCTTCCTGCACAAGCTCAGAACCCACCCGCGCTACGCCCACACGCCGCTCATGCTGCTGACCGCCGACTCGCGCGAATCGACTCGCAAAGCGGCCAAGGCTGCCGGTGCACAGGCTCTCTGCATCAAGCCCTTCCTGCCGAAGGATCTGCGTAAAGCGATCGGCAAGCTGTGCGCTGGAGTGACGGCATGAGCGAACACATCAGCGCCAACGCCAACCATTCGATGGGTCCGGACCTGACCATTGCCCACGCCGACGCCTGCCGCCGCGTGCTGGCCGAGGTGCTGTCGACGCACAGCGGCGATCTCACGATCGACCTGTCGTCGGTGACCGAGTTCGACAGCAGCGGCGTGCAGTTGCTTCTGGCCACCCGTCGCAGTCTGGCCGAGCGCGGCCACGTCTTGCGGTTGACCGCAGTGAGCGCCACGGTGAAAGACGCGCTCGCCGTGTTCGGTCTTGCCGCCCTGTTCGACCAACCCGCCGCAGCGACGGCCTGAGGACACACCACCATGTCGATGAACGACGACGACGCAGACATCATTGCCGCCGCTCGGGCAGGCTTCCTCGATGAAGCCACCGACATGCTGCAGCAGTTCGAGCAGGCCCTCCTGATCATGGAGACCTCGCCCGACGACGCCGAGAACCTGAACGCCGCCTTTCGTGCTGCACACACGATCAAGGGCACCGCGGGTCTGTTCGGCTGCGATGCAGTGGTGGCCTTCACCCATGAAGTCGAGACGCTGCTCGAAGCCATGCGCTCGGGCGAACTCGAAGTCAACGACGCCATCAGTGCCGCACTGCTCGCCGGCCGCGACCAGATGGAAGCGCTGATGGCCGAAGTACGCAGCGGACAGACCGACCCGGCGGTGGCCGCGCGCAGCATCAGCCTGGGGGACGAACTGCGCAGCCTTCTACATGGCGGCGACCCAGCCGCAGGTGCGGCGACTGCGCCTGGTTCCGGCGCTGCAACGAAGAACACAGCCACCCCCTCCGCAGAGACGGCGGCGTCGACTTCGACTGGTAAGGCATCTGGCGCGCCACTGTGGCACTTGTCGATCCGTTTTGGCAGCGACGCGCTGCGCAACGGTCTCGACCCGCTCGCCTTCCTGCGCTACCTCAGGTTGCTCGGCACCGTCGCCGCTTGCCACACCCTGGCCGACGCGGTACCGCC
>VYKX01000324.1_pt1 | contig 14241 bp, 17 predicted proteins | sample 5114471 | NCBI WGS metagenome assembly VYKX01 (sample SAMN12291785, study PRJNA351875) | freshwater metagenome | isolation source: freshwater lake | place: USA: Michigan, Gull Lake | collected 2013-08-08
GGTTTCGCGGGCGTGCTGGCGGGGCCGATATTTTCGGTGGAACCAGGCATGGGCGATCACGTGCTGATCCTGGCCTTCGTGGTGATTGTGATTGGCGGTATCGGTTCCATTCGCGGCGCCTTCATCGCAGCGCTGATTGTGGGGCTTACGGATACGCTCGGCAAATCACTGATGCCGGATTTGATGCGGCTGTTTCTGGACCCATCTGCCGCACGACAAACCGGCGCGGCGCTGGCTTCCATGCTGGTCTATATCGCGATGGCGGCGATCCTTGCCTTCCGCCCGCGCGGGCTTTTCCCGGCGCGGAACAGCTAGAATGCCGCGCGGCTTGCGGCTTGATGTAGCGCTGACGTTGCTGGTGCTGGCCGTGCTGGCGCTGGCGCCCTTCATTGGTCTTGGCGCCAATCATTACCTGACCATGTTCGCGCGCATGATGATCCTGGCCGCCGCCGCCGTTTCGCTTTCCTTCCTTGTGGGCGGCGCGGGTCTTGCCAGCCTTGGGCATGCGGCAGCGATGGGCGTTGGCGCTTATGCCGTTGCCATTCTGGACGCGCATCGGCTGACCGATATCACCATTGTGCTGCCCGTCGCGATTGCTGCTGCCGCGCTGTTTTCCCTGCTGACGGGCGCGATTGCCATCCGCACCGAAGGCGTGAATTTCATCATGATCACGCTGGCTTTCGGGCAGATGGCGTTTTTTACTGCGTCATCACTCGCGGCCTATGGCGGGGATGATGGCTATACGCTGTATGACCGGACCGAGATCCTCGGCTCGCGGCTGATGGAAAACCGGATTTTCTTTCATTACCTCTGCCTCGGTTTTCTGGTGTTCTGCTGGGGGCTTTGCGCCATGCTGCTGGCGTCCCGCTTCGGGCGCGTGTTGCGCGCGGCGCGGGAAAATCCGCTACGCGCGCAAGCGGTAGGCTTCGCACCTTATCCGTATCGGCTCTTGGCCTATGTCATTGCGGGCATGCTGGCGGGGCTGGCGGGCGTATTGTTCGCCAATGCCACGGAATTTGTCGCCCCCGCCTATATGAGCTGGCAGCGTTCCGGTGAGTTGATTTTCATGGTGATCCTGGGCGGGCTTGGCAGGCTTTCCGGCGCCATCCTTGGCGCGGTGCTTTTCGTGCTGCTGGAAACCTGGCTGCCCAGCCTGACCACGCATTGGAAAATGATCTTCGGCCCGCTGCTGATACTCGCGGTGCTGTTCATGCGTGGCGGTTTGATTGGTTTTCTGGGGGCGCGCCGTGGGTGAGGCGTTGCTCAGCGTTCAGGGCTTGCGCAAGCATTTTGGTGGGCTTGCGGTGACGAATGACGTCAGCCTTGACGTGCAGCCTGGCGAAATCCACGCGTTGATCGGCCCCAATGGTGCAGGCAAAACCACGCTGATCCATCAAATTACCGGCACTGTCGTGCCTGATGCGGGGCGTATTCTTTTCGCTGGTACTGACATCACGCGCTTTTCCCTACCGCGCCGTGTGCATGTTGGCCTCGCGCGCAGTTTTCAGATCACCAGCATCATCGCCGGCTTTTCGGTATTGGAGAATGTCGCTTTGGCCGCGCAGGCGAAAAGCGGTTCTTCCTTCCGTTTCTTTCGTGCCGCCGCTTCGGAACAAGCGCTGAATGAAGCCGCCCGCAATGCCTTGGCTGAGGTGGGTCTGGCAGATCGCACGGCGATCATTGCCGGTGCGCTCAGCCATGGCGAAAAGCGCGCGCTGGAAATTGCCATCGCTCTCGCCACCCAACCACGCTTGCTGCTGCTTGATGAACCGCTGGCTGGCGCAGGGCCGGAGGAGACTGAAAAACTTATCGCCCTGCTGCGGCGGCTCAAAGCGCGCTACGCGATCTTGCTGGTGGAACATGACATGCAGGCAGTGTTTGCGCTGGCAGATCGGATTTCGGTGCTTGCTGAAGGGCGCATCATCGTGAGCGGTAGCACCGCCGAGATTCGCGCCAGTGCGGAAGTACGCGCCGCCTATCTTGGCGAAGAAGAAGTGCCATGCTGACGCTTGAAGGCGTGGTCGCTGGCTATGGCGAAAGCCAGGTGCTGAATGGCATCAGCTTTGGTGTGGGTGCGGCGCAGGTGGTGACGCTGCTGGGCCGCAATGGCATGGGCAAGACCACCACGGTGCGCGCCATTATGGGCCTGATCCGCCCAAGCGCTGGGCATATCCACTTCGATGGGCAGGAGATTACCGGCGACCCGCCCTATCGCATCGCGCAGCGTGGCATTGGCCTGGTGCCGGAAGGGCGGCAGATCTTCCCGACCCTAACCGTTGAGGAAAATCTTGTTGCCACCGCTGCCAATCGCGCGGGCGGCGCGGCGCGTTGGGATTTGCCGGCGATCTATGCGCTTTTCCCACGCCTCGCGGAACGGCGCCGCCAATCCGGCGCCAAGCTTTCGGGCGGAGAGCAGCAAATGCTCGCGATTGGTCGCGCGCTGATGACCAATCCGCGCTTGCTGGTGCTGGATGAGGCGACCGAGGGCCTGGCACCGCTCATCCGCGTAGAAATCTGGCAGGTCATGGCGAAGCTGCGCGCCGAAGGCCAGGCGATATTGTTGATTGACAAAAACCTAGCCGCCGTGATGCGCATGTGGTGATCGAAAAAGGCCGCGTGGTCTGGCAGGGCGATAGCGCGGCACTCGCCGCCGCGCCCGAGATCCGCGATACTTATTTGCATGTCTAGAACAGGGAGCCTCAGAAAATGAGCATGACAGCAGGCGTGACCCCAGCCGGGGAGGGCACTGGCGGCGTTGTATGGTCCATCCTTGGGCAGACCTACAAACCCGTGGCGCATAGCGAAAGCTGCTTCGCTTTCGACACACTCTTCCCGCCCGGCACCTTCGTGCCGCCGCATATCCACACGAATCAAGATGAATTCATCCGCGTGCTGGAAGGCCAGTTTGATCTTTTCCTGGATGGCCAGGCCGCTACCGCCAAGGCGGGCGATTTGATCCGCCTGCCGATGGGCATTGCGCATGGCATCTTCAACAAAACCGAAGCACCCGTGCGCGCGCTATTTTGGGTGAGCCCCGCGCGAGGGCTCTACACGCTATTCACGCGCATCCATAACGTGCCGGACCCGGGCGAGGTGGTGCGTATTGCGGCGGAGCATGAGGTGAATTTCCTGCCTCCGCCCGGCTGAATTCAGCGCTTCTTTTTGCGCGTCTTCTGTTCTTCCAGAAAGGCGCGCATCATGCGCTTCGGTTCATCAGTCTTCCAGGATGCAGCGAAGGCGGTGATGCCGGCGGCGATGGCCTCACTGATCGGGCGGTCTTCCCATTGCCGGATCAGCGCCTTCTGCGCGCGAAGAGCCTCGGGCCCCGCGGCCAGCAGATTTGCGATCCAGGCTTCGACGCGTGCATCAATGCGCTCACGATGCGCGACTTCTTCCAACAAGCCCCAGGCAAGCGCATCCGCGGCAGAGATTGTCTCGGCCAGCAGCAGCAAACGCCTGGTGCGGCCCCAGCCGATCAAGCCCGGCAATAATGCCGCCTCCACCACGGAAGGAATGCCAACGCGCACTTCCGGCATGCCGAATTTCGCATCCCGCACGGCGATGCGCATATCGCAAGCCGCCGCCACTTCCAGCCCAGCGCCCAAGCACCAGCCATTGATGCGTGCAATCACCGGCACGGGCAGGTCGCGAATGGCGGCGCAAATGCCATGCACGCGGCGGATGAGGGCTTCAGCTTCTGCCGGCGTTTCCAAAGCCGGCATGGCGCCAATATCAGCACCGCCGATAAAGGCGCGTTCGCCTTCGCCGGTCAGCACCGCCGCGCGCAGGCCAGGGTGATTTGTAAGGTCGCGCAAAGCCACAATCGCTTCATCCAATAGCGCTGGGCTCAGCGTATTCAGCTTGGCATCATGCGCGACCGTCAGCCGCGCCACACCGCGCGCATCCACAACAACGTCAAATTTTCCACTCATGCGCGTTTTCCTGCTGCAAACCCGGCCATTTGCGCATAGCCACCGGCAATGGCGGTGAGTTCTTCGCGCGAAATCACATCTTCCAGCCGCGCAAAACCATCCGGCGCGCGCGCGCTGACTTCATCCACCACGCGTTCCGGCCCACCCTTGCGATTGGCGCGCACAATCTCGGCGGTTTTCGGCAGGCGTTCCGCTGCGTAAGCCGCAAGTGCCGCTTCCGGCGCGTGAGATGCCAGCAAATCGGCAAGGCACCTGGCATCAAGCACCGCTTGCGATGCGCCATTTGATCCGACTGGATACATGGGATGCGCAGCATCACCCATCAGCGTCACGCGGCCTTGCGTCCAGAAGGGTAGCGGGTCGCGATCACACATCGGGTATTCCCAAAATTCCGTCGTGGCCCGCACCAGCGCAGCAACATCCAGAAAGGGAATGCGAAACCGCGCAACATGTGCGAGCACTTCATCAAGCTGGCCGGGGCGCGACCAATCTTCCCGCCGCGGCGGTGGTTTGCTGGCGTCACCAATCTGCGCACAAACCACCCAATTCGTCAGCCGCGTTGCGGCGGAAGCGCCAGCGCCGATCGGGTAAAGCACCAGCTTTTCCTTCATATCGCCGGCGACAATCATGGTGTCGCCACCTTCAAAGGCGGGCCATTCCACCGCGCCACGCCACATCTGAATACCATTCCAGCGAATGCCACCATCATCCGGATGCAGCGCCGCGCGAATGATGGAATGAATACCATCAGCGCCAATCAGCACATCCCCAGAAAGGCTGCGGCCATCTGCCAGATGCGCCGTGATGCCCGCAGCATCCTGCGTGAAGCCCTGCAGCCGTGCATTGCGCAGCAAAGCGCCATTCGGCAAACGCGCTTCCGCGGCTTGCCAAAGCGACTGGTGCAAATGGCCGCGATGGATGGAAAATTGCGGAACCTCATGCCCCGCCCAAATACCGCGCGGTTCCTGCAAGATTTCCTGGCCGAAGCGGTTCAAATAGCGCAATTCACGCGTGCGAATGCCAACGCTATCCAGCGCCGGCAGCAAATCCAGCGCCGCCAATTCGTGGATGGCGTGGGGCAGGGTATTGATGCCAACACCAAGCGCCTTCACCTCTGGTGCCGCTTCCAACACCGTGCAGCCAATGCCGCGCTGATGCAGCATCAGCGCGAGCGCCAGCCCCCCAACACCCCCGCCCGCGATCAGCACATGCATTGGCGCCACCATTACGCCGGCAGTGTCACGGCAATGCGGCCAACAGGCTTGCCATTGCTGTCGGCGATATCGCCCTCCACCGCCTGCACCAGCGCTGCCGTGGCGGCGGCATCCAGCACTCCAAGCCGGCCGAGCAATGCCGCGAAAACCCCCATCTTCGCGCGGGATGCGCCATCGGCGAGTTTCACCGCCATCCCCAAACCCTGATCCGGCACGAAGCCCACCACGAAACCTTCCGCGCCGCCTTTCAGCAGCACACGGCCATTGGTGGCCCGCACAATACGGCTGGTCGCCTGATCCCGCCCGGAAAGATGATCTGGATACTTCGCAATGGCTGCCTGCAATCTTTCAATGGCCACGCGCCGCGCGGGGCTTGCGACCTTGCGCGCCGCCCAGCGCGCCGCTGCACCCGCCATGGCTTCCATGGAAAGCGCCAAGGCGGGCAGACCGCAGCCATCAACGCCAGCTTGCAAACGCCCTGCATCGCTGCCGAGCAATTCCGACAGGATTTCCAAATACAGCTTCTGCGTCGGATGCGCGGGATCACCATAGCCTGCGACTGATGCGCCGAGCTTCTGCGCAACGCTCAAGAATCCGCAATGCTTGCCAGAACAATTGTGATAGATGCGCGAAGGATCGCCACCAGCACGATAAATCTTCGCCTGATCCGCCGCCGCACGCGGCATATCCGGCCCACACACCAGCGCCGATTCGGAAAGCCCCATGCGCGCCAACCAATCCCGCACCAGCTTCACCTGGAATTCTTCGGCACTATGGGATGCGCAGGAAAGCGCGAGGTGCTCTTCACTGAGCCCCAAAGCATCCGCTGCACCGGTTTCCACCAGCGCGACGGCTTGATAAGGCTTCAGTGAGGATCGCGGAAAGGTGACGAAAGCAGGATCACCCATCGCCATCACTTGGCGCCCGTTACTGTCCATCACCACGGCGATGCCGTGATGGATGCTTTCCACCGCCGGGCCGCGATGGATTTCCGCCAATTGCACAAAGGGGCTTTGCATCGTCATCACCTAATCGACGCTGCGCGGGCTTCAGAAATCTTCCAGCACAACCTTACCGATCATGCCGCCGCTTTCCACCAGCGCATGCGCTTGCGTCAGATTAGCCGCGGTTATCTTGCCCAGATTGCGTGTCATGGTGCCGCGCATCCGCCCGGCTTCGATCAGCCCCGCAACCTCATTCAATAGCCGGTGCTGTTCAATCATATCCGGCGTGTTGAACAAGGGCCGCGTGAACATCAGTTCCCAGTGGATTGAGACCGATTTGCGCATCACATCGCGCGCATCCACGGGCGCCTGACTTTCAATCAGCAGAATGCGGCCTTGGGGTGCCACCGCATCCACCATGGCGGCCCAATTCTTTGCGGTTGTATTGGCGGAATAGATGTAATTGGCGCCGCGCAAGCCAAGCGCCTTCATCTGCGCGGCGATATCGCCATGGTGATCCACTACGTGATGCGCGCCCAAATCACGGCACCATTGCACGCTTTCCGCGCGGGATGCGGTGGCGACCACCGTCAACCCCGTCAGCGCACGCGCCATCTGGATCACCATGGACCCCACACCGCCCGCACCGGCAATCACCAGCAAAACCTGCCCTTGCCCGCCGCCTTGCTGCACGCCAAGGCGATCAAACAAACCTTCCCAAGCGGTAATCGCGGTCAGTGGCACGGCAGCGGCTTCAGGGAAGGTCAGGTTCCGTGGCTTCCGCCCCACAATGCGTTCATCCACCAGATGCAATTCAGCATTGGTACCAGAACGATTGATCACGCCGGCGTAAAACACCTCATCACCTGGGCGAAACAGGGTGCAATCGGGTCCCACCGCGCGCACCACGCCAGCACCATCAAAGCCAAGGATGCGCGGCGCCTCACCTGGGTCATCGCGCCGACGCACCTTGGTATCAACGGGGTTCACCGACACGGCGTGGATTTCCACCAGCATGTCGCGCCCGGTCGGCGCGGCGGGGGCCGCGATGTCCAGATCAATCAGCGCATCCGCCTGATCAATCGGCAGGCATTTCCGATATCCAACAGCTTTCATGGCAACCCTCAATCCTTCTGCTTATCAGCCAACACGCATCAATGCTGGGCCTTCTTCGCGCAGCCAGGTCTCAGCCTCCTCACGATGCGGGGCAAGTGCCGCCACATGCGCCCAGAAGCGCGGAGAATGGTTAAGCTCACGCAGATGCGCGACCTCATGCGCTACCACATAATCCAGCACCGCATCCGGCGCCATGACCAGGCGCCAGGAAAAGGCAAGCGTGCCATCCGGCGCGCAAGACCCCCAGCGGCTTTGCGTATCCTTCACGCGAATGGCCTTGATGGCGACACCCAATTTGGCGGCATGGTCAGCCGCCAGCGGCAGAATGCGCCGCTTCGCCTCGATGCGCAGAAAATCACGCAGGCGCCGCGGCAGGAATTCCGCCGCACCTGTCACGATGATCGTGCCACCTTCCACAAAGGCACCGCCACGCCGCATTGGATCATGCAGCACCGGATGCGGCACGCCACCCAAAGGCACCGCCGCGCCATGGGCAAGCGTAATGCTTGGCGCCAAAGCTTTCAGGCGCTTCAAGACCCAAGCCGCATGCGTGGTCAGCAATTCCAACCCAGCGCGACGGCTGGCGCGCATCGGCAACGTCACCACCACATCACCGGCGCGGGGATCAATCCGCAGGCTCACGGCGCGCGCACGCTCCGAACGCCGCCAGCGTACCGGGCAAAGTTCCGGCGGACCCAGCAAGCCAGGGCGAAGCGGCACCATTTCCGAATCGGGCAGGGACATTGCCGCACCATGCCGTCAAGTCCAGGCAATTTTCAACTGCTTGACACATGCGGCCTTTCGGGCGCGAGTGTCGGCATGCGTTTCGCGATCAGCGCCATTTTGCCACTGTTGCTGCTTGGCACCATTTGGGGTGCCACGCCGATTTTCGTGAAGACCTTGGGTGGCATGGGCTGGCCACCTTTGATGATCGCGCTTGGTGCTTCAGGCTTCAGCGCCATTACCTTGCTGGCGGTGTGTTTTGCGCGGCGCGAAATCCCGGCGCTGAGGCGGCCCTATCTGATCCATTATGGCGTCTCAGGGCTGACCGGGCTTGTTCTGTCCAACCTGTTCGGCTTCACAAGTTTGCAGCACATACCTGCGGGATTCTTTTCACTGCTGATCCCGCTTTCACCCATGCTGACGGTGGTCGGCGCCATGATGCTCCGGATGGAAAAAGTATCCTGGCGGCGCATTGGCGGCAGCATTTTGGGGCTTGTCGGCATTGGCCTTGCCATGGCGCCGGGCGCTGCGCTGCCGGACCCGGAGGCACTGCCCTGGGCCTTGCTCGCGGCCTGCACGCCAGTTTGGTACGCGGTGGCGAATATTGCTGGCGTGAAGCTTGCCCCGCGCGGCGCGGCGCCCTTGGCGCTGGCGGCGGGCACTTGCGCTGCGGCGGCGCTGATGATGGCGGTGATTGCGTTTTTGGCTGGGCAGATCCGTGCCGTGGATTTGGCGGGGCTGCCGATCACCATAACCCAAGGCGTACTGCTCGCGCTGGCTTATTTGATCTATTTCCGATCACTCGCCACACAAGGCGGCGTGGTGACATCGCAAGTGGGCTATATCGTCACCATCACCGGGCTGATCTGGGGTTTTGCGATTTTTGGCGAGGTGCCGGGCTGGCTGACGATCCCCGCCGCTGCTTTGGTCTTTATTGGGCTTGCGATGGTGACACTGCCCGGCAAGAAAATCACCCAATCAAATGCTTGAGTTCGGTTTCCACGAAGGAAAGCGGCGCAGTGCCGGCATTCACCACATTATGCTCAACGCCGGCGGCGCGCGCATAAGCCACGCCGGCAGTTAATGAGGCTGTTGCGGTCTCACCACCCGGCAATTCCAGCAAAAGACTGCCATCGGTCACCGGGACCACCACATAAGCCATGCCGTGGCGATGCCAACCGGTTTCCGCGCCGGGTTCAAAATCCCAGCGCGTCACACGCACATGCGCGTCATCAATCTGCACGGTCGCCACCGCCGGCGCGCGGCATCGCAGCGGTTCCTTCACGGCTCTATTCCGCCGCCTTGGCAGGCGCCAGCCCGGGCAGAGGCAGCGCACCCGCGGCCCCCCAGGCAGCCCATACAGATTCCGCCTGCGCCGCATTCAACGGCAGATGTGGCGGGCGAATGCTGCGCCAGCCGGCATCACCCGTACTGCGCGCAATAATCTCACGCAGGCCCGGAATCAGCGGCACCGAAGTCGCGGCCTTGCGCGTGGCATTCAACACGGCCTGCGCCGCATCAGCCTCAGCGCCCGTACGTTTGGCATAGACAATGCCACCCCAATGCGAATTGCCATTGGAAGCGGCGGTGATGCAGCCCGCGCCACCTTCGGCCAGGATGCGTTGCAGGAATTCATCGCTGCCGGAATAAACCTCAAACCCATCCTTGGCGAAGGCCTGCACCATGGCCTGCATATTGGCGTAATCGCCGGAGGAATCCTTCACGCCCTTGATGGTGCCAGGGAAAGCCTTGATCAGGCGTTCCAGCAGCGAAAGGCTGAAAGGCACCGCCGATTGCTGCGGGAAGTGATAAAGATACACCTTCACCCCGCCACCGATGCGGTTCAGCGCTTCCGAGAAATAGGCGAACAACCCATCATCCGAAGGCCCCTTGTAGTAGAAGGGCGGCAGCATCAGCACGCCGGGGCAGCCGGCATCGCGCGCATGCTTGGTCAGTTCCACACTATCCATCAGGCTGGCGCAGCCCGTGCCTGGCATCATGCGCGCCGCCGGAATGCCGCGGGCGATCAAGCCTTCCAGAATGGCCTTTCGTTCATGCAGGCCGAAGGAATTCGCCTCACCGGTCGTGCCCAAAACGCCAAGCCCGGTGCAGCCATTGGCCAGCAGCCATTTGGCATGCGCCGCCATGCGATCCAGATCGGGGGTCAGATCGGGCTTCATCGCCGTCAGCACGGCAGCATTCACGCCGCCATAAATCGCGTCTTTCATCCGGATTTCCTTATCAGAAGCTTTGTCCTTACGTCGCGCAGAGCGCGCGCGGCGTCAATCAGGCGCTTTCGCCTTCCGTGGCATCATCCCCGGCCAGCGCACTACATGGTCTTCCAGCGCACCCGCGTTTCGTTCATCAATCGCGCGCCCGCGCACGGAAACGCCCGCGCGATGCACGGTTTCAGGATCGCCTGAGACCAGCGGGTGCCACCAGGCCAAATCCCGCCCCTCCGCGACCATGCGATACGCGCAACTCGGCGGCAGCCAATCAATCGCGGCGAGCTTTTTGGGCGTGAGCTTTACGCAATCCGGCACGCGTTTCTTGCGCCCCGCGTAATCCGAACATTGGCAGCTATGCAGGTCCAAAAGCCGACACGCTACTTCCGTATAGGCCAGCGCATCGGTTTCCTCATCGCGGAGCTTATGCAGGCAGCAGCGCCCGCAGCCATCGCATAGGCTTTCCCATTCTGCCCGAGACATCTCGGCCAGGGATTTGCGCTTCCAAAAAGGCGCCTTGCCAGACACGGCGCAATTCAGATGATGGGTAAGCCCCTCAACGCCGATTGGCCGGCGGCGGTGCCAGATCTTCCGTCTGCACACGGCCGGTCGCTGCACTGCCGGAGGTGGTCCCACCGGATGGCGCGGGTGCGGCAGAATTACCGCTACCACCGCTTGCAGGCGCACCCAGGCGCATCAGCGCGCCACGCAGCGGATCGCTGCCGGGGTTATGCACTTCCATGGCCACCACCACTTGCCGCGCCGCCACTTCGCGCCCAAAAAAGGCGCGCATCTTGGCGCTGTCGGCGGAAAGCAAGGCACCATCCAGCGTAACGCCAGCGAAAAGCCCGCGGCTTCTCCCGATGGTGACAATATCTGCTCCCACCGCCGCCGTTGTCGCGCCTTGGATACTGCGCCCAAGTGTCGCGAAAGCAAGCCCCGCTTCAGCGCCGAATTTGAACTGGCTATCCAGAATGGCGTTCAGGCCCCGTTGGGTCATGATCAGCGAAATAATCTGAGCATCCTGCAAACCCGCCTGAAACCCGATACTGCCACCCACCAGGCTGTAAAACGCCGGGGACGACCAAGACCCGCCGCCATCACGCGCGGCCAGTACGCAATCGCCAAACTCACCGCCCACAATGAAGCCGGCGCGGAAGACCCGCGGGCAGATCAAGACCGCCTTGGCATTGCGCAAAAGCGCCCGCGCATCGCCGGTATTATCCGCCGGCCCCATCATTTCCTGGAGCGTGAGCGTGGCGCGATCCACCAAAGCCTGTTCTTCTGCCTGGGCGCGTGCGCCGCCGGAAAAGCCAAGCATGCCAAGGAGTAAGGCGCTAAGTAGCATGAGAGGGCGCATGAAAAACATTTCCCAACCCGTTGTTTCGCCAGACTCTACACCAATGCTTCGCGTCGAGGGAAGGGTTTCTTGCAGGCTTCGATCAAACCCCCGATGGCGCTGGGGTCCAGGGCTCCTCATTGACTGACGCCACACGCCAATCAAGGCCGTGTTTTTCAATGCGCGTCAGGGACAGATTCTTGATGCTGAAGACCAAAGCCTGATCAGGCGAAAGCCCCATGGCATGGGACAAAGCAGCGCGGATGGACCCGCCATGGGCCACAATCACAATATCCTGGCCTTCCAAAAGCGTCGCCAGGCGTTCCAGCACGGCGGCCACACGGGCCTGCACTTCGCGAAAACTCTCACCGCCTGGCGGGTGTTCCTCCCCGGCATGGGGCCAAAACGGGTGCGCGGGGCGCGTCAGCAGCGCGGGCAGGGCCTCATGCGGAATGCCTTGCCAATCACCCAAATGCTGTTCGGCGAAATCTGGTTCCGCTTCCAAATCTGCCGTGGGGTAGCCCGCCGCAAAAACCGCCGCCGCTGTGGCGCGCGTGCGGGACAGGTTGGTGACAAACCAACGCGCCGGCTGCGGCAGGCGCTGCGCCAACCAGCGATAGGAAGCAGCTTCTTCCTGAAGCGCGAGGTCACAGAGCGCCACATCCATGCTGCCGTAAAGCACCGCGCGGGCCGAGGGTTCCACCAGCGCGTGCCGCACCAAAAAGAAGCGCGCCGGCGTCACGCCGGGGCATCCACAGCATGCGCCATCAGATCATCCAGCGTGCAAATCTCCAGCGCCGCCTCATGCGTTGCTTCCAGCAGCACGGGCGGGGCGAAGCCGGCGCGGCGCGCTTCTTCCCAACGCGCGGCACAAAGACACCAGCGATCGCCCGGCGACAGCCCGGCAAAGCCATATTCCGGGCGCGGTGTGGAAAGATCATTCCCCGCCGCCTTGCTGAAGTTCAGAAATTCGGCGCTGACTTCGGCGCAGACCACATGCAGCCCAATATCCTCAGGCCCGGTATTGCAGCAGCCGTCTCGAAAAAACCCGGTCAGCGGCGCCACTGAGCAAGGCAGCAAAGGCCCGCCCAGCACATTGCGCTTGCCGGCCTCGGCCGAGGCCGGCTTCAGCCAATCAAACCCACCGCTCATGCTGCGGCGCGAATGGCGGCCGCCTTCACATCCGCCCCCACCGCATCGGCATAGGTGGCGAAATTCGCTTCAAACCGCGCCACCAATTCGCGCGCCGTGCGGTCATAGGCGGCCCTATCGGCCCATGTATCGCGTGGGTTGAGCATTTCACTCGGCACGCCGGGCAGCGCCTTTGGCACCATCAGGCCGAAGAAGGGATCGCGCACGAATTCAACCTTGGCCAGGCTGCCATCAAGCGCACCGCGCAGCAGGGCGCGCGTCACGCGGATGGGCATGCGGCTGCCCGTGCCGTAACCGCCGCCGGTCCAGCCGGTATTCACCAGCCAGCAATCGGCGCCATGGCGGGCCATCAGATCCGCCAGCATCCGGCCATAGACTTCCGGGCGGCGCGGCAGGAAGGGCGCGCCGAAGCAGGTGGAGAACGTCGCCTGCGGTTCCTTGCCCATGCCCTTTTCCGTGCCGGCAACGCGCGCGGTATAGCCGGACAGGAAGTGATACATGGCCTGCGCCGGGGAAAGCCTGGCAATCGGCGGCAGCACGCCGAAAGCATCCGCGGTCAGCATCACCACATTGCGCGGCAGGCCGGCCGCACCGCTTTCAACGATGTTCGGAATATAGGGCAGCGGATAGCAGGAACGCGTATTCTCTGTGAGCTTGCCATCATTCAGGTCGAGCCGGCCCGCTTCATCGGCGATCACATTTTCCAAAACGGTGCCGAAGCGATGCGACGCATCCCAGATCTGCGGCTCGGCTTCGCGGCTCAGTTTGATCACCTTGGCATAGCAGCCGCCTTCGAAGTTGAAGACGCCGCCATCCGACCAGCCATGTTCATCATCGCCGATCAGGTTGCGTTCCGGATCAGAAGACAGCGTGGTCTTGCCCGTACCGGAAAGCCCGAAAAACAGCGCGACATCGCCCTTGGCGCCAATATTGGCACTGCAATGCATGGGCAGCACGCCCTTCGCCGGCAGCAGCCAATTCATGACGGTGAAAATGCTTTTCTTGATCTCCCCGGCATAGGATGTGCCAGCGATCACAATGGTTTTTGCGGCGAAGGAAAGCGCGATCACGGTTTCAGACCGGCAGCCATCGCGCGCCGGGTCTGCCTGAAATTCCGGCGCATGCAGAATGGTGAAATCGGGCTGGAACCCCGCCAATTCCGCTGGCGCTGGGCGGATGAACATATTGCGCGCGAACAGCGCATGCCAGGCATTGGTGGTGACCAAGCGCACCCGCACGCGATGCGCGGGATCGGCCCCGGCATAAAGATCCTGCGTGAAAAGCTCGGGCTTTGCGCCAAGCCAGCCGCGCACGCGGGCAGCAAGGTCAGAAAAGCGTTCCGGCGCCATGGGCTGATTGACCTTGCCCCACCAGATATCGGCGCGGGTTTCGGGGTCTTCCACCACGAACTTATCCTGCACGGAACGGCCGGTATGGGCGCCGGTTTCGGCAATAAAGGCGCCATCGGCGGAAAGCCGGCCTTCATTACGGCGTAGAGCCTGCGCAATAAGCGCGGGCGGGGTAAGATTCGCGTGAATGGTTTCAACACCGGTCACGCCAGTACCCGCCAGGGTAATGGCAGCATTATTCATTTAA
>VYKX01000247.1_pt1 | contig 14208 bp, 10 predicted proteins | sample 5114471 | NCBI WGS metagenome assembly VYKX01 (sample SAMN12291785, study PRJNA351875) | freshwater metagenome | isolation source: freshwater lake | place: USA: Michigan, Gull Lake | collected 2013-08-08
CTCGCGCTGGCCGGCTGCGCCTCGCCTGCGCCGGACGGCGGCTTCGGCGCGGTCCAGCAGCTGACCCGTGAGCGCACCGGCCAGTCGCCCATCTACCAGCGCAACGCCGAGCAGCAGGACTCGGCCGCGGCTCGCGTCGCCGAGTTGCTCAAGCAGCCCCTGTCCGCTGACAGCAGCGTCGAGATCGCTCTGCTGAACCACCGCAGCCTGCAGGCCAGCTACGCCGAGCTGGGCATCGCCGAGTCGGACCTGGTCCGCGCAGGCCGACTGTCCAATCCGTCGTTCACCTTCGGTCGCCTGAGCGGCAACGGCGTCGTCGAGATCGACCGTGCGGTGATGTTCGACGTGCTGGGCCTGTTCACCATGCCCTTGAAGACGCAACTGGAGCAGCGCCGGTTCGGGCAAGCTCAGCTGCAGGCTGCCATCGACACCGTCGGGCTGGCCAGCGAGGCCCGCAAGGCCTTTTTCGACGCGGTGACAGCGCAGCAGTTGGTTGTCTACTTCGGCCAGGTGAAGGACGCCGCGGATGCGTCGAGTGAACTCGCCAGACGCATGGCGGCAGCGGGCAACTTCAGCAAGCTGGCCCAGATGCGCGAGCAGTCGTTCTATGCGGACGCGACCGCGCAGCTGGCCCGCGCCCGGCATCAGGCCGTGGCCGCACGCGAGCGCCTGGCGCGTGTGCTGGCCCTGGCCAGTGAGCAACCAGCCTTCGTGCTCCCGGATCGTCTGCCCGACCTGCCTGCCGCGCCGGCCGAGCCCCGCGACGCGGAGCAGACGGCCATGGACAAGCGACTCGACATCCTGATGGCCCGGCGCGACGCCGAGTCGACCGCCCGAGCGCTGGGCCTCACCCAGAGCACGCGCTTCATCAACGTGCTTCACGCGGGCTACCAGAACACGAGCGCCACCGGCGAGCAGCGCAGCAACGGCTACGAGATCGAACTCGAACTGCCGCTGTTCGATTTCGGCTCGTCACGGGTGGCTCGCGCCGAAGCGACCTACATGCGGGCGGTGAACCGCACCGCGCAGGTGGCCATCAACGCACGCTCGGAGGTGCGCGAGTCGTATTCGGCGTACCGCACGGCGTACGACCTGGCCCGGCACTACCGCGACGAGGTCTTGCCGCTGCGCAAGAGCATCTCCGACGAGAACCTGCTTCGCTACAACGGCATGCTCGCCAGCGTCTTCGACCTGCTGGCCGACTCACGCGACCAGATCGCGAGCGTGACCGCCTCGGTCGAGGCGCTGCGCGACTACTGGGTCGCGGAAACCAACCTCCAAAGCGCATTGACCGCCCGCTCGCCGGGCGCCATGCCTGGCCTGCGCGCGACCCCGTCCGCGACAACCTCGCCAGCCGGTCACTGAAAGGAAACACCATGAACCAACGCAGAACCTTCTTCAAAGCAGCCGGTGCCACCCTGCTCGGTGCCGCCGCCGTCAGCCGCGCCGGTGCCGCCATGCTGCCCGAGGCCGTGATGCAGACGTCCGCATCCATGCAACTGCCGCCACCGCCACCGAACGGCCGGCCCTACCAACCCCTCGTCACCTTGAACGGCTGGTCCTTGCCCTGGCGCATGAAGGACAACGTCAAGGAGTTCCATCTGGTGGCCGAACCGGTGGTGCGCGAGATCGCTCCGGGCATGAAAGCCAACCTCTGGGGCTACAACGGTCAGAGCCCGGGGCCGACCATCGAGGCGGTCGAAGGCGACCGCGTCCGCATCTTCGTCACCAACAAGCTGCCCGAAGTCACCACCGTGCACTGGCACGGCGTGCTGTTGCCTTCGGGCATGGATGGCGTCTCGGGCCTGACCCAACCGCCCATCGGGGTCGGCAAGACCTTCATGTACGAGTTCGTGCTTCAGCGCTCGGGCACCTTCATGTACCACCCGCATGCCGACGAGATGGTGCAGATGGCCATGGGCATGATGGGCCTGTTCATCGTGCACCCGAAGGACCCGAAGCAGTTCAAGGTCAACCGCGACTTCGGCTTCATCCTCAACGCCTACGACATCGAGCCCGGCAGCGCCACGCCACGGGTGAACACGATGCTCGACTTCAACCTGTGGACGTGGAACAGCCGCGCCTTTCCGGGCATCGACACCTTCGTCGCCCGCACCGGCGAGCGGGTGCGCATCCGCGTGGGTAACCTGACGATGACGAACCACCCGATCCACATGCACGGGCCGCACTTCGAGGTCACCGGCACCGACGGTGGCTGGGTACCCAAGACCGCCCGCTGGCCGGAGGTGACAACCGACATCGGCGTCGGCCAGATGCGGGCCTTCGAGTTCGACGCCATCGCGGGCGACTGGGCCATCCACTGCCACAAGTCGCATCACACGATGAACGCGATGGGCCACGGTGTGCCCACCATGATCGGCGTCGACCACCGCGACGTGGCGAAGAAGATCACCGGGCTGATCCCCGACTACATGGTCATGGGCGACCGGGGCATGCACGACATGGCCGAGATGGAAATGCCGCTGCCCGACAACACCCTGCCGATGATGACCGGCACCGGCCCCTTCGGCCCGGTCGGCATGGGCGGCATGTTCAGCGTGGTGAAGGTGCGCGATGACGTCCGCCGCGGCGACTTCAAGGACCCGGGCCCCTACCAACACCCGGCCGGCACGGTGGCCAGCGAATACACCGCCGAACTGCCCGAACCGGTGCGCGAAGCCGGACCCAAGGCCGACGTCAACACCCTGAAAGTTCGCAAACCCACCGGCCACGAGGGCCACTGACCGGGCCCCGGTACCACTTTGATCAGCGACGCGCGAGTTGCTCGGCCCCTGCCGCCACACCAAGCTGTAGAGCGAGTGGCAGCGCGACTTCGCGGATGGGCTCCGCCAGGCGATGTTCATCATTGAGCGTCGAAGGCCAGCACGTTCGCATGCCGATCAAAGCGGCCCCACTGCGGGCCAGCGACGGCTCGAATATCTCCTGCGATAACCTTGTCGACCCGCCGCCGTCAGTTGCCGCCGGCCCCCCCCGCACGCGATCGAGCCTGGCGCATTTTGGACAGCCCAGCGGCGGCAAGTCGGGCGTCCAGACGAAGGGGTCGCTCCTAACGATGAGCAAGCCGAAGGCCTCAGGGTTTGCGGCGCTTCACCGGTCGGGGTCGCACGAACGACCGAGTAGCCGGAGCCCTCAGGCATGTTCCGATGGCGAGCGAGAAGTCGTCGCTGATGTAGGCGTCGCAGCTGGGGCGATACTGAATCGATGCCTTCGCTGCGCCCGTGCCGCCAGACGACTGCCGCGAGTAGTCGGCTTATCGCTCGGTAAGCACGGTCACGATGAGCGACGCGCAGATCAAGACGCCCAGCACCCCAGCATCACCACCTTCCATTAAGGGAGCGCAAGGGTTGCAACGATGGTGCGGGCATGGCATCTTGGCCATGCATGGAGAGCGTTGCCATTGGCGGTTCCTTTCGGTCGGTTAGCAGGATTGGACCGATTCGGCCATTACCGCCGCCATGCTTCGGTCTGGCAGCGCAAGGACCCTTCGCTCGAATGCTGCTCAGGCGTTGCCGTGCCGGCCCGGGCGTCCCTCTGGGCGATCAGTGAGCACCGCCGCCCGGAATCGACGTGCGCGGCGTTTGCGCCACCAGATCAGTGTGCCGGTCATCGCCATCAGTGCCGGAACCAGACCCAGCGCACAGACCGCGATCCGTCCCGGTAACCCGAAGGCACTGCCTCCGTGCAGAGGCAACTGCCACGCGATGAAGGTGTCTCCGGCGGTCCCCTGCGCATGCTGTCGACTGGCAATCACCTCGCCGCCTTGCGGGTGCAGCCAGACATCCCCCGGTCCGCCCGCCCAGGCAACGCCCTCGGCGGCGCGCAAGGTCACGCGCCATGCCGGCCCAGAGGCATTCGGCAACCAGAGGCAGCGCACGCGAGCGCCAGGCACCTGCGCCAGGGCGCGGCCCATCGCGGCGTCCGCGTCGATCGTTGGGCCGTCCTTCATCGGCAGCGCGTCGAGCATGGGGGGCTCTGTCACTCGCGAGAACACGTTCACTGCCGGGCTGAGATGCTCCGCAAAGGTCAGGTACACCCCCGTGAAGGCCACCACGGACAGCAGAAGCACGCTGTAGATGCCTGCGACCCGGTGCAGGTCGTACTGCAGACGAATGCCGCGGCTGCCTTCCTTGAGTGTCATTCCGGTGCGAAAGCCTTGGCCGCGCGGCCACCACAGGATGACGCCGCTGACGCCGGACAACAGCAGGAACACGCCGGCAAACCCGACCAGCGTCGATCCGGTGTCTCCCATGAACAACTGGAAGTGCAGCGTGTAGACCGTGTTGACGATGTTGCGACGCGTGAACTCCATCGTGGGCACCGCGGCTCGACTGCCCAGCACCTGGCCGCTGTAGGGATCGACCAGCACCTCCCACATCGCCGACTGATCCGACGCGCTGGGCGTGAACCACACATGATGGACATCGACGTCACCCGCGGCCGGAAAGACCGAGTGGAGAAAGCGATCGGGCATCGCTTCTCTCGCGGAGTCGAGCACCGTCTGCATGGGCAGCAGCGATCCACTCGGCTCCGTGGTCACCCAGTCGGCGTTCAGCGCACGATCGATCTCCGGATAGAACGCCAGGAAACTCCCGGACAGGCCCACCACCACCAGCACCAGACCGGCGCAGAGGCCCAGCCAGCGGTGGACCTGCAGCCAGATTCGCCGTGCCGGACTCATGGTTCGACGTCACCGGGCAAGCGAGCCTTGATGCGCTGCGAACCCATCAAAACTTCACCCCAACCGTCAGCGTCACATTGCGCGGCGCCTGTCTCTGCACGAAGTAGCCCTCGGCGGTGTCGAAGATGTCCGCGTCGTTGACGTTCTTGATGTTCAGGGCCAAATCGAGCTTGTCCACCTTGTAGAACAGCGCCAGGTCCGCCCGCGTGTAGGCGGGCAGCCTGAAGCTCGACCCGACGCTGTCCGCGGTGCGTTCGCCCACGTGCACGACGCCCGCACCGACCGACAACTTGCCGCGCAGCCAATCCGGAAGGTCCTGCACTCCCCAGAGGTTGAAGTTGGTCTTTGCGACGCCGTAGAGGGGAACGCCAACGTTCGCCGGATCCTTGTCCTTTGTGGTCTTGGCGTAGTCCAGCCAAGCATAGTTGGCGATGAGCTTCAGACCGGGTGTCACCTGACCCGCGAGGCTGGCCTCGATGCCGCGGCTTTCCTGCTCGCCGAATGTGAGGTAGGCGGTCGGGTCGGACGGTGCCTGGTAGCGAATGTCGGACTTCTTGATGCGGAAGACTGCCAGCGTCGATTCCAGCCCTTCGTACCAGCTGTGCTTGATGCCGACTTCCTGCTGCAGACCCTTCTCCGGGTCGAGCACGCCACCGCCCAGACGCTGGCCCAGGTTGGGCACGAAAGACTGTCCGACGCTGACATACGCCGAGGTCTGGGGCGTGAACAGGTAGAGCAGTCCGAGCCGTCCGGTGGTGGCGCTGCTGTCCTGCGACGTCGAGCCCGCGCTGGTCTCTACCCGATCGTGACGAACCCCCACCATCAGGCGCCATGCTTCCCAGCTGATCTGGTCGTTGAGGTACAGCGCACGGGTCTTCGCAGCCGACGAGTCGGCGAACCCACCCGTGAAGCCGCCAGAGGGATACGGCAGGCCCGTCGAGAAGGTCTTCGTGTAGCCACCGAAGCAGTTGCCCAGATCGTCGCAGCCGAACTGGTCATAGAAGGCGTAGTCGAACTTTGACTTGAACGCCTCGAAGCCCGCAAGCAACCTGTGCGTGACGGCGCCCTGTTTCACGGTGCCCGTGACCTCGGACTGCCAGACGGTGTTGCGCTGGTCGTCCTTCGGCCCGGCGTTGTACATGATCGGGTAGTCCGCGAGCGCTGTGCCGTCGAACTGGTTGAACGCCGGCGAGATGCCCGCATAGCGTCTGCGAGTGGTCGAGTCGTAGAAGCCCTGACGGAATGACCACGCCTCGTTGATCGCGAACCTGGCTTCGACGCGGTGCGTGGTGTTGCGGTTCTTCAACTCAGCCCAGGGTTGGCTCACCGTCGCCGATGCCGGCAGATCGAACACTCCGTTGGCCATCGGAAGGCCGTTGGAAAACCCGTCGACCGTCGTGCGCTGGTACTCGCCGGAGTACAGCAACTCGAGGTCCCTGGTCGCCTGCCATCTGATCGAAGGCGCCAGCAGCACATTGCGGGACTGCTCGTGGTCGACGAAGCTGTCTCCACGGTCTGCGGCGGCGTTGAGGCGCACCGAGACACCTCCGAAGACCCGGTTGAGATCGATGGTGCTGCGCACGGTCGAATAACTGCCCAAAGAGACATCGGCAAAACCAGCATCGAAGGGCAACGGGGTCTTCGTGACGGTGTTGACTGCGCCGGCGGGTTGCGCCTGGCCATACAGAACGGACGAAGGCCCCTTCACGAACTCGACGCGCTCGACATTGGCGAAGTCTCTGGGCGTGTACTTGTCTGCCGATCGGTAGCCGTCGCGGTAGTTGACGCTGTCGGACGAGAAACCGCGAATCACGAACCACTGTGACGCCGTATTGCCGTATCCCACCACCTGCTGCACACCGGCCACGGTGTCGGCGAGTTCTCGCGGCGTGGTGATGCGCTTGTCCTTGATCAGCGTCCTGTCGACCACTTGCACGGTGACCGGGGTTTCCTTGAGCGGTGTGGCCGTGCGGGTTGCAGAACTGGCCTCGACGGGTGCGTAGCTGCTGTCGGCCGTGCCCGTGATTTCGACCCGTTGCAATGCAGTGGCCTCGGTGGAGGTCTGCGCCTGCGCCAAGGTGCTTGCCAGGAGAGTGAGCATGAAGCCGGCATGGGCCGGCGATGATTTGGTGTGCTTCGAAAGCTGCATGAACGCCTCGATAGATAGGGTGTGATGTGGTTCTGAATCAGACGTCGCCAGTCCATCCCAACGACGGTGCGCTGTGCGGGACCTACTGGAATGGCGCGACCTGATGTCGCTCGAATGCTCCGGATGCCGGCCGCGGCCCGGCGCGGCCTCAAGGGGCCGTGCGCCGAACGACGATCAAGGCATCAGGAGAGCGATGGCGGCGCTCGCGGCTGCCCTGTCCGCCACGCATGCAGCGTGTGCGGGGCCGCCAGGAAGGCGGTGGGCAGCAGGTCGGAAACGCTCGGCGCGGAAACGAGAAGCGCACTGTCGTCGGGGATGGGAAGCGCATCGAGGTGCAGCGAGCAGAACGGGCAGTGCTCGAAGGCATGAACGGTGCCGGAAGCCGGAGCCTCGTCCTGAGATGCGCCTTCGGCCTGCGCCCACTTCGCGCCGATCGAGGTGCAGATCTCGACCCACGAAGCGCCTGGCCCGGCACTGATCGCACCAGAGACCGACGGCGCGAGCGCGGCCATCACAAGCGCCAGCACGGCGATCCATGACGTCAGCAGGCGGGACGAGCGGTCGAACCTCATGCGCGCGAGTCTATCGCCGCGGTTCAGCGTGTCCGTCGTAGCTTTTGACGGCAGGTGCTTTTCCACCCATCGTTTCACCACCCTCTTCTGCGCGCGCGTGCCGGTGCATCGCGCCTTCATCTTCGGAGTCGACATGAACCAAGCCAGCCCCTGGTTCGCCTTGGCCGCTGCCCTCGTGGTGTCAGCCTTCGCCTTGCCAGCCCACGCCAACCTCATCCAGAACGGATCGTTCGAGGACCCGGTCGTCACGGTCGGCTTCTACAAGAATTTCCTGTCCGGCTCGACCGAGATCACCGGGTGGAAGGTGGTCGGCATCGACTCTTCCGTGGCCAATGGAACCTTCGTCCAGAGCGGCATCACATTCCAGGCACAAGACGGTGTGCAGTGGATCGATCTCGCCGGCATCACCTCGAACTCGAAGACCAGCGGCGTGACGCAGAGCTTCGCGAGCAGCGTCGGGACGGAATACGAAATCACGTTCTATGTCGCCTCGGCGACCGACCGCCAGTTGTTCTTTCCCGCTACTGTCGAGTTGAGCATCAACGGCGGCGCGCGCAGCAGCTACTTCAACCCAGCCGCACCGACGACGTCACTCGACTGGAAGCTGTTCACCGTCGACTTCGTCGCGACGACGACAACGACATCGCTGACTTTCTTCAATGGCAGCGAATCCAACAACTTCCTTGGCGGACTCGACAACGTGAGCGTCGAAGCCGTCGCTGCACCCGTTCCCGAGCCATCGGAGTACGCGATGCTGCTGATGGGCCTCGCCGCGATCGGTGGCCTGCAGCGCCTGCGCCGCAGTCAGGCCTGAACCGTACGCGACCGTTCCGCTTCTCGTCTCGCTGCACCGGCCACCCGTTCGGCGACATGACGTTCGACTACCTGCTCGACAAACTGGCGAAAGCCGACATCCGCAGCAGCCCCTTTCGTCACGTCTGGATCGACGAGTTCTTCGAGGCTGAGCATTTCGCGGCGCTGACGGCGGCGCCCGAGATCGATGTGTCGGCGTCGAGCGACGAGGCGGTGCTCGACGCGCTGATCGAGCAGGGATTCAAGATCATCGATTTCCCCGGGTGTGTCACCGACCGCAAGGCTTACCTGCGCTGGCACCGCGACCCCGCATCGCAGCGCGGCCTGGCGCACACCGCCTGCGAAGGATTCGGCATGGCGCTGCGGCTGACGGCACCGCGCACGGCGCTTCTGGCCGAGCTGGATGAGTTCCTGAAGGGCGATCGCTTCCAGGACGTGCTGGCCGAGAAGTTCGGCATCGATCGTTGTGCGACCTACAACGACTCGGGCATCCAGAAGTACCTCGACGGCTACGAGATCAGCCCGCACCCGGATGTGCGGCGAAAGGCGGCCACCTACATGGTGAACATCAACCCGGCCCAAGCCTCGGAATCGCTGCAGCACCACACCCGGTACCTGCGGTTCACGCCGGCCTACCGCTATGTGCAGGCCTATTGGGAAGGCCACCCCGAGGCCGAGCGATGCTGGGTGCCCTGGGACTGGTGCGAGATCGTGAGCGAACAGCAACGCAACAACAGCCTGGTCGCGTTCTCACCCGACAACGACACGCTGCACGGCATCAAGGCGCAATACGACCATCGCCCCGCGCAGCGCACGCAGCTCTACGGCAACCTCTGGTACAGCGAGACCGCCCAGTTGAGCAAGCCGCAGTGGGAGCACCTTGTCATCGACGACGGCCGCAAGCACCCGGCGCAGGCGGCACGCCGTTCGCCGATGAGCCGGCTGGTGCGTGAGATCGACAGGGCCATCGGGCGGCGGGGCAAGACGGCCGACCCCCATGTGATCGCCAACCGGTTCAAGACCGGCAAGGGCTAGTGACCGCGGTCACCGCTGTGCCGGTCATCGTTCTTGTCGGACTTGTCTGACTTGTCGGGTTTGCCGTGCTTCTCAGGCGCGGACTGGCGGGGCTCGTGCTGTGGCGACGGCTGGGTGTGAGGCGGTGGCCTCACCGACACATCTCGAGGCTGGTAGCGGTAGTTCTGGTCGTGCAGCCTCTGCTGGCGATCGTGGTGCTGCGGGTAACGCTCGCCGTTGTATTGACGCTGGTAGCTCGGCAGTGGCGCGCGGGCGGGCATGGCGCGTCGTTGGTCCTTGCGATTCCAGTCGGGTCGGCCCTGGTGCCACTCGCGTCCCCAGTGCTCGTCCCAGCGCGGCGCGGCATCGGCGCGCCAGCCGCGGAAGTAGGTGGGCGGCCGGCGGTAGTAGCGCACAGGCACGCGCAGCACATAGTCGGGCACGTAGGCCGACTCGCGCACACGCCACGGTCCGTTGTACCAACTGCTCTCGTACCAGACGTCGTCGCGATAGACCCAGTACAAGCCGTCGTAGAAGAAGTAGTTCGAGTCGGCGCGCGGGTCGTAGTAGACCGGGTAGCCCGGCACGCGCACGAGGCGCGGGTACACCGGCACGTTGATGCCGATGCTGACCCCCTCCAGTTGCACGCCCACGCTGATCTGCGCGACGGCAGAAGGCGACACGGACACGAGGGCCAGACAGGCGACGAGGACAGCGGTGGCGAACGGTGGTTTTCTCATGCTCCGAGACTGAACCGCGCTGCACTGCGCGTCGGTTCGCTGACGCACCGTGGTGCTCGACTGCGTAGCCTCACGCCGGCTTGCAGGTCTGCGCGCCGTCGGCAACGATCTGAGTGCCGGCCTCGCCGCTCAGCATCGCCACGCTGTCGTCGAGCGAGCCGATCACCGCGCGCCGGCCGGTGGCGTTGACGAAATCGCATGCGGCCTTCACCTTCGGGCCCATCGATCCGGCCGCGAAATGCAGTTCCCCCAGCTCGCGCGGCGTGATGCGGCCGATGGCGCGCTGTGTCGGCAGGCCCCAGTCGAGGTAAAGCGCCGGCACGTCGGTGGCAATGAGCAGGCAGTCGGCACCGAGATCGCGCGCGAGCAGGCTGCTGGCGGCGTCCTTGTCGATCACTGCCTCGACGCCTTGCAGGGCATGCGGCTGAGCTTCAGGGTCAGCGTCTGGCCCGTTGGCCGCCGCAGGCAGCAATGCGGGTGGCGCCACCGGCACGCCGCCGCCGCCGGCTGCAATCACCACCGCACCATGCTCCAGCAGCCAGGCGATGGCCTGCTGGCTGAGCACGCGCACCGGCACGGGCGACGGCACGACGCGGCGAAATCCTTTGCCGTCTGCGGCCATGGTCCAGCCGCGCTCTTTCGCGATGCGTGCGGATTCGTCGGCGCTGTACATCGGTCCGATCGGTTTGCTCGGTGCCGCGAAGGCGGGGTCGTCGCGCCGCACTTCGGTGCGCGTGAGCAGCGTCGCCACCACACGCCCGGGCAGGCGGTTCTGCAGCGCCTGTTCGAGCAGGTAGCCGACCATGCCTTCGCTCTCGGCACCCAGCACATCGAGCGGGTACGCGGCCACCGCCTTGTAGGCCTCGGCCTGCAGCGCCAGCAGACCGACCTGCGGGCCGTTGCCGTGCGTCACCACCAGCGCGTTGGGCGGAGACGCACTGGCGATCAGGGCGATCTGTGCGGCGGCACGATCGACATTGCGCCGCTGCTCGCCCACGTCCTGTGGCGCGCCGCGCTGCAGCAGCGCGTTGCCGCCGAGCGCGAGGACGATCTTCAAGAGCGACCTCTCGTCATGGCCTGCCGATCAACACGACGGACACAGGCAGGCCATCTCAACCCAGCGTCGCCACCAGCACCGCCTTGATGGTGTGCAGCCGGTTCTCGGCCTGGGTGAAGACGATCGACGCATCGGACTCGAACACCTCATCGGTGACCTCGAGCGCGGTCAGGCCGAACTTCTCGTGCACCTCGCGGCCGATGGTGGTCTCGAGGTTGTGCATCGCCGGCAGGCAGTGCATGAACTTCGCGCGCGGCCTGCCCGTGGCCTTCATCAATTCGGTGGTCACCTGGTAGGGCATCAGCTGGTCGATGCGCGGCTTCCAGACATCGGCCGCCTCGCCCATCGACACCCACACATCGGTGTACAGAAAGTCGGCGCCCTTCACCGCCTTGTGCGGATCGGCTTCGATGCTCACCCGCGCGCCCGTGCGTTCGGCCAGCGTGCGCATGCGAGCGACCAGGTCAGCCGGCGGCTGCAGGGCTGTCGGCGAAGCAATGCGCACGTCCATGCCCATCTGCACCGCGCCGATGAGCAGCGAGCAACCCATGTTGAAGCGTGCATCGCCGAGGTAGCAGAAGGCGAGTTCGTGCAGCGGACGTTCGCCGAACTCTTCCATCGTCATCAGATCGGCGAGCACCTGCGTCGGGTGCGCCTCGTCGGTCAGGCCGTTCCACACCGGCACGTGCGAATAGCGCGCGATGTCCTCGACCACGCTCTGGTGAAAACCGCGGTACTCGATGCCGTCGAACATGCGGCCCAGCACGCGGGCGGTGTCCTTCAGAGACTCCTTGTGGCCGAGCTGCGAGCCGGCCGAATCAAGGTAGGTGACATGCCCGCCCTGGTCGTGCACCGCGACCTCGAAGGCACAGCGCGTGCGGGTCGACGACTTCTCGAAGACCAGCGCGATGTTCTTGCCCTTCAGGCGCGGGTGCTCGTTGCCCACCGCCTTGCTGCGCTTGAGTTCGATCGACAGGTCGAGCAGGAAGCGGATGTCCCGAGGCGCGAAGTCCTCGAGGTCGAGCAGGCTGCGGTTGCGAAGGTTGAACGTCATGGCGTGGTCCTCGCGCTCGGCCCGCTCACACCTTGTCCCGTTCGATCGGGCAGCTCATGCAATGGCTGCCGCCTCGGCCGCGGCCGAGTTCGCCGCCGGGGATGGTGATGACCTCGACACCGGCCTTGCGCAGCAGGGTGTTGGTGTAGACGTTGCGGTCGTACGCCACCACCACGCCGGGCGCGAGCGCGAGCAGGTTGTTGCCATCGTCCCATTGCTCGCGTTCGACCTCGTCGGCGTCGCCGCCAGTGTGGACCGTGCGCAACTTCTTCAGACCCAGCGCCTCGCCCACCACCGTCACGAAGTGGCCCTTGTCGGCGCGCACGTCGAGCGAGTCCTTCTTGTCGCCGGGTCGCAGGCTGTAGGCCTCGATGCCATCGACCACGTCGGGGAACACGGTCGCCAGATCCGCGTCGAGCAGGGTGAAGACGGTGTCGAGGTGCATCGCGCCGCGCGACTTGGGCAGTTGCGCTGCGATCACCCGCTTGGCCGAACCACTCTTGAACAGCCTCCGTGCGAACTGGCTCACCGCCTGCGGCGAGGTGCGCTCACCCATGCCGACGAGCACGGTGCCGTGGCCGATGGGCATCACGTCGCCGCCTTCGAGCGTGGCCAGGCCACGGTCGTGCGCCGTGTCTTCGCGGTCGTGCTTCCACGCCTTGTCGATGACCTTCGAGAACAGCGGCGAGAAGCGGTAGACGGCGTTCATCAGCAGGCTCTCGTGCCGCCGTGCGCCCCAGTACATCGAGCACAGCACCGGCTGGTCGTAGACCCAGCAACTCGAGTCGCGGGTGAAGATCATGTTGGGCAGCGGCGGGAAGACGAAGCCGGCCGGGCCCATGCAGGCGGCGCTGAGGCCTTCGATCTCGAACGGCACTTCGCGGCGCAGCAATCCACCGATGAGCAACTCGGCCAGACGTTCGGACGGCAGGGTCTTCAGCCAGGGGCGCAACTGCGCGGCGGCCTCGGGCTCCATGTTGTCGACTCCGAGCTTGTTGTCGAGCACCCAGTCGCAGGCCGCCGGTTCGTCGAGAACGCCGGCGAGCACGTCGTGCAACTCGAGCACCTCGATGCCGCGGTCCTTCATCTTGTTGGTGAATGCGTGGTGGTCGTCGCGCGCCTGCGAAACCCACAACACGTCGTCGAACAGCAGTTCCTGGCAGTTGGCGGGCGTCAGTCGCGCCTGGGCCAGGCCGGGGCGGCAGACCAGCACCTTGCGCAGCGTGCCGACTTCGGAGAGAGCGCCATGGGTCATCGTGTGTCCTTCGGGGTTGATGGGTTGAAGACGGCAGGCGCGTTCGACACCGGCCGCAGGGATCGGTCGTTCAGAGCGTCAGCGCGCCGGTGTAGAGCTGGTAGCCGGCGAACACGGCCGCCACCCACAGCACCGCACAGATCACCCACTCGAAGCTGGCGAACACGGTCTGCTTCTGTTCGCGCTTGGCGATCAGGTAGATGAGCGCACCCGGTGCGTAGAGCAGCGAGCTCAGCAGCAGGTACTTCGGGCCGGCCGCATAGAGCAGCCAGACGCAGTACACGGCGGCGAATGCAGCGATCGGCAGGTCGATCGGCTTGACGGTGCCCGCCTCGCCCTCTCGGCGCACGCCGATCAGCACGGCATAGGCTGCGCTGAAGAGGTAGGGCAGCAGGATCATCGCGGTCGACAGCGAGATCAGCGCGAGGTAGCCGGCCTTGGCGAACAGCGTCACCACCAGGAACAGCTGCACCATGATGCTGGTCACCCACATCGCATTCACCGGCACGCCGTGGGCGTTCTGCTTGGCCAGGCCCTTGGGCATCACGCCGTCGCCAGCCGGGGTGAACAGCGACTCGGCAGCGAGCAGCGTCCAGGCCAGAAAGCCGCCACCCACGGACACGATGAGTCCGATGGTGATGAGCAGCGCACCCCAGTGGCCGACCACTTGCTCGAGCACACCCGCCATCGACGGGTACTTGAGGGCAGCGAGTTCTGGCTGGCTGAAGATGCCCAGCGACAGCAGCGACACCGCCATCAGCAGGCCGAGGGTGATCACGAAACCCGCGACGGTGGCGCGGCCGACATCGGCGCGGTTCTTCGCGCGCGCCGAATAGACGCTCGCGCCCTCGATGC
>VYKX01000248.1_pt1 | contig 14206 bp, 9 predicted proteins | sample 5114471 | NCBI WGS metagenome assembly VYKX01 (sample SAMN12291785, study PRJNA351875) | freshwater metagenome | isolation source: freshwater lake | place: USA: Michigan, Gull Lake | collected 2013-08-08
CGACACCTCCACGTCGCCGTCGCTGATGTTCACGCCCTCCAGAAAGTTGCGCACCGACAGCGTCTGTCCACGCAACCGGCCCACGAACTCTGGCCGGCCCAATTCGCCCGACAGCAGCGCGCTCGCCTTGAGTTGGCCGCCGAGTCGCCAGCCCGTGGGAATCCAGTTGCCCCAGGCAGACAGGTTCGACACATCGAGCGAGATGGCGCCTTCGATCGGCGTCTCGGCCGGTGGCCACATCACATCGGGTCGGGTGCGTGCCACGACCGCGCCAGCAAGCAAGCCGACCGACTTGCCATTGATGTACGGCGAGAACGTCCACACGCCTTGCTGAGCGTTCAGCGCCAAGCGCAGGTCGGTGAGGCCGAGCGCCTGCGTGCCGATCTCGTCGGTGACGCTGAGATCGCCGCGCTGGCGCTCGACCACGATGTCGGCCGCAAAACCGCCGGCGCTTCGCAGGTCGACGTGCCCGCCGATCGTCAGGTCGCCCCCCCAGCCGAAGTCGGGCTGTACGCGTTTCAGAAGCGGTGCGACCGGCAGCGGATCGAACTGGATGCGCGCATCGATCTCACCGGGTTGCGGGCGGGGTGCATCGGGCGATGCCGACGCCGGCACTGCCGCTTGCCAGTAGAGGCGCTGCCAGTTCACCGCTGCGCCGAACAATTCGGCGCGACCGGGCTGCACCGTCACCCGCGCCGGGCCATCGCCCCAGACGGCGTCGACGTCGACATCGCTGGCTGTCGCCCAGACACGGTCGGCCTCGCGCCGCGGCTTGAGCACGAGGCTGTTGACGCGACCGCGCCAGCCGGCCAGCCGTGTGGCCGCCAGGTCGCTGAATCCGCCGCTGGCCTCGACCTGCAACCGGCTGCGCGCGCCCGAGCCCGGAGGCGGGGCTGGTTCGCTGGTCGCCGTCGCCGCAGTCGGCTTGATGGCGGTTCCAGCGGGTTGCAGCGCATCGGTCCACGCTGGGGGCAGGGCGCGCGAGTCCGCCCGCAGCGTGATGCGGTGGTCGCTGGCCGTGCCCTGGATCGTGAGTGCCGCGCTCTCGATACCGATCCGCTCGGCAGAGCCCGCAGGGGCATTGGCAGGCGTCGAGTCCGCCGCCTGCGGGGCGACGACCTTCTTCGCCGCCGCTTCCGACGATGCGTGGACCTGCGACAGCGCCACGTCGATGTCGATCGGCGCGTCGCGCTCGGTGCCGACGTTCCAGCGTGCGGTCGCGTCATCCACGCTCACCGAACCGACGCGCAGGCCCTCGGCATGCAGGTCGCCGCGCGAGCTCAGCTCGGGCCAGCGGCCGGTGACAGTCGCCGACGAGGTGAGTGCGCCACCGATCACCGACGACGGGTCATCGCCCGCGACCAGGCGCCACAGCGGCTGCATCGTGGCCAGCGTGGGCGCGTCGATGCGCACACTCCAGGCGTCGGATGCGCCGCTCGTCGTCGCGCTGCGCGGCTCGGCCGCAGCGGGCAAGCGCGATGTGCCCGACCGCTTCGGTGCTGCCGCAGTGGGTGACGGCATGGCAAAGTTGCCCTGCACCTCAATGCGGTTGCCTGACGCATTCAGGGCGAGCGTGGCTTGCGAGTGCTCCCTGTCCACGCCGCGCCAGGTCGCGTTGCCTTCGACGGCCACGCCGGCGATCAGGCTGTCGGCCAGCGCCACCCGCGCGCTGCCACGCGTGTCGGTCCACGACGAGCCCTTGGACGATGCCCACAGCACATCGAGATCGCCCTCGGCGTTGATCCGGTGACGGCCGCTGCGCCACGGGGAATCCGCAGGTCCTGGCCACCAGACCATCGGGTCGAAGTCGATCAGCGTCGCCTTGCCGCGCACCTTCCAGGGGGCGGTGAGCGTTGCGCGTGTCGCCTCGCCGGCGAGCGTGGCGTGGGCGTTGCCCGCGCTGGAGGAAGAAGCGTCCCGTTGCGCCGCGCGGGCGTTGCCTGCGCTGGCAAATGCGTCTTTTTGCGCCGCGCGTGCGTTGCCCGCGCCGGCGCGGACCTCCTTGATCGCGATGCGCAGTTCGTCGATCTCCGCCGACAGCTTGAGCTGCACCGTCTTGCCGGCGGTCACGACCTGTCCTTGCCCCAGACCGCCCGTCAGTGCGCCGTTCAGGTCGAGCTGCACTGCCACGCGTGGCTTGTCCGCCGCCGCAGGCGGCTTGTCGTTACCGCCACTGAGACCGGTTCCGACGAGCGCTACCGGACCGCCAACGACCATGTCGGGCGCACGCGCATCGAGCAGCGACGGGCGCAGATCGCGCAGGGTGACGTCGAGCGTCGAGCGCTTCTCGGTCCACTGCCCGCGTCCGTCGAGTCGACCGGCGCTGCGATCACGCGTGCCGAACTCGGCATCGAAGCGCCGCACGTCGATCGTCGAGCGGTCATCGACACGCCCCGAGGCGTCGGCATTCAGGGTGCGCACCGGCAGGCGTGATTCGTTCCACAGGCCGGCAGCATCGTTGCGCAGCTCGAGGTGGACCTCGACCGGCTGATCGATGGCCACGCTGCGCACCCTTGCTTTGCCGGTCAGCGCAGTGCGCGGTGCCGACGCGATCAGCCCCGACAGGTCGAGCGCCTGGGTGCTGGCGTTCAACTCGGCCAGAGGCCAGTTCGCAAAAGGCCGCAAACCGATCGTGGCATCGAGCGATTGCGGTGCCTGCCCGGCAGACGCTGGCGCGCGCACCGTTGCTTGCAGGGTTGGCGTGGCCAGCGGGCCGGTGAGTGCGAGGCTCGCCTTCCATGCGGACAGGTCGATCGGCGGCGCGCTGGCGGTACCGGTTGGCGCAGCACGTTCCCCTTGGGCCGGGGTGGGAGCAGACGCCGCAGCGGCCGGTGCTGCCGACGCCGACGCCACTGCCGTAATGGACTGGGACAGGTTCACTCGTGCGTCGATCGCCATCGGCAGCGTGGTGGCGATGCGCAAGGCGCCCTCGGCCTGCAGCCGATCCCAGCCGAGTCGCAGTGCATCGACGCGGTGCAGCGTGCCGCCTGCGGCGCCCAGGTGCAACTCTGCGCGCAGGTCACGCACCGGTGTCTCGCCGAGCGGGGTGGCGTGCAGTTCGTCGACGCGCAGCAAGTCGATGTCGACCTGCACCGGGAGCGCCAGGCTCGCGGGCGCTTCGAGTGGCTTGGGGGTGTCGCTCGGCGCGATCTCGATATCGACGCGGCGAGCGCGCAGTTCGGCCAGTCCGATGCGCAAACGCGGGACCGATGCCGTGCTCTCGCCGCTGCCCTCGGCAAGAGGGGCCACGGCCTCCGCGCGTCCGATGCGCAGGCCCTTCCAGCCCGGCGCGTCGAGCACGATGCGGTCGCGCCCTCCTGGCAGCGCGATCACCAGTCGATCGGCATCGAAGTCGCGCAGCAGCGCACCGCGCGGCGCACTCACCTCGACTCCCGGCAGCATGCCGAGCACCCAGGCCGCGCCCGACGGCGTGAAGCCCGTCCACCACACGGCACCGATCACCGCGCCTGCGAGCACGCCAAGCAACACCATCGTCGAGCCGATCGATGCGGCCAGCGCACTCAGCCAGGCGCGCACCGTGGCCACGCTGCGTCGTGTTGGCTGCACCACTGCGGCGGCTTCATCCACAGACGTGCTCGTCACCTCGCCAGCCGGCGGCGCGTCTTTCGGGTCAGGGCTGGGTTCGGTGCTCACAGGCGCACCCCCAGGCATGGAAGGGCAGGGCAGTGCATCAGAACGCGATGCCCACGCTCAGGTGGGTGCGAAAGTGCTGCACCTCCTGTCCGTACGCCAGATCAAAACGCAGGGGCCCGACCGGGCTGCGCCAGCGCAAGCCCAAGCCGTAGCCGTAGACAGGCTTCAGGTCCTGCCACCGGTTCGCCGCGTTGCCGGCGTCGATGAACGCGGCCCACCACAGGTCGGGGCGGCTCTTGAGAAGCGGCCGCGCGATCTCGGCGCTGGCCGTGAACAGCACCGTGCCGCTCAGCAGCGCGCCGTCGACCTTCGGGCCGAGCGATCGGTACTCGTAGCCACGCACCGAATCGTCGCCACCCGCGCGAAACAGCAGCGTGTCCGGAATGCCCACGGAGTTGTCGGCTGCCACCTGCCCGGCCTCGGCGCGCACGATCGAGTACCACGACAAACCGAGCGGCTTGTACAGCGTGTAGCGGGCGTAAGCACGCCCGAAAACACCATTGCTTTCGGTTCCGCTGGTGGCAAAACCCCCCGCACCCTGCAGCGCCAGGGTGTAGCCATCGGTGGGCAGCAGCACGCTGTCGATGTCACGGTAGGTCCAGTGGTAGTTGGCGGAAATCGCCCGGTTGTCGGTGAGAGACCTGACGGTGTCAGACGAGGTCTCCAGCCGCGACTGTGTCAGCTCGGCGTAGATCAGCCGCTCGATGCGCGGAGAGTCCTGGCGCCGACCCACGCGGGCGGTAAGCGACCTGCGGGTTTCGCTGACCGACTTCAGTTCCTCGGCGCTGGCGGACAGCAAGTTGCGGTAGAGGTTCTCCAGCGGGTACGAGGTGAGCTCGCCGCCCCAATACTTGAGCTTGGGTCCGAGCTCGAACGTGTTCTTGGCGATCCAGCGCCAGCCGAACGGCTGCCGGTGGAAGTGCTCGAGGGTCGCTCGCGGCCCGTTGTTTGCGCTGTAGCCGACGCCCAGCGTGGCCTGCTGCAGAGGCAACTCGCGCAGGCGCACGTTGACGGTTGCCGCTTCGGCGGTCTCGGGGTCGGGGTCGAGCACCACCGCAGCGCCTTCGAACAGCCCGGCCTTCTGCAGCCGCTCCTGGTAGTCGACGAGCAGCGATTCGCGGTACGGCGCGCCTGGCTTGAGGTTGGAGAGCATCAGCACGGCCTGCTCGTCGTATCGGCGAAGCCCGGTGACACTGATCGGGCCGAAGCGGTAGAGCGGTCCGCTCTCGGCCATCACATCGATGGCCACGGTGTTGGTGTCGGCGTCGACCTTGGCGGATGTCGGATTGAGCACCGCTGCCAGGTAGCCATCGGCACGCAGCTTGGCGAGTGCGCCCGACTTGGCCGCCCCCCAGGTCGATTGCTTGAACGGAGCCTCGGGCGGCAGCTGCCACTCGTTGCGCACCTGCGCCATCAGCACACGTGCGTCGAGCCTGCCGGCGTTGGCCGAGTCTTTCAGCGCGCCGCGTGCGTCGAAGTTGAAGCGCTCGACGAGCGCGCGCGGTCCCGGGTCGACGACGACGCGCAGCAGCGGCACGTTGGTGCGCGAAAGCGGGGCGTCGCGATCGACGTCGGCCGCTCCAGACGCTGCCGATGATTCCGGCGCAGATGCTGCCGGTGCTGCCGGTGCGGGCGATGGCGCGGTCGGTGGCGCCTCGCTGCGCGTGACCTTCACCACCGCGTTGAAGTAGCCCTCGGTCTGCAGCAGTTCGCGCGCCTGGGCTGGGGCTGCGGCGACCATGCGGTCGAGCTCGGCGCGGGTGATCTCCTCGCTTTCCGGTGCGCTCTGGAACCGCGACAGATCGAGGTAGGTGACGAGCAGTCGGCGCAGATCGGGCGGCGCATCGACCTCGAGCTGGTAGGCCGGCGCCACTGTGCGGGTTATGCGCTTTGTGATGGCGTCCTTGCTCGAACCGAGAAGGCTCGACACGGTGCCGCACCCGCCCAGCCAGAGCAGCACCGAGGCCGCGATCGCCCAGCGCAGCGCAGCCAGACCCATCATCGGCCGAGGGAGCGCATCGCCGCGTCGAGGCCGGGCAATGTCAGCGGATACATGCGCTGGTTCATCAACTGCCGGATCAGCGTGACGCTTTGCCGGTAGCCCCACAGCGCCTGCGGCTCGGGGTTGATCCAGGCAAAGGACGGGAAGGCCTGTGTCAGCCGCTGCAGCCACTGTGCGCCGGGCTCGTCGTTCGCGTATTCGACGCTGCCGCCGGGCTCGAGGATCTCGTACGGGCTCATGGTGGCGTCGCCGACGAAGATGAGCTTGTGGTCTCGGTGGTACTTGCGCAACACGTCCCAGGTGGAGAAGCGCTCGGCGTGACGCCTGGCGTTGTGACGCCACAGCACGTCATAGACGCAGTTGTGGAAGTAGAAAAACTCCAGGTGCTTGAACGCCGACCTCGCGGCGCTGAACATCTGTTCGACGCGGTGCACGTGTTCGTCCATCGAACCGCCGACATCCATCAGCAGCAGCACCTTGATGTGGTTGTGGCGCTCGGGAACCATCTTCAAGTCGAGTCGCCCGGCGTTGGCCGCTGTGGCGCGGATGGTGTCGTCGAGGTCGAGTTCGTCGGGCGAGCCCTGGCGCGCGAATCGCCGCAATCTGCGCAACGCCACCTGGATCTGCCGCGTGCCCAGTTCCGCGTCGCCGTCGTAGTCCTTGAAATTGCGCTGGTCCCAGACCTTCACCGCACGGCGATGGCGGCTTTCGCTTTGCCCGATGCGGATGCCCTGCGGGTTGAAACCCCAGGCGCCGAACGGGCTGGTGCCCGCGGTGCCGATCATCTTGCTGCCGCCCTGGTGGCGGTCCTTCTGCTCCTCGAAGCGCTGCTTGAGCGCCGCCATCAGCTCGTCCCATCCCATCGCCTCGATCGCGGCGCGGGCAGCGGGGTCGAGATCGAGTTCGATCGTCTTGCGCAGCCACTCGAGCGGAATCTCCTGCGACAAGTCGAGCCGAGCGTCGACGCCACGGAAGTACTCGCCGAAGGCGCGGTCGAATCGGTCGTAGTGCGCCTCGTCCTTGACGAGCGTCGTGCGCGCGAGCAGATAGAAGGTGTCGAGTGACGGCCCGGTCAGGGTGCTCGTCACGTTGCCTTGCGCATCGACCGCGTCGGTCGTGTCGATGAGCCCCGACTTCAAGGCCTCGAGCAGCGTCAGGAACTCGCGCACCGACACCGGCAAGCGGGCAGCGCGCAGATGGAGGAAAAACGGAATGAGCATCTGTGGGGCCGACCGGTGATGGCCCGGATTGTGTCGCCGGGCGCTGCGGAAGATAGCCGTCAGGCCGCAGGGGTCGCGCGTTGCATCAGTCCATCGAGATGGGCGCCGATGCGCTCGATCGCGCGGCAGCTGGGGACTTCGCCGGTCAGCGGTGCGACGGTCGCAACTGTCGTGCTCATCTGCGCTGCCGTTGCATCTGAGCCAGCTTCTCGAAGAGCGTCACGTCCTGCTCGTTCTTGAGCAGGGCGCCGAGCAGCGGCGGGATGACGACGTCATCGTCTTCGCTGTGCAGCGCGGCCGGCGGAATGTCCTCGGCGACCAGCAGCTTCAGCCAGTCGAGCAGCTCCGAGGTCGACGGTCTCTTCTTGAGCCCGGGCAGGCCACGCACTTGGTAGAAGCGCTCGAGCGCGGCAGCGAGCAGCGCCTTCTTCAGCCCCGGGAAGTGCACTTCGACGATGCGGCGCATCGTCTCGGCATCCGGGAACTGGATGTAGTGGAAGAAGCAGCGCCTGAGAAACGCATCGGGCAAGTCCTTCTCGTTGTTCGAGGTGATGACCACCAGCGGACGGTGCCGGGCACGGATGAGTTCGCGCGTCTCGTAGACGTAGAACTCCATGCGGTCGATCTCGCGCAGCAGATCGTTCGGAAACTCGATGTCGGCCTTGTCGATCTCGTCGATCAGCAGCACGACGGGCTGGTCGGCAGTGAACGCCCTCCACAGCACGCCCTGAACGATGTAGTTGCGGATGTCGGCCACCCGCGCACCGCCGTCGACGCCGGCCAACTGGCTGTCGCGCAAGCGGCTCACCGCGTCGTATTCGTAGAGCCCCTGCTGGGCCTTGGTCGTGCTCTTGATGTGCCACTGCAGCAGCGGCATGCCGAGTGCGCCGGCGACTTCCTCGGCCAGCAGGGTCTTGCCAGTGCCGGGCTCACCTTTGATGAGCAGGGGTCGTTGCAGCGTTGCGGCCGCGTTCACCGCCAGTCGCAGGTCGTCAGTGGCGACATAACTTGGCGTGCCTTGGAACTTCATGGTTCAAGCCGGTAGAGCTCAGGGTCAAAGGCAGTATATGGAGGGGCCGCACCTATACTCAGCAGCTGTTTTCCCAACCTTGCTGGCCATCGATTCCGGACCATGAAGACTCCCCTCGCACTACTCCCCTCGCTTGTTTTTTCGCTGTTGTGTTCTGTGGGGCTGCCCTCCACCGCAACCGCACAAAACGTTCAAGCCGGCGAAAAGAAGGCCGCGATGTGCATCGGCTGCCATGGCATTCCTGGTTACCAGGCCAGCTTCCCGGAAATCCACAAGGTGCCGATGATTGCGGGGCAGAACGCGGCCTACATCGTCTCGTCTTTGGTCGCTTACCAGAAGGGCGAGCGCCTGCACCCGACGATGCGCGGCATTGCCGCCTCGCTGACCGACGCCGACATGGCCGACCTCGGCGCGTTCTATTCGACGCAGCCCGCCGCCACCGGCCAGGCCACGGTCGCCCCTGCAACCGTTGAGGCTCCTTCACCCCGCGTCGCCGAACTGCTGAAGAAGGCCAACTGCGCGTCGTGCCATGGCGCCAACCTCAGCAAGCCGATCGCACCCAACTACCCGAAGATCGCCGGCCAGCACGCCGATTACCTCTATGTCGCCTTGAAGGCCTATCAGGTCGAAGGCAATGCGCAGGTCGGGCGAAAGAACGCCATCATGAGCGGCATGGCCAAGCAATACACCCACGCTGAACTCAAGGAGATGGCCAAGTACATCGGGTCGCTGCCGGGCGAGTTGCACACCATCTCTGAGTCCCCCTGGCGCTGATGAGTCCTTCAGCGGCTCACGAATGAAAAAGCCGCTGTCCGCAGCGGCTTTTTTAATTGGCGCACGTTGTGATCGGTGCGTTCGGCTCAATTAGACCTCCAGCTTACCGATACCGAGAAGCGTGTCGCTACCGCCCTCCCTCAAGAAGATCCGCGTCGACCAGGTTCGGCTCGGCATGTACATGCACAAGCTGTGCGGAGCATGGCTCGACCATCCCTTCTGGAAGACGAGGTTCGTCATTGCCGAAGCGGCTGACTTGGCCATGTTGCAGGGCAGCCGCGTGCAGGAGTGCTGGATCGATGTGACGAAGGGCCTGGATGTCGCCCCGCCACTCGGCGACTCGCCGCCAGCAGCGATCTCATTGCTCCCAGCGTCTGGTTCGATACCGCCCGACACCGCGGTCGAAGAGCTCCGCGCTGCGCAGGCCGCCCACGGGCAGCCGACAACGATGTTGCAGGAGCTCGAACACGCAGCGTCGCTCTACAACCACTCTCGCGAGGCGTTGGCGTCGATGTTCAGCGAGGTGCGCATGGGCAAGGTGGTGAACGCCAGCCATTGCGAGGAGCTCATCACCGAGATCGCAGATTCGGTGATGCGCAACCCGGCTGCGCTGCTGTCGCTGGCGCGCCTCAAGACCCACGACAACTACACCTATATGCACTCCATGGCCGTGGCCGCGATGATGGCCGCACTGGCGCGCCAGCTCGGGCTCCAACAGCCGCAGGTGCGGCTTGCTGCCAAGGCGGGCCTGCTTCACGACATGGGCAAGGCGATGATGCCGCTCGAGGTACTCAACAAGCCCGGCAAGCTCACGGGAGACGAGTACGACGTCATGAAGCTGCATCCCGAACGCGGACATGAATTGCTGGTGGCCGGTGAGGTGCAGGATGCCGAGGTGCTCGAGGTGTGTCTGCACCACCACGAGCGCCCCGACGGAACGGGCTATCCGCACCGCCTGAAGGACGAGCAGATTTCGCTCTTCGCCAGGATGGGCGCAGTGTGCGATGTCTACGACGCGATCACCTCCAACCGCCCGTACAAGGTCGGCTGGGACCCCGCCGAATCGATTGCGCGCATGGCCGGTTGGGCGAAAGGGCAGTTCGATTCGGTCGTCTTCAGGGCTTTTGTCACCAGCCTCGGCATCTACCCGATCGGCTCGCTGGTGAGGCTCAAGTCAGGCCTGCTCGCGGTGGTCATCCAGCAGAACCCGGCGTCGCTGACGGCGCCCGAGGTCAAGGCCTTCTTCTCGACCAAGCAAGGCTTGCACGTCACGCCCCGGTTGATCGACCTGTCGGACCGCAGGTGCACCGACGCCATCGTCGGCCGCGAATCGAACAGCACATGGAAGTTCACCCACCTCGACGCGCTCTGGGCCGGCGAGGACGTGCTGCGCAAGGTCGGGCTGTGAGCGGGCAGGCGATCCGTGCGCATCGCCCGCTTCGGGGATGGCCTGCGGCGCTTGCGGCGGCCCTGTGGCTTGCGGTGGGTTTCACTGGCGCGTCTGCCTGGGCGCAAACGCTGCGCTGGTCTTCCCAGGGCGACCCGCAGACGATGGACCCGCACGCGCAGAACGAGTTGCTGACGAACAACCTCAACGGCCAGGTCTACGAGACGCTCGTCAACCGCAACCGCAAGCTGGAGCTCGTTGCGGTGCTGGCCACCGGGTGGCAGCAGGTCTCTCCATTGCAATGGCGGGTGAAGCTTCGGCCCAACGTGCGCTTTCACGACGGTTCGGCATTCACTGCCGACGACGTGCTGTTTTCGATGCAGCGTGCGCGCGACGGCAATTCCGACGTCCGCGTGTACGCCACGGCCCTTGGCGAGCCGAAGAAGGTCGACGCACTGACGGTCGACTTCGTGCTCAAGGCGGTCAACCCGGTGTTTCTGCAGCACCTGAGCACCGTGCAGATCATGAGCCGCACCTGGGCCGAGAAGAACAACGCCAGTCGGCCGCTCGACGTGAAGAACCGTCAGGAGGGCTTCGCGACCTTCAACGCCAACGGCACCGGACCGTACAAGCTGGTCCTGCGGCAGCCCGACGTGAAGACCGTCTACCAACGCAACGATGCGTGGTGGGGCAAGTTCGAAGGCAACGTGCGCGAAGTGATCTACACGCCGATCAAGAGCGACGGCACGCGCACCGCGGCGCTCATTTCTGGCGAGGTCGACTTCGTGCTCGACCCCGCTCCGCAGGACCTGCCCCGCCTGCGCAGCACGCCCGGCTTGAAGGTCATCGACGGACCGGAGAACCGCATCGTCTTCATCGGTATGGATCAGGGCCGCGACGAACTGCTCTACAGCAGCGTCAAGGGCAAGAACCCGTTCAAGGATCTGCGCGTGCGGCGCGCGCTGTACCAGGCGATCGACATCGAGACGATCCGCAGCCGGCTGATGCGCGGGCAGGCACTGCCCACGGGCGGCATGACGCCGTCGCCTGTCGGGGCGTACAACGACGCTGAACTCGAGCGGCGGCTGCCCTATGACCTCGATGCAGCGAAAAAGCAGTTGACGGACGCCGGCTATCCGCAAGGCTTCGAGGTGACGCTCGATTGCCCGAACAACCGCTACATCAACGACGAGGAGATCTGTCAGACCCTCGCGTCGATGTGGGCCAAGATCGGCGTCAAGGTGCGTGTCAACGCGATGCCCCGTTCGACCTACTTCCCCAAGCTGCAGCGGCTCGACACGTCTTTGTACATGCTGGGGTGGGGCGGCTCGATCACCGACGCCGAGATCACCCTGACCCCATTGCTGCGCAGTCGCGGCGAGAACGGCGTGGGCGCCTGGAACTTCGGGCAGGCGAGCAGCGCCAAGCTCGATCAATCGGCCGAGGCGTCGAGTCGAGAGGCCGACCCGGCCAAGCGCGAGCAGCTCATCAAGGCCGCGCTGAAAGTTCAGCAGGATCAGGTCCTGAGCCTGCCCCTGCACCGCCAGGTCATTCCCTGGGCGGCCCGGCAGAACGTCGACGTCGTGCACCGTGCCGACAACTGGGTCGAGTTCGCCTGGATCACGGTGAAGTGAACGCCTGAGGGCGCACCCGAGGCGCGCATTCTTCGGCGCCTGCGGGTGCTGCCAGATAATTTCCGGCGATGCCGCGGCCGCGCCATCGCTCACTCCTTCGGTTCACACCATGTCCCACGTTCCCTCGCCCCACACCGATCCGCGCGGATTCCTGCGTGCCCTGTACGACGCTGCGGTGTCGCGTGCCCTGCCGGGTGATGTCACCGCGCCGTACCTGCCCACGCCACCGAAAGGCCGAACCGTGGTCGTCGGCGCGGGCAAGGCCGGTGGTGCGATGGCGCAGGCGGTGGATCGACTTTGGCCGGCCGACGCACCGATGACCGGTCTGGTCGTGACCCGCTACGACCACGTGCCGCCCGACTACAAGGCGAAGCCCGGCCGCATCGAGGTCGTCGAAGCGGCCCACCCGGTGCCCGACGAGGCCGGACGGCAGGGCGCTCGCCGCGTTGCCGAGATGGTCCAGGGCCTTAGCGCCGACGATCTCGTGCTGTGCCTGATTTCGGGCGGCGGATCGTCCCTGCTCGCCATGCCGGCCGAGGGCCTCACGCTCGAAGACAAGCAGGCGGTGAACAAGGCGCTGCTGCACAGCGGTGCCGCCATCGACGAGATGAACTGCGTGCGCAAGCACCTGTCGGCGATCAAGGGCGGGCGGCTCGCGGCGCTGTGCGCCCCCGCGAAGGTCATCACGCTGCTCATCAGCGACGTGCCGGGTGACGCGCCCGAGGTCATCGCCAGCGGCCCGAGCGTTCCTGATTCGAGCACCTGCGCCGACGCGCTCGCGATCATCAAGCGCTACGGCATCGCGATCCCCGAGGCCGCGCGCCGCGGCCTCGAAAGCGCTGCGTTCGAGACACCGAAGCCCGGCGATGCCATCTTCGACGGCCATGTCGTCCACATGATCGCCACGCCGCAGCAGTCGCTCGAAGCCGCCGCCGCCGTCGCCCGTGCCGCCGGGCTCGACGCGCACATCCTGAGCGACGAGATCGAAGGCGAATCCCGCGAAGTCGGCAAGGTGCATGCGGCACTGGCGCGGTCTGTCGCCCGTCGCTCGGCGCCATTTCGCAAGCCCTGTGTGATCCTGAGCGGCGGCGAGACGACGGTGACCGTCAAGGCCAAAGGCGGCCGCGGCGGACGCGCGACCGAGTTCCTCGTCGGCTGCGCCATCGCGCTGCAGGGCGAGCCCGGCGTGCATGTCATCGCCGGTGACACCGACGGCATCGATGGTGTCGAGGACAACGCCGGAGCCATCGTCACACCGGACACCCTGGCACGCGCTGCGGCCCTGGGCCTGAAGGCGGCCGACTTTCTCGACCGCAACGACGCCTACAACTTCTTCAAGCCGCTCGGCGATCTGGTCGTTCCCGGCCCGACCTTCACCAACGTCAACGACTTCAGGGCGTTGCTGATCCTGTAGCAGGCCGGTCGCTCGCGTTCATGCGACGGGTGAGGGTGCGCACGGCCAGCGTCCCCAGCACGGCCACGCCGAGCATCAGCAGCGCGCCACCGCCCCACAAGACGCCGACGATCACGTCGGCCGCGCCGCCCACCCAACCGAGCAGCGTCAGCACGACGCTCACGCCCAGCTTGAGTGCCTGCGTCCAGCCGGGCAACCAGACGTCGAGCAGACCCGCGTAGGGCAAGCTCTGTGGAAGCCGGTCGATGGCCTCGTCCCAGCCCGACAGCGTCGCCGCGTCGACCGACAGCACGGCGTACAAGCCCCAGGCGCCCAGCGTCCACAGGCCGATGCCCAGAAAGGTCAGGATCCAGATCACGGTCACCATGGGTTCGGGTCTCTCATGCGGTCAAGTCGAGGGGAACGAGGCACGGGCCTCCCTGGATGCTCACCCGTGGGGCGAGCTTGCCCTCCAATGTAGGCGCCTGCGCTCTGCGAGTCGGCCGCCGCCGCCAAGTTCAATGGCGATGCACTGTCCCCACGTCCGACGTCGATTCAGGCCGTCGTGTAAGGTGAGTCCATGACCGCCGCACTACCTCCTTCACAGCCGTCCGCCCGCCCTGTTCCTGCCCATCGATCGGCTGCCGTCTGGCCGCTTGCCTGGCGTCAGTTGACCCGTGATTTCCGCGCTGGCGAGCTTCGGCTGCTGGTGGTGGCGGTGATGCTGGCCGTTGCGGCGCTCACCGCCGTCGGTTTCTTTGCCGACCGGCTCAACGGCGGCCTGGCGCGAGACGCTACGCAGCTTCTGGGCGGCGATGCCATCGTCGCGAGCGATCAACCCACGCCTCCCGAAGTCGTCGCGAAGGCCCGTGCCCTCGGCCTGTCGGTGGCGCAGACGACGGTGTTCCCGAGCATGGCTCGCGCGCCCGACGATCGCGGTGGCGCGTCGCGTCTGGTCAGCGTGAAGGCGGCTGGTGAGGGCTATCCGCTGCGCGGCGGCCTGCGCGTCAATGCTGGTGCGGGCACCCCCGAATCCCTGGTCAAGAGCGGTCCCGAGGCGGGCACGGTCTGGGTCGACGCGCCGGGGCTCGATGGCCTCTCGCTCGCCGTCG
>VYKX01000334.1_pt1 | contig 14148 bp, 13 predicted proteins | sample 5114471 | NCBI WGS metagenome assembly VYKX01 (sample SAMN12291785, study PRJNA351875) | freshwater metagenome | isolation source: freshwater lake | place: USA: Michigan, Gull Lake | collected 2013-08-08
CCCCCACCTGATCAATCATGGCGCGATACCATTGCGGGCGGCGATGAGCGGCGAAGTTGAACATCTTCTCCTTCCCCTGGCGGCAGGCATCGAAATCCACATCGGCCACGATGATCTCATCACCCAGCGTCTTGGCTTCCGCCACCACGCGGCCATTCGGGTCCACAATGACCGAACCACCGATCAGGCCAGAGCCATCTTCAACGCCGGCCTTGGCGACCGAAATCGCCCAGGTCGCGTTCATATAGGCATTGCCCTGCACGGCGAGTGTCGAATGAAAGGTCCGCAGGGACTGATCTTCGCTATCGCCGCCCATCGGATCATAGGCCGCTGAGTTATAGCCAATCAGCATCAACTCGATCCCCTGCAAGCCATAGCAGCGCCAAGCTTCCGGCCAGCGGCGATCATTGCAGATCAACATGCCAAGTACGGGCCGGCCCCAGGATTCTGGCCCGCGAAAAGCGGGGAAGCCAAGATCGCCATATTCGAAATAGCGCTTTTCCAATTGCTGGAAGCGATCGCCAACGCGCGGTTCCACCGTGCCGGGCAGATGGATTTTGCGATATTTGCCAAGCACGCCGCCATCCGGCCCAACCGTGATCGACGTATTGTAGCGCTTGCCATGCGGTGTGAGTTCCGCATAGCCAAGATAGAACCCAACGCCCAGCGCGCGCGCGCGATCAAACAAAGGCTGCACGTGCGGATTGGGCATCTCGCGTTCAAAATAACTGTCCAACTCCGCCTGATCAGTGAACAGCCAGCGCGGGAAGAAGGTGGTCAGCGGCAATTCTGGAAACACCACCATCTTCGCATCCGCAGCGGCAGCTTGTTCCAGAAGTGCCACCATGCGCGCCAGGATCGCTTCCCGGCTATCGGCTTTCTGGTTCGGTCCCATTTGGGCGCCGGCCAGGCGCAATACGCGGGTCATTGTTCAAGCTCCGGACGAATGGCTTCGACCACCGGGCGATAGCGCGCGGTCTCGGCGGCGATGAAGGCGGCGGCGCTGGCGGGTGTGCCAGGCGCGGAAGCGGTGATGCCAGATGCGGCAAGGCTGGCGCGGAAAGCAGGATCGGCGAGTGCCGCATTGGTCGCAGCCGAAAGCCCTTCAAGGATCGGCGCTGGCAGGGAAGGGGGCGCGAAGACCGCATGCCACAGCACGGCTTCAAACCCGGCAAGGTCAAGCGCTTCGGCAACGGTAGGCACATCGGGCGCGGCGTCCAAACGCCGCGCTGTTGCCACCGCCAATAAGCGCGCGCGCCCACCTTGATGCAGTGGCAAGCCTCCGCCGAAAGTATTCACTGCCAGCGCCAAAGTGCCGCCCACCAGATCATTCATCGCCGGCGCCGCGCCGCGATAGGGCACATGGGTAATCGTTACCCCGCCCGCCTGCTGCTTCAGCAATTCGGTCGCGAGATGCATAATGGTGCCACTGCCGGGCGAGCCATAGGAAAGCGGCGGATTGGCCACGCGTGCTGCCGCCAAAAATTCGCGCAAGGTTGCGGGCCGGGATGGATGCGCCAACCAGCACAGCGGCCCACCACCCAATTCCGTAATCGTCGTGAAATCCCGCACCACATCAAATTGCGGCTGGCGCGTCACCAGCGGATAAAGCGCATGTGTCGAAGCCGTGCCGAACAGGATCGTATAACCATCAGCCCGCGCGCGCGACACTTCAAGCGAGCCAATCGCACCGCCAGCACCGCCGCGATTTTCGGTTACCACCGGCTGGCCCAATTCGCGGCTGAGGCGCTCAGCATAAAGCCGCGCATAGACATCGGTGGGACCGCCAGCGGGGAAGGGGATGATCATGCGGATCGGGCGGGATGGAAAAGCCTCCTGCGCCCGCACGCCCCCCGCGATCAGCGCCGCGCCAGCGCAAAAAAGCGCGGCGCGGCGGCTAATGTTAAAGGGCGGCGTCACGCCAATTCTCAACCGCCGCATCGGGGTGGGAAGCAAGCCCGGCGGCCTTGATGCCCTCACACGCCGCATGCTCATCGCGGTCTGATGCATCGCCGCTGACGCCAACTGCACCAATCACGGCGCCGGCGGCATTCAGGATCAGCACGCCGCCAGGGACGGGGACAAAGCTGCCATCAGATGCGGCAGCGACAGCCGCCTGAAAGGCAATGCGTTCCTTCAAGCGGTCACGCAGGATACGGCTACCAACCCCCATGCCAAGCGCGGCATAGGCTTTGCCACGCGCGATTTCGGCACGCAGAATGCCAGAGCCATCTTCGCGCTTTTGCACAACAACATGCCCGCCGGCATCCAGCACCACCACGGTCAGCGGCAGCATGCCCGCCGCGCGGCCCGTGGCCAGCGTGACATCGGCGATCTTATCGGCGGTGGCCAGCGGCAAATCTACCGCGAGGTGCTTTACATAATAATCAGCGGAATTCATCGCGTTTCTCCCTGCGAAAATGGAAGGCCCTCCATGGGCCAAGCGCCACCCGGCGACAAGGCTCGGGTCAGAAAAACAAATCCTTGAAATCCTGCCGCGTGCCGCCAAACAATCGCCAGGTGGCGATGGCGCCGATGCAAAGCCCAATGCCGGCGGCAATGGCGGGCACGGGATCAGGCAAGCCGCCCGCGCCGGTAGCGGCGGCATTCAGCATCCCCAGCATGATACCGACCGAACCCGCAATCATCGCCTGGTTTCCGCCGAGGCGGCGGCGCCGCGGGCTTGGAAGGCCGCGGAGGCCGCTTGATCCAATGCCCTTCCGGGCGCTGCTTGTCCTTATTCCCCGACATAGGTTTCCCTGTGTTGACGCGGCACGAAGCGCCCGGCGCCGGGCTTGGCCAAAACCTGCTTGCCATCCCAAATCTGCTTGCCCCGCAGCCAGGTGGCGGCGACACGGCCCTTCACCTTCATGCCATCATAGGGCGACCATTTGGCATCTTCCTGGTCCTGGATGTCGCGCGCATCAAAGGTGAAATCGCCTTCTTCCATCACCAGCAAATCGGCATCCGCGCCAACCCTCAGCGCGCCCTTCTTCGGGTAAAGCCCATGGAAGCGCGCGGGACGTTCGGCGCAGTAAAGCGCCATCAGGCTTGGCGAAAGGCCACGCTGCTTCAATAGCGAGAACATCACCGGCGCGAAGCTTTGCATGCCCGTCAGCCCCGCCCCGACGGTGAAGATATCGCCCGTATAGGTCTTGCGATCACGCGGCCAGGGCGCGTGATCGGTCGAAACATAGGCAACCTGCCCCTTGGCAAAGGCGCCCCACATACGCTCCACCTCATCCGCCGTGCGGAAGGGCGGGTTGCATTTGCCGAAGCCTTCAAGCCGGATGATGTCTTCTTCCGTCATGCACAGATATTGCAGGCAGGCTTCGCCCGATGCCTTGCCGCCCATGCGGCGAAACACCTCGGCAATTTCAAAACCGCGCGCCAAAGATGAATGGGCGATATGCACATGCGCGCCGGTTTCAAGCCCGATTTCGAAAATCTCCAGATCCGCCATGGTTTCACAAAGCGGCGGACGCGTGCGGCAATGCCAGATGGGGGAGGTATTGCCGGCGGCCTTGGCTTCTTCCGTCAGGCGCACCACGATCTCCTGATCCTCATTATGCACGGCCACCATCAGCCCGGTTTTGGCGATTTCGCGGAAGGCCGCGACCATGGTTGGGTGGTCAATGCGCGGGAAGCGCACCGGGTCATATTCATAAGTGGAGAGCTTGAAGGAACAGGCGCCGGCTTCGGCGAGCCCGGCAATGGCATCCACGCCGCCCGATTTCAGGATGGTGCCGTAAAGCGCCAAGTCCACATGGGATAGGCGATTCACATATTCCACCTTTTCCTTGAAAATCCTCGCATCCGTCACCGGGCGCGGCACGTCATAGGGCATGTCAACGCAAGTTGTGACCCCGCCGGCAGCAGCGGTCTTCGATGCCCCTTCAATCCCCGGCCAGCCGCGAGAGGATGAGGTATGCATATGCCCATCAACCAAGCCCGGCATGATCAGGCGATTGCCATAATCTTCAACGGAAACCGCAACCGGTGAAGGCCCTTCGCCAATGCCCGCGATGATGTCGCCGCGCGTCGCGATCCAGCCATTGGCCAGAATGCGATCAGGCAGCACGAGCGTGCCGCGAATGACGCGATCAAAAGGGGTGGTGGCGGGCATGGGATACTCCTGCGGATGCGCAAAGACAGGCTTCCAAACTAAAGCAGCCGGGCGCCGCGGGCCAGGGCCGATGGCCCGAATTGCGCATCGGCAATCTCAAGCGCGAGGCTTGTCGCCTCATTCTCCCGTTCCGCATTCCAGGCGAGCGCCACGCCCACACCGCGAATGGGGCCAGCCAGGATGCGAAAGGCAACGCCCGGCGGGTTGAGCCGCGCCATGCCTTCTGAGACCAGCGCCACACCAAGCCCCGCCGCGACAAAGCCAAGCTGCGCCATAGCAGATCCCACTTCGCGCACCACGCGCGGCGTGAAGCCCGCCGCGTGGCAGGCGGCCGTCATGGCATCCGAATAGGCCGGGCTAATCGCGCGCGGCAGCATCAACATCGGCGCTTCCGCGAGAGCCGCCAGCGGCAAGGGATTAGGCCCGGCCAAAATCGGGTGGCCTTCCGGCAAAGCGGCGGCGAGCCTGTCTTCCCCCAAGGGCCTGAGCTTGATCGGCGCGCGATCACGATCGGCGCGGAGCAGCGCCAGATCAACCTCGCCACGGCGGAGCGCTTCCAAAGCCTCGGCCGTGTCCATCTCCCGCACACCAATCGCGGCTTCCGGGCGTGCGGCCTGCATGGCGCGCACGAGGGGGGGCAAATAGTCAAACAGCGCCGAGGTAACGCAGGCGATGGAAACTGGCGCGTGATGGCCCAAGCGCAATTCGCGCGCCAGGCTTTCCAGATCAGCCGCATTGCCGGCAATGCGCCGCGCGAGTGGTAGCAGCGCTTCCCCCTCTCGCGTGGGGCGCGCGCCTTTGCCGCTGCGTTCCAGCAGCTTCACGCCGAGTTCGCGTTCCAGCAATTGGATTTGCGCGGTCAGTGGCGGCTGCGAAATGCCAAGCCGCGCGGCGGCGCGACCAAAATGACCTTCTTCGGCCACGGCCAGAAAATGCCCCAGGCGGCGGATCAGGCGAAAATCCATCTGAAGTCCGATACTGTTTCGCCCATACGGAAAACCTATCAGCGTGCCACGTCAATTGGATTGGACGATGGCGCGCGATGGGCGCACAAGATCACCCCATCAGGCAAGCCGCCAGCAGCAAAGGGAGAAGCCCCAGATGAAACTCAACGCCGTCAAGGTCCACCCATCCAAGGCGCTATTGAAGCGCGAAGACCAACTGGCCTGGAAAATGGCCGGAGTCGCCGTGGACAAGGTCGCGGTCGAAAAGCCGGTGCAGGAGATGATCATCAACCGGATCATCGACAATGCATCAGTCGCCATCGCCGCCATTAATCGCCGCCCTGTGGTCTCCGCACGCGGCATGGCGCTTGGCCATGCGAAGAAGCCGGGCGGTGCGCAGGTGTTTGGCGTGAAGGCTGCCATCACGGTTTCCCCGGAATGGGCGGCTTGGGCAAATGGCACCGCCGTGCGCGAATTGGACATGCACGACACTTTCCTTGCCGCTGACTATTCCCACCCTGGCGACAATATCCCGCCGATCCTGGCGGTGGCGCAGGCCATGGGGAAGTCCGGGCGTGATCTGATCCGTGGCCTGGCCACCGGCTATGAGCTGCATATTGATCTGGTGCGCGCGATTTGCCTGCATGAACATAAGGTGGACCATATCGCCCATCTCTGCCCCGCCGCCGCGGCCGGCATCGGCACGCTGCTCGGCCTGAAGCAGGAAGTGGTGTTCCAATCCATCCAGCAGGCTTTGCATACCTCCATCTCCTTCCGCCAATCGCGCAAGGGCGAGATCTCATCCTGGAAGGCTTATGCGCCGGCCCATGCCGGCAAGCTGGCGGTGGAAGCGGTGGATCGCTGCATGCGCGGTGAGGGCGCGCCTTCGCCGATTTATGAAGGTGAAGACAGCGTGATTGCCTGGGTGCTTTCCGGGCGTTCCAACCGCAAGGATGTCTATGGCCCGGTCTATTACGAAGTGCCGCTGCCGGAAGCGGGCGAACCCAAGCGCTCAATCCTTGATTCCTACACCAAGGAACACTCGGCGGAGTATCAGTCCCAGGCGCTGATTGACCTCGCCTTCCGCATGCGCGAACAGATCGCGGATATGGAAGCGATTGAGAAGATCATCATCCATACCAGCCACCACACCCATTACGTGATCGGCACCGGGGCGAATGACCCGCAAAAGATGGACCCGAAGGCGAGCCGTGAGACGCTGGATCACTCCATCATGTATATCTTCGCCGTCGCGCTGCAGGATGGCCGTTGGCACCATGTGGATAGCTACGCGCCGAAGCGGGCGGGCCGCGCCGATACCGTCAGGCTCTGGCACAAGGTCGAAACCCGCGAAGATGCGGAGTGGACCCGCAAATACCATTCCCGCGACCCCAATGAGCTTTCCTTCGGCGGGCGCGTGGAAATCCTGTTCAAGGATGGCTCGCGCCTCACGGATGAACTTGGCGTCGCCAATGCCCACCCGAATGGCGCCAGGCCCTTTGGTCGGGCGGATTACATCCGCAAGTTCCAGACCATCACGGATGGCATCATCTCAACCCGAGAGTCCAACCGCTTCCTGGAAGTGGTGCAGGATCTGACGAAGCTGAAGGCGGGTGAACTCAGCGCGCTGAATGTGGCGCTGCCCGCGGGCGGCCTGCTGGACAGCAAGCCCGGTATCTTCTGAACTGGTGATTGAGGAAGGCAGGGTCAGCGCCACAGGCGCTGACCCGAAGCCATAAAGCAAGGGAAGAAACCCGATGAACGAAACGACGAAACCCGAAATCTATAAGGGCCTGGTCGGCGTTTATGCCGATGTCTCCGCCGTCTCCAAGGTGATGCCGGAGACGAATAGCCTGACCTATCGCGGCTATGCGGTGCAGGATTTGGCCGAAAATTGCAGCTTTGAGGAAGTGTCTTATCTGCTGTGGGAAGGCGAATTGCCCAATGCCAAGCAGCTTGCCGCCTTCAAGGCGGAAACCGCTGCCGAGCGTGAGATCAGCCCCGCGCTGCATCGCGTGATCCGCGAATTCCCGAAGGATGCGCACCCGATGGATGCCATCCGCACGGCAGTTTCCTTCATGGGGATGGAAGATCCCGAAGCGGGCGATGTCTCCCAGCCCGCGCAGTATCGCAAGGCGAAGCGGCTTTTCGCCAAGATCCCAACGGCGATTGCGGCGGCCTATCGTGCTTCCCGCGGCCTGCCGGTGGTGGCGCCGAACCCCGCGCATAGCTTTGCCGAGAACGCCTTCAGCCTGATCCTGGGCAAGGTGCCACAGCCGGAAGTGCTGAAGGCCTTTGATGTTTCCATGATCCTGTATGCGGAACACACCTTCAACGCTTCCACCTATACGGCGCGTCTGGTGACCTCCTCAGGGGCGGATATGCATGGTGCGATCACGGCGGGCATTGCCTCGCTCAAGGGCCCGCTGCATGGCGGCGCCAATGAGGCGGTGATGCATACGCTGAAGGAAATTGGCGATCCGAAGCTTGCGAAGGAATGGATCCAAAGCCGCTTCGACCATAAGGCGCTGGTGATGGGCTTTGGCCATCGCGTTTATAAAACGGGCGATAGCCGCGTGCCCACCATGCGCAAATATGCCGAGAAAATGGCCGAAGTTGTGGGCGATAAGACCTGGATGGAGATCAGCCGCATCCTGGCCGGGGAGATGCTGGAGAAGAAGAACATCCACCCGAACCTCGATTTCCCGGCAGGCCCTGCCTATTACCTGATGGGTTTTGAAATCCCGCTCTTCACGCCAATCTTCGTCGCATCGCGCATCACGGGCTGGTCGGCGCATGTGATTGAGCAAGGCGCTGACAATCGCCTCATTCGCCCGCTCTCATGGTACACGGGCCCCGAACAGCGCCCAGTGCCGCCGCTGTCAGCGCGCTGATTTGCTGATGCCTTCATCATTTTTTCAGAGATGGTGAAGGCGCATCGCGGGCGATAAAACCGCGACATCCATGTCACACTGCGCGCATCGTGATGCGATGCGCGCATTTTTTTTGCGGGATGTGACGGATTTTGTTGACACGACTCATGGTGATGAAGATAGCGTGCGTTGCGCGCGATTCTATTGCGCGATTCGCACTGCCTAATCGCTGCGAAACTTCGCTCCTAAATCTAGGTGCATCACCTGATTAAAGACGCGATGAAGCGGGAAGGCGCTGCAATCGGCAAGGCAGAATTGCCGCAGCAGGGAAGGACGGTCCATGGACCGCAGACTCGGGGAACGCTTCGCCATAGGCGATCAGGGTTCCGCACCACCCCAAACCGCCGCAACGGCGTGTACAAGGAGTGGGAGAGAGGCCAGGGGGAATACGCCGCGCCGGCATGCCGCGCGCCGAGCCCCTATTGGCGGCTGCGCTTCGCGGAGACTTTTCGTCCTGTCGGTCCGCGCATCGGGATCCGCGCGTCGCCGCCATTATCGTTCTTGCCTGCTGTACCCCGGGTTGGAATTGGCCATTGGTCGCGCACAGCGTGACCCCGCCATGACCGCCCTCAACAGGAACACATGGAGATTCATCCTCTGATGACTGATATCATCGAGACTATCGAAACCGAAGAAACCCCGCGCGCCCAGGCGATGGCCATGGCTGCGGCTAAGAAGAAGGCGCCTGCGAAGCGTAAGCCTGCTGCGAAGAAGCCGGCTGCGAAGAAGGCCGCTGCGAAGAAGCCGGCCGCGAAGAAGGCCGCTGCCAAGAAGAAGCCGGCTGCGAAGAAGGCTGCTGCCAAGAAGCCTGCCGCGAAGAAGGCTGCTGCCAAGAAGCCGGCTGCGAAGAAGGCTGCTGCCAAGAAGCCTGCCGCGAAGAAGGCTGCTCCGCGTCGTCGCAAGGTCGCTGCTCCTGCTCCGGCGCCCACCGAAACCCCGGCGAGCTAATTAGCTACCGGATCCCGGCACTTGGGCGTCGCATGCCAAGCATGCGGCGCCCTAAGTGTTTTTGGTGCCTGCATCATGACCTTTGAGACGCGCCTGCTGCCGGCGCATGACCATCATCTGCTTTTGCCATTGCTCAAGGCCTATGGCGCGGAGATGGCGCCGCATCTTGCCGGTGCTGCGCCTGCTACCGCGCCCGAAATGCTGAAGCTGATCACCGCTGACCCGCGCGCAGAAATTCTGGGCGCCTTTCGCGGTGATGAAGCGCTGGGCTTCGCGCATTTCTTCGACTTGCCAGAAATTGTCTTCGCCCGGCGCTGCGGCGCGTTGGATGATCTTTTCGTGCGCCCGTCCGCCCGCCGTCAGGGCGTGGCGCAAGCCTTGATTGAAGGGCTTACTGTCATTGGCCGTTCGCGAGGCTGGTCGCATCTGCGATGGATTGTGCCAGAGACAGACCAAGCGGCCATCGCATTGTATGAACGCATTGCAGCACGCGCGCCCTGGCGTTCCTATGTGCTGCGGCTATCCCCGGATGCCTCGCTTTAATGCATTTCCCATTCACATTCGTTTACGGGAGACGCACTAAATGTTTGTTTGATCGCATTTTCCGAGCCGCCAAGTGAAACCACTTGGCTTGAAAATGCTCAAGCAGCAACCCGCCCCGGCATGCGATGGCGGAAAGCAAGCGCCTCGGCGATATGCGCGCGCCGGATCATGGCGCTGCCGGCCAGATCAGCGATGCTGCGCGCCACACGCATGCTTCGCACCTGTCCGCGAGAGGAAAGCCCAAGCCTAGTTGCAGCCACTTCAAGCAACGTCGCGGCTTCCGTTTCCAGCCCAAGCTGTAATTGGGCAAGGCTTGCTTCCGCATTATTCGGCGGACCATCGGTGCCATAACGCGCGCGTTGCGCGGCACGCGCTGCCTTCACTCGTGCGGCCACGGCGGCGCTGGCCTCCCCCGCCGGGGCGCGGGCCAATTCCGCGGGGGCGATCGGCATAACTTCAATGGTGATATCCATCCGGTCCAGCAGTGGGCCGGAAAGGCGCATCTGATAATCCTCACCACAGCGCGGCGCGCGACCGCATTCGCGCCCGGGCTGCCCCAGATAGCCGCAGCGGCAGGGGTTCATCGCTGCGATACACTGAAACCGCGCCGGATAGGTCACATGCGAATGCACGCGGCTGATGGTGGTGCGCCCGGTCTCCATTGGCTGACGCAAAGCTTCCAAAGCGGTGCGCGGAAACTCCGGCCATTCATCCAGGAACAATACGCCGCGATGCGCCAGGCTGATTTCGCCTGGCTTGGCGCGGGAACCTCCGCCCACCAGCGCCGGCATGGAAGCGGAATGATGCGGTTCCCGAAACGGCGGGCGCGTCACCAGCCGCCCGCCTTGCAAAAGCCCGGCGATGGAATGCACCAGGCTGACTTCCAAAGCCTCAGACGGCGAAAGATCTGGCAGCAGCGCGGATAGTCGTGCCGCCAGCATGGATTTGCCGCCACCCGGCGGGCCGATCATCAGCAAATTATGCCCGCCCGCCGCAGCGATTTCCAAGGCGCGCTTCGCGGTTTCCTGCCCCTTCACATCGGAAAGGCAGGGGCCTGAAGGTGGCGCGGCATCCAGCTTTGGCGCTTCCGGCGCGCTCAATACCTGCACGCCCTTGAAGTGATTGAGCAGCGCGGGAAGATCAGGCGCGGCCAGCACTTCAATCTGCCCGGCCCAGGCTGCCTCGCCGCCCTGCGCGGCGGGGCAGATCAGCCCCAAATCGCGTGCCGAGGCGCCAAGGGCTGCCGGCAGCACGCCCGCGACAGGCATGATGGCGCCATCCAGCGACAATTCGCCGAGCGCAGCGAAACCCGCCAGCTCATCTCGAGGCAGCACATTCATCGCGGCGAGCACGGCAAGCGCAATGGGCAGATCGAAATGGCTGCCTTCCTTGGCGATATCAGCGGGGGCCAGGTTCACCAGCACGCGCTTGGGCGGTAGCGACAGCCCCATCCCCAGCAAGGCTGCGCGCACCCTTTCTCGGCTTTCCGCGACCGCTTTATCGGGCAAGCCGACCACCAGAAAGGCCGGCAGACCCGGGGCGATTTGCACCTGTACTTCAACAGCTTGGGCGTCGATTCCAGCGAAGGCAAAGGTGGCGATACGGGCGATGGTCATGCCCGCATGATTGGCGCATTTTGCGCCAAAATACAACCATAAGTAACTATATTTTGATTTTTTTCACCCATTCTGGGTTGCGCATAATCCTTGACTCCCTCTTTTGTCATCTAACAGCGCTGTGAGGTTGGCCCTCAAAATGGACCGATAGCCAAAGCCTTTAAGGATCGCTTGAAGGGCTACGGTTTGCATGCTTTCCAGAACGCAACCCCGTATTGCGACGACCTAGCTCCACTAGTCCCGAATTCTACGAGGCCTAAAGTATCAAGAGCATTCCTAGAAACAACAAAATCTTCGTCTGTAACCCCGATTTGCGATCCAACATCAAGTGGGTTGACCCATCGGCTTGGTGATGCTGATTTCGATAGCACAATAGCCTCAAACAATCGCGCATCGGCGGGTTCCATCTTGGCCAATGTATCAAAAAAGGCGCGGCGTACCCTCTGCCCTCCATCTGACTGAAACGACGACGCTAATAGCCCAGCCCAAAGTTCCTGTAGTTCTGGCCTATTCTCATCTACTGCTGCCTTCAATAGTGGCAGTACCACTGAGACACTCGGCTGGGCGGCTGAATCTGCGTTGAGACGTTCTCGGATTTTTGCGGTCTTTTGCTGTAGGGACATAAAGTTTCGTTTGCGTTGTTCGTGCAGCCAATCCCCACCAGCGATGCCAAGTAGGTCTTCTGGGATCGTTCCGACGGTTTTACTCACCCAGCTTCCCAAACCTGTTGCGGCATCAATCGCTTTACCGCCAAGTTTTGCTACTTCCCCGGTAGCCCTGGCGACTTCAGCAACCGCCTTGGTTTCTTCCCCACTCATGTTTGAATCTTCTGTTGCTAACTACCCCGCCATCCCCTGCACCCGCCGCATCAACCGCCGGAAATTGCCGGACCAGAGCAAATCAATCTCCCGCGCGCCATAGCCGCGCCGATGCAATTCCGCGGTCAGGTTCATGGTTTCCCCGGCATTAGCCCAGCCGGGAATGCCGCCGCCGCCGTCGAAATCCGATGACAGGCCGACATGTTCTATGCCGATACGCCGCACCGCGTAATCCACATGATCAACCATATCCGCAACCGTCGCGGGAGATTTGCCATCCGCCCCAGGCGGGCGAAGAAAGGCATCCAGTGCCGTGATCTGCACCAAGCCACCCTTTGCCCGCAGCATATCCAACTGCTCATCATCCAGATTACGCGGGTGATCGCATAGCGCGCGGCAGCAGGAATGGGTTGCCACAATCGGCGCGCGGGAAAGCGCGGCGGCCTGCATCACGGAAGATTTTGCGGCGTGCGAGACATCAATGATCAGCCCGATGCGGTTCATCTCCGCAATCGCCCCACGGCCCAAATCGGAAAGCCCGCCATGTTCCGCCGTGCCATCGCCAAGCGCCGGTTTTGGTCGCGCCGCATCGGCCAAATCATTGTGCCCATCATGCGTCAGCGTCAGATAAATCGCGCCAAGGTCGCGCCAAAGTTTCAGCCGCGACAAATCGCGGCCCATGGCATTGCCGTTTTCAACCGCGCTCAGCACCGCAAGCGCGCCGGCTTGATGCGCGGCTTCCAATTCATCAGCGGTGGCGCAAAAGCGCCGCGCGACACCATCAGCACGCGAGCGGATATGGCGCAGCATGGCTTCTGCGCGGTCTGCCGCGGCCTGATGCCCCGCCGCATCGCGCGGGCCTTGCGGCGTATAGGCAATGAAGACAACAGCCTTCAGGCCACCGCGCTGCATTTTCGGGAAATCAACGCAGCGATCAGTCTCAGTGGTGGCATCGGGCGGGTCGGGCCATCTGATATCAACATGGGTATCGAGCGTCAGCGTCGCTGCATGGATTGCGTCACTCATGCTGCATCTCCCCAGGCTTTCAGGAAGCCTTCCAATAAATCGCCGATGACATCTACATTATAGCCGCCTTCCTGAGTGATGGCGGTGGGCAGCTTCAGGCCGCCAATCATCGCGCCCGCGCGGGCGAAGCCTTCGGCGGTGACTTTCAGCGCGGCGAGCGGTTCATGTTCGGAGGCATCAAAGCCAAGCGGCAAGACTAGTGCATCGGCTTTATGGTCGCGAATGGCTGCCATGGCGTCGCGGATCGCATCCAACCAGCCCTCATCCCCCGTGCCGATGGCGAGTGGCATATTCATATTGTGCCCATCACCCGCGCCGGCGCCGCGTTCACGCGTGCGGCCCACGAACCAGGGGTAATAGCGATCAGGATCGCCATGGATGGAAATGGTCAGCACATCGCCGCGTTCCCAGAAAATACCCTGCGTGCCATTGCCGTGATGGCTATCAATATCCAGCACCGCGACGCGCTTGGCGCCTGCATCCACCAAAGCCTGCGCGGCAAGCGCGGCGTTGTTCACATAGCAATGCCCGCCGGCGCGCGCGGCATAGGCGTGATGCCCAGGTGGACGACACAAAGCATAGGCGCTGCGTCCGGCAGCGGCTTCACGCGCAGCGGCCAAGGCGCAAGCCGCCGCACCTTGAATGGCTGCCCATGTGCCGGGACCAATCGGGCAGGCGGCATCGGCCATATACCAGCCGGCGCGGGCGACAATGCCATCCGCACAAACAGCACCTTGCGCCAGCATCTCCGGCGAGGGATGCATATTCGCGACCACCTCTGGCCCCGCATCGGCAAGCGTTGCCCAATCCCGCGCGGCTTCGGCCAGAAAAGCCAGATAATCCGAGCTATGAATGGAGCGCAGCGCGGCTAGAGGCAAGGCTTCTGGCACGCTGGGCGCAAGCCCAAGCCGATGCAGCGCCGCTTCCAGCGAAGCCGCACGGGCGGGGATTTCGAAATTCGCGCGCGTACGGCCGCGAATCAGGAAGAAAGCCGGTTGATGCCCGGCATGATCCGGATGGGCGAAGGTTTTCATGGGCAAAGGCTAACCAGTTTTGCCCCCGCTGCGAAGCCGCCGCGCTTGCTGCGCTGCGCCTGGCTGGGTAGCGTCGGCGAGCTTCACGTTAAGGACCCTGGCGAAATGCAAGCTCTCGACCCCGGCGCGCGCCGCGCCATTCTGGAAGCGGTGGATGAGC